>WBZP01000012.1_pt1 | contig 62311 bp, 51 predicted proteins | sample 5204301 | NCBI WGS metagenome assembly WBZP01 (sample SAMN12412401, study PRJNA552823) | activated sludge metagenome | isolation source: activated sludge from nitrification reactor of wastewater treatment plant... | place: USA: Pennsylvania | collected 2017 | reverse complement strand
CGACGTAGCGCCTGACGCGCTGATTGTCGTTGCGCGCACTGTCCTCCTGCAGGGCGCCGCGCTGGAGCTTCATCTTGTGCGCGGTCTGCCAGGTGCGGATGATCACCTCGCCGACGCGGCCCATGGCCTGCGAGTCGGAACTCATCATCGAGAAGGCGCCGAGGTCGTGCAGGATGTCCTCGGCGGCGATCGTCTCGCGGCGGATGCGGCTCTCGGCGAAGGCCACGTCCTCGGCGATCGCCGGGTCGAGGTGGTGGCAAACCATCAGCATGTCGAGGTGCTCGTCGATGGTATTCACCGTGTAGGGCATCGTCGGGTTGGTCGAACTCGGCAGCACGTTGGGCAGGCCGACCGCCTTGATGATGTCAGGCGCATGACCGCCGCCGGCGCCTTCGGTGTGGAAGGTGTGGATCGTGCGGCCCTTGAAGGCGGCCAGCGTGGCCTCGACGAAGCCCGATTCGTTCAGCGTGTCGGTATGGATCGCCACCTGCACGTCCATCTCGTCCGCCACCGAAAGGCAGTTGTCGATCGCCGCCGGCGTGGTGCCCCAGTCCTCGTGCAGCTTGAGGCCCATCGCGCCCGCTTCGACCTGCTCGCGCGCCGGACCGGGCAGCGAAACATTGCCCTTGCCGAGAAAGCCGAGGTTCATCGGGAAGGCCTCGGCCGCCGCGAGCATCGAGTGGATGTGCCACGGCCCCGGCGTGCAGGTCGTGGCATAGGTGCCGGTGGCCGGGCCGGTGCCGCCGCCGAGCATCGTCGTGACGCCCGACATCAGCGCCTCGTCGATCTGCTGCGGGCAGATGAAATGGATGTGGGAATCGATGCCGCCGGCGGTGACGATCATCCCCTCGCCGGCGATGATTTCGGTGCCGGCGCCGATCGCGATCGTGACTGCCGGCTGCACGTCCGGATTGCCGGCCTTGCCGATACCGGAAATCATGCCGCCCTTCAGGCCGATGTCGGCCTTGACGATGCCCTGTACCGCATCGACGATCAGCGCGTTGGTGATCACGGTGTCGGCCACGCCCGCGGCCAATCCCTGGCCCTGGCCCATGCCGTCGCGGATCACCTTGCCGCCGCCGAACTTCACTTCCTCGCCGGGTATTGTGTAGTCCCGCTCGACCTCGATCCAGAGTTCGGTGTCGGCCAGCCGCACGCGGTCCCCGACGGTGGGGCCGAACATTTCGGCATAGGCTTGTTTCGTGATCTTCATTTTGGTGGCTCCCATGCACTGTGCGCGCCGCGGACGACGGCTACCCGATTCCGTCCATGTCCTCCGTACCGGGCTGCACCCGGCCCTCCCCCTTTACTTGCCGGAATCCGGCACCCGCCATCCCCGGCGGGATACGCCTTTGCTTTGCGACCGAAAAACCGCGATGGCTTCACCGGATCGGGAGGGTGGGGCGTTCTGCGCAGCGAAGCAAAAAAAGGCGTAGACAAGGTTTCGCGGAGCACTGCTCCGCGCCGCCGCCGCCGGCTTGGCATGCAGGGCAAGTCGTGGGGACGGATGACATGAGCGAAGCAGAATGCCCCGGTCTCCCGATCCCGTACCTGACTCAACACAGCAAGCAGTTTCAATTCAACGCCCCCTGCACCTTGCCCTGAAAGCCGTACACCCTGCGTTCGCCGGCATAGGCGACCAGTTCGACGGTGCGGGTCTGCCCCGGCTCGAAGCGCACCGCCGTGCCGGCCGCGATATTGAGCCGCATACCGCGCGCCTGCTCGCGGGCGAAGGCCAGCGCGGCATTGGTCTCGAAGAAGTGGTAGTGGGAGCCGACCTGGATCGGGCGGTCGCCGGTGTTGGCAACTTCCACGGTTACGGTGCGGCGGCCGGCGTTGAGCTCGATTTCGCCAGCCTCGATCTTCATTTCACCCGGAATCATGGGGAAACCTTTCTAATGGGTTTCAAACAATGGGATTGTGCACCGTGACCAGCTTCGTTCCATCCGGGAAGGTTGCCTCGACCTGAATCTCCGGAATCATTTCAGGCACCCCTTCCATCACCTCTTCACGCTTGAGCAGCGTTGCGCCGTAGGTCATCAACTGCGCCACGGTCTGTCCGTCGCGCGCGCCTTCGAGGATGCCGGCGCTGATGAAGGCCACGGCTTCCGGGTAGTTGAGCTTGAGGCCGCGCCCCTTGCGGCGTTCGGCCAGCAGCGCGGCGGTAAAGATCAACAGCTTGTCCTTCTCTCGTGGCGTGAGCTCCATTGTTTCTCCTCTAGGTGTTCCAGATGCGCGGCACGACCATCTCGCGAGCGACGATGGCGGGCCGTATTGCGCGCCAGAGTTCGACGAACCAGGCGCGCGCGGCTTCGGAAGAATCGCCAAGGTAACGGCCGACGAAGAGCTGCGGCATCGCGGTTACGCCCCATCGTGCGCCAGCTTCTGTCGGCGTGACCTGCCGGCAGGCGGCCAGCGTGGCAGCGTCGACCTCGGCACCGGCGGCAATTACCGTCGAGCACACGCTGAAGCCAGCGAGGCCAATCGGTGAATCCAGCAGCGGCGAGCCGCCGTGGATTACGCCGCGCTCGCGCCATAGCGGCCCGCCGCCGAGGCGAACATCAGTCGCCAGCCGCAGGCTGCCGCGATCGAAGGTCTCGCCGCTGGCGCGACGGCCGAAGCAGATCGTCTCGGTACCGACAAAGCGGGCGCCGGGCTCCAGTTCGATGGTGCTTTGCATTCCGGCCAGCGCGCCGGAGAAGACGATGTTTTCCTGCGGCAGCCATTCCAGCGTCGCGCCGGCGCCGACTTTGGCCCGCAGCCGTTGCGTCGCCAGGGCGCCGCCCGACCGGTACCACTTTCCGGCGCCGGGCGTGGTCAGCAGCGCATGGGCCGCGCTGTCGACCATGATGCGGATGTCAAGCTGGTCGCCTCCGGCGATCCCGGCGGGCGGATGCAGCACGATGGCGTGGCAGACCGCGGGCCCCTCCGGATACAGGGCCTTCTGCATGCGCAGCGGGCCCTGGTGATCACGACGGTTGAGTATCGTCGCGTCGCCGCGTCGGGCGAAACCGAGCGCAAGCGAAGCGCGCCAGGGAGAGGCGACAGGTTCGGTGAGGCGCATTGACGGATCATACCGCCAGAAGTTCGCGCACTCCATCGCTCGCCATGTCCGCACCGGCGCCACGCTTGATGATTTCGCCGCGCTCCATGACCAGATACTGGTCGGCCAGGCTTTGCGCGAAATCGTAGTACTGCTCGACCAGCAGGATCGCCATCTTGCCCTCCTGGGCCAGGGTACGGATGGCGCGTTCGATGTCCTTGATGATCGAGGGCTGGATGCCCTCGGTCGGTTCGTCGAGAATCAGCAGGCGCGGCCCCGCCGCCAGCGCCCGGCCGATCGCGAGCTGCTGCTGCTGACCACCGGAAAGATCCCCGCCGCGACGTTTAAGCATTTGCTTCAGGACCGGAAACATCTCGAAGATCCTCTCCGGGAGCGGCGTGCCGCCCGGCCGCGCCGCAAGTCCCATTTGCAGGTTTTCCAGCACGGTCAGGCGCGGGAAGATTTCGCGGCCCTGCGGCACGTAGCCGATGCCGGCCTTGACCCGCGTGTGCGACGGCGCCCGCGTAAGGTCGGCGCCATCGAAGCCTATGCTGCCGGTGCGCGCCGGAACGACGCCCATCAGGCACTTGAGCAGCGTCGTCTTGCCGACTCCGTTGCGGCCGAGCACGGTGGTCACCTTGCCGACCGGCGCCTCGAACGACAGGTCGCGCAGGATGTGGCTGCCGCTGTAGTACTGATTGAGCTTGTCGACTTTCAGCATGAAAACCTCAAAACCCATTTGCCACAGAGGGCACGGAGAAAACCCAATATGGATCTTGACTTCCTCTGTGCCCTCTGTGGCTGTTGGTTTTATCGCCCAAGGTACACCTCGATAACCCTCTCGTCATTTTGCAGCGTGGCGAGGTCGCCCTCTGCCAGCACCGAGCCCTCATGCAGCACCGTGACCTTGCCGCTGAGTTGTTCGACGAACGCCATATCGTGCTCGACCACCACCAGGCTGTGCTCCCCGGCCAATGACTTGAACAGCTCGCCGGTGCGCGCGGTTTCGTCGTCGGTCATGCCGGCCACCGGTTCGTCGAGCAACAGCAGCTTCGGGTCCTGCATCAGCAGCATGCCGATTTCCAGCCACTGCTTCTGGCCGTGGGAGAGCAGGCCGGCCAGGCGATCGGCCTCGCCGTCGAGCCGAATCCGGCGCAGGGTGTCGGCCACCTTGTCGCGCCCGTCGGCGTCGAGCCAGGCAAACAGGCTGGTGCGCGCACGCTTGTCCATCTTCATCGACAGTTCGAGGTTCTCGAACACGGTGAGGTTTTCAAATACCGTCGGCTTCTGGAATTTGCGACCGATGCCGGCATGGGCGATCTCGGGTTCGGTCATGTGCCGCAGGTCGATGGTCTGGCCGAAGAAGAGCTTGCCGCGATCGGCGCGCGTCTTGCCGGTAATGACATCCATCATGGTGGTCTTGCCGGCGCCGTTGGGACCGATGATGCAACGAAGTTCTCCGGCATCGATGGTCAGCGAGAGTGCGTTCAGCGCGCGAAAGCCGTCGAAGCTGACCGTGACGTTGTCCAGGTAGAGGATGACGTTGTGCGAGAGATCGACATCCTCCGACGCCACGTTATGCGCCAGGTCGTTCATGCGGCCGATCCCTTGTTGCGCAGCTTGCGCCACAGACCCACCACGCCCTCGGGCAGCCAAAGGGTGACGACGACGAACAGCGCGCCGAGAAAGAACAGCCAGTACTCGGGGAAAGCCACTGTAAAAAAACTCTTCGCCAGATTCACGATAAAGGCGCCCAGCACCGGGCCGATCAGCGTGGCACGGCCGCCGACGGCGACCCAGATCGCGATTTCGATCGAGTTGGCGGGAGACATCTCGCTGGGATTGATGATGCCGACCTGCGGCACGTAGAGGGCGCCGGCGATGCCGCACAGCAGCGCCGACAGCGTCCAGATGAACAGCTTGTAATAGAGCGGGTTGTAGCCGATGAACATGACGCGCGACTCGGCGTCGCGGATCGCCGCGAGCACCCGGCCGAACTTGGAGCTGACCAGGTAGCGGCCCAGCACCAGCGTCGCCAGCAGCATCAGCGCCGACAGCGCGAACAGGGTTACCCGCATCTCCGGCGCCGTGACGCTGTGGCCGAGGATGCGCTTGAAGTCGGTAAAGCCGTTGTTGCCGCCGAAGCCGGTTTCGTTCCTGAAGAAGAACAGCATCGCGGCAAAGGTCATCGCCTGCGTGATGATCGAGAAATACACCCCCTTGATACGCGAGCGGAACGCGAAGAAGCCGAAGATGAAGGCCAGCAGGGCCGGCACGACCAGCACCAGCAGGATGGCCCAGAGGAAGGAATCGGAGCCGGTCCAGTACCAGGGCAGGGTTTTCCAGTCGAGGAAGACCATGAAGTCGGGCAGGTCGGAGCGGTAGGAGCCGTCGCGGCCGATCTGGCGCATCAGATACATGCCGAAAGCGTAGCCGCCGAGGGCGAAGAACACGCCATGGCCGAGCGAGAGAATGCCCGTGTAGCCCCAGATCAGGTCCATCGCCACGGCGACGATGGCATAGCACATGATCTTGCCGACCAGCGTGATGAAGTAGGCCGAGACATGGAAGGGGCTGCCCGCCGGCACCAGCAGGTGCAGCACCGGCAGCAGAACCATGGTCAGCGCGGCGGCGACCGCAATGGCGATCCAGCCTCGTTTTGGTGTGGCGCCGAGAAAGCGGACGATGAAGGGCTTGCGGGTCATACCCGTCGAACCCAAAGATCAACCGCTCCCGACGCGGAGAGCGCAGAGCCGCAGAGGTCGCCGAGAACAGCACAATGCCCCCGGCCACGAGTAAACACGAAATGCCACGAGGTCCTCTGCCTTCCCGTGGCTTTCTCTGCGCTCTCTGCGTCTCTGCGATGAAAGAGCTTCCGCATCTTAACTTTCCACAAACCGGCCCTTGAGGGCGAACAGCCCCTGCGGACGTTTCTGGATGAACATGATGATGAACACCAGCACGACGATTTTGGCGATCACGGCGCCCGCCCAGCTCTCGATGAACTTGGTGACGATGCCCAGACCGAGCGCCGCCCACACCGCGCCGGCGAGTTGGCCGACGCCGCCCAGCACCACCACCATGAAGGAGTCGACGATGTAGCCTTGGCCCATGTCGGGGCCGACATTGGCGATCTGCGACAGGGCGACGCCACCGAGGCCGGCGATGCCGGCGCCGAGGGCGAAGGCCACGGTATCGATGCGCCCCGTCGGCACGCCGACGCAGCCCGCCATGGCGCGGTTCTGCGTCACGGCGCGGACGAACATGCCCAGGCGGGTCTTGTTCATCAACACCCAGACCAGCGCCAGCACGAACAGCGAGAAGCCGACAATGACGATGCGATTGAGCGGCAGCACGATGCTCGGCAGAAATTCGAATCCGCCCGACATCCATTCGGGATTGGCCACCTCGACGTTCTGCGCGCCGAAGATCACGCGCGCGGCCTGGATCAGCATCAGCGACAGGCCCCAGGTGGCAAGCAGGGTCTCCAGCGCACGGCCATACAGCCAGCGGATCACCGTGCGTTCCAGCAGTACCCCGACGCCCGCCGCGGCGAAGAAGGCCACCGGAACGGCCGCCAGAACATACCAGTCGACCTGCTCCGGGAGATACTTGCGGAATACGCCCTGCACGGCATAGGTGGCATAGGCGCCGATCATCAGCAGTTCGCCGTGGGCCATGTTGATCACGCCCATGACGCCGTAGGTGATGGCCAGTCCCAGCGCGGCGAGCAGCAGGATGCTGCCCAGGCTCAAGCCGGAGAATATGCGGCCGATGGTCTCGGCCAGGGTCAGGCGATCCTTGACTTCGAGATAGGACTTGAAGGCCGCGCGGCGCACCAGTGTCTCGGCTTCGTTGGCCGGCTCGGATTGGGCTTTCAGCACGGCCTTGATGTTCGGGTCGGCGCTGGACGCCAGGGCTTGGGCCGCCGCGATGCGCACGTTCATGTCGGCATCCTTGAGCGTGGCCAGGGCGTGGGCTTCCTGCAGCAGCACCCTGATTCGCGGATCGGTTTCCTTTTGCAGCGCTTTCAGCAGCAGCGGCACCATCGCCGAATCGGCATTCCCGGCGATTTCCTTCGCGGCGTTGAGGCGGACCACCGGATCGGGATCGAGCAGACGCAGGCCCGCCAGGGCGCCTTCGATCTCGCCGCGCACCCGGTTGTTCACAATGATGTCCTCGCCGCCGGGCCCTTTCAGGCTGCCATCGGCCAGTGCCTGCAAGGTCTTGATCGCCTCCGGCTCGGCGCTCTGGGCGAGTTTCTGGATCGCCGCGATCTTGTCTTCCGACTCTTCGGCGGCGAGTTGCTTCAGCACGAGCGGATCAAGCTCGGCGTGGGCAGCGAAACTCAGACAGCAGAAAAGTGTGAAGAGAAGGTGGCGCATGAGGAGTTGTGGAAAAAACCGAAAAGCCGCCACAGGGGTCACAGAGGTAACAGGGAGAGGCAAGCGCTTCGCCGCTGTGCCCCTGTGGCTTACGGTCTTGACTACTTGCCCTCGGGTTCGTCCTTCTTCTTGTCGTTGCCGGCGATGTACGGGGACCACGGCTGGGCCTTTATCGGGCCCTTGGTCTTCCATACGACATTGAACTGGCCGTCGGCCTTCACTTCACCGATGAACACCGGCTTGTGCAGGTGATGGTTCTTCTGATCCATCTCGATCTCGAAGCCCGACGGCGCCTTGAACTTCTGTCCGCCGACGGCCGCGATCACCTTGTTCACATCGGTACTCTTGGCCTTCTCGACCGCCTGGGCCCACATGTGGATGCCGATATAGGTGGCTTCCATCGGGTCGTTGGTGACGACACTGTCGGCCTTGGGCAGCTTCTGCTGCTTCGCCCAGTCCTTGTACATCTTGATGAATTTCTCGTTCTCCGGATTCTTCAGCGACTCGAAGTAGTTCCAGGCAGCGAGGTGGCCGACCAGCGGCTTGGTATCGACGCCGCGCAGTTCTTCCTCGCCCACCGAGAATGCCACCACCGGGACATCCGTCGCCTTCAGGCCGGCGTTGCCCAGTTCCTTGTAGAAAGGCACGTTGGAGTCGCCGTTGATGGTCGACACCACTGCGGTTTTCTTGCCCTCGCCGGCGAACTTCTTGATCTTGGCGATGATGGTCTGGTAGTCGGAATGGCCGAAGGGGGTGTATTCCTCCATGATGTCGGCCTCGGCGACGCCCTTGCTCTTGAGGAAGGCGCGCAGGATCTTGTTGGTGGTGCGCGGATAGACGTAGTCCGTGCCAAGCAGCACCCAGCGCTTGGCCGAACCGCCGTCCTTGCTCATCAGGTACTCGACGGCCGGGATCGCTTGCTGGTTGGGGGCGGCGCCGGTGTAGAACACATTCTTTTCAAGTTCCTCGCCCTCGTACTGCACGGGATAGAACAGCAGGCCGTTGAGTTCCTTGAACACCGGATTCACCGACTTGCGCGAGACCGAGGTCCAGCAGCCGAAGACCACCGCGACCTTGTCCTGGGTCAGCAACTGACGCGCTTTTTCGGCGAACAGCGGCCAGTTGGAAGCCGGGTCGACGACAACCGGCTCCAGCTTCTTGCCCATCACGCCACCCTTGGCGTTGATTTCGGCGATGGTCATCAGCGCCGTCTCCTTCAGCGCGGTTTCGGAAATGGCCATGGTGCCCGACAGGGAATGCAGGATGCCGACCTTGATGGTGTCGGCGGCGATCGCCGGCTGAGTGACGAAACCGGCGGCGGCCAGCGCGATCGTCACGGCCGTGGCTTTGATGAAGTTGCGACGTTGCATGGAAGTACCCCTTTCGATGGATGTTAGCGGACCAGGCGTTCGGTTTTATATTGGTGCAGATCATCCATAGCGAGGCTCATGCCAGCCCGTGGTTCGCCGCCACAAACGCGCGCAAACGATTGGAGGCATTGATGGAAGCCTCAGCACCGGGCCCTGGCCGACCCGCGAAAAGGGTGCCGCGGGATGCACCAGAGTGGAGTGGCGCCAATTTTTTGGCGCTCTCTATTGGTGCGCCAGCCCTCCTAAAATCATAAGGTCTTGGTTGATTCGGGGTTATTGCTTCTTCTTCCTTGCGGCGGCGCGAGGTTTTGCGGGCGGCGGAGGTTCGGGCGGCGTCGGCGCCTGGTCACCGATCACGTTCTTGAGCGGGCAGATCTTGAAGGCCGGACATTTCTGGCAACCGGCGACGATGGCAATCGGACAAATGGTCATTGAAATCCCCCTTGGTGAAAGTGCCTAAACGACAAGTATGCGCCGACCTCGGCTTCCACTCTAGTCCGCGTCGCCTAAGAACGCCGCACCGCATCGTGTCCTTGGCCGCAAAAAACCAATAGACTGCGGGCCTCCGACAGAAACTTTCGTCATACTCCGGATCCGATCCCATGATGGCTGAACGCTCCAGCGGCATCTTGCTCCACCCCAGTTCTCTTCCCGGCGCCTATGGTGCGGGCGATTTCGGGCCAGAGGCCTACAATTTCGTCGATTGGCTGGCGAGCGCGGGCCAGTCCGTCTGGCAGGTGCTTCCCTTGGGTCCGATCGGCATGGGCAATTCGGCCTACATGAGCCGCTCCGCCTTCGCCGGCAATCCGCTGATGATCGACCTGGGCGAACTGGCCGACCGCGGCTGGCTCGACGCCGACGATCTGCGTCCCGACCCCGCCTTCCAGGATGGTCGCGTCGATTTTCCCCTGCAATTCGCCTTCCGCATTCCGCGCCTGCGCCTGGCGGCGCGGCGATTCCAGCTTGACGCGACCCAAGACCAGCGGCAGGACTTCGAGGCATTCTGCGAGGCCGAGCGGGCCTGGTTGCCGGACTATGCGTTGTTCATGGCGCTGGATGCCGCCTACCCCGGCAAGAAATGGAACGAGTGGCCGGCGGCGCTGGCGCAGCGCGATTTGACCGCCTTGCGCGAGGCGAAGCTCGCGCATGCCGACGAAGTCGCGTTTGGGCAATTCTGCCAGTGGGTATTCGCCCGGCAATGGTTCCGGCTGAAGCGCCATGCCAACGCGCGCGGCATACGCATCGTCGGCGACGTGCCGATTTTCGTCTCGTATCACAGCGCCGACGTCTGGGCGCAACAGTCGCTGTTCGAACTCGACGAGCACGGTCTGCGAACGGTGGTCGCCGGCGTGCCGCCGGATTGCTTCAGCGCCGACGGGCAGCGCTGGGGGAATCCCTTGTACCGCTGGAGCGCGCATCGTGCCAATGGCTACCGCTGGTGGGTCGCCCGCATGGCTCGGGCGCTGGCCCTGGCCGATGTCGTGCGCATAGACCACTTTCGCGGCTTCGCCGCCCACTGGGAGATTCCGGCGAGCGAGCCCAGTGCCATCCACGGGCGCTGGGCGCCCGGTCCCGGCAAGGGCTTGTTCCAGGTGCTCCACGAGCGCATTCCCGGGCTGCCGGTGATCGCCGAAGATCTGGGCCTGATCACCCCGGATGTCGAGGAACTGCGCGACAGCTTCCAACTGCCTGGCATGCGCATTCTTCAGTTCGCGTTCGCCGAAGATGCCAGCCACGCCTACCTGCCGCATAACTACGGGACCAATACCGTGGCCTATACGGGCACCCACGACAACGACACCAGCATCGGCTGGTGGCGTTCGATTTCCCCGCGCGAGCGGAGCTTCGCGCAGCACTACCTGGGAACCGACGGCAACGCGATCCAGTGGAGCCTGATGCGGGCGCTATCGGTGTCGACCGCGCGGCTCGTGGTCTACCCGATGCAGGATGTGCTGGGACTCGACGGGCGCGGCCGGATGAACGTTCCCGGAGTGCCGACAGGCAACTGGGAGTGGCGCTTTGCCTGGTCCGAGGTGCAGCCCTGGCATTCCCGGACTTTGCGCGAGATGGGGGCAGTGCATGGTCGCTGTCCGCTCGACCGGGTCGCGCTTGCCCCGGGGTAGCTGACGCCGGGCGCCGACCCTGCGGCACTCGTTCGCTGCGGCCCGCGGATGCGCCAGGGGCCGCCAGCGCCGCGGGATCAGGCGACGCGAAACTCGGCCAGCGAGGCCACCGCGTCGCCGCCGCCGATATGCGGGACGATGTGCAGTTCCAGCGCGGTGACTCCCGCGAGTTCGACCTTATGATCTTCCGTCTCGGTGCTGGAACCGCCGGGATTGAAGTTCCATTGTTGGCGCACGATGTCGCGGAACGATTGGCCACCGTCGGCCGACCAGCGCAGCACATACTCCTGCGTGCGCTCGACGGCAGTTTCGACAAAGCTCAGGCGGACCCGGCGAATATGCTGTGGAGTTGAAAACAGCAGGCGGATCGACTGCGTTCCGGGCACGGCGGCGCGCCATCCGCCACGTCCGTCTGGCAGCAAGGCCGACTCGATCGGGTGGGAGGCGTGCTCCGAGCTGATTTCCACCTCCGCCAGGCGCTCCAAATCGAGCCAGTCGTGTTCCGGGTGGGGCTTGTCCTGCTGAGCCGGAGTGATCAGTTTTTTTCGCATGTTCTCGTCCTCCTCTGTCGGCTGCCGCTCGATGCGCCGGGGTGAAAAGCTCCTGTCGGGCCAGGGCGTCACATTGGCGAGTCTTCGCCTGAAAGCGGCCGACGTCAATAGCAAGGGCTTTCGAAGTCCACATGATGCCACGGTACGACGCGCAGGATCATGGCCTGGTTGGTCGCCGGGTCAAGCTGGACGGCGTGGCGCGCGCCGCTCCACAGATGCTTGGCGCCGGTCAGCAGGTCTTCGACGACGAAGTTGTCGTGTTCGGCCAGCCCCAGATCCTCCAGGGGAATCTCCAGATTGGCGGCGTGGGCATCGAAGGGATCGAGGTTGACTGCGACCAGGATCATGTTGGCACGATCCGCCGTCATCTTGCCATAGAAAAGGATGTTGTCATCGTCGGCCGGATAGAAGCGCAGGTTGGTCAATTCGTGCAGGGCCGGGTTCTGCCGGCGGATGCGGTTAACCGCGGCGATCAGCTCCTTGATGTTGCCCGGCCGGTCCCAGTCCCAGACCTTGTAGTCGTACTTTTCCGAATGCAGGTACTCCTCCTTACCGGGGATCGCGGCGTTCTCGCAGAGTTCGTAACCGTTGTAGATGCCATAGACGCTGGACAGCGTGGCGGCCAGCACGAAGCGGGTGACGAATGCCGGACGCCCACCGTTTTGCAGGAACTCGGGCAGGATGTCGGGCGTCGTCGGAAAGAAATTCGGGCGCATGTACTCGGCCACCGGAGACTGGGTCAGTTCCGTCAGGTACTCGGTGATTTCCTGCTTGAAATTGCGCCAGGTGAAGTACGTGTAAGACTGGCTGTAGCCCACCTTGGCCAGCATGCGCATCATCGGCGGGCGGGTGAAGGCCTCGGCCAGGAAAATGACGTCCGGGTGGTCGCGGCGGATCTCGCGGATCAGCCACTCCCAGAACGGTACCGGCTTGGTGTGCGGATTGTCGACGCGGAATATCTTGACACCGAGGTCGACCCAGAACAGCACCGAGTGCAGGATCTCCTTCCACAGACCTTCCTGGTCTTCGGTGTAGAAGTCGACGTTGACAATGTCCTGATACTTCTTCGGCGGATTTTCGGCGTACTTGATCGTGCCGTCCGGGCGAAAGCGGAACCAAGCCGGATTGCTCTTGATCCACGGGTGGTCCGGCGAACACTGGATGGCGTAATCGAGCGCCACTTCCATGCCGTGGGTCGCCGCGGCGGCGACAAAATGGCGGAAGTCGTCGAGCGTGCCCAGATCCTTGTGCAAGGCCGTATGCCCGCCTTCTTCGGAACCGATGGCGTAGGGGCTGCCGGGATCGTTGGGCCCGGCATTCAAGGTGTTGTCGGGCCCCTTGCGGTGCGAGCGGCCGATCGGATGCACCGGCACGAAGTAGATCACGTCGAAGCCCAGCTCGCGGATCTCGGGCAGGCGCAACTCGCAATCCCTGAGGCTGGCGGGCTTGCCCGGCACGGTGCCCTGCGAACGGTGAAACATCTCATACCAGGCGGCGTAGCGTGCGGCGACGCGATCGACGAACACCTCCAGTTCCAGGTCGTAACGGCTGGCGGCACTGCGGTCGGGCCAGCGCGCCACGGCCGCGCTCAGTTCGTCGGACAGCAGCAGTGTGCAGCGCTGCGCGTAATCAGCGTTCGCATAGCGCTTGAGGATCTCGCCCAAAAAGGGCTTGCCCCGCGAATCGGCACGGGTCGCCGCGGCCGCCACCAGGTCGCGGCCCTCGATCAGTTCGAGCGTCACATCCACATTGGCGGCGAGCTTCTTCTTGACCTCGTCGCGCCAGCTCTCGAAGGCGTCGCTCCAGGCCTCGATCGTGTAGAAGTAAGAGGTGTTCTCGGTCAGCACGACCTGTCCCTGCCAGCGGTCGAGCCCGGGGTTGATGCAGACCATCGGTACCTCACGCCAGGTCTGCTCGTCGCGCCGCCGCAGCATCAGCACCACTGACAGCTTGTCGTGGCCGTCCTTGAACACGTCGGCGCCGACGACCAGCACGTCGACGACCTCGCGCTTGACGGCAAAGCGGCCGCCATCCAGTTCGGGCGTGACATTCAATATGACTATCGGGCGACTGCGCAGGCCGGCCGTCAATTCCGTCCGCGCCACCTTGTCTCCGCTAGCGATCAACCCCGTCTTTTTCATGACATCCCCTGTCTTCAAGCATTCACAAAAATCCGCGCCTCGCCGGGCGCCAGCGCCACCGCACTGCCCGGCATGACGGTTTCTCCCCTGCCGCCGGGGGTGACTTCGCGCGCCGCGGCGACGTCGCCATCGAGTCCGCCCAGGCGTGCGTCACGACCATGGTGCAGGTCGGTATTGATCAGCGACAACACCCAGGCCGGCCCCGCATTCGCCCGCCGCAGCAGGCAGACAACGGCCGGATCGCCCAGATGGACCTGGCGCTGCGCGCCCTCCTCGTTGAGGACCGGTATCGCCGCCCGCATGCGGTTGACGGCGGCGATGTAGCCGCAGATATCGAACAGCGGCGATTCCCAATGCTCGGGGCGCGTGTGGACGATGTCCAGCCGCGTGCGAAAGCCGTATTCGAAGCCGACCGGAATCATTACGCCGGTCGAAAACAACGCGGCAAACATGTAGCGCATCTTGTAGGCGCGCTCGATAACTGCCGGGTCGCCCAGACCTCCACGTTGCAGTTCCGTGGCCACCCGCTCGGTGTCGTGGCTTTCGGGAAAGGCGATCGAGGGGGCGATATGCCGAAATGAGTTGTATTGTTCCAGCAACCATGGCGACCTGTAGTCCCACCACCTGGCGCTGTTGAACAAATAGTCGAACCCGGCCGAACGCAGCGCGTCAACCTGTTCCAGGCGGCAGCCCAGGGTCTCGGCGAAGAAGGTCGCGTCATGGCGCTTGACGCGCGCGAACGCCGTCAGGCACGACCACACCTCCGCCGGCACCAGATAGGCCGCGTCGCAGCGAAAGCCGCGAATGCCGCAATCGACAAAGTGGCCGATCATGTCGCCAAAATAACTGACCAGGCCGGCGCGGTTGGCGTGGTTGTGGTAGTCGATCTCCGCCAGGTCGCCCCAGATCGTGACATTGCGCGTATCGGCCGGGTCGACCGCGCGGGGCGAGCGCAACGACCCGTCGGGGTCGTGCAGAAACCACTCCGGATGTTGCTCGGCGAGCAGCGAGTCCTTGGAGGTGTGATTGACGACGAGATCCATGATGACCGACAAGCCCATTTCGCCGGCTTTCCAGCAGAAGGACTTGAGCAGGTCTTCCAGCGAGTGCTCGCCATCCCACATCAGATCGTGGATCCGGTAATAGTCCTTGACCGCGTACAGGCTGCCGGAGAATCCCGGGTAGTGGAAGGGATTGAGGTAGACCCAATCGAAGCCCATCGCCGCGATGCGGGGCAGATGGTCTTCCCACTGCCGGACGGAGCCGCAAAGCAGCGGAAACAGATTGTAGATGCGCGGTCCTCTAGACATGCCCCGGCCCCCGCACGATTTCAGCTCCGGCAGACGTCGCCGGCGCTTTCAGCCATCGCCCCTTCATCGTCACTGGGCCCGCGGCAGGCGTTTGTACAGAGCCAGCGTCTGCTCGGCGATGCTGCGCCAGGAATAGGTATCGAGTACGCGCTGGCGGCCGGCGGCGCCCATCTTCTTGCACAGATCGGGATCGCGCACCAGCCGGTTGATGCCCTCGGCCAGCGCGGTGGAAAAGCCCTTCGGGTCCATCGGGTCGTGCGGCATGGTCGGGGAGATCTTGGCGTCGATCAGCAGGCCGGTTTCGCCGTCCAGCACCACTTCCGCGATGCCGCCGACCTTGCTGCCGACGACTGCCGTGTTGCAGGCCATCGCCTCCAGATTGATGATGCCGAAGGGTTCGTAGATCGACGGACAGCAGAACACCGCAGCCTGGGAATACAGCGCGATGGTGGTCGGGCGGCTGACCATCTCGGCGATCCAGATGATGCCCGGGCGATGCGCCTTCAGTTCCGCGATCAGGCCCTCCAGTTCCTTCTGCAGCTCGGGCGTGTCGGACTCGCCGGCGCACAATACCACCTGGGTACCGGCGTCGAGCTGCGGAATGGCCTGCAGCAGGTACAGCAGGCCCTTCTGTCGGGTCATCCGCCCGACGAACAGGACGTAGGGTTTGGCGGGGTCTATGCCGTATTTGGTCAGGACCGTCTGGTCCGGCGTCGGCTTGTATTCGTCGGTATCGATGCCGTTGGGGATGACCGGAACCTTGGCCGGATCCACATCGAACAGCCGCAGGATGTCTTCGCGGGTACTTTTCGACACCGCCACCACGGCATCCGCCATCTCCAGCGCGGTCTTTTCGACCCAGCTCGACAGATCGTAGCCGCGGCCGATCTGTTCGCGCTTCCATGGCCGCAAGGGCTCCAGCGAGTGCACCGTGATGACCAACGGAATGCCATAGAGCTGTTTGGCCAGGATGCCGCCAAAGTGCGCGTACCAGGTGTGGCAATGGACGACGTCGGCCGCGATCCCCTGAGTGTTGAAGGCGAGGCAGGTGGCCAGCGCCTTCAGCGGTGACACCAGTTCCTTGGAGCAGCCGTAGCCGGAGGCGTCGATCTTGGTGCCGAGAACCCTGAGCTGATCCTTGCTGAAGTCCTGCGCATGAAAACTGCGCACCTCGACCGGCGTCAGCTTGGACAATTCGCGCGAGATGTACTCCACATGCACACCCGCTCCGCCGTAGATGTTCGGCGGAAACTCATTAGTCATCAACAGTACGCGCATTGGTCTGACTCCCTGGCAAAGTTATCGGAAAACCGCCTCGATATGGTTTTTCTGCTGAAGGCGCTGATCGTGACGGCGCGAGAAAATCCCGCACTGGCACAAAGGTCACAAGTATATCGTGCAATGCAGCAATTTGCTTTTCCCGGGCCCTTCCGCGCACGGGCGCTCGGCGGCGGAGGCTTGGATGGCGGCCGGTGGCGGGTGTTCGGGCGAAGGCGCCCGGCGGCGCCGAGCCGATTGCGCGTGTCAGGCGCCCGGCAGCGGCATGGCGCGCCGATCGAGCAAGGCCAGCCAGCCGCGAATCACCCGATACAGCACCCACAGCCCGGTGGCGACGATTACCATGAACGCCGCCGGAATGCCGATCAGCGTCAGCACCAGCAGGCCCGCCACCAGCAGCCACAGCGCGGCGAACCAGAAACTGCGCAACTGCCAGCGCCAATGGCTGTCGAGCCAGGTGCCGCGCACGTTGTCGCGCGTCGCGTAGTTGATGATCACGGCGATGATCGACGGCCAGCCAAACACAAAGGCGCCGATGATCGTCGCGGAACTCAGCACGCCGGATGCCGCCGACACCGCGTGCAAGCCGTACATCACATGGCACCAGGCGCGCGGGCCGTCCAGGTTGGTGGTCACCTCGTTCTCCCGATCACGGTTGGCGGGAAGAAGTTCTGCTTCGGTCATTGCACTCTCCTACAGTCCCAGTTGTTGCCACAGCGCATCGACACGATGCTTCACGGCCGGATCCATGGCGATCGGGCGGCCCCACTCGCGCGCGGTTTCGCCGGGCCACTTGCTGGTGGCGTCGATGCCCATCTTGCTGCCGAGGCCCGCCACCGGCGAAGCGAAATCGAGGTAGTCGATCGGCGTATTTTCGGCGATCAGCGTGTCGCGCGCGGCGTCGACCCGCGTCGTCAGCGCCCAGATCACCTCGGGCCAGGAGCGCACATCGACATCCTCGTCGGTGACGATGATGAATTTGGTGTACATGAACTGGCGCAGAAAGCTCCAGATGCCGAACATCACGCGCTTGGCATGGCCGGGATATTGTTTCTTCATGCTGACCACGGCCATCCGGTAGGAACAGCCCTCGGGTGGCAGGTAGAAATCCCTGATCTCGGGAAACTGCTTTTGCAGCAGCGGCACGAAGACTTCGTTGAGCGCCAGGCCGAGCATCGCCGGCTCGTCCGGCGGCTTGCCGGTGTAAGTGGAGTGGTAGATCGGCTCGCGGCGCATCGTGATGCGCTCGATGCTGAACACCGGGAACTCCGCGACCTCGTTGTAATAGCCGGTATGGTCGCCGAACGGTCCTTCCGCCGCTGTTTCGCCGGGATGAATGACGCCCTCCAGCACGATCTCGGCGGACGCCGGTACCTGCAGCTCGGAGCCGAGGCACTTCACCAATTCGGTCTTGCTGCCGCGCAGCAGGCCGGCGAACTGGTATTCGGAAAGTGTGTCGGGCACCGGCGTCACCGCGGCCAGAATGGTCGCCGGGTCGGCGCCGATCGCCACCGCAAGCGGAAACGGCTCGCCGGGCCGGGCGGCGCAATGCTCCCGGAAATCCAGCGCGCCGCCGCGGTGGGCCAGCCAGCGCATGATGACCTTGTTCGGCCCCATGACTTGCAGGCGATAGATGCCGAGATTCTGCCGCGTCTTGTGCGGCCCGCGCGTCACCACCAGGCCCCAAGTGATCAGCGGCGCCGCATCGCCCGGCCAGCAGGTTTGCACCGGCAGCCGCGCCAGATCGACCTCGTCGCCCTGCCATACCACCTCCTGGCAGGGCCCGGAGCCCAACAGCTTGGGCGCCATGTTGAGCACCTGCTTCAACACCGGCAGCTTGTCCCAGGCATCCTTCAATCCTTTTGGCGGCTCGGGTTCCTTGAGGTAGGCGAGCAGCGTGCCGACTTCACGCAGCCGGGCTTTCCAGTCGAGGCTGGCGCTGGCGTGGTCCTCGCCTTCGCCAGCGGCGATGCCGAGCGCCACGCGCCGCGGCGTGCCGAACAGATTGGCCAGCACCGGCATCGAATGCCCCTTGGGCTTTTCAAAAAGCAGCGCCGGCCCGCCGGCACGCAGCACCCGGTCGGCGATCTCGGTCATCTCCAGACGGGGATCGACCTCGACCGTGATGCGCTTGAGTTCACCCAGCGCTTCGAGTTGGGCGATGAAGTCGCGCAGATCGGTGTATTTCATGAGGCCAGTTTAACCGCGCCGGCCGAAACCGACGTCCACCGGGGCGCAGGCGGCCGGCAGACCGACCGGGGCAAGGGCGGGCGCGCGGCGCCTCAGCGCATCAGCCACGGCTGGATATTCAGTTGCCCGACTATCCCGGCGAAGATCGCGGCGCCGAACCAGTTGTTGTGCCGGAACGCGGCAAAACAGCCTTCACGGCTGCGCTCGCGAATCAGGGTGTAGTGGTAGCCCGCCAGGGCCGCGGCGGCGAGCAGCCCGGCGAAGTAGAAGACGCCGAACTGCAACTGCCGGCCGACGGCGGCAAGGATGCCCAGCGTCGCGGCGTAGCAGAGCATCACGGCGACGACATCGAAACGGCCGAAGGTGATCGCTGCCGTGCGGATGCCGATCTTCAGGTCGTCCTCGCGATCCACCATCGCGTACTCGGTATCGTAGGCCAGCGCCCAGAACACATTCGCCAGCAGCATCGTCCAGCCCAGCGGGCCGACTTCGCCGGTTACCGCGGCGAATGCCATAGGGATGCCGAAGCCGAATGCTACCCCGAGATAGGCCTGGGGCAGCGCGAAGAAGCGCTTGGTAAAGGGATAACTGGCGGCGAGGAACAGGGCGATCAGCGTCAGCCACCAGACTTCGCGAAAGATCGGCAGCACCAGCAGGAAGGCGACCAGGATCAGCACGGCGGCGAGCGTCAGCGCTTCCCGTGTGGACACCTTGCGCGCCGCCAGCGGCCTGTCGCGGGTGCGCTCGACGTGCGGATCGAAATCCCGATCGGCATAGTCGTTCATGACGCAGCCGGCCGAGCGCATCAGCAGCGTACCCAGCGCGAAGATCCAGACCAGCAGCCAGGGCGGCTGGCCGCCGCTGGCCACCCACAGCGCCCAAAAGGTCGGCCACAGCAGCAGCAGCGTGCCGATCGGCTTGTCCAGCCGCATCAGCTTCTCGTAGAGGTCGAGGCGTTGTCCGAGATCCGATAAAGTCATTGCGCGAATTTTACGCCCTGAGCAAATCCTCGCGGCCGCCCAGCCAGCGCTTCAGATGCGCCGCGGCGCGCTCCGGGGCATCGCGCAGCATGTCTTCCGCGGCGGCGCGCGCCTTCTCGACCAGCGTCACATCCTCCAGGTCGGCGTAGCGCAGCAACGGCAGGCCGCTTTGCCGCGCGCCGATGAATTCGCCGGGTCCGCGCAGCCGCAAATCCTCGCGGGCGATTTCGAAGCCGTCGCCGCTTTTGAAAATGACTTTCAGCCGCGCCCTGGCGAGCTCGCCCAGGGGCTGCGCATAGAGCAGGATGCAGACCGACTGCACCGTGCCGCGCCCGACGCGGCCGCGCAACTGGTGCAGTTGCGCGAGGCCGAAGCGCTCCGCGTGTTCGATCACCATCAGGCTGGCATTGGGCACGTCGACGCCCACTTCGATGACCGTGGTCGCCACCAGCAACTGGATATCGTTGCGCACGAAGGCCGCCATTACGGCGGCTTTTTCCGCGCTCTTGAGCCGGCCGTGCACCAGGCCGATGCGCAGATCCGGCAGGTCCGCGACCAGCCGCGCGAAGGTTTCCTCGGCGGTCTTGAGCTGCAGGGTCTCGCTCTCTTCAATCAGCGGGCACACCCAATAGGCTTGGCGTCCGGCGCGACAGGCCTCATGCACCCGCGCCACGATCTGGTCGCGGCGCGATTCAGAGACCAGCTTCGTGGTCACCGGGCTGCGGCCGGGTGGCAATTCGTCGAGCACGGAGACGTCCATGTCGGCGTAGTAGCTCATCGCCAGCGTGCGCGGAATCGGTGTCGCGGACATCGCCAGTTGATGTGCGAACTGCCCCTTCTCCTTCAAGGCCAGGCGCTGGCGCACGCCGAAGCGGTGCTGCTCGTCGACGATCGTCAGGCCGAGGCGGGCGAATTCGACCCGGTCTTCGATCAAGGCATGGGTGCCGATCACGATCGGCGTCTCGCCAGCGCCGACTTTCGCAATCGCCGCGTCCTTCTCACGCTTCTTCAGCCCACCGGTGAGCCAGGCGATCTCCACCCCGAGGGGTTGCAGCCATGCGTCGAGCTTGCGGTAATGCTGCTCGGCGAGGATTTCTGTCGGCGCCATCAGGGCCGCCTGATAGCCGGCTTCGACCGCCTGCAGCATCGCCAGCGCGGCCACCACGGTCTTGCCGCTGCCGACGTCGCCTTGCAGCAGGCGCTGCATCGGATGCGGCTGGCCGAGGTCGGCCGCGATCTCCGTCCAGGCACGGCGCTGCGCCCCGGTCAGTTGAAACGGCAGCGCGTCGAGCAGCGCCGCGGTCAATGCCGCGCGTGCCGTCAAGCGCGGCGCACCGCGCGCCCGGCGCGCGGCGTAGGCGCGGCGCAGGCTGAGCTGCTGGGCCAGCAGTTCGTCGAACTGCACGCGGCGCCAGGCCGGGTGTTCGCGGGATTCCAGCTGTGCCTGGGTCGTTTCCGGCGGCGGCGTGTGCAGAAAATTGACCGCGTCGGCGAATTCGGGGAGGCGCAGGCGCTTGCGCAGGTCCGGCGCCAGCGTGTCGCTCATGTCGGCGCGTTGCAGCGCCCGGGCGATCAGGCGCCGCAAGCTGGTCTGGGGCAGGCCGGCCGTTGTCGGATACACCGGCGTCAGGCGTTCCGGCAAGGGCTCGCCGGCGCGCACTACGTGAAACCGCGGATGAATCATTTCGGCGCCGAGGTAACCCTCGTGGACGTCACCGAAAATTCGCAGGCGCCCACCGGCCTGCAACGCCTTCTGCTGGTTCGGATAGAAATTCAAAAAGCGTAGAAGCAGCGTTCCGCTGGCATCCCGGACCCGCGCCAGCAACTGGCGGCGCGGCCGATAGGCGATTTCGCTGTCGATCACCTCGACTTCGAACTGTGCCGCGATGCCCGGCGGCGCGTCGCGGATCGCGGTGATGCGTGTCTCATCTTCGTAGCGCAGCGGCAGATGCAGGATGAAATCGGCGTCGCTGCGCAGGCCCAGCTTGAGCAAGCGGGCGGCAAGGGTGTTGGCGTTGCCCGGCTTGTTGTCAGCCAAGGACGAGCACGGCATCGGCCTCGACCAATGCGCCTCGCGGCAATTCCTTGACGCCCACCGCGGCGCGCGCCGGGTAGGGCTGGCCGAGGTACTTCGCCATGGTTTCATTCACCTTGGCGAAGTTGGCCAGGTCGGTCAGGTAGATGTTGACCTTCACCGCGTTGTCCAGCGTCGCCCCGGCCGCGGCGGCGACCGCCTTCAGGTTTTCGAAGACGCGCACGATCTGCGCGTCGATGCCGTCCGCCAGTTGCATGCTGACGGGATCGAGTCCGATCTGGCCTGACAGGTAGATCGTGTTGCCGGCCTGCACCGCCTGCGAGTAGGTGCCGATCGCGGCGGGGGCGGCGGACGTGGAAAAGATCTTGCGGCTCATGGCAGGCTCCGGTTCGGTCGAGGTTTGGTCGAATTCGAGGCGGGCGAACACGTGCTGCAGGCCGCGCCGGGTGTCGAGATTGATGATCAGGGGCCCGTTCAGATTCGCCCGCAGCGGCTGCTCGGGGGTTTCCTTGCTCACGATCACCGCAACCGCGAGTTGCGCGGTGGATGTCGCGACACTGCGTTCGGCAGCGTCGATCGCCAGATCGGCGCTCTCTTCATCGGAAACGACGATCTCGTAGGCGAAACCGAATCGCGCCGGATCCGCGATATGGAAGGCGATGGCCGGATCGTCCAGTGATTGCAGGATGAAATAGCTGGGCTCCCCGCCCTCCGGATGAAACAGGGAAAAGCGCCGGCAATGCTCGAAGCCGGCGAGTCCGCGCGGAAATTCGATGATCTGCGAGGATTCCACCACCAGTGTGCCGAAGCGCGGGCTTTCGATTTTCATGATTCCTGCCTGGTCATTTCTTTATGGAAACCAACAGCCCGTCGTCGAGGCCGAGTTCCTTCAGCTTGGCGCGGGCGGCGGCGACTTCTTCCCGCGTCCTGAAGGGGCCGACGCGCACGCGCGCCTCGATGCTGGACGGTATGCCATGCAGTTCCAGCTTGGCGCGCAGATCCTCGGCATTGGCCAGGTTGCCGAAGACGCCCACCTGCAACGCGAACTGGCGCTCGGCGGCATCGCTGATCGGTCGCGATGCCGGCGCCCGCCGTGCGGCGACGGGCGGCTGGGCCAGGTCGCGCGCGGGTTCCGGCCGCGCCGCCGGCGAGGCGGCTGGCGGGACCGGTTCCGTCGGCCGGACCGAGGCGTGGCGGCCGCTTGCTGGCCGCGTGAGGGGCCGGCCGGCCGTCGTTTCCGGCGGCAGCGGTTGCAGCGGTGGGGCGCCGGGCGAGGCCGTACCCTCCGGCTCGGCCTCGGGTTCGGCCTTGGCGGTCGCCGCCGGCTCCGGCTTCGTTTCCGCGACGGGCGCCGCCGGGGGCGGCGGCTCGGTCGCCGGCGGCAGCGCGGCGACCTTCGCCGGAGTCGGCGGACTCGGCGCGTACATCGTGTCGAACACCGCGAGACTGCCCAACAGGCCCACCACGATCACCGCGGCGACGGCGATGCGCTTGAGAAGACGCCGCTTCAGCGCGTCATCCGATGTGGCGGCGGCTTCCGGAGTCGGCGTTTCGTCCATTGCGATCCTCGTCATGATGCGGGTGTTCAAATTCGGCACCGCTGCACGCCAGCGCAGCCACCAGTTCCGCCTCGCCGATGGAAATGCCGCAGCGCCCGGCAATTCCGGTTGCCGGCATGCCCTGCTGCGCCAAGCTCATCGCCTCGTTGTAGAGCGGCGACACGTTCTGCGTCGCCTTGAGGCGCGCGACCTCGTCGGCCAGGCCCGCTACCTCTTCCCGAAGCAGAGCGGTTTCGCGCCGCAGGCTGTGGAGTTCGACTTCGACGCTGGACTGCGCCAGCTTTTCGGCAAATTCCGCGGGTGCTGAGGCGACTTCGGGCGGTGTCGTGGCGGCCTCGGGCGAGGCTGCGCGGGTTCGCTTGAACCAACCGCGCCGGCTCGATTGTGTGGCGTTGCCGCTGGTCTTGCCGCCGATCTGGAACAGGCGCATCAGGGACAGCGCCAGATAGACGCCGATCAGCGCCGCGACGATCAGAACGACATCGCGCCAGCCAAAGCCGCCGAGGAACTCGAGATCTGTCACGCGCAGCGCTCCAGGGCCTGATCGACATCCCAGAGAATGTCGTCCAGGGTCTCCAGCCCGACCGACAGGCGCACCATGTCCGGAGTCACACCGGAGGCCTGTTGATCGGCCGCGGAAAGCTGGCGATGCGTGGTCGACGCCGGATGGATCACCAGCGTCTTGGCATCGCCGATGTTGGCCAGGTGCGAGCAGAACTGCAGCGCATCGATGAAGCGCTCGCCCGCCTGCTGTCCGCCTTTGATGCCAAAACACAGGATCGCGCCGGCACCGGGATGGTTCTTCGCCCCGAGGTAGCGTTGCGCCAGCGCATGCCCGGGGCTGGAACTCAGGCCCGGGTAGTTGACCCAGGCCACGGAGCGATGGCCTTCGAGGTGCCGCGCCACGGCCAGCGCATTCTCGCAATGGCGCTGCATGCGCAGCGGCAGGGTTTCGATGCCCTGCATCAGTTGCCAGGCGGAGAACGGCGACAAGGCCGGGCCGAAGGTGCGCAGCGTTTCCATGCGCGCCTTCATGGTGAAGCCGAAATCGCCGAAGGTCTCGAAGAACCTGACGCCGTGATAGCCCGCCGACGGCTCGGTCATGCCCGGAAACTTGCCGTTGCCCCAATCGAAATGGCCGGATTCCACCACCACGCCGCCCAGCGTGGTGCCGTGGCCGCCGAGGAACTTGGTGGCGGAATGCACGATGATGTCGGCGCCGTGACTGAACGGTTGGCAAAGGTAGGGCGACGGCACGGTGTTGTCGACGATCAGGGGCACGCCATGATCGTGGGCGATGGCCGCGACCGCGGCGATATCGAGCACGTTGAGCCGCGGATTCGCCACGGTCTCGGCGAACAGGCATCTGGTGTTTGCCGAAAGCGCGGCGCGAAAATTTTGCGGATCGTCGGAATCGACGAACACGGTCTCGATGCCCAGCTTGCGCAGGCTGACATCGAGCTGCGAAAAAGTGCCGCCATACAACGAGCGCGCGGCGACGATGCGGTCTCCGGCCTGGCACAGGGTCAGCAGGGCCACAATCTGCGCCGCCAGACCCGTGGCGGCTGCCACCGCGGCGCGCCCCCCCTCCAGCGCGGCCATGCGTTCCTCGAAGGCGGCGACCGTCGGGTTGCCGATCCGCGAATACACGTTGCCGAAGGTTTGCAGGTTGAACAGGCTTGCGGCGTGTTCCGCCGAATCGAAGACGAAGGACGTGGTCTGGTGGATCGGCAAGGCACGCGCACCCGTCGCCGCGTCCGGCTGGGCGCCGGCATGCAGGCAAAGCGTTTCGATACCGTATTGGCGATCCGTCATGAAACCATGGGCAGGTTGAATTAGCTCGATAATAGCGGCCGGATCAACCCGTATAAGACGCGATCAACCCCCCCTTTGACCCATGTTTCTGATCAAGAAACTCCTCTCCGCCTTGATCTTGCCGCCGACGGGTCTGGTGCTGCTGGCCTTGGTCGGTTGGCGCCTGTCGCTAGCGCAGAGCCCGCGCTGGCGGAGCGTCGGAGCGTGGCTGGTGGTCGTGCCCCTGCTGGCCCTGCTGCTGCTTTCGCTGCCGTTGGTGGGCAACGCGCTGATGGCGCCGCTGGAACCGAACCCGCCGATCACGCCCGAGCAGTTGCGGCGGGTCCAAGCCATTGTCATTCTCGGCGGCGGTACCTATTTCGCCGCCCCGGAGTACGGCGGCGACACGGTCAGCAGTTTCACGCTGGAGCGGCTGCGCTACGCGGCGCGCCTGGCGCGCGAATCCGGCCTGCCGCTGCTGGTCAGCGGCGGCGCGCCCTTCGGCGGCCGGGCCGAGGGCGATTCGATGAAGGTCGTTCTGGAGGGCGAGTTCCGCGTGCCCGTGCGCTGGGTCGAAACCGTGTCACGCGACACGGCCGAAAGCGCCCTGCGCTCGGCCGAAATTCTAAAGCCGGCGGGCGTGACGCGGATCGCGCTGCTCAGCCACGGCTGGCATCTGCCACGCGCGATTGCGCTGTTCGAACGCCAGGGGTTCGCGGTGACGCCGGCACCCATGGGGTTCAGCACCGCCGCGCCTTCGCTGATCGCAAGCTTCCTGCCGGGCGATCTCGGCGCCAGTCGCATGGCGCTGCGGGAGTATCTCGGGCAAGTCTATAACCGCCTCAAGGATCAACCATGAACGACGAACTTGTGATCGGCCTGGTGTCGATATCGGACCGCGCTTCAAGCGGCGTCTACGAAGACAAGGGCATTCCCGCGCTGCGCGACTGGTTCGGGCACGCGCTCAGCTCCCCCTGGCGGATGGAAGCGCGCCTGATCGCCGATGACCAGACCACGATTGAACAGACCCTGATCGAGTTATGCGACCGCGTCGGCTGTCACCTGGTGTTGACCACCGGCGGCACCGGCCCCGCGCCGCGCGACGTGACACCGGAAGCCACGCTGGCGGTGGCGCACAAGCTGATGCCGGGTTTCGGCGAGCAAATGCGGCAGATCTCCCTCGCCTTTGTGCCGACGGCGATCCTGTCGCGCCAGGTCGCCGTGATCCGAGGCAAGAGTCTGATCCTCAATCTGCCGGGACAGCCCAAGTCGATCAGGGAAACGCTCGAAGGCGCCAGGGATGCGGACGGCAGGCAACTCGTCTCCGGCATCTTCGCCGCGGTGCCCTATTGCCTCGATCTGATCGGCGGACCCTACGTCGAAACCCACGAGTCGGTGGTCAAGGCCTTTCGTCCGAAGTCCGCGCTGCGCGCCACGGCAAGCACACCTGGGCCGTCGCCGGCACCCTGACGGCGCGCGCAGGCCCGATGGATGATCAGTTGAACGACTGCACGAGAAAGTAAGCCACGACGAAATCCACACCGGTCATGATCGTCCGCTGCGGATGCAGACGAACGTTCTTCTCGTCGAGGGTGAACACCAGCGCAACTTTGTCTTCGACCGCGTCGGCCGGCAGCGCCATACGGGCCAGCTCGCCGACTTCGGGAGTATCCAGAAGTATCGCTTCCGTCAGCAAGCCTCCGCCATTGGCGAGGACGGCGCGCGGCGCCTTGGATATGGTTTCGATGCCGACCGAGCCCTGGTTCGCGCCGGTGCGAACGTAGCGGCGCACGACGCCGACCAGCCAATTGTCGCCGCCTTCCGGCTGCATGCCGACCAGCGCCCCGATACGAATCCAGTCGGGGCGGGAAACAGTCGCTTGCACGCCGAGCCCGCCGAGACTGACGTCATCGACCACCCAGGTTTCGACGCGTTCCGGGCCGATGCCGCGCGAAAGCCGGCGATACACTGCGACCAAGCCATTCACCACTTTCAGGGGCGACTTGATCCGATGCCGGGCATTGCTGCGCATCGGTGGCTTGGGCGCCCAGCACAGTGCCAGATGTTGCAGCACCGGCAGCACTTCGTCGGGTTGGTACTGGACGCCGAAACTGATGCCTGGCGGCACCCGGCCCTCCTCGCGAATCTGTTCAATGGTCTTTTCGACGGCTTCGACCGCGCGCGTGCCGTTGAAGAAGCGCAGCGTGGGCGTCACCTCGGGGATCCTGGCGAGGCGGGTAGGCGGCAGCGGTTTGGCGGCATCAACCCAATACACGTTTTCCGGCCGCAGCTCCCGGATCAGCGAAAAGTGGGGCAGAAAGTAATTGATCAGGCGGTCGGAAATCTCGACCCCGACGGGTTGCAGTTTGTCCATCGACGTGGCATGGAAGATCAGGCTCTTGAGATATTCAGCTTCGATCGTGGTCTCGGCGGCTCCGGGATACAGCGCCAAGGGTTTTTGCGCCGACTTCCCGTCCACCGCGGCCAGATAGATCCCGCCCAGCGTCATCCACAATCCGGGATCGACCGGGCCATAGTGGAACTGCTTCCACTTGAGCTGGGCGGCCAGCGCATGGATCGCCCGGCCATAGAGCAAGGGCAGTTGGGAACGGATGGCGTCCGCTTCCTTTTCCTCGGCCCCGCCATGACGACTGATGCAATCGAGATAGGCGGCGGAGAGTTGCAGCCAGTAGTTGTGGGCGAACTCCCAATGGCGCGCTTCCAGTGTGCGATTGTTGCCGTGAATGGCCGGGTAGTCGCGACCCAGGCGGCGGGCTTGCGCGACGGCGGCTTCGTCGAGCTTGAGGATCAGTTCCAGACGCCGCGCCAGCTTCAAATACGCATCGGCGGTCAGCGACTCCAGCCAGGCACCGGCTTCTTCCACTGCGCTCAAGGGATCGCGAGCGGCGATCTCGGCAAATACGCGCTTCGCTTCTCGCGCCTCGGTCAGCGGATGGCGGGGCTTGCTGGAGAAGAATCCGAGCATGGACGACCTTTTCAGTCAGTTCTTTGCAGCATAACGCGGAATGTCGAGCCTGTCATGCCTGCGCCGCCCAATGCGCCAACAGAGTCAAGCCCCAGGCAACTCCGAAGCCGGTCAGGTCGGACGCCGTGGCTCCCAGGCCGCCGGCGCAATTGGACGCGGAAAGATCAACGTGCAACCATGGCCGTTTTGCGGTGAAGCGCCGCAGGAAGCGTGCGGCCAGGATATGGTCGGCGTCGCCTTCCAGAGTGCATTGCTTGACGTCGGCCACCTTGGACTCCAGCGCTGCTTCGTAGTCCGCGTCGTGCGGGAACACGCAGACGCGCTCGCCGCTGGCATGCCCGGCCGCCACGGCCAGCGAAGCCAGCGTGTCGGCGCTGGCGAACACACCCGAGTAGCGCGAGCCCAATGCAACATGCATGGAGCCGGTGAGCGTCGCGAAATCGATCACCAGATCCGGCCTGGTCCTGCTGACGCCGTGTTTGTGCCCCTTGCCCTCGCCGGTCGCCAGCAGAAGGGCGTCGGCCAGTACCATGCGGCCTTCGGCGTCGGTGTGCACCACCTCGATGGTGGTGCCGTCGAGCGCCGTGACGATGTCGTTCTGCTTGTAGGCGCCGGGCGAAAGATGGTTGTGGGCGATCGCCAGCCAACAGTCGATGGCCACCGGCAGCCGCAGTTCCGCCGCCGCCAGTGTCAGCGCCAGGGCCACCGCCGAACCATTCATGTCCTCGTGCATGCCCGCCATGTAGCGCGCGGGTTTCAGGTTGTGACCGCCGGTGTCGAAGCAAATGCCCTTGCCGACCAGTGCCACGGTCTTTTTCGCCGACCTCGGGTGCCACGCCAGATGCACGATGGCGGCGTCCTGGTGATGCGAGCCCTGCGCCACGGCGCAGAAAGCGCCGGCGCCCATTTCCTGCAGCCGCCTGAAATCGAATTCCTCAATGGCCAGCCCGGCGTGTTTTGCCTCGCCGCGAATGCGCGCGCGGTAGCTTGCCGGTGTCAGTTCGTTGGGTGCCATGGCCGTCAGCCCGCGGGCCAGCAGGTTGGCACGCGCCACGGCACAAACCGGAACCAGATCGGTGTTCGCCAGCGGCCCGTACAGGTCGATCCGCGCCAGTGGCTTCGCCGGTTTCTTCTTGCGCGCCGGCAGCGGAATTCCGTTGATCAGCGCCACGTAGGCGGCGTCGCGCGCGACATCGTCCATTCCATCGCCCGCCGCGACCCAGATGGCCAGCGTCTTGGGTGCTTCGTCGAGCAGCAGCATCACGGCCTTGCGCAAGCGGCTCAGGCGCTCGAAGCGCGACAATTTGGGGTCCGCGAGCAGCAAGGCCAGGCGGCGCCCATCGGGGAGATCGAGAACCTGCGGCGCCTTCGCCAGATCCTTCGGTTTCAGCGCCTTGCGCTTCAATACCGCCAGCCATTGATCGTGTCGCGGCAGGTCAGCCGGCAGAGTTTCGCTCGCCCGTAGAATCAGCAGGCCATGGGTGGCGCCGTCGAGTTGGGAATACCGGCCCGCCGGCTGCGATGCGATCTCGGGGAGCGTCATGGGCATGGGCAATTCCAGTAAAATGAGCGGTCGATTATATGTCCCGCCGCCGCCGTACATGCGCCCCTACCTTGACCTGATGCGTCACGTACTCGAGCACGGAGACGAGAAATCCGACCGCACCGGAACCGGCACCCGCGCCGTGTTCGGCTGGCAGATGCGTTTCGACCTCGCCGAAGGATTTCCGCTGCTCACCACCAAGAAGCTGCATTTGCGCTCGATCATCCACGAGTTGTTGTGGTTCCTGCGCGGCGATACCAACATCGGCTATCTCAAGGAAAATGGCGTTTCGATCTGGGACGACTGGGCCGATGACAACGGCGACCTTGGCCCGGTCTACGGCCACCAATGGCGGCACTGGCCGGCCGGGGCCGATTCGGGACAGGAGATCGACCAGATCGCTCAGTTGATCGACGGCCTGAAGACGAATCCGGATTCGCGCCGGCATATTGTTTCCGCCTGGAACCCGGCGGACATTCCGCGCATGAAACTGCCACCGTGCCACGTCCTGTTCCAGTTCTACGTCGCCCCGGCAACCGGCGCGGGAACTCCTCCTCGGCTGAGTTGCCAGTTGTACCAACGCAGCGCCGACATCTTCCTTGGCGTGCCATTCAACATCGCTTCCTACGCGCTATTCACACTGATGGTGGCGCAGGTGTGCGGCTTCGCACCCGGCGATTTCGTGTGGACCGGAGGCGACTGCCATCTTTATTCCAATCACATCGAGCAGAGCCGGCTCCAGCTCGGGCGCCAGCCGCGTCCGCGCCCGACCATGCGCTTGAATCCTGAAGTGAATGACATCTTCGGCTTCCGCTACGAGGATTTCAGTCTGCAGGGCTACGATCCGCTTCCCCACATCGCGGCGGCGGTGGCTGTATGAGGCTCTGCGGCGATATCGGCGGAACGAAATCGCTGCTGGGTCTGGCGGGCGACGGCGGGTTCGTGGTCGACCGCCGGTACGCCAACGCCGACTTTGCGGATTTCACCAGTCTGCTGGCGGCCTTCTTCAGCGACACGCAGACCCTTCCGGCGTCGATCAGCGGCGGCTGTATTGCCGTGGCGGGCCCGGTCGCCGACAATGGCCGCTCGGCACGACTGACCAATTTGCCCTGGAGCATCGACGCCGACGAGTTGTCGCGGCGTTTCGGCCTGCCCGTCTTGAATCTGGCGAACGATTTCGCCGCCGCGGCCCTGGGCGCGGTCACTGCGTCGTCGTCGGATCGATTTACTTTGCAGGCGGGGGAAGCCCTGGACAGCGCCGGGCGGTTGGTGGTTGGCGCCGGCACCGGGCTGGGCATGGCCATCGTCTTGCCGCAAGGCGAGTCATGGCGGGTTCTGCCCGGCGAAGGCGGCCATGTCGCCTTCGCCCCGGCGGACGAGCAGCAGTTGGCGCTGTGGTCGTTCCTGCGCGCGCGGCACGGGCGCGTCACCTGGGAACGCGTGGTTTCGGGGCCCGGATTGGCGGCGATTCATGAGTTCATTGCCGGGGTCCTGTTGCCACCCGAGGAGATCGCCACGCGCGCGCAGGCCCGGCCGGACAGTGCCGAGGGTCGCTCGCTGGAATTGTTTCTCGCCGCCTATGGCGCCTTTGCCGGCGACATGGCCTTGGCCTGCCTGCCGCGCGGCGGAGTATTCCTGGCCGGCGGGATCGCCGCCAAACTCTTGCAGGTGCTGCCGCAAAGTCGCTTTCTTGCGGCTTTCAATGCCAAAGCCGAGCACGCCGTGCTGGCGGTCCGGATGCCGGTCCACGTTGCCACCGATCCGCTGCTGGCACTGCACGGCGCGCTGCACCTTCCATGCGAATGAGCCCATCTTTCGGTATGATTCGTGCCGCAAAAATGGTTTCAACCTTGACGAATGTCAATATCTTGAATCCCAGCGAGCGCAGCATTGTTATTTAGTATTTCCAACAATCAGGAGAAAGAGCATATGGCCACCGCCAAGAGCACGACAAGCAAGACTTCGCCCGCCAAACGTCCGGCCGCCGCCAGCGCAGCGAAGGCAAAACCGGCGGCGCCGACTGCCGCCGCGGCGGAACCGGGCGCCAAGGTCAGCGCCGCGGCCAAGCCTGCTGCTGCCAAGCCTGCCGCGGCCAAGCCTGCTGCGGCCAAGCCCGCTGCCGCCAAGCCCGCTCCGAAGGTTGCTGAAACGCCGGCACCCGCTCGTGCCAAGAAGACAACGACCCTGGTCCCGCCCGAGCAACGCCAGCATTACGTTGAGGTCGCCGCCTACCACATTGCCGAGCGGCGCGGCTTCAACCCGGACTATGTGCTGGAAGACTGGGTGCAGGCCGAAGCCGAGATTGATCGGCTTCTCAGGGAAGGCATCCTGGGGCTCTAGGCCACTTGCGCCGGCTGGGTTCAGGCCGGCAGCAATACCACTGCCGCAAGCGGCGGCAGTGTCAGCGTAAGCGAGGCCGGGAAGCCCATCCACGGCACCGGTTCGGCGCTTGCGCGTCCGCCGTTGCCCATGTCGCTGCCCCCGTAGTGCGCCGAGTCGGTGTTCATCCGCTCCAGGTAGTCCTGAGCCTGAGGCACGCCGAGGCGATAGCCGCTACGCGGCACCGGCGTGAAATTGAGCACGATCACGGCATGGCGCCCATCGCGCGAGCGGCGTATCCAGCTCACTACGGACTGATCGGCATCGTGGCAGTCGATCCACTGAAATCCGGCGGACGAAAAGTCCAGTTCGTGTAGCGCCGGCTCACCCACATAAAGGTGATTCAGATCGGAGGCAAGGCGTTGCAAGCCGGCGTGCAACGGGTATTGCAGCAAACTCCAGGGCAGTTCTTCCCCGGGGCGCCATTCCGAGCCTTGCCCCAGTTCGGCGCCCATGAATTGCAGTTTCTTGCCCGGCGCCAGCATTTGGTAGGCAAGCAGCAGACGCAGGTTGGCGAAACGCTGCCATTCGTCGCCCGGCATTTTTGCCAGCAGCGAACCCTTGCCGTGCACCACTTCGTCGTGCGACAACGGCATCACGAAGTTCTCGGTGTAGGCATACAGCTGGCCGAAGGTCAGACGCTCGTGCATGTAGCGCCGATACACCGGATCGTGGCGCATGTAGTCCAGCGTGTCGTTCATCCAGCCCATGTTCCACTTCATCGAGAAACCCAGGCCTCCCAGCCAGGTCGGACGCGACACCATCGGCCATGCCGTCGATTCCTCGGCAATGGTCAGCGCGCCGGGGAAATCGGCATGCACCATTTCGTTCATTTCGCGCATGAAGGCAAGGGCCTCCAGATTCTCGCGTCCGCCGTACATGTTTGGCGTCCACTCGCCTTCCTTGCGCGAGTAGTCGAGATAGATCATCGAGGCCACGGCATCGACGCGCAAACCATCGGCATGGAACTCCGACAACCAGTAGTAGGCCGAAGAAAGCAGGAAGCTCTTGACTTCGTTGCGGCCGAAGTTGAACACATGCGTGCCCCAGTCGGGATGCACCTTCTGCTTCGGATCATGGTGTTCATAGAGCGCGGTGCCATCGAAATGCGCGAGCGCCCATTCGTCGGAAGGGAAGTGGCCGGGCACCCAGTCGAGCAGCACGCCGATGCCCGCCTGATGCAGGCTGTCGACCAGAAAGCGCAGGTCATCCGGGCTGCCGAAGCGCGAACTCGGCGCAAAGAAACCGGTGCACTGATAGCCCCACGATTCGTCGAGCGGATGTTCCATGATCGGCATGAACTCGACGTGCGTGTAACCCTGATGCGCCAGATACGGCACCAGGCGCGCGGCCAGATCGCGGTAACTGTAAAAGCTGTTGTCGGGGTGACGCATCCAGCTGCCGAGGTGCATTTCGTAAATGCTCATCGGCGCCGAAAGCCAGTCGCGCGCCGCGCGGGCCTCCATCCAGGCCGCGTCATTCCAGCCATGCGCCGGCGCCGGCGTCACGCAGCAGGCGGTGGCCGGCCGGCGCTCGAAGGAGCGCGCATAGGGATCGGTCTTGAGCAGCAGAGCGCCGCTGCCGCGCACGCGCAATTCGAAGCGATACATCGTGCCGGCCGCGAGTTCCGGGATGAACAGTTCCCAGACGCCTGAACCACCCAGGGTTGTCATGGGGTGTACGCGGCCATCCCAGCCATTGAATTCGCCCACCACCGATACCCGTTCGGCATTAGGCGCCCAGACGCGAAAGCAGACTCCGGCGATTCCGTCGCGGATTTCCGACACCGCGCCGAGGATCCGCCACGCCTGCCGCAGGCGCCCGGAGTTGAACAGGTACAGATCATCATGCGGCGGCTGAGGAACAAAGGCATAGGGGTCGTATTGGGTTACGCCATCCACCTTCAGGCGCCAGGGTCGCGACGGCGCAACCGGCCCCTTCCACTCGAAAAGATCCGTGCCGCTGTTGCGCTTCAAGGGGGCCCATTCACCGTCGGCGAGCTCCACGGAAATCGCTTCTACATGCGGACGGTATACCCGCAAGCGCCATCCCGAACCCTTGGCATGCAGCCCAAGGACGGAGAAGGGATCGTGTTCGCGCGCTTCAAGCAACGCGGCGCAGGAAATGTTGGGCATAGGTATAATTCAACGAGTTGAAGAAATGAATTTTTCGTCCTTCCCATTCTACCCGTAACGGAGAAATTGCCATGCCATCGAACCCGGAAACAGTTGCCGTCTCGTCCTCCGGCAAGCAGCCGGCCAAGGGGGCGACGCGTTCCACGGATGTATGCAGGCTCACCGACAACGCCTTTGGCATCGTTCTGGCCGGCGGTCGGGGCAGCCGTCTGATGCAGCTTACCGACTGGCGCGCGAAACCGGCGGTCCCATTCGGCGGCAAGTTCCGCATCATCGATTTCACGCTGTCGAATTGCGTCAATTCCGGCATCCGCCGCATAGGCGTCGCCACCCAGTACAAGGCGCAAAGCCTGATCCAGCATCTGCAACGCGGCTGGAGCTTCCTCGACGGCCGCTTTCAGGAGTTCGTCGACATCCTGCCGGCCCAGCAGCGGGTCAGCGAGGACTGGTACCAGGGGACCGCCGATGCGGTATTCCAGAACCTTGATTTGATTAGGCGCAACAAGCCGGAATACGTGGTGGTCCTGTCCGGCGACCACGTCTACAAGATGAACTACAATGTCATGCTCGCGGAGCATGTGCGGCGGGGAGCCGATCTCAGCGTGGCCTGTATCGATGTGCCGCGGATGGAGGCCACCGGCTTTGGTGTGATACACGTCGACGCCGAACAGCGCGTGGTCGGTTTCGTCGAAAAGCCGGCAGATCCGCCGCCGATGCCGGGCCGTCCGGACCGCGCGCTGGCCAGCATGGGGATCTATGTCTTCAGTGCCGAATTCCTCTATGAACAGCTGATTCGCGACCAGGACAACCCCGCTTCGGCGCACGACTTCGGCAAGGACATCATTCCGCATTGCGTCGACCGCTATCGCCTGTTCGCCCACAATTTCGTGGACTCCTGCGTCGGCATGGACGAGTCCGGCATTCCGTACTGGCGCGACGCCGGAACCATCGACGCCTACTGGGAAGCCAACATGGAACTGACCAAGGTCACGCCGGAGCTGAATCTGTACGACGACGAGTGGCCGATCTGGACCCATCAGGAGCAATTGCCGCCGGCGAAGTTCGTTTTCGACGACGACGGCCGGCGCGGCATGGCCGTTGATTCGATGGTTTCGGGGGGCGACATCATCAGCGGCGCCGTGGTGCGAAAGTCCCTGCTTTATTCGCGCGTGCTGGTGCATAGCTATGCGCAGATCGAGGACTCGGTGATCCTGCCGCAGGTCGATGTGGGCCGTTATGCCAAGCTGCGCCGGGTGGTCGTCGACAAGCATTGCCGGATTCCGGAACACATGGCCATCGGCTACGACATCGAAGCCGACCGCCAGCGCTTTCACGTCAGCGAAAACGGCATCACCCTGGTGACGCCAGAGATGCTCGGGCAACGAGTGCATTTCATCCGGTAGTCGCGCATCGATCGTGCCCATGAAAGCACTCGATCTGGTTTTTCTGTGGCATATGCATCAGCCCGACTATCGCGATCACGGGGCGACCAGCACGGATCCGTCCGAGTCCACGGCACCACGCGGACTGTTTTCCCGCCGGCGAGCGCCGTTCTGGTCGCGTGGCTTCCTGCGCGGCTCTGGCGGCACGGTGCGCGAAACGGCGGGAAAGTTCGTGCTGCCATGGGTCTACCTGCATGCGATCAAGGATTACGTCGACATGGCGGCGCACCTCGAGCGCCATCCCCGGATTCGCTGCGTAGTCAATTTCGTGCCCGTCCTGCTCGACCAGATCGAGGACTATGCGCAGCAGTTTGCCTGCGGCCAATTCCGCGATCCATTGCTGCACGTCCTTGCCACACCCGACCTGGAGGACATCTGCGAAGAGGATCGGCGCCTGTTGCTGAGCTCGTGTTTCAGTTGCAATTTCACCACCATGGTGGCGCCTTTCCCCGGCTACAAGCGCCTGCACGACCTCTACCTGCTGGTCAGCCAGGACAGCGAATCCGCGCCGAAGTACCTGTCCAGCGCCTACTTTGCGGATCTGGTGACGTGGTATCACCTGGCTTGGACGGGCGAGACGGAGCGCCGTCGCAATCCGTTGCTAACCAGGCTGATGAGCCAGGGCCGGGACTTCAGCGCGAACGACCGGCAACAACTGTTGGCGGCCATCGGCGAGTTGATCACCGGCTTGCTTCCGCGCTGGCGGGCTCTGGCGGCGCGCGGCCAGGTCGAACTGTCGTCTACGCCGCACACGCATCCGCTGTCGCCGTTGATGCTCGACTTTCAAGCGGCGCGCGAAAGCCTGCCCGCCGCGCCTTTGCCGGAGCACGCCGCCTACCCGGGCGGACGTCAGCGGGTCAGCACCCACATCGATGTTGCGCGGGCAAGCCATGCCCGGCGCTTCGGTGCGCCGCCCGTCGGCATGTGGCCCGCCGAGGGCGCGGTCTCCGAGGAGTTCGTCAAGCAGTTGGCCGCGGCGGGCTGCCGCTGGATCGCCAGCGGCGAAGGCGTGCTGCATGGGAGCCTGGCGAAGAGCAAGGTCGCCGACCCGCGCGCGACCTGCCGCCCATGGCAACTGGCCATGGCGCCGGGGCTGACCATGTTTTTTCGCAATGAAGCGCTATCGGACCGGATCGGGTTCGACTACTCCAAATGGAACGGGGGCGACGCCGCCAGCGACCTCGTCAGGCAGCTCGAGGCCATCCTCGATGCCGCCGCCGATGACGAGGAGCCGGTCGTCAGCATCATCCTCGACGGCGAGAATGCGTGGGATCACTATCCCTACAACGGCTATTATTTCTTCGAGGCGCTCTACGAGTTGCTGGCAGCGCATCCGCGCATCCGCACCACCACTTATGCCCAGCTGCTGGCGCGGGCCAAGTCGCCGCATGTCGCCAAGCTGCCGCGCCTGATGGCCGGGAGTTGGGTCTATGGCACGATGTCGACCTGGATCGGCGATGCGGCAAAAAACCGCGCCTGGGATCTTCTGTGCGACGCCAAGGCCAGCTACGACCGGGTCGTCGCCGGCGGTCAGCTGGATGCCGACGAACTGGTTGCCGTCGAGGCGCAACTGGCGATCTGCGAAAGCTCGGACTGGTTCTGGTGGTTCGGCGACTACAACCCGTCCGGGGCGGTCGCCAGCTTCGACAGCCTGTACCGACGCAACCTGACGCGACTCTATCGCCTGTTGCACCTCGAACCGCCGGCTACAATCGAAACACCGATTTGCTCGGGATCGGCGACGGCCGAAGGCGGTTCGATGCTTCGTGTCACCGCAGCACCCGACTGATTCCCCATGTCGATCACGCTCCTGTTTGGCGTTCACGCGCACCAGCCTGTTGGCAATTTTTCGGCGGTCATCGATGACGCCCATGTCCGCTGCTACGGCATGTTCCTGCGCGTCCTGGAGCGCTATCCGAAGTTCCGCTTCAGCGTGCATTTCTCCGGTTGGCTGCTCGACGTCCTGTTCGAACGTTTCCCGGACGACATGGCGCGTCTGGCGGCAATGACCCGGCGCGGCCAGGTGGAATGGTTCGGTTCGGGCGACTGCGAGCCGGTGCTGGCGGCGATCCCGCATCGCGACCGGGTGACGCAGATCGCCGCGCTGTCGGACAAGATCGAACGGCGCTTCGGCGCGCGACCCGCGGGAGCATGGCTGACCGAACGGGTCTGGGAATCCTCGGTGGTGCCGGCGCTGGTGGAATCCGGCATCCGCTATGTCGCGGTCGACGACTACCACTTTCTTTGCGCCGGCGTGGACCCGGCGAAGCTCGACAGCTTTCACACGACGGAAGAGGACGGGCGCTGCCTCGATCTGTTCCCGATCGCCGAAGCGGCGCGTTACCGGCTGCCGTTTTCTCCCGCGGCGGAGGCCGTGGCCTGGCTGGAGGATCTGGCGCGGGCCGGTCATCGCGCCGCGATCTATTTCGATGACATCGAAAAGTTCGGCGTTTGGCCGGAAACCTACGAGTGGGTTTACGACAAAGGCTGGCTGACGCAGTTTATTGAAGGCGTGCTCGCCTCGCCGCTGATTCGGACCGACACCTTCGCCGATTTTCATGCCGCCCAAATGACACGCGGCATCGTCTATCTGCCGACCACGTCCTACATCGAAATGAACGAATGGACGCTGCCCGCGTCGCGCGCGGCGGACTATCACGCGCTTGTCGTCGCGGAAAAGGCGGCCGGCCGTTTCGAGGCGCACAAGCCTTTCCTGCGCGGCGGCATCTGGCGCAATTTCATGTCGCGCTACACCGAAGCCAACTGGATGCACAAACGCATGCTGGACGCCTCGCGGCGATTGGCGGGGCTGCCCAAAAAACGGCAAACTGCCGCGATGCGCGAACATCTGCATCGGGCCCAGGCCAACGACGCCTACTGGCACGGCCTGTTCGGCGGCCTCTACCTGCCTCACCTGCGCCGTGCCGTGTGGAACAACCTGCTGGCGCTGGAAGCCGCCCTGGCACCACTGGCGCCGCCAGCCGCTTGCGAGCGGCTCGATGTCGACCATGATGGCCACAGTGAAACCGCCCTGCGCAACAGCGAGTTGCAGGCCTATGTCCGTGACGATGGCGACGCCGCGCTGGTGGAGCTTTCCAGCCTGGCGCTGATGCACAATTTCGGCGACACGCTGTGCGCCTATAGCGAGGTCTACCATGCCCGAATCGATCGGGCGCAAACGCCGCACGCGAGCCATGACGCCGGCGATGGAATCGCCTCGCCCCACGATCGCGTTGCCTTCCGCCAGGCCATCCTGCCCGAGGATGCGACGCCCGACCGGCGTCCGCGGGGAATTTTCGTCGACCGCGTGGGCGAACCGGACGGCGTGGTCCGGGCGCTCGACCGCTATCGGGGTTGTGAGCAGCCGGGCGCATGGATGGCGACCGGCGAAGCTTGGCGCCTGGAAAAGATCTACCAGCTCGACGCGGCGACCCTGAGCGTGACCTTCCGCGCGGCGGGAAGCGGACTTCCGTCCCTGATCGAGACCGAGTTGAACCTGGCCCTGCCCAGCTGCGATGGCTACGGCGGGCGCTACGTGCTGGCCGATGGCACCATTCCCGGCGGCTTCGGCCAGCAACTTGAACTCGACGCCCTGCAGCGGATCACATTGCAGGACAGCGAACTGCGCGGCGCACTGGAGATTGCGGCAACTCCGCCGGTGCGCCTCAGGGCGCGACCGCACCGGACGGTTTCGCAATCCGAGGCCGGGTTCGAGAAAATCATGCAAGGCATCTGCATCGTGCTCGCCTGGTCGCCGACAGCGGGACTGGATCAGCGTGTCACACTCAGGGTGGTTGCCGACTAGCCTGGTCAAACACGACGTTACTTACATCACTTTTCGCAACAATCAAACATCATGCCAGGTATTCGCTATCAGCTCGAAGTCAATCCCAAAATGCCGCCACGCTTGGCGCGTCTTGACGAACTTGCCAACAACCTGTGGTACAGCTGGGACCGGCCCACCCGCACCCTGTTCGCCCGCCTCAATTCGGGCTTGTGGAGCGCGGTGCACCACAGCCCCAAGGCTTTCCTAAAGAGCATCGACCAGAAGCGGATCAACGAGGCCGCCGCCGATCCGGTATTCCTCGGCACGATGAACCGCGTGCTGTCGGCCTACGATTCCTACCAGGCCGAACCGCAGCCGGTACTGCCCGGCAAACCACCGCTGCAAACCACCGACCTGATCGCCTATTTCTGCGCTGAATTCGGTTTTCACGAAAGCCTGCCGATTTACTCGGGCGGTCTCGGCATTCTTGCCGGCGACCATTGCAAGGGCGCCTCCGACCTGCGCCTGCCTTTCGTGGCCGTCGGCCTGCTCTACCAACAGGGCTATTTCCGCCAGACCATAGATCGCGAAGGAAACCAGACCGCGCATTATGGCGACAACGATTTCGATGACATGCCAATCGAACCGATGCGCGGGCAGGACGGTCGCGACGTGCGCATCGGCGTGGCTTTCCCCGGTCGCACGGTGTGGGCAAAGGTTTGGCGGGCGCGGGTCGGCCACAACAGCCTCTACCTGCTCGACACCAAGCTTGACGAAAACAGCGAGGCCGACCGCCGCATCGCGCACCAGTTGTATGGCGGCGACCGGCGGGCGCGCATTGAGCAGGAAATCCTGCTCGGGGTCGGCGGCGTACGCGCCTTGAGCGCGCTCGGGCTGCGCCCCACCGTCTGGCATATCAACGAGGGCCATGCCGCCTTCCTCGTGCTGGAGCGCATCCGCGAACTGGTCGCGCTGAAGATGCCTTTCGCCGCCGCGCTGGAAGCCGCCGCCGCCAACACAATATTTACTACGCATACGCCGGTGCCGGCCGGTCACGATCACTTCGCCGACGAAATGGTAATGTCCTACTTCGCCGAGTTCTGCAAGGCGACCGGTCTCGATCGCGACGGTCTGCTCGGCCTCGGTCGCGTCGGCAGCGGCGGCGGCGGCGAGTTCAACATGACGGCGCTGGCCCTGCGCGGGTCGCGTTTCCACAACGCGGTGTCACGCATTCACGGCGAGGTGTCGTCGCGCATCTGTGGCGACATGTGGCCGCAGATCGCCGCGCACGAAAACCCGATGGATTACGTCACCAACGCGGTGCACGTGCCCACCTTTTTGGCCACCGACTGGCACGAGACCTTCGACCGCTATCTCGGCCTCGGCTGGCAACATCGCCTCACCGACCAGAGCTGCTGCGATGGCGTGCATCGCATTCCGGACCAGGTGTTCTGGAGCATTCACCAGTCGCTCAAGGCCCAACTGCTGCATCTGGTGCATAACCGGGTACGCCGGCAGTACTTGCGCAATCAGGGTTCGGAGGCGCATCTGGACCGCGTGTTGCGCTACGCGGACCCGGCCAACCCGACAGTGCTGACCATCGGCTTCGCGCGGCGCTTCGCGACCTACAAGCGCGCCACGCTGCTGTTCAACAACCTGGAATGGCTGCGCGAGATTATTGCCGACGGACAGCGGCCGGTACTGTTCATTTTTGCCGGCAAGGCGCACCCGGCGGACGAGCCGGGACGCCAATTGGTCCGCCAGATCGCCGAGCTTGCGCGTCAGCGCGAGTTCGAAGGCCGGATACTGTTGGTCGAGGACTACGATCTGCATCTTGCCCGGCGCATGGTGGCCGGGGTCGATGTCTGGCTCAACAATCCGATCTACCCGCTTGAGGCGTCCGGCACGTCCGGGATGAAGGCGGCGATCAACGGCGCCCTCAACCTGTCGGTGCTCGACGGCTGGTGGGGGGAGGGCTACGACGGGCGCAACGGCTGGGCGGTCAAGCCGGCGGCGGAAGGCCTCAACGAATCGCAACGCGACGCCGACGAGGCGCGCGCCCTGTTCGAACTGCTTCAGGACAACGTAATACCGATGTACTACCGCAACACCTCGCTCGGCCACTCGCCGGAATGGGTCAAGATGGCCAAGCAGGCGATCGCGTCGATCATGCCCCGCTTCAACATGCAGCGCATGCTCGGCGACTATGCGAAGAAATTCTATTCGCCGGCTGCGGAACAGTGGCGCAGGTATTCCGCCGACAGCTTTTCGGGTGCGCGCCGCGTCGCCGACTGGAAGTCGCGGGTGCACGCCGCCTGGCCGCGGATTGCATTGCGCCGCATCGACCGGGCGGCGTCGCGCATCCGTTATGGCGAGACGCTGCGCTTCGAGGTCGCGGTGCAGCTTGCCGGCCTGACGCCAAAAGACTTGACCGTGGAAATGGTGTTCACCCGTCTCGGCGATCCGGCCCTATCTGGCCCGGCGCGCTATGTATTGCAGCATGAACGGCCGCTGGAGAATGGCGAGCACCTGTTCTCGCGCGAGCTGACGCCCGACCAATGCGGCAAGCTGGAGTACCGCGTTCGGGCGTTTCCGACCCACGAGTTGCTCACCCATCCCTTCGAGATGGGCATGATGATCTGGCTTTGAGGACACTCTTATGAAAATTACCGCTACCGCCGCCTGGGACGCTTTGACGCGCGAGGCCGCTGCCGTACGCAATGTCCATCTGCGCGACATGTTTGCCGCCGATGCAAAACGCTTCACGAATTTGTCCGTCGGCTGGAACGGCTGGCTGCTGGATTACTCCAAGCAGCGCGTCAGCGCGGCCACCATGGGCCTGCTGCACGGCCTCTGGCAGACCGCCGACGTGCCGGGCTGGATTGCCCGCATGCGGGCCGGCGAGACCATCAACCATACCGAAGGCCGCGCCGCGCTGCACATTGCCTTGCGCCGCCCGGCGAATCGGGGGCCGCTGCTGCATGCCGGTCAGGACGTGATGCCCGCGGTGCATGGCGAACTGGACAAGATGCAGGGCTTTGCCGCGCAGATCCACGGCCGGCAGTGGCGCGGCGCCACCGGCGAGCCGATCAGCGACATCGTCAATATCGGCATCGGCGGTTCCGACCTGGGTCCGCGCATGGCCACCCAGGCCTTGGCCGCTTTTCGCCAGCCGGGACTGCGCGTTCATTACGTCGCCAATCTCGATGGCGCCGATCTGACCACGGTGCTGGCCGACTTGCAGCCGCGCAACACGCTGTTCATCGTCGCCAGCAAGACCTTCACCACGCAGGAAACCATGCAGAACGCCGTGTCGGCGCGCAACTGGCTGGTCCAGGCGCTGGGCGAAGCGGCCGTCGCCAGGCACTTCGTCGCGGTATCGACCAATCTGGCCGAGGTTGCCCGGTTCGGCATCGACCCGGCGAATGCCTTCGCTTTCTGGGACTGGGTCGGCGGTCGCTACTCGCTCTGGTCGGTGATCGGCTTGCCGCTGGCGCTGGCTGTCGGCTGCGACAATTTCCGCCAGCTGCTGGCCGGTGCGCATGCGATGGACGAGCATTTCTTTTCGGCACCGGTCGCCGGGAATCTGCCGGCCCTGCTGGCCCTGCTGGAAATCTGGAACAGCAACTTCCTCGGTGCGGAAACCCGCGCCGTGCTGCCTTACAGCCAGTCGCTGGCCTTGCTGCCGCGCTATCTGCAGCAACTCGAAATGGAATCCAACGGCAAGCAGGTGGATCGCCAGGGAATGCCCATGGAATGCAGCACGGGGCCCGTGCTGTGGGGCGAAGCCGGCACCAACGGTCAGCACGCGTTCTATCAACTGATACACCAGGGCGGCCGTCTGGTGCCCTGCGAATTCATTGTTTGCAAGCAGCCCGATTTCGCCGTTCCCGGGCATCACGAGAAGTTGCTGGCCAATTGCTTCGCGCAAAGCGAAGCGCTGATGCGCGGCAAGACCCTGGCCGAAACCACCGCCGAACTCGCCGCCGGCGGCATGCCGGCCGACCGGGTGGCCTTCCTCGCTCCCTACCGCAGCTTCCCCGGCAACCAGCCTTCGACCACGCTGCTGCTGCCACGTCTCGATCCCTTTGCGCTGGGCGCCCTGCTGGCGCTTTACGAACAAAAGGTCTTTGTCGAGAGCGTGATCTGGGACATCAACCCCTTCGACCAGTGGGGCGTGGAGTATGGCAAACAACTTGCCAGCCGCCTGCTTCCGGTTATCGTCGGCACCGCGTCGGGCGCGCAGCTGGACAGTTCCACCGCCGGACTGGTGGCGGCCTGCCGCGGTGGCTGAGGCAATTCGAACGCAAGTCGGACCTTGAGGCCCATGCAGCCGGTCGCCGACCAACCCGCTCGTAAACTCGCGGCAGCGAGATGAAGATCCTTTTCGCCACACCGGAGCTTGCACCTTGGGCGAGGACCGGGGGACTGGGTGACGTGGCCAGTGCGCTGCCGGCGGCGCTGCGCGCCCTCGGCCAGGACGTTCGCGTCCTTGCACCGGCCTATGGTGCGTTGCTGCGAAGTTTCCCCGACGCCGTCGAGATCGCGCGGCCGCGCCAGTTGGGCGGCCTGCTGCCGGCCCCGACCTTGAGGGAAGCCCGCGCGCCCGACGGGACCCCGCTGCTGCTGGTGGATTACCCGCCCTTCTTCGATCGTCCGGGCAATCCCTACCTCGGGCCGGAAGGTCGCGACTGGCTCGACAATCACTTGCGCTTCGGGCTTTTGTCGCGCGTCGCCGCCTGGCTGGGTTCCGCGGCGAACACCCTGGACTGGCAGCCCGATATCGTGCACTGCAACGACTGGCAAACCGGACTCGCTCCGGCCTACCTGCACTACCTGCCGGAGCGGCGCGCACGGTCGCTGTTTACGGTGCACAACCTGGCCTTTCAGGGTCTGTTCGACCATGCCTCGCTGTTCGAGCTTGGCCTGCCGGATCACGCATGGCATGTCGAAGGTGTTGAATATCACGGCTATCTGTCGTTTCTCAAGGCGGGCCTGCAGCATGCCGATGCCATCACGACGGTGAGCCCGAACTACGCCCGGGAAATACAGACCGAACCCGGCGGCATGGGCCTGGGCGGATTGTTGCGCCATCGCGCGGAGCACCTTCACGGCATTCTCAATGGCCTCGACGCCGTAAGCTGGAACCCCTCCGCCGACTACTATCTCTACCGCAGCTACGACGCCGGCGCCCTGGAGGCCAGGGCGGGCGACAAGGCGAAACTGCAGCAGCAACTTGGTCTCGCGCAACGCGCCGACGTGCCGCTGCTGGCGGTGGTGGGCCGCGCGACGAATCAAGCGGGGCTCGAACTCCTGCTCGAGATCGCTCCGCAGATGCTGCGGCTGCCCGCGCAACTGGTGGCAACTGGCGACGGCCTGCAAGCGCTGGAACAGGCCTGGCAGGAACTGGCGCGCAAACACCCCGGCGACTGCGCGGTGAGCATCGGGTTCGACGAGTCCTTGGCCGCTCGCATCGAGGCCGCGGCCGACATTTTCATCACACCGTCGCGCTTCGCACCCGGTGCCCTCAACCCGTTGTACAGCCTGCACTACGGCGGGTCGGCGGCGGCCCGCGCCACGGACACGGACGCCGCGCCCGGCATCGCCAGCCATGGCGGCGCCGATCAACGGCACGCAAACGACATCCTCCCCGGACCGTCCAGCGCGGATGCCTTGTTGCAGACCCTGAATCGGGCCACGACGGCCTGGCACGACCCGCTGCGCTGGCGCATGCTGCAGGAGGATGCCCTGGCGCGCAGTGCCAGTTGGGAAAAGGCGGCCCGGCAGTACCTGACGCTTTACCGGCGGCTATAACCAGGCACGCCGGCAGCCCAATGCCTGCGGCACGCCTGACCCTGATCGCCGCCGTCGCCAGAAATGGCGTCATCGGCATCGACAACCGGCTTCCCTGGCGGTTGCCGGCGGACCTTCGGCGCTTCAAGGCATTGACCCTCGGACACACGGTAATCATGGGGCGCAAGACCTGGGAGTCGTTGCCCGTGGCGTTTCGCCCGCTGCCGGGTCGCCGCAACGTCGTCGTTACGCGCGACCACGGCTACCGCGCCGCCGGGGCGACAATGGTCGCGTCCCTCGAAGCGGCAATCGGCGCGGCGGACGGCGATGAAGCCTTTGTCATCGGCGGCGCCGAGCTGTACGCGGCCGCGCTGCCGCTGGCCGACCGCCTGGAATTGACCGAGATCGACGCCAGTTTCGAGGGTGACTGCTTCTTTCCTGTCATTGATCGTGGCCAGTGGCGGCAAGCCGCGCGGGAAACCGGTCATGACGAGGCCGGCTTCGACTATGCGTTTGTCAGCTACGAGAGGAATTGAACCCGAAACAATCCATCTGTGCAGCTGGCGTATCGGCAGGGAAACGCGCATGGATGACGCGCTGCAGGACGGGTCGAAATCCCATTCCGCTGCCCGACTGGGGCCAGCAAACAGTTTGGGCCCGCCGCCCGTCGGATCGCCCGACGTACTCGCCTGACCGCGGCTCAGTTCGCCACGCAATCCACGTAATAGCACACCGCGCCGCGCGTGCCGTTCTTCACCAGGCCGTGAATATCGGTTTCGAAACCCGGAAACCTTTCGTTGAAGTCGCGGGCAAATTTCAGATAACGAACGATCGTCGCGTTGAAGCGTTCGCCCGGAATCAATAGCGGAATTCCAGGCGGATAGGGGGTCAGCAACACCGCCGTGACGCGGTTTTCAAGCTCGTCGATGCCGACGCGGTCGATTTCCCGATGCGCCATCTTGGCGAACGCGTCGGCCGGGCGCATCGCCGGCACCATGTTGGACAAGTACATTTCGGTGGTCAGGCGGGCGATGTCCCGGTCCTTGTACACCTCGTGAATCTGGGTGCACAAGTCCCGGAGTCCGACCCTCTCGTAGCGCGGATGCTTGATCACAAACTCGGGCAGCACCTTCCATAGCGGATGATTCCGGTCATAGTCGTCCTTGAACTGCTGCAAGGCGGTGACCAAGGTATTCCAGCGGCCCTTGGTGATGCCGATGGTGAACATGATGAAGAAGGAATAGAGGCCGCACTTCTCGACGATCACGCCGTGCTCGGCCAGGTACTTGGTAACGATCGCCGCAGGAATGCCGAGGTCATCAGAGAAGTCGCCATCGACGTCGAGCCCCGGCGTGATCACAGTGGCCTTGATCGGGTCGAGCAAATTGAAGCCCTTGGCCAGCTTGCCGAAGCCGTGCCAGCGCGCGCCGGGCTTGAGCATCCAGGCCTCGCGCGCCTCGATGCCTTCCTCCGAAAGGTCGTCCGGGCCCCAGACCTTGAACCACCAGTCGGCGCCCCATTCCTTGTCCACCTTGCGCATCGCGCGGCGGAAATCCAGCGCCTCGGCAATCGACTCCTCCACCAGGGCCTTGCCGCCTGGTTCCTCCATCATCGCCGCCGCGACGTCGCAGGACGCGATGATGGCGTACTGCGGCGAGGTCGAGGTGTGCATCAGATAGGCCTCGTTGAACACGTCGCGGTCGAGCTTGTTGTTCTCCGCGTCCTGCACCAGGATTTGCGAGGCCTGCGAGAGACCAGCAAGCAACTTGTGCGTCGACTGGGTGGAGAACACCATCGATTCCTTGCAACGCGGCCGGTCGGCGCCGATGGCATGGTAATCGCCGTAGAAGTCATGAAACGCGGCGTGCGGCAGCCAGGCTTCGTCGAAGTGCAGCGTGTCGATCTTGCCGTCGAGCATCTCCTTGATCTCCTCGACGTTGTAAAGAATGCCATCGTAGGTACTCTGGGTGATGGTCAGCACGCGCGGTTTGGCGTTCTTGTCCGTGGCGAAGGGATGCGCGGCGATCTTCTTCTGAATGTTCTTCCAGCGAAACTCGTCCTTCGGAATCGGCCCGATGATGCCGTAGTTGTTGCGCGTCGGCATCAGGAACACCGGGATCGCGCCGGTCATCATGATGGCGTGGAGGATCGACTTGTGACAGTTGCGATCGACCACCACGATATCCCCCGGCGCCACGGTCGAATGCCAGACGATCTTGTTCGAGGTCGAAGTGCCGTTGGTGACGAAGAACAGGTGATCGGCGTTGAAAATGCGCGCCGCATTGCGCTCGGAGGCGGCCACCGGGCCGGTGTGGTCGAGCAACTGGCCGAGTTCCTCGACCGCGTTGCAGACGTCGGCGCGCAGCATGTTTTCGCCGAAGAACTGGTGGAACATCTGGCCCACCGGGCTTTTCAGGAAGGCGACGCCACCCGAGTGGCCGGGGCAGTGCCAGGAATACGAACCATCCGCGGCATAGTGCACCAGGGCGTTGAAAAACGGCGGCGGCAGCGAATCGAGATAGGTCCGGGCCTCGCGCACCACATGCCGCGCAATGAATTCCGGCGTGTCTTCGTACATGTGGATGAAGCCATGCAGCTCGCGCAGGATGTCATTCGGAATGTGGCGGCTGGTGCGCGTCTCGCCATGCAGGAAGATCGGAATCTCCGAGTTCTTGTAGCGGATCTGCTCGACAAATGCGCGCAGCTCGGCGATGGTTTCCTTTTCCCGCGTGGCGAGTTCCTCGTCATCGATCGAGAGGATGAAGGCCGACGCCCGGCTCTGCTGCTGGGCAAACGAGGACAGGTCACCGTAGCTGGTGACGCCGAGCACGTCCATGCCTTCCTTTTCGATGGCACTCGCCAGGGCGCGAATGCCCAGCCCCGAGGCGTTCTCCGAACGGAAGTCCTCGTCGATGATGATGATGGGAAAGTGGAATCGCATGGGAAACCCTTAGGGTGGATTAACCGCTTTCGACACAGAGAGCACGGAGACACAGAGGGCACAGAGGAAAAGCAAAACAACGTTCTCCGTGTTCTCTGTGTCTCCGTGTACTCTGTGTTGAAGGAGTTTGGGTCAAATCTTCGGCAAGGTAACGCCGACCTGCCCCTGGTACTTGCCGCCGCGGTCCTTGTAGGAGGTCTCGCAGACTTCGTCGGACTCGAAGAACAGCACCTGGGCGCAGCCTTCGCCGGCGTAGATCTTGGCCGGCAAGGGCGTCGTGTTGGAAAATTCCAGTGTCACATAGCCTTCCCATTCCGGCTCGAAGGGCGTGACGTTGACGATGATGCCGCAGCGCGCATAGGTGCTCTTGCCGAGACAAACCGTCAGGACGTTGCGCGGGATGCGGAAATATTCCAGCGTGCGCGCCAGGGCGAAGGAGTTCGGCGGAATGATGCAATGATCGCCGTCCATTTCGACAAAGGAATTGGGATCGAAATTCTTCGGGTCGACGATGGTCGAGTAGATGTTGGTGAACACGCGGAATTCGCGCGAGCAGCGGATATCGTAGCCGTAGCTCGAAGTGCCGTAGGAGACGATTCGGCGGCCGTCGATCTCGCGCACCAGATCCGGCTCGAAAGGTTCGATCATTCCATGCTGGGCCGCCATGCGGCGGATCCATTTGTCGGACTTGATGGTCATGGTTCATCCCGGAATACGAAGTTTCGAAAGCGTCGGTGTCCGCAACGCTCACCAGCAAACAAGACTCAAGGGGGCGCAGTATACGGCTTGAGCCAATTTAGTTGCGGGCGCCAGGCACAGGGCCGCCCGGAGCGGCTTCACGCTCCATCGCAGGGTCGTTGTGTGCACAGCAGCCGCGCCAGGTCGGTTACTCCGGCGAGCGGGTTGGCGCGCGCTATGGCCACCAGCCGAATGCCCGCCGCGTGGGCGGAGAGGCTTTCCAGCGTGGCCTCGAGGCCGACGCTCGATCCGGGTGATTCATTGACCACGATCGCCGTTACGTCGGCGCCGACATTGTCCAGCGCCGCCAGCGCCGTCAGCGTATGGCTCAGGCTCCCCAGATAGCTGCCGGCCACCAGCACGCAGGGCAAAGCGCAGCCGGCGATCCAGTCGCGCACCGTATGCCGGGCGTCGAGCGGCACCATGACGCCGCCGACGCCTTCGATCAACGACGGGCGGCTCGCCGCGTCAAGGGCCCGCCGCGAGAAAGCCAGCAGCTCGTCGAAATCGATGCGGCGTCCTTCGCGCGCCGCCGCCATGTCCGGCGACAATGCCGCGGCGAAGCGCCAGGGCGCGATGGCATCGAGTTCCGCGGCACTCGACTCACGCCCCAGGGCGGCCAACAGCTGTCCGGCGTCGCTTGCCTGCGGCGATCGCGGGTCGAAGCCGGACAACACCGGCTTGAATGCGGTCGGTCGTCGCCCGGCGTCTTGCCATTGACGCAGCAGGGCACAGACCAGCCAGGTCTTGCCGATGTCGGTGCCGGTGCCGGTGATAAAATGCGCGTCCGCGGTGTTTCTCCCTTTGCCGCAATTCGTTGCCGATAACGCGAATTCTAGCGGTCCGGCCCGCCGGTTCCCATCAATGTCCGAATCCCATGACTGGCTCGCTGAGGGCCTGCCCCACATCTGGCTGCCCTATACGCAGATGGCCAGCGCACCGCCGCCGTTGCCGGTGGTTACCGCGCAGGGCGTGCGCATCGGCCTGGCTGACGGCCGCCATCTGATCGACGGCATATCCTCGTGGTGGACCGCCTGCCACGGCTATGCCCATGCGCATATCCACGATGCCGTCGCACGGCAGCTTGCTGCCGTGCCACACGTAATGTTCGCCGGCCTGGTGCACCAACCCGCACTGCGCCTGGCGCGAAGGCTGGCCGGGCTGCTGCCGGGCGACCTGGACCGCGTGTTTTTCACCGAGTCCGGATCGGTAGCCGTCGAGGTGGCACTCAAGATGGCCATCCAGTACTGGCGCAACCTGGGCCGTGCCGACAAGCGGCGCATCGTCTATTTTCGCCACGCCTACCACGGCGACACGTTTGCCACGATGGCCCTGTGCGACCCCGAAGAGGGCATGCATGCCTTGTTCGCCGGCAGCATGCCGGATCAATTGATGGCCGAGTTGCCGACTGACGAGAAGCTGCGCCGCGCCTTCGATCTGCTGCTCGACACCCACGCCGAACGCCTCGCCGCCGTGATCGTCGAGCCGCTGGTGCAGGGTGCCGGCGGCATGAAGATGCACGACGCCGCGACGCTGGCGTTCGTCGCGGAAGCCTGCGCGCGGCACCGGGTGTTGTTGATCGCCGACGAAATCATGACCGGCTTTGGTCGCAGCGGAAGGATGTTCGCCTGCGAGGAGGCCGATATCGTTCCGGATATCGTCTGCCTGTCGAAGGCGCTTACCGGCGGCACCTTGCCGCTCGCCGCCACGGTGGCGCGGCAGCACGTGTTCGCCGCCTTTCTCTCCGCCGACCCGGCCGCCGCGCTGATGCACGGCCCGACCTACATGGCCAATCCGCTGGCCTGTGCCGCCGCCAACGCTTCGCTGGACCTGTTCGAGCGTGAGCCGCGGCTGGCGCAAGTCGCCGCGATCGAAGCGCAGTTGGCCGAGCAACTCGCGCCTTGTCGCGAGTTGGCGGGCGTCGCCGCGGTCCGCGTCAAGGGGGCCATCGGCGCGGTGGAACTTGGGGGCCAACCCGGCGGCGCCATCGATCTCAACGGCCTGCGCCGGCGCTTCGTCGAACTGGGCGTCTGGGTTCGGCCTTTCGGCAATGTCGTCTATCTGATGCCGCCTTTCATCATCGGCGCCGACGACCTGACAATCCTGACCGCTGCCGTGCGCCAGGTGCTGGCCGAGCGCGCGCAGCGGCTCTGCTGAGATGGACGCCACCCTCGACACCCTGCTGGGCGCCCGCCTGGCCGCCTTGAGCGAGGCCAAGCGCCTGCGACGACTTCGACCGTGGCATTGGCACGACGGACAACTGCGCGATGCAAACGGCCGCGGCCTCATCGATGCTTCGTCCAACGACTACCTCGGTCTTTCGCAACATCCGCTGGTGAAGGCCCGCGCGGCGCAATGGGCCGAGCGCCACGGCGCCGGGGCGCCGGCCTCGCGGCTGGTCACCGGCACCCGCGACATCACACTGGCGGTCGAGGAAAAGCTCGCCGCCTTCAAACGCTGCGAGGCCGCGCTGCTGTTCCCCAGCGGCTTCCAGGCCAATGCCACGACCATCCCGGCGCTGGTGGAAGTCGGCGCCGGCGAGACGGCGATCTTCAGCGATGAACTGAATCACGCCAGCATCGTGCATGGCTGCCGGGTCGCCCGTTCGCGCACTCACATTTTCCGTCACAACGATCTCGATCACCTCGACCAACTGTTGGGCCAACACGCGGGGCGCAAGCTGGTCATCACCGAGTCGGTATTCAGCATGGATGGCGACCGCGCCGACGTGAAGTCGCTGGTGCTGCTGGCCGAACGCCACGGCGCCGCGCTCTACGTCGACGAGGCGCATGCCAGCGGAGTACTGGGACCGCAGGGACGCGGTTTGGCCGCGGAATGCCATCAAAGCGGCGGTGGCGTGGATATCGTGATGGGCACGCTCGGCAAGGCCTTCGGCGCCTTCGGCGCCTATATCGCCGGCTCCCGGGTCTTGATCGACTACCTGGTAAATCGCTGTCCCGGCTTCATCTACACCACCGCGCTGCCGCCCGCGGTGCTCGGCGCGGTGGACGCGGCGCTCGACCTGGTACCCGGCATGGACCGGGACCGGGCGCGTTTGGTGACGAATTCGCAACGATTGCGCGATGCGCTGGCCTTGCGCGGCTACGGCACGCTGGCTTCCAGCACCCAGATCATCCCGGCTGTGATCGGCACCGAGGAGGACGCGCTGGCCGCCGCGCAGCAACTGGAAAACGCCGGCATCCTGGCGGTGGCGATCCGCCCGCCGACGGTGGCGCCCGGCACCAGCCGGCTGCGCCTGGCGCTCAGCAGTGCGCTGCAGGAAATCGACATGCAGCGGCTGCTGGCGGCGGTCGGCAGCCTGCCTCTGCGGACGGCGGCACCGGGCTAGGTGTTCATCACCTTGATGCTGGGGAACTTGCTGGAATGGTCCTTGGCCCGTTCCGCGATCTTCACCGCGACGCGGCGCCCGATGCCCTTGTAGATCTGCGTCGCGGCGCCATCGGGATCGGCTTCGACGGTCGGCCTGCCGCCGTCCATCTGCAAGCGGATAGCCATGTCCAGCGGCAGCGCGCCGAGCAACTCCACCCCATAGTCCTTCGACATGCGTTCGCCGCCGCCGGAGCCGAAGATCGGTTCGGCGTGGCCGCACTTGGAACAGATGTGGATGCTCATGTTCTCGACAATGCCGAGGATCGGAATGCCGACCTTCTCGAACATCTTGAGGCCTTTCCTGGCGTCCAGCAGGGCGATGTCCTGCGGCGTGGTGACGATGATGGCGCCGGTAACCGGCACCTGCTGCGCCAGGGTCAGCTGGATGTCGCCGGTGCCGGGGGGCATGTCGACCACCAGGTAATCGACATCGCGCCAGCGCGTCTCGGTCAGCAATTGCGTCAGCGCCTGGGTCACCATCGGACCGCGCCAGACCATCGGCTGCTCGGGGTCGATCAGGAATCCGATCGACATGGCCTGGATGCCATGCGCCTCCATCGGTTCGAGCCCCTTGCCGTCGGCCGACTCGGGGTGTCCGCTGGCGATGCCCAGCATCTGCGGCAGCGAGGGGCCGTAGATGTCGGCATCCAGCAGACCGACCGTGGCGCCTTCCGCGGCGAGCGCCAGCGCCAGATTGACCGCCGTGGTGGACTTGCCGACGCCGCCCTTGCCGCTGGCTACCGCGATGATGTTCTTGACGCCGGGCACCAGCTTGGCACCCTTCTGCACGGCATGCGCCACCACCTTCGAAAAGACGTTGGCGCTGACATTGCCGATCCCGGGAAGGGTTTTCAGTTGCGCGATCACCGCCGCGCGCAAGCCCTCGATCTGGCTCCGCGCCGGGTAGCCAAGTTCGACGTCGAGGGAAACATCGTTGCCGCTGACGCGGATGTTGCGGACACAGCGGGTGCTGACCAGATCCTTGCCCGTATTGGCGTCGATGACATCCTTGAGGGCGTCCTGAATGGTCTGTTCGTTGATGGACATGTGAGGCCTTTGCTGATGATGAATGGAGGTGGAGGATGTCGCTCGCGGCGGACCGTCGCCGGAAGTCGCCGGGCCATACCTGAGTGAACTAGTCGGGATTTTATCGCAGGATGCGCCCGGTTGCCATCCCCGAGGGCGGGCATCGCGGGATCGTCGGCGTTGGCGACCGCCGGCGCGATCACGGAATTCCATCAGCATGCCGCGTCCTTGCTAGAATTTCACCACATCACCAACAGGGGGAATCATGAAGCGCGTGGTATTCAATCAAAAGGGCGGCGTCGGCAAGAGCACCATCACCTGCAATCTCGCGGCGATCGCTGCTGCGCGCGGCGCACGCACGCTGGTGGTCGATCTCGATCCGCAGGCCAACTCGACCCAATACCTGCTGGGTTCTGCCGCCGAGGGACCGGAACTCACCGCCAGGGAGTTCTTCGACCAGATGCTGAGCTTCAGGCTGCGCCCGCTGGCAGTGGAGGAATTCATCACCGCGACCCCGTTCGAAAACCTCTCGGTGCTGCCCTCCGGCCCGGGTCTGGAAGAACTCCAGGCCAAGCTCGAATCGCGCTACAAGATCTACAAGCTGCGCGAAGCCCTTGATGGCCTCGAAGGCTACGACGAAATCTGGATCGACACGCCGCCGGCGCTGCACTTCTATACGCGCTCGGCGCTGATCGCGGCGGACACCTGCCTGATTCCCTTCGACTGCGACGAATTCGCCCGTCGCGCGCTGTACAGTCTGATCGACAACGTCAATGAAATCCGCGCCGACCACAATCCGGGGCTGGAAGTCGAGGGCATCGTGATCAACCAGTTCCAGGCCCGCGCCACGCTGCCGCAACAGATCATCAACGAGCTGCGCGAGGAAGGACTGCCGGTGCTGGCGTCGTTTCTGTCGTCGTCGGTGCGGATCAAGGAATCGCACCAGCAGGCCAGGCCGATGATTCACCTCGACCGCAGCCACAAGCTGGCGCTGGAATTCGGCGCGCTGTTCGACGAACTGGAAGCGGCGCGGAAGGGACGCGGCAAGACGGCGGCCAGGAAGCGGGCCTGAGCTAAACCGGCTCCATTGCCGCACCGGCCGAGGTCGATGGTCAGGCTTTCAGGAAATCCACCACCAGCCGATTGAAGGTTTCCTGCTGTTCGATGCAGCATAGATGCGAGGCCGCGGCGATCACTTCCAGCCGCGCGCCGGGAATTGCCGCGGCGATGACTTCGCTGGCGGCCGGCGGCGTGCCCGGATCGTCGGCGCCGACGATCACCAGCGTCGGGCTGGTCACGCCGGCCAGCCCTCGGCTAGTGTCGAGCCGGCGGATCGCAGCGCCGCAGCCGACGAACCCAGCCAGCGGGGTGGCCGCGATCAGGGCCGCGATGCGCGCCATCAGATCGGGCCGCGCGGCGCGAAACGGCGGCGTGAACCAGCGGCCAAGCGTGGCCTCGACCAGTGCCGCGGTGCCCTGCGCCTTGGCCAGCGCAATGCGCTCGTCCCAGATCGGCGCGGCTTCGGGCGGAACCCGGCTGGTCGAGCTGGCGATCACCAGCTTGTCCAGGCGCAACGGTGCTTGCAACGCGAGGTGCTGGGCGATCATGCCGCCCATCGACAGTCCGACGAAATGGGTTCGCGCCACGCCCAGCGCGTCAAGCAGGCCAAGCACGTCGTTGCAAAGCTGCGCGAAGTTGTAGTCGCCGTCCGGCGCACTGCTGCCGCCGTGGCCGCGCGTGTCATAGCGCAGCACCGAGTGACTGTCCCTTAGCGCGGAAGCCACGCCATCCCACATCGACAAGTCGGTGCACAGCGAATGCGAGAGCGTGACCCAGGGGCCGCTGCCTTCGACCAGGTAGCGAATCTTGATGCCGTTGGTATCGATGGTGTTCATGCGGCCTCCAGTCTGGCAACCGACAGCGCCAGCCACTTCATTCCGTCGTCGCGGAAATTGACTTGCACCCGGGCGTCGGCGCCGCGCCCTTCGGCGTTGACGATCACGCCGAGGCCGAACTTGGGGTGCATCACCCCCTGGCCGATGCGAAAGCCGTTGCCGGCGTCGGCGGGCTCACCGCGGCGCGGCGCCGCGGCTAACGCGGGCATCGGCGACGCCCTGAAGCTGGCGACCGGCGCGGACACGGCGAAGCCACCGCGGCCGGCGCGCGGCGTCAGCCACTTCGCCAGGTTGGCCGGCACTTCGTCGAGAAACCGCGAGGGCAGGTTGTAGCGTGTCTGGCCGTGCAGCATGCGGGTCTGGGCGAAGCTCAGATAAAGCCGTTGCCGCGCCCGGGTCACGGCGACATACATCAGGCGCCGCTCTTCTTCCAGACCCGACTTCCCCGGCCGCGTCTCGGTCAGCGAATTCTCGTGCGGAAACAGGCCGTCCTCCAGGCCGCTGATGAACACCACGTTGAACTCCAGCCCCTTGGCGGAATGCACCGTCATCAGCTGCAGCGCGTCCTCGCCTTCCCCGGCCTGATGCTCTCCGGCTTCGAGCGAGGCATGGGCCAGGAAGGCCGCCAGGTCGCCGCCGAATTCACCGGCAGTCTCGCCGCCAATTTCGCCGTCGCTGTTCGGCAGGCCTTCCTCGGCGATGAAACTTGCGGCGGCGTTGATCAGTTCATCGAGGTTCGCCAGCCGTTCCTGGCCCTCCTTCTCGTTCCGGTAATGGGCGCGCAAGCCCGAAAGCTCGACGACGTGGTCCACCAGTTCAGGCAGCGGCAACTGCGCGGCCTCGCGCAGCCTGACGATGAGTTGCGCAAACGCGGCGAGCGAAGCGCCGCCCTTGCCGCCGACCCGCGCAATCGCCGCGTGGAGGCTGCTACCGCCGGCTTTGGCAGCGTCCTGCAGATTTTCGAGGCTGCGCGCGCCGATGCCGCGTACCGGGAAATTCACCACGCGGGCAAAGGCGGTGTCGTCGTCCGGGTTGGCGATCAGGCGCAGATAGGCCAGCGCATGCTTGACCTCGGCCCGTTCGAAAAAGCGCAGGCCGCCATACACGCGATAGGGCAGACCGGCGTTGAACAGAGCGTGTTCCAGTGCGCGCGACTGCGCGTTGCTGCGGTAGAGCAGGGCGATCTCGGCCCGTGCGTGGCCATCGCGCGACAGGGCCTTGACTTCCTCGACGATCCAGCGCGCCTCGTCGCCGTCGGAATACGATTCGTAGATCCGCACGGGCTCGCCGCTGCCGGCCTCGGTCCACAACTTCTTGCCCAGACGCGTCGGATTGTTCTTGATGATTGCATTGGCGGTGTCGAGGATGTTGCCGTGGGAGCGGTAGTTCTGTTCGAGGCGGATCAGGTTCGCCACCTTGAACTCGCGCTCGAACTCGGCCATGTTGCCGACCTCCGCACCGCGGAAGGCGTAGATGCTTTGATCGTCGTCGCCGACGGCGAAGATGCATGCACCTCCCGCTTCCCGTCCCGCGGGTGACGGAGGCAACGCTTCGCCGCTGCGCGGCGCCGTGTCGAATGCCGCGCTGCCATGCGGCGATCCCGGGGCGTCGTCGGGCGGCCCTCCCGCCAGCAGCTTCAGCCACTTGTACTGCAGCTTGTTGGTGTCCTGGAATTCGTCGACCAGGATGTGGCGGAAGCGCTCCTGGTAGTGGCGGCGCAAGGGTTCGTTGCGTTCCAGCAGTTCGTAGGAGCGCAGCAGCAGTTCCGCGAAATCGACGACGCCTTCACGCTGGCACTGCGCTTCATAGGCCTCGTAGAGTCCCACCCGCTTTCTCGCCCAGTCGTCCCATGCTTCCACCGCGGCTGCGCGCAGGCCCTGCTCCTTCTGCGCATTGATGAAATGGCACAGTTCGCGCGGCGGAAACTTTTCGTCATCGATATTGAGCGACTTCAGCAGGCGTTTGACCGAGGCCTGCTGGTCGGCCGCATCGAGGATCTGGAACAACTGCGGCAACCCGGCATCGCGATAGTGGGCGCGCAGCAGGCGGTTGCACAGGCCGTGAAAGGTGCCGATCCACATGCCCTTGACATTGATCGGCAGCACGGCAGCCAGCCGCGCCTGCATTTCCCTGGCCGCCTTGTTGGTGAAGGTCACGGCCAGGATGCCGGGCGGGGCAACCTTCCCGGAGGAAATCAGCCAGGCGATCCGCGTCGTCAGCACGCGCGTCTTGCCCGATCCGGCGCCGGCGAGGATCAAGGCATGCGCCGGCGGCAGTGTGACGGCCGCGAGTTGCGGCGCGTTGAGATGATCGAGCAGACGAGTCATGGCCAAGACGTATCGGCGAAATGGCAAGTATATCGCCCAGGGTCGGGCCAAGTGATAATAGCAAGCACTAACATCGCTTGAATCAAAGTCATATCAATCAATGCACAACATATCCCGCGCCGCAACAAAAATGCGGTGTTTAGAGTGTCGCGTCTACGGAATACCTGTAGAATGATTTTTGTTGCAATGCAATACATCGTGTGCGACACGGGCGGAGCCGGCTCACAAGGCCGGGGAAGCCCACACCCCTTTCGGAGAGAAGCATGAGCGCCCATTCCAGAGTCCCACAACTTGTGCCGTGGCTGGCCAACAAGGCCGGCATCGGCGAAGACCGAGCCAATGCGCTGTGGCGCGAGTCGGAGCAATGGGCGGAGCAGCAGGCAAGCCGCGACTCGTCGGACTACCACGAGCTGGCGGTTAAGCGTGTGCGGGAACTGGTACTGGCGGAGTCCCTGCGCGAAGACCTGGCGTCGCTGGGTTGGCGTCCATGGGTGCGCGCTCAGGCGCTGTTCTGGACGGTTTCGATGCAGGCGGCGCAGCAGACTTCGGCGGCGATGGCGCGCAGTTGGCGCCAATTCGGCTCCGGCGTACGCCATTACGGGCTGGGCTAAGAGCCTTCAGTAGGAATCGTACCCCGCGCCGTCGGGCGTTGGGATGCGATGCGAGGCGGCGGGAGCGCGGCATGGTCAATCCATGCAAGCGAGCGACAACGTGGCAGCGCGCCCAACGCCCGGTGGCCCTTCGTGTTGAGACCAGGATTGGATGGATGCAAGGCGCAGTGCGCGGCCAATGGTGGTTCCCTTGGCAAGCGCTGCAACGCCGCAGACGCCGATCCTGGTCTCAACGCGGGGCATGATTCCTACTGAAACAGGCTCCAAGGCCGCGCCCGTCTGGATTACCGGATTTACCGGCTCACACTCGGTTTGAGGCCGGTGGCGGCGGCGAGGCGCGCCATAGCGACCGCGGCTTCGTCGGCGCTGGAATAGCCGTCTACCAGTACCGCGTAACGCCAGCCTTGCGCGCCGGCCCGTTCGGGGCGGATGCGCGCGGCAAAACCCGCTTCGCGCACCCGGTCAAACAACTCAAGCGCGGCTTCTTCGCTCGCCGCCACGGCGGCCAGCACGCGCCACTTGCCGGTGGCGCGCGCCGCACCGTCGCCCGCCTGGATTTCTGTCTGGCGCGCCAGCTTGCCGAAGACCTGGGGATCGAGCGCCTTGACCGTGGCCGTCTGGCCGCGCGGCGCATCGAAATAGGTCCACGGCTGGGCAAGCTCGGTAGTGGCGCCGGCACGGACGATCTCGATACGGCCTTCGAGCAGGGCGACCAGGTCGCCGTCGGCTTCGGTGCGGCCCCACAAGTCGGTGCCGCGTATGCCAATCGTCGCGGTGCCGACGCGAATGGAGACATCCCGCGGGCGCATTTTTGCCAGCTTCGCCGTGGTGAAGCGAAACGCTCCGGCCAGTACATCCAGTGCCCCGACAAAGAACTTTTCAGGCTCCAGGCCGCGCGACTGAAACGTGAAGCGGGCGGATTCCCCCAGCTTGACCCGGCTGCCCTCGGCCAGCATCAGGTAAGCGCGGGCGTTCGGGCCGGTGCGCACCACGTCGCCGCTGTTCAACTCCATGCCCGGCGCCAGTGCCGTAGTCAAGCCCTCGCGATCCCGCCATGCCGGCGCCTGGACAGCCTCCACCGTCGCCGCAGGCGCGGCGAACGCCGGTGCCGACAACTGCATTGCGAGGGAGGCGAAGATTGCGACAATCCAGTTCCAGGGCCGCATGCAAGACCTTTCGCTAAGAGCGGGCAGGTATAATTCCCGCCCTTGCCAGAACTCAATTTTCAAGCCCCGGCCATGCAGGAAAAATACCTTCCGACCGAAATCGAGCAGGCCGCGCAGGCCCACTGGAACAGCACGCAGGCGTTTCGCGCCGTCGAGGATTCGAGTTCGCCAAACCCGCGGCCGAAGTACTACTGCCTGTCGATGTTCCCCTACCCGTCCGGCAAGCTGCACATGGGGCACGTGCGCAACTATACCATCGGCGATGTGCTCTCCCGCTACCACCGGATGCGCGGCCGCAACGTGCTGCAGCCCATGGGTTGGGACGCCTTCGGCCTGCCGGCGGAGAACGCCGCGATGCAAAACGGTGTACCGCCGGCGAAGTGGACCTGGGACAACATCGCGTACATGAAGAGGCAGCTCCAGTCGCTTGGCTTCGCCCTCGACTGGGAACGCGAACTGGCGACCTGCGCCCCCGAGTACTACAAGTGGAACCAGTGGCTGTTCCTGCGCATGCTGGAACAGGGTATCGCCTACAAGAAGACCCAGGTGGTGAACTGGGATCCGGTGGACCAGACCGTGCTGGCCAATGAACAGGTCATCGAGGGACGCGGCTGGCGCACAGGGGCGGTGGTCGAAAAGCGCGAGATTCCGGGTTATTACCTCGCCATCACCCGCTACGCAGATGAACTGTTGTCCGCTCTCGACAGCCTGCCCGGCTGGCCGGAGCGGGTCAAGACCATGCAGGCCAACTGGATCGGCAAGAGCACCGGCGTGCGCTTCGCCTTCCCCTACGAACTGGACGGCGAGTCTGGCAAACGCGAGGAAAAGCTCTGGGTTTTCACCACCCGCGCCGACACCATCATGGGCGTTACGTTTTGCGCCGTCGCCGCCGAACATCCGCTGGCGACCCATGCCGCGAAAGGCAATCCGGCGCTCGCCGCGTTTGTCGACGAGTGCAAGCACGGCTCGGTGATGGAAGCGGACATGGCGACGATGGAAAAGAAGGGCATGCCGACGGGCATCTTCGTCACCCATCCGCTGACCGGCGACAAGGTCGAGGTCTGGGTCGGCAACTATGTACTGATGAGCTACGGTGAAGGGGCCGTGATGGCGGTGCCCGCGCATGACGAACGCGACTTCGAGTTCGCCAGGAAGTACGGCCTGGCGATCAGGCAAGTGATCGCGGTCGAGGGCGAGGCCTTCTCGCTCGACGGCTGGCAGGCATGGTATGCGGACAAGGAGCGCGGCCAGTGCGTCAACTCCGGAAAGTACGACGGGCTGGGTCTGCACGCCGCCACCGTGGCGATCGCCGCCGACCTGAAGGCCAGGGGGCTGGGCGACACCCAGGTGCAGTACCGCCTGCGCGACTGGGGCGTTTCCCGGCAGCGCTACTGGGGCTGCCCTATCCCTCTGATTCATTGCGAGACTTGCGGCACGGTGGCGGTGCCCGACGCCCAGTTGCCGGTGATCCTGCCCGAGGACTGCGTGCCGGATGGTTCCGGCAATCCACTTGCCAGGCGCGCCGACTTCGTCGATTGCAGCTGTCCGCAATGCGGCAAGCCGGCCAAGCGCGAAACGGACACGATGGATACCTTCGTCGATTCATCCTGGTATTACGCGCGTTACTGCGCGCCGGATGCGACGGCGATGGTCGACCAACGGACCAACTACTGGATGCCGGTTGACCAGTACATCGGCGGCATCGAGCACGCGATCCTGCACTTGCTCTACTCGCGTTTCTGGACCAAGGTGATGCGCGATCTCGGTCTGGTCAGCTACGACGAGCCCTTCGCCAACCTGCTGACGCAGGGCATGGTACTCAATCACATCTTCTCGCGCCGCAATGATCGCGGCGGCATCGAGTACTTCGCCCCGGACGAGGTCGAGCTCCAGCGCGACGAAGGCGGCCATGTGCTCGGCGCCCGCGCCAGGGCCGACGGCCAGCCGGTCGATTACGGCGGCGTCGGCACCATGTCCAAGTCCAAGCGCAACGGCGTCGACCCGCAATCCCTGATCGACGAGTTCGGCGCCGACACGGCGCGCTTCTTCATTATGTTCGCCTCACCCCCGGAGCAGACCCTGGAGTGGTCGGACTCGGGCGTCGAGGGCGCCTATCGTTTCCTCAAACGCGTGTGGGCCTTCGGCCATGCCATCGAAGAAAAAGGGGCCAGGCTCGAATTACATGAATCTCGTAATTCGAGCCTGGCCCCTTTTTCTGTTTCCGCGTCCCTCGCGGCCGGCCCTGCCGCCCTGCGGCGCGAAATCCACCTGCTTCTCAAGCAAGCCAATTACGACCTCGGCAAGCTGCAGTTCAACACCGTCGCCTCGGCGGCGATGAAAATGCTCAATGCGCTGGAAAAGGCGCACAAAGAGACAAACGCGGATGCCGCCCACGCACCGGTGCTTGCCGAAGGCTTCGGCATCCTGTTGCGCGTCCTGTCACCGATCGCGCCGCACATCTGCCATGCGCTCTGGATCGAACTCGGTTACGGCGCCGACATCCTCGCCGCCCCTTGGCCCGAGCCGAGCGCCGCTGCCCTGGTACAGGACGAGGAAGAACTGGTGCTGCAGGTGAATGGCAAGCATCGCGGTAATATCCGTGTGAAAGTCGGCGCTGGCCGCACGGCGATCGAAGCCGTGGCGCTGGCATCGGAAGGCGCCATGAAGTTTATGGAAGGCAAGCCGGCGAAGAAAGTTGTCGTCGTGCCCGGCCGTCTGGTCAATATCGTCGTCTAAGCAGCAAAGCAGTTCCGGGGAGTCCGCCATGCGCATCGCCAAATTGTCCGTCGTCCTGCTTCTGGCCAGCCTGCTCGCGGCCTGCGGCTTCAAACTGCGCGGCAGCGCCGACCTGCCCACCCAGACATTGCCGTTTGCGACGATCGCCCTGACGATCGATTCCAGATCCGAGTTCTACGCCCAGCTCAAGCGCGCCATCGAAGCCTCTACATCGGGCACCCGGGTTGTCGACCTCAAGGAGGCGGAGGCTGTCCTGACGGTGCTGGGCGACACCAGCCAGAAGAACATCCTCTCGCTCAGCTCTGCCGGCAAGGCGCGCGAATACCGGTTGGTGAGAACCTTCTCCTTCAAGGTACAGGCGAACAACCCTGCCGCCGCACCTGCCGCGCAAGTCAAGTACACCGATGCGCCTGCCGTCGCCGCTATCGAATACGTCGCCCCCGGCACCATCGTCCTGCGCCGCGACATCACGTACAACGACGACCTGGTGCTGTCCAAGGAATCGGAAGAAGCGCTGCTCTATCGCGACATCCAGAAAGACCTCGTGCAGCAGTTGGTGCGCCGGCTGGCGACGGCGAAACTGAATCCGGTCAAGGACACAGACTAGCAGAGCCTATGTCGGCAGGAATCATGCCCCGCGTTGGGTCCAGGATCGGATGGATGCAAGGCGCAGTGTGC
>WBZP01000360.1_pt1 | contig 62399 bp, 50 predicted proteins | sample 5204301 | NCBI WGS metagenome assembly WBZP01 (sample SAMN12412401, study PRJNA552823) | activated sludge metagenome | isolation source: activated sludge from nitrification reactor of wastewater treatment plant... | place: USA: Pennsylvania | collected 2017 | reverse complement strand
CTCGGTGACTGGGACCATAAAGACACCATGCTCGCGCGCGTAGAGGTCGCGGGCCTGCAACGTCAGTTCCAGCCCGCGATCATGGTCGGCCGCGGCGTCCCGACTCAACAGGGCAACACCCAGCGTGTGCTTGATGAGGCCCAGGACGGCGTTGCTCGATTTCTCGGCGGCTTGCAGCGCCTCCTCGATTGCGCGCACTGCGGAGTCATCGGCGCGGACCACCCCGCATTGGATCGCGAAACTGTAGGTCCAGGTAACAACTGCGGCGTGGGTTTCGTGGTTGCTGTGTCGGGCTATCGCGGCGGCGTCGTGGAGGTCTTGGCGCCATCCGGGACGGCCCAGCCACCACAGCGCCGTGCCGTGCCATGCCAACGCGGCCGCCAGCGGCGATCCGATACCGAATCCGGCGCCTTTGGCGGGGTCACCCCCGGCCAGGTCGATGACGGCCTGTGAGCACCGCAGGACTTCGCGGACTTCACCGGCATCCCCCCATGTGCAGAACGCCGCGAACGCCAGCCCCATCATCGGGGTGGGATCGCCGATCGACTCGAGCAGCGCCATCTGCTCGGACACCAGCTGCGACCCCTCGCGCGAACGCCCGGCGTAGAGCAGCTCGGTGGCCGACCCGGTCATGCCGATGGCCAGCGAGACATTGTCGCCGGCCGCGCCGCACAACTCCCGTAACTCAGCGAAACGCTCACCCCAACTTTCGTGCAATGCCCGGTACGCAGTGGCGCACAGCATGGTGCGGGGAGCGATGCGCATCGACAGCTGGTCGGGGTCGTCGGCGGGCAGCGCGTCGGCGATCCGTTGTGCCCGTTCCCAGCTGACCCGGGCGGCACCGAAATCGCGGTCGACTGACGCCGCGGCGGCGCGCATGTGCCAGCCGTAGGCCGCGCGCAGCTCGCCGGCCGCCTGCAGATGTTCGGCAATCAGCGCCGCGTTCTCCTCCACCGAGCCGGGCTCATGCTCTTCGATCGCGGTGGCGAGGCGCCGGTGCCATTCGGCGCGGTCGGACTTGAGCTGTGATTCGTAGGCCACCGCGCGGATCAGCGGGTGCCGAAAGGCGTACTCGGGGCTGGGGGTGAATCGCACCTGATCGATCAGTTCGACACCGAGCAGCTCGTCGAACTCCGGATCGACGCCCAGCTCGGCGATCAGATCGGCGCCGAAGCGGGCTCCGATTACCGACGCCGCGTTCAATGTCCGTTTGGCCGGGATGTTCAGCCGGTCGATGCGGGCTTCGATGGCCGCCTGCACCGTCGCGGGCACTTCGACATCGGCGACATCGACGCGGCACACGTGACCACCGCGCTCACCGTCCAGCACGCCGCGCTGGGCCAGCTCGCGGACCATCTCCTCGGCGAAAAACGGATTCCCCGCGGCTCGTTCGGCGATGGTCGTCGCGAGCGCGCTGATCGTGGGGTCCGAACCCAGCAGCTCACCCAGCAGCGCTGTGATGTCCGAATCACCCAGCGGGGCAAGCGCTATCGCCTGCGCACCCACCACGCGATTCAGCGCTCCCTGATACTCGGGCCGGAAGGTGATCAGCACCAGCGCCGGGGTGCCCGGAACGACGCTGACGAACTCCGTCAGCAGCGACTCGCTGACCGCATCCATCCAGTGCGCGTCCTCGATGATGAACAGCGCCGGTTGTGCGCGCGACAGCGTCACGGAGTTGATCAGGGCGGTCAAGCGGCGCCGCCGCGCATCCGGATCGATCTGGGGCAGCGAGACGTCTGCAGCGGCGATGCCGAGAAGATCATCGAGGAGAAGCAGATCCTGCGGGTCTGCATCCGGGAGCTGCCCCCGGACCCGGGCACGGGCAGCTTCGCGCTCCAGATCCGCCACACCGAGGCCTGCGCGGAGCAGCCGGGTCACGGTGTGGAACGGGATGTCGCTGGCGTGCGATTCGCAGTAGACCCAGAACACTGCGACCCCGCGACCAGTCGCCAGTCTCGCGGCTTCCCGCGCCACCCGGGATTTACCGATGCCCGGCGGTCCCACCACGTTCACCACACCACCGCGGCCACCGATCGCGCGCTCGACCACCGCGTCGAGGGTGGCCATCTCCCAGTGCCGGCCGACCAGGCTCGTGTCGCTCTGCCCGCCCAGCCCTTGGCGAGGCTTGATCCCAGTCAGACGACGCGCCCGCACGGGTTCGTCGGCGCCCTTGATGCGCACCCACTCCGGGTCGGCCGACAGCACCAGATGTTCGACCAGTCGCGCGGTCGATTCCGACATCATCACCCCACCCGGAGGGGCCACCGCCTCCATCCGCTGCGCCAACCCGACCGTCTCCCCGGTCGCGGCGTAGCCCAGCGAACCCGAACCGATCTCACCGGCGATCACCCGGCCCGAATTCAAGCCCACCCGCATCCGAAGCTCGACGCCATCGCGGCGGGCCACCTCGGTCGCCAGCCGATTCGCCTCCTGCTGGATGGACAACGCGGCCAGGCAGGCCCGAAAAGCGTGGTCTTCCAAGGCGACCGGGGCGCCGAAAAGTGCCATCACCCCGTCGCCGGTATGCTCCACGCTGCCGGCGCCGTAGCGGCGCACGACCGTCGCCGACCTTTCCAGCAGATCGGTCATGATCTCGCGCAGCCGCTCGACGTCCAAGGCGGCCGCGATGCCCATCGAGCCCACCAGGTCGGCGAACAGCGCGGTCACCTGCTTGTACTCAGCGGCTGTTGGCGCCGTCAGCAACGCTGACCCACACGCGTCACAGAACCGCGCGCCCTCGCGCGGTTCGGCGCCACAGTTCTGGCACCCCGGCAGTGCTGCTGCCCTCATGCGGGTCCCCCGGCGTCTGCTACCTCACCCGGCCAGGGTATGGCTTCACAGACGTCGACCGAGGGGTTTACGCGTGCACGGGGTCCACAAGCTGACCCGACACATCCGCCGGACGAGACAACTACATCAGACCCGCTGGGCCGACAGCTTCCGGTACTCGAGCACGGTGTCGATGATCCCGTAGTCCTTGGCCTCCTCGGCCGTCAGGATCTTGTCGCGGTCGGTGTCCTTGCGGATGATCGCGGCGTCCTTGCCGGTGTGGCGGGCCAGGGTGGTGTCCATCAGCGTGCGCATGCGCTCGATCTCGGCGGCCTGGATCTCCAGATCGGAGACCTGCCCCTGGATCGCGCCACCGACGGCCGGCTGGTGGATCAGCACGCGGGCGTTCGGCAGTGCCATGCGCTTGCCGGGGGTGCCGGCGGCCAAGAGCACCGCGGCGGCCGAGGCGGCCTGGCCCAGGCACACCGTCTGGATGTCGGCGCGCACGTACTGCATGGTGTCGTAGATCGCCATCAGCGAGGTGAACGAGCCGCCCGGCGAGTTGATGTACATGGTGATGTCGCGATCGGGGTCCAGCGACTCCAGCACCAGCAGCTGGGCCATGATGTCGTTGGCCGAGGCGTCGTCGACCTGCACGCCGAGGAAGATGATGCGCTCTTCGAACAGCTTGTTGTACGGGTTGGACTCCTTGACGCCGAAGCTGGAGTGCTCGATGAACGACGGCAGGATGTAGCGCGCTTGAGGGGCGGTCATGAGGCACTCCCGTTGAGGTGGGCGCGGGTGATGATGTGGTCGACGAAGCCGTACTCGAGAGCCTCCGGCGCGGTGAACCACCGGTCGCGGTCGGCGTCGGCCTCGATGCGCTCCAGGGTCTGGCCGGTGAACTCGGCGTTGAGCCGGTTCATCTCCTTCTTGGTCAGCGCGTACTGCTCGGCCTGGATGGCGATGTCGGCGGCGCTGCCACCGATGCCGGCCGAGGGCTGGTGCATCATGATCCGCGCGTGCGGCAGGGCGAACCGCTTGCCCTTGGTGCCGGCGGCGAGCAGGAATTCGCCCATCGAGGCGGCCATCCCCATCGCATAGGTGGCGACATCGCACGGCGCGAGCACCATCGTGTCGTAGATCGCCATGCCCGCGCTCACCGATCCGCCCGGCGAGTTGATGTAGAGGTTGATGTCCTTGGTCGGATCCTCGGCGGCCAACAACAGGATCTGCGCGCACAGCCGGTTGGCGATGTCGTCGTCGACCTGAGTGCCCAGGAAGATGATCCGCTCGGCGAGCAACCGCTCATAGACCGAGTCCGTGAGGTTCAGGCCCATTGACCCGGAACGCATGTCAGTCACGACGGGTTACCTGCTTTCTCGTGTGTGGTGCCACCGACACTAACCAAGCTTCGCGACGCGCACGCGTCAGGACATGCGCTTTCGCTCACAGCTCACTCGTCGTCGGCGGCGGCCTCGGCGGACTCGTCGGCGGTTTCGTCGGCTGCAACCTCGGTGTCGAGCTCGATGTCCGAGATGAGCGCTGCACCCTCGTCGGGCGAACCGAAGAACTCGTTGGTGTCGATCACGGCGCCGTCGTTGTCGGTGACGGTGGCGGCCTCGACCACCGCGGCCACGGCCAGGCCGCGGCGCACGTCGGCGAACATCGAGGGCAGCTGGTTGTTCTGCTGCAGCAGCTGGATCAGCTGCTGGGGCTCGATGCCGTACTGGCGCGACATGAGCATCAGCCGATCACTGATGTCGTTCTGGCCGACCTGGATGTTGAGTTCGTCGGCGACGGCGTCCATCAGCAGCTGGGTCTTGACGGCCTTCTCGGCGTTGGTGCGGGCGTCGGCGTCGAACTCCTCGCGCGAGCTGCCCTGTTCCGCGAGCAGCTCGGCGAGGCGATCCTCGTTGTGGTCGAGACCGTGGATCGCCTGATGCAGGGTCTCGTCCACCTGCGCCTGGACGATCTTCTCCGGCAGCGGCACCTCGGTCTGCTCCAGCAGCGTCTCGATGGCCGCGTCGCGGATCTGCTCGGCCTGCTGAATGCTCTTGAACCGCTTGACCTGCTCGGTCAGGTTCTCCTTCAACTCGCCGATGGTGTCGAACTCGCTGGCCAACTGCGCGAAGTCGTCGTCGGCCGCGGGCAGCTCACGCACCTTGACCGAACCGACGGTCACGGTCACCTCGGCGTCGCTACCGGCGTGCGGCCCGGCGACCAGCTTGGTGGTGAACGTCTTGGTCTCCCCGGAGGCCATGCCGACCAGCGCGTCGTCGAGGCCCTCGATCAGCTGCCCGGAGCCCACCTCATGGGACAGGCCCTCGGTCTTGGCTTCCGGAACGTCCTCGCCGTCGACGGTGGCCGACAGGTCGACGGACACGAAGTCTCCGGTCTCCACCGGACGTTCGACACCGGTCAACGTGCCGAACCGGGCCCGCAGCGTATCCAGTTCCTTGTCGACATCCTCGTCGGCGACCACGACCGGGTCGACGGTGATCTTCAGTGCGCTCAGGTCCGGCAGCGTGATCTGGGGCCGGACGTCGACCTCGGCGGTGAACACCAGCTCCTGGCCGTCCTCGAGCTTGGTGATGTCGATCTCGGGCTGGCCCAGCGGCTTGACATCGGTCTCGCTGACCGCCTGGCTGTATCGGCCCGGCAGCGCGTCGTTGACGACCTGCTCGAGCACGGCACCGCGGCCCACGCGGGCCTCGAGCAACTTGCGCGGCGCCTTGCCGGGACGGAAGCCGGGCAGCCGGATCTGCTTGGCCAGCTGCTTGAACGCGCGCTCGAAATCGGGCTCGAGCTCGTCGAAAGGGACCTCCACATTGAGGCGCACCCGGGTGGGGCTCAGCTGTTCGACGGTGCTCTTCACTGGTACTCCTTGAAACGGCTCAGTATGTCAATGGGTGGGTGTGCTCAGTCGGGGTGACAGGATTTGAACCTGCGGCCTTCCGCTCCCAAAGCGGATGCGCTACCAAGCTGCGCTACACCCCGAATGCCTGCGGCCCTCGGGAATGATCCGAAGCCCCCGGCATCCTACGGCCCGCAGGCAGGACAAAGCCAAGTCACTTGTGGACACACGGACGATCTGAGTTGGATTTGATCTCGGACGGGCCGTACAGTCTGGCTCGACGTACTGCATGCGGGCGTAGCTCAATGGTAGAGCCCTAGTCTTCCAAACTAGCTACGCGGGTTCGATTCCCGTCGCCCGCTCTTTCTGGTGGGCGATTTACCCGCCGCGGTCAGGCCGCGGGCTGCTCGGATGCCGGTCCCTTTGGTGATTCAGCGCTTCCGGCGTCATCCGGGCCGGCGGTGGCACCACCCGTGTCGCCATCCGCCTGTTTCTTCGGCGAGAAGTCCAGCGAGACGCTGCCGGACCGGTCCGTGTTCACCTCGACGGCGTCTTTCTTGATTTCTTCAGGGTCCACGTCGTCCTTCTTGATCTCCTCAGGGGCATTCGGCAGATCTTGCTTGGTCTCGGCGACGTCCTCGCAGGACGTCTCAGGGCCGTTCGGAATGTCCTGCTTGGCCGAATCGACCTGATTGACTCTGGTGTCACCGGACGACGACTCCACCATGCTGCCGGATGCGTTGTCCCCAGTCTGGGCGCCCATCCTGTTGGCCGTCGTCGCGTGGCTGTTCGAGGTTGCCGATTCAGACGGCGGATCGGTCATGCCATCGTTCGGCAGATCAACCGTTACCGTGTGATCTGCCGAGCCGGATGGCGTGGCCAGACTCGACGTGGTCTTCGTCTCAGGCAGCGTGAGCGGTGGCCGTCCTCCGTTCAGCGCCTGAACGACCCCTTCGGGAATCGCCGCGATCACATCGAGCGCCAGCTTGATCGGATCGAAGACCGGCACCAACTGGAAAGGGGTCGGCTTGCCGTAGGGAATGCTTCGGTCGTACCCGGTCTCTTCGATGATGACGCGCAACGCAGGTTCCAACAGGTCAGCCACCAAGCCGAGGCCGACGTTGTGCAGCGGCACCAGAAGCGGCAGCACCTTCGGGGCTACGGTGACGTACTTCGTGTCGCCGTATTTCTGCACCGTGACGACGTCGGGGTGCGCGGCGGCGTAGGCCTCGGGCTTGTCCATGATCGCCTGCCACTCCGCCTGCGTGTAGCCGCCCACCAAACCGGCCGGGGGATCGCCTTCCGGATTGGGATAACTGCCATGGTTGATCCCGAAGCCTGGGCCGCCGACGAGAGCGTTCAGCATTGCCAGCAGATTGAGCGCATACAGCGGGGCGTCCGCGATGATGTCCCATTTCAGTGCGACGTCGGTGGTCTCGATGGTGGTGTCAGTAGGCATCGCCGGGCCGAAAGGGAACTCGACGATCGGAAGCGTGAAACCTGGAAGGCGCGCATTGAGTCCGCCGTTGGGCCGCGAGACGTTGCCGATAGCAACCAGTTGAAGCTTGTCGATCAGAGCCGGCGGAATGGTGGGATCGTCGGCCAAAGCGCGCTTCTCCAACGCGAGAATGGCAGTGCTTTGTGAGTACCCGAATATGACGACCTTTTTGTCAGCGGTTTGCAGCTGGGTCCGCACGGCAGCGTCATAGATCTCTAGCCCCTTCAGAATCGACTGTTGCCACGTCAGCGCATCCGGACCTCCGTACAGTGGCCAGGCATCTTCGGGGGTGACAACCGCCTGGAGCGTGCAGTTGTCCGGTCGGCACGCCGAGTTCGGGTAGATGTAATAGCTCGAGACGTTGGGCACGTAGCCCACCTCCTGGTCCGGATCTGGTGTGCCCGAGCCGCCCATGATCAGGGCCGTCACAGTGGACACCCCGGCGAGCGACAGACCCGCACCCATGATCGAGACCACCCCGAGGACGACGGCACTCGCCAGCGTCACAAAAGCGAGAACAATGGACCTTGTCGTCGTACGCATGGATCAACGATCACATAGCGCTGCAGCCCCGGAGGTGGAACGCAGGGATCAGCGTCGGTCGCTTTGTCGACCGCCGGCACGCCGAGTTTCGTCTTGGCTCAGGCCCGGTGCCGGAAGTCCGCCCAGACCGCGTGACGGGATGATTCGCGGCCTGGCGAGGTCCGTCACACAGCAATCGTCGACGTGGTGGTCGCGGCGTTGATGCCGACGGAATCGAATGCCGCCGCGATCGCGGCCTGCTGGGCGCCGGTGAAGTTCATCGCCCCCGCCGCGCTGAGCACCGCGGCGCGGCCGTCGACGAACTTCGCGGACGCGCTGAGCCGGTAGATCGCGCGGTAGAACAACTCGGCCCACTGGACTGAGGTGATCGCGCTGGTGGCCGCGCCGGTCATCATCTTGTACGCGGCGTAGCTGAAGATGGTGCTGTTGATGTGCTCGCCGCCGTCGTCGCCGCTGCCGGTGTAGCGGTTGGCGTAGTTCACGCGGTACGCGCCGTACGCCGTGTTGATCGACGACGGGTCGGCCAGGTTTCGCACCGCCCCGCCCGGGAACGTCGAGTCCTCCCCGATGAGCCATCTGGCCGAACCGGTCTTGTTCTCGATGAGACTGCCGAGGATGTCGGCGAAGGCCTCGTTGAGGGCGCCCGCCTCCCCCGTACCGAGCGCCGACCCGCCGAGGATTGAACTCACGACGGCGTGGGTGTACTCGTGCCCGACGACGTCTTCTGCCGCCCCGAGGTTGCTGCCGTTGCCGAAGACGAACTGCTTGATGGTCGAGTCCCAGTACGCGTTGTTGTAGGCGGCCGCGAACAGCGACGTGGGGTTGTAGTCGAGACTGACCTTCACCGCCGCGCCTTTGCCGTCGAACGACTTCAGGCCCAGCACCGTCTGGTAGTAGTCGAACACAGCCTCGGCGTTCGCATACGCGGAGATCGCGGCGGTGTCCCAACCGCCGGAGCCCCTCTGGACAACCGAGCCGGGCAGCATCGGCCCACCGAACCCGAACCATGAATAGTTCGTCTTGTAGGCCGTGACGTTGCGGACGTCGTCGATGAGCGAATAGCTGGTGAAGATGAACCACACCGTGGACGTCCGGTAGGTGATCGTGCGTTGGCGGCCCAGCGAGTCGGTGACGACGCCGGTAGTCGCCACGGCATCGAGGTTCGACACCTGCACGATCACCTGGCCGGCCTTCGACCCGTTCGCGTAGAGGTACACCGTGGCCCCGGTGTCGACGCCGCCCGAACCGGATTCGGCCGCACCGCTTTTCGTGACGATGACCTTCACCCGCCAGGCCAGGGCAGGCGCCACATCGGAGTCGAGCGCGTAGATCACCAGGTCGTCCTGGAACGTCGATGCCGCGACGAAACCGGTGAGGGCCGCCTGGTCTGGCGTCGCGGCGGTGGCGTCGAGGAGATAGGCGGCACTGGCGATCAGGCGCGCCTCCGACTCGTCGTCGACTGCGGCATCCGCGGTCAGGTCGACACCGTCGGGCAGCGTGACGTAGTGGCTGAAAAGTCCTGTGACAGCACCGTTCTCACCGACGACCAGGATGACGTCGCCGCCCAGCACCGCCAATCCGGCCACGCTCTCATTGAGCCGGTAGAAGGTTTCGACGGTGCCTGCACCGTCGGTGCGCCCCGCGGTTTGGGTGACGATCTCGTCCTCGCTGGCGAAACCTGCGGACGCGCCGAGCAATTGAGCTGCCGCGTTAATCACCGCCGTGGCGTCGGCGGCGCTGAAGACGAGGGTGTTGGTGAACGTGCCGTCGATGACGTTGACGGCGCCATCGGCACCCGTGCCGATCGCCAGGTCGTTGCGGCCCTGCAGGTCCGAGAGGTTCAGTGCCGACAGGGCGCCACTCCGCGTCGCCGCCACTCCGGTGGGCTCGACGGACAACGTGATCGTCTTCGTGACGGGACCGAATAGATCGAGGATCCCCAGCAGACCGTGCACGTGGTTGTCGTCGACGGCGACGGTGAACCGGTCGGTGCCGCCGCCGGCCGCGGTGGCAGCGTCGGGTGTGTAGGTGAAGTTGCCCAGTGCGTCGACGACCACCTTGCCGCGCCCGGGTCCGGACACCACGGTGTAGGTGAGCGTCGCGTCGTCGTAGTCGCTGGCGTTGAGGCTTCCCGTCACCACCCCGTCGAGACCCTGCCCGGAGGTGGTCGGGGCGGCGCTGGGTCGTTGGTTGTTGAAGATGTACTGCAGTTCGCGCACGCCGAGCCACAGCGACTGGATGATCGCGGGCACCGGCGCGTCGGGCACGGGAAGGTCCTTGGCCAACGGCGCCAAGCCGATCCAGGTCAGCAGGTCGGTGACGATGCCCTTCACCGTCACCCGCGGCGCGGCGGGGGCGGCGTTCACGGCGGTCACGGCTGTGGCGGCCGTGCGGGCGGTGGTGGTTTCGGTGGTTTCGAGACGGACGGCCACGCTGTCGGCGGGGGCCGCGAACGTCGCCACACTCACCGGCGCGGGCTTGGCGTCGGTCTCCGTGTCCGCCACGTCGGAGTCCGCCACGGCCGGTCCGGTGGGCCGGTCGACGGTGTTCGTCGGCGTCGAAGACGGGTGGCCGCTGTGATCGTCTGTACCTGCCCGCGATTGCTCCGCGCTCGTGGGGTGAGTGTCCGTCACGGCAGTGTCGACAGCCGCGGACGTCGTCGGATCTGCCGCGGCGGCCGAGCTGTCCGACGCCTCCTCGGCGTCCGCGTCGGCGGTGGCCGTGGGTTCGCCGGTGGTCGCTCCGGGTTCGTCGTCGGCAGTCGGATCGCCTGCGTCGGCCGCACCCGACGAGCCGGTCGGCGGCGCGGCGGGCACCGTGTCCTGGGAGTCGGAGGCTTTGCCGGCATCGGCGGTCTGCGTTGACCCGCCGCCGGTCGTCCCGCTCGCAGGGGCGGAATCGGTGCCGCCGCCGGCGGAGGTGCCCGATTTATCCGCCGAATCCGACGGCGCGGCGACCGCCGTCCCCTGACCCATGGCCATCACCGCAGCGACGGCGGCCGTTGCGGCGCCCAGACGCAGCAGCGGCGCGGAAGGCTGGCGAAGATCACAAAATGCCAAGCGCACCCCCCTGGGCTTTTGCATGGCGTCCCGGATGCGGGTAGCACGGCGGACGTCAGCGCTGGTGTGACCGTGCGCAAATTTAGCAGATGGATTTGCCGGAGCCGCCGACTTTGGGCCGATGAGTACGCTGGCCGCCATGAATACCGGCTTGTTGATCTTGCTTCTGCTGGTGGTGGTTGGTCTCGGATTCGTCATGTACGGCTCGTCGCGCGCCACCGGTCGCCGCACCGAGTCCTCCCTCGCCGACGCCAAGGCCGACGCGCGCCGGGTGATCGAGCGGCTCGGCGGCCAGGTACTCAACTTGACGGGCACCGACGACGCGTCCAAGCAGGCGCTGGCGGACGCCTCGGAGCGCTTCACCGCGGCCTCGTCGCAGATCGAGCAGGCCACCACAGCCAAGCAGGCAATGCTGGCGAAGGAAAGCGCGCTGGAGGGCCTGTACTACGTACGCGCCGCGCGCGCCGCGATGGGCATGGATCCCGGTCCCGAGCTGGAGACGCTGAGCGGGCAGAAATCGGCGGGCGCCGTCACCGAGGACCGCCGCGTGCAGTTCGAGGGCCGTGAGATCGAGGCCTCGCCAGTGCCGTCCCAGCGCACACCGAACTACTACCCCGGCGGCCGGGTCGCGGGCCGCCCGGTGCCGGCCGGCTGGTACTCCGAACCGTGGTGGAAACCAGCGTTGACGGCCGGTGCGTGGGGCCTGGGTTCGGTGTTGCTGTTCGACGCGATGTTCTCCGGCATGCACGGTGTCGGCTACGACGCGAACGCATTCGAGAGCGGCTACGGCTCGGGCTTCGACCAGGGGTATGACGCCGGCTTCGATCAGGGCCTCGACGCCGGCCAAGGCGACTACGGGGACGCCGGCGGCGGATGGGACGGCGGCGGAGATTTCGGTGGCGGTGACGCCGAGGGCGGCTGGTTCGGCGGCGGTGGCGGCGACTTCGGCGGCGGAGATTTCGGCGGCGGAGATTTCTGACCCGCTTCACCCCGAAACGGACAAACGGGCGGGAAAGTGCGAGTGGTTCACGCCATTTCGTCGACGTCGGCGACGCTAGCCGGATTCAGGTCTGGCAGGTCGGGCACCAGAACAGGTTGCGGCCCTCCAGTTCCACCGCGCGCACCTCGGTGCCGCATACCCGGCACGGCTCGCCGGCCCGCCGATAGACGTAGGTGCGCGGCCGGCCCGCTCCATAGGACGGCGCACCATGATCGTCCTCGGGCCGCATGACGACGATCTTTCCGCGCCGCGCACCGACCTTCATCAACGCCACCAGATCGGTCCACATCGCGTCGAATTCCGCGGCGCTGATCGTCACCCCAGGACGGAACGGGTCGATACGGTGCCGGAACAGCAGCTCGCTGCGGTAAACGTTGCCGACCCCGGCCAGCACCGTCTGGTCCATCAACAGCGCGCCAATTGGTCTGCGGGACTTGGCGATCCGCGCATACGTCAAACCGGCGTCGGCGTCGATGCGCAGTGGATCGGGTCCGAGTCTCGCGACCACGTCGGCGATCTCGGCTTCGGTGATCACCTCGCAGCGCGTCGGGCCGCGCAGATCGGTGCCGTGGTCGGCGCCGATCATCCGCATCCTCACCTGGCCTACCGGGTCCGGCATGTCCAGGGTCGGAAACTCCCGAAAGGTGCCGTAAAGCCCGAGGTGGATGTGCACGACGCGCTCGCCGTCGTAGTGGTGGAACAGATGCTTGCCGTAGGCGTCGGCCTTGCGCAGCACCCGCCCGTCGACCAGGGCGGCACCGTCGGCGAAGCGGCCCTGCGGGCTGCCGACACGCACCGCGGTGCCGCCGAAGCGGCGCTGGTGCAGCCGGGCCAGCCGGTGCAGCGTGTGGCCTTCCGGCATCTGGGTTACGCGCCGGGGACGGCCGGCGGGACGTGGGTCTTCTCGTATTCGGCAAGGATGTCGATGCGGCGCTGATGGCGCGGGGCTTCCGACCACGGGGTGGCCAGGAAGGCGTCGACGATCGCCAGCGCCTCCTCGGTGGTGTGCATGCGCCCGCCGATCCCGATCAGCTGAGCGTTGTTGTGTTCGCGGGCCAGCTGCGCGGTCTCGGTGCTCCACGCCAGTGCACAGCGCGCACCCGGGACCTTGTTGGCCGCGATCTGCTCACCGTTCCCGGAGCCACCCAGCACGATGCCCAGGCTGCCCGGGTCGGCGACCGTCTTGACGGCCGCGGCGATGCAGAACGCCGGGTAGTCGTCGTCGGCGTCGTACTCGAAGGCCCCACAGTCCACCGGTTCATGTCCGTTGGCCTCGAGGTGCTCGATGATGGCCTTCTTGAGTTCGAATCCGGCGTGGTCGCCGCCGAGGTAGACGCGCATGGCGGTAACCCTACTGAATCCGGTGTCACAGGACGCCGAGCAACTCCACATCCTCGCCGCCCAAGCCCGCCAGGCCGACGTCGAACGTCAGCAGCGGCACACCGCGGCGCCGTGCCAGGACCAACAGATGCGCATCGCTGACCTGCCGATAACCCGAGATCTCCGGAAAATCCGGGTCCGACGGCGACACATCGTCCGGCAGGAAACGGTGCCCGCGCAGGCCCCGGAGCGCCGCAAGGACACGGCGTGCATCGCCAATTCCGATGGGAGCAGGGAGAATTCGAGGATTCGCCGACACCCGCACGAAGCCGCTTTCGGTCATCGGGCAGGTCGCCCAACCCGCCGCTGAATGCATAGCGAACCATTCCCGGATGCGGGCGTGGTGGACGTGCGAGTCCCACGCAAGTGCCACCAACGCGTTCACGTCGAGCAGCGCCAACCTGTCAGTCCTCGTCCAACGCGCGGCGCACCATCTCCGGTGTTATCGCCGGCGTCCCGGCAGGCACCCGGATCACCGGCACACCGTCATCGATCTCGACGCGCGCCGGGGTCAGTCCACGGCGGGCCAGTTCGGACACCACCGCGCCCAGCGAACGACGCTCACCGGCGGCCAATTCCTTCGCCGCGGCGATCACGTCGTCGTCGATATCCAAGGTGGTGCGCATCAATTGATGCTATCGCATCAGCGCATCAGCGCATCAGCGCATCAGATATCGACGTCGACGTCTCCTAGTCGAATTCGGGGGACTCGGTGCGGGACCGCTTGAGCTCCCAGAAGTGCGGATACGACGCGAAGGTCACCGAGGCGTCCCACAACTTGCCGGCCTCCTCGCCGCGCGGGATGCGGGAGAGCACCGGTCCGAAGAATGCCACCCCGTTGACGTGGATGGTGGGCGTGCCGACGTCCTCGCCGACGGCGTCCATGCCGGCGTGGTGGCTCTTGCGCAGTGCCTCGTCGTAGGTGTCGGTGACGGCGGCCCCGGCCAACTCGGCGGGCAGACCCACCTCGGCCAGAGAGCCGGCGATCACGTCATCGAGATCCTTGTTGCCCTGGTTGTGGATGCGGGTCCCCATCGCGGTGTAGAGCGGCGCGAGTATCGCGGGGCCCTTGAGTTGCTTGGCGGCGACTGCGACGCGCACCGGGCCCCACGCCTTCTTCATCAACTCCTGGTATTGCTCGGGCAGGTTGTCGCGACCCTCGTTGAGTACCGCCAGGCTCATCACGTGAAAATTCGCGTCGATGTCTCGTACCTTCTCGACTTCCAGAATCCAGCGGGAGGTGATCCAGCACCACGGGCACAGCGGGTCGAACCAGAAATCGGCGCGGGACTTCTCGGACATGGGCAACCTTTCCTCGACCTTTCCTCGATGAGCAGGCTCTCGTGGAGCACAACCCCCTCCAGCCAACCGGTGTTCCCGCGCGGCGTCCAGCGCTGACCGAGGGCTTTCGCACCGGTGACATCCGCGCACCCGACTATTGTTGGCCAGCGTGGCACTCCCCAATCTGACCCACGACCAGGCGACCGAACGGGCCGCGCTGGTGACCGTCGACAGCTACCGCATCGAACTCGACCTGACCGACGGCGACGGCAAGCCCGGCGAGAGGATCTTTCGTTCGGTCACCACCGTCGAGTTCGCCGCCCTGGCCGGCGCCGACACCCACCTCGACCTGGCGGCGGACACCGTGCACAGCGCCACGCTCAACGGCCGCGACATCGACGTGTCGGCCTACGACGAATCGACCGGCATCCCCCTGCGCGGCCTTTCCGACCGCAACGTCGTCGTCGTCGAGGCGGACTGCCGCTACACCAACACCGGGGAGGGTCTGCACCGCTTCGTCGACCCCACCGACGGCCAGGTCTATCTCTACTCGCAGTTCGAGACCGCCGACGCCAAACGGATGTTCGCCTGCTTCGACCAACCCGACCTGAAAGCCGCCTTCGATCTCACCGTCACCGCACCGGCGCACTGGGAGGTCATCTCCAACGGCGCAACCGTCTCCGCCGAGCGCGACGGGGATGTCACAGTGCACACATTCGCGACCACGCCCCGAATGAGCACCTATCTGGTCGCCCTGATCGCCGGACCCTATGCGGTGTGGCGCGACGTGTACCGCGACGAGCACGGCGAGATCCCACTGGGCATCTTCTGCCGCAAGTCCCTGGCCGAACACATGGACGAGGAGCGGCTGTTCACCGAAACGAAGCAGGGATTCGGCTTCTACCACAACAACTTCGGCACACCGTACGCCTTCGGCAAGTACGACCAGCTGTTCGTGCCCGAGTTCAACGCGGGCGCGATGGAGAACGCCGGCGCGGTGACCTTCCTGGAGGACTACGTGTTCCGCTCCAAGGTCACCCGCTACTCCTACGAGCGGCGCGCCGAAACCGTCCTGCACGAGATGGCGCACATGTGGTTCGGCGATCTTGTCACCATGCGGTGGTGGGATGACCTGTGGCTCAACGAGTCCTTCGCCACCTTCGCCTCGGTGCTGTGCCAGGCCGAGGCCACCGAATACGGTCAGGCGTGGACGACGTTCGCCAACGTCGAAAAGTCCTGGGCCTACCGACAGGACCAGCTGCCCTCCACGCATCCGGTCGCCGCCGAGATCCCCGACCTGCATGCGGTCGAGGTGAACTTCGACGGCATCACCTACGCCAAGGGCGCCAGCGTGCTCAAGCAACTGGTCGCCTACGTCGGTCTGGATGCGTTCCTGGCCGGACTGCGCGACTACTTCCGCGACCACGCCTTCGACAACGCCACCTTCGGCGATCTGCTCGGCGCCCTGGAGAAGTCGTCGGGCCGCGACCTGTCGCAGTGGGGCCGCCAATGGCTGAAGACCACCGGCCTGAACACCCTCCGACCCGACTTCGACGTCGACGCGGACGGCAGGTTCACCCGGTTCGCCGTCGAGCAGGGCGGCGCCGCGCCCGGCGCCGGCGAGACCCGGGTGCACCGGCTCGCGGTGGGCGTCTACGACGAGGGCGAAGCCGGTTCCGGCAAGTTGGTGCGGGTGCACCGCGAGGAACTCGACGTCGAAGGTCTGACGACGGATGTCCCTGCGCTGCAGGGCATTTCACGCGGAAAGCTGATCCTCGTCAACGACGACGACCTGACCTACTGCTCGCTGCGGCTGGATCCGGCCTCACTGGAGACGCTGTTGACACGCATCGCCGACATCGCCGACCCGCTGCCGCGCACGCTGGCCTGGTCGGCGGCGTGGGAGATGACCCGCGACGCCGAACTGAAGGCACGCGACTTCGTCGCACTGGTCAGCGACGGCATCCACGCCGAGACCGAAGTGGGTGTGGCCCAACGACTTCTGCTGCAGGCCCAGACCGCGCTGGGCTCCTACGCCGAACCGGGATGGGCGCATACCCAGGGCTGGCCGGCGTTCGCCGACCGGCTGGTTGCGCTGGCGAACCAAGCCGAACCCGGGTCCGATCACCAGCTGGCGTTCATCAACGCACTGTGCACGTCGGTGCTCGCGACGCGGCACGTCACCCTGCTGGCTGACCTGTTCGATGGCGAACCGGCCGACCTGGGCCTGCCCGGCCTGCTGGTCGACACCGATCTGCGCTGGCGCATCCTGACCGCCCTGGCCAGATCCGGCCACATCGACGCCGACGGCACCACCACGCCGTTCATCGACGCCGAGGCGGTCCGGGACAACACCGCCGCCGGCATGCGCAACGCCGCGGCCGCGTCCGCGGCGCGGCCGCAACCCGAGGTAAAGAAGTCCGCGTGGCAGCAGGTGATCGAGGACGACACGCTGGCCAACATCACCGCACGCTCGATCATCACCGGCTTCAATTCTCCCGGCCAGGCCGAGTTGCTGGCGCCGTTCACGCACCGCTACTTCGAGGCGATCAACGGGGTGTGGGAACGCCGCTCCAGCGAGGTGGCGCAGACCGTCGTGGTCGGGTTGTACCCGTCGTGGGACGTCAGCTCGTCGGCGATCGAAGCCGCGGATAGGTTCCTGTCCGACCCGCAGGTGCCGCCGGCGCTGCGGCGGCTGGTCGTCGAGGGCCGCGCCGGAATCGAACGATCACTGAAGGCGCGCGCCTTCGACGGCGCGTAGCTCTTTTCGGCCCAGCGTGCGTGTCGGTCCGCCGGCACGCCGCTCGTAACGTACGCCTGTGGGGCCCCGTCGCACCGGCGCGAGCCACGGTGCGACAGCGAGGCCTCAGGGGGCCGAGATGCCCGCGCTCATCACCCGGATGGCGCTGACCAGCCCGTCGATCAGGTTGCCCTCCTGGAAGGCCGATGCCGCGGCGGCCACACCCAGCGGTGCCACCGACTCCGCACCCCGGCCCTGGAGCGCCGAGCCGTAGACGACCTCGATCGCGCGCTGGTTGGGCGACACCGCCAACAGCACCGCGTCGTCGGGAGTGGGCACCCGGCCCAGAATCTGGCGGGCCGAAGCGGCCGTGTCCGCGCCGAGGTCACCGATGAACACGGCGAACCGCGCCTTGGAGGCACGCGAGCCGTACTTCAGCGCCTCGTCGAGCGCGACGCGGTCCTTGATCGAGAAGGGGTAGGTCTCGGAGAGTTCACCGGGCTCGGTGACACCGGAGACCCGGCCCGAGGCCGTGACGACCGAACCGTAGGGCAGCGACGCCGGGTCGACGGTTGCGACAGCGTGTTCACCACCGGCCACTTGCGCCACCTCCCACTTCGAATCCGTGGCCGTGGCCGTGCGCGGCGCCGACCTTCTCCTCAGTGGCCGCCCACAGGATAGGGCCGTAGGTCCACCGTTCCGACAGTTTGTAGGCCTTGGGGTGCGGCCCCTTCTTGGGCAGGGTCAACAGGGCAAACACCACCGCGATAAGCAGCGGGACGCCCCCGACCAGGGAATGCGACAACGCGGTACTCACGCCGTAAACCTATCTCACCCATGCTCGCGCGGTGCAGACACCGGGCCCGAACGTCGGTACAAGTTTCGCTACGCGACCGCATCGTCGTCAGGCGGGACTTTGATTTACCGGACTCCTCCTCGGTCGCTACGCGACCGCATCGTCGTCAGGCGGCCCCTTCGCCCAGGTAGCGCACCCACGCCGGATCGAGTTCCTTGACCGTCGACAGCAGCCGCCAGTGCTGTCCCTTGGGCGGCGTCGGCGAGGACCGCAGGGACCAGCCCAGCTCTGAAAGCAGCTTGTCGGCCTTGCGGTGGTTGCACGTCGAACAGCACGCCACGCAGTTCTCCCAGCTGTGCGCCCCACCACGGCTGCGCGGCACCACATGGTCGACGGTGTCCGCCTTACCAGCGCAGTAGGCGCAGCGGAACCGGTCGCGATGCATCAACGCGGCCCTGGTCATCGGGATACGCGCACGGTACGGGACCCGCACGAACACCCGGAGCCGGATCACCGACGGAACCGCGATCGAGCGGGTGGCCGAGTGGATGATCGGGCCCGCCGGGTCGTCATGCACCACCTCGGCCTTGCCGCACAGCAACATGATGATCGCGCGGCGCATCGGCAACGCGGTGAGCGGCTCGTAGGTGGAGTTCAGCAGCAGAACCCGGCGTCGCCCCCAAAACGAACCGGTGTCGGGCGGCGCGTCGACGCTGTGCAGGGCAAGCGTGGTTCCCGCCGCGGACAACCCGGTCCCGGCGCGATGGCCGCCTCTATTCGTCAGGTTTCGCTTGCGCTGCGCCATTCGCCCTCCGCGGACAGTCCACCACGGATCGGGGTCAACCGCACGGCAATTTGGTCCGTGTTCGCTGGTCAATACCGTGAACATCGGGTGATGGAGGCGCCGGATCCGCCATCGGCTTCAATGGAGGTGATGACGTACGGCGATCACGGTCCGCAATATCCCTATGCGCCGCCCCCACCGGGCGGCTATCCGCCCTACCCGCCCGGGTTCTACCCGCCGGCACCGTATGGCTACCCGCCGCCTCCGCCGCCGGCACCCGGGCGGTCCCAACTGCTGGCGGTCCTGTCGATCGTCTTCGCCTTCGTCTTCGCGCCACTGGGCGCGGTCTTCGGCCACCTGGCACTCGGCCAGATCAAGCGGGGACTGCAGCGCGGCCGCGACCTTGCACTCATCGGCTTGACCCTTTCTTACGCGTTCATCGTGTTGACGGTGGCGGCACTGGCCGTCTGGATCGTCACCGACGCCAACTCGCACGACACCACCCTCGCCACGCCACCCGACACCGTCGTCCCCGACCCGGCTCACCCCGAAACTCCCTCTGCACCAGGTGTTTCCGGTGACCTTCCCGGAGTTCTGCTTGGCGTCGACGAACTCAGGTCGATCCTCGATGCCCCCGGACTGTCCGCGACCGAGTCGAGCAAGGACGACTCGAAGGGTTCGACGGACGCCAAGGCCGAACCGGCAGAATGCGCCACCGCGGTGGCCGCAGGCCTGAACACCGTCTACGACGACAGCGGCGCCACCGACTACACCCGCGCCGGCTACAGCGACCCGGCGACCGCGACCCTGGTCGACGAGGTGGCCGCCGCCTTCCCCACGGCCGCTGCCGCCCGCGAATTCGTCGCGCACAACGCCGAGGTGTGGAAGCAGTGCGCCGGTAAGACGTTCACCCTGTCATCGTCCGACAGCCCCTCGCTGACCTGGGACCTCGGCACACCGGCCACCTCCGGTAAGCGCGTGACGCTGCACAACACCCTGACCGCGCGCCAGGGTCTGCCCCAGCACCGCATCCTGGCGGCCAGGGGCAACATCGTCATCGACATCAGCGTGCTGGCCAAGCAGCTCGACGACGAGCCGTCCACCATCGCCGACCGCATGCTGGCAAGGATCCCCGGATGACCGAGCAGCAGTCCTTCTACGACGCCGTCGGCGGAGAGCAGACCTTCCGGCGGATCGTCGCCCGGTTCTACGAGCAGGTGGCCGACGACGAGATCCTGCGGCCGTTGTATCCCGAGGAGGATCTGACCGGCGCCGAGGACCGACTGCGGATGTTCCTCGAGCAGTACTGGGGCGGCCCACACACCTATTCCGATCAGCGCGGCCACCCGCGACTGCGGATGCGCCACGTGCCATACCGGATCGGCCCGCTGGAACGCGACGCGTGGCTGCGCTGCATGCACACCGCGGTCGCCGAGGTCGACGCCCAGACCCTCGATGACGCCCACCGCCGGGCGCTGCTGGATTATCTCGAGATGGCCGCCGACATGATGATGAACTCGTCCATCTGACGTCCACCGAGGCCGACGAAATGGCGAGTCCTGCTCGCACTTTCGCGCCGAAACGTACGTTTCGGCGCGGGCGGGGGTTAACGCTGGGTTTAACGCAGTACGACGGCGGCGGGGCCGCGGCGCCGGTACAGCGACCCGTAGCGGGCATCGATGCGCAGCCACGTCGGCATCGCGCGGACCCGCACCACTTCATCGGCGGGCACCGAGTAGGGCGAGAAGTCGTCTGCGGCGTCGGCGCTGTGCGGTAGGAAACCCATTGCGGTCAAAGCGAATACACACCGCATCGGAATACCGACGCTGGCCCCGCCCGCGCTGACGGCGAGCACCTCCTGGTCCAGTAGTGACACCGGCGGTCCCTGCGGGCCACCGTGCTCACGCGCCAGCGCCACCCCACGTTGTGCGAGGTCGAGCACGACCCGCGCCGGGACGTCGTCGAGGTGGACGAACCCGGTCCGGGGCGGCAGCGCGCCGCGCCACGCCGAGTCCATCGCGTACCCGGGGTCCACGTAACCGGACGGGTCAGCGACCGCGAGCGCCTGAATCAGCGCGTCGGCACCGGCCGACAGGTCGTCGGGGCGCATCCGGCCACCGACGGCCCGACCGGCCAGCACGTCGAAACCCGTTGCCGCCCAAGCGGTGAGCGTGTCCTCGCTGCGCACCCGCAACCGCAACACCGCCGCCTCGTCGAGTCGGAGCGCCCGCACGGCGAACGTCGTGAGGTCGGCGCGATCCGCTGCGTCGGGCAGCCACAGCCCCCGATCGGTCAGCGCAACCACCGCTGGAGGTACTCGCGGTGCGCCGGGGACAGCCGCACCAGCTTCTGCCCGTCGATGTCGAACGCGGCCAGTTGCGTCTCGGCGATCACCGCGGGGCGCGAGGCCGGATCGGCGTCGACCGAACGCACTTCGTACCCCAGGGTGAAGTCGACCGCCCGCAGCCGCTTGACCCAGATCGTCACCTGCAGCGGCGAATCGATCAGGCGCAGCTGGCCTTTGTAGCCGACTTTGATCTCGGCGATCAACAGGCCGACCGTCGTGATCGTCGGACCGAACGCGTCGGCCAGGAACGGAACCCGGGCCTCCTCCAGGAGGGTGACGATCGTGGCGTGGTTGATGTGCTGGTACATGTCGATATCCGACCAGCGTACCGACACCGGTGTGACGAACCCGGGCTTGCTCACGTGTTGCTTCCCGTCCTGGTCCGAGTCATGTTCCGGATCTGGCGTGCGGCCACCGACAGGGTGGCCAGGTCGCGTTCGTCGTCGGCGTAGATCTCGTTGAGGGTGCGCCGGGCCCGGTCCAGTCGCGAGGCATTGGTTTGTTGCCACTCCTCGATCTTCTGCTCCCCGGTTTCGTCGGGCTCACCGACGGCCAGCACGTCGAAGGTCAGTGTCCGCACCGAACTGTAGATGTCGTCGCGAAGCGCCAAGCGCGCCAACGCGTGCCAACGGTCGTCGCGTGGCAGCCCCGACACCGCCGTCAGCAGGCCCTCGGTGCCCAGATGGTCCATCAGGGCGAAATACGTGTCGGCCACCTCGGCCGGATCACGCTCGAGGATGTCGGCGATGTCGATGACATCTAGCAGACTGAACTGATTCAGCCCCGTCGCCACCGTGTACGCCAGGCCCTCCGGCGCCCGGTGCGCGACGAAGTTGGCGGCGTCCTGCTCGACGATCGCGAGTTCGTCGCCGCGCAGCCAGTTCCGCATCTGCGGCGTCAACGTGGCGACCTCCGCGGCGAACCGGTTGATCTCGGCGCCGACCGCCAGCGGTTGCGGGCGGTTGTTGAGCAGCCAGCGGCCCGCCCGGTCGATCAGGCGGCGCAGGTCCAGTGTCATCCGGTCGGAAATGGCCACCGGAATGTTGTTGGCCAGACTGGCTTTCCGGATCTGGCGCCACACCTGACCGATGCCGAAGATCGCGTCGGTGGCCACGTAGGTGCGGACCGCGTCGACGTAGCCGACGCCGACGTCCTCGCAGATACGGTAGGCGAACGTGATGCCCGCGGTGTCGACGAAGTCGTTGACGAGCATGGTGGTGACGATCTCGCGGCGCAGCTGGTGGCCTCGGATCTCGGGGCCGAAACCCTCCCGCAACTGGGCCGGGAAGTACGACGGCAGGCGCGCTGCGAACACCTCCTGATCGGGCAGGTCGCTGGACAGCACGTCGTCCTTGAGCGCCAGCTTGACGTGCGCCATCAAGGTCGCCAGCTCCGGCGAGGTCAGTCCGATACCCGCGTCGGTGCGGCGACGGATCTCCTTGTCACTCGGGAGCGCTTCGAGTTCACGGTTCAGTCCGCGGGTCGCTTCCAGTTCCTTGATCATGCGGGCGTGCACGTTGAGCATGCTGGCCGCGTTAGCGCGGCTGGTTCCCATCAGATCGTTCTGCTCGACGTTGTCGGCCAGTACCAGATTGCCCACTTCGTCGGTCATCGACTCCAGCAGGGCGATGCGCTCCTTGCGGCCGATCCGCCCGTGCGTCACCAGCGAGTCCACCAGGATTTTGATGTTGACCTCGTGGTCGGAGCAGTCCACGCCGGCGGAGTTGTCGAGCGCGTCGGTGTTGATCCGACCCCCGGCCAGGTCGAACTCGGTGCGTCCCAGCGGCGTGACACCGAGGTTGCCGCCCTCACCGATCACCTTGGCGCGCACCTGGTTTCCGTTGATTCGAACCAGGTCGTTGGCCCGGTCGCCGACGTCAGCGTCGGATTCGTTCTCCGCTTTGATGTATGTGCCGATACCGCCGTTCCACAGCAGGTCGGCGGGAGCCTTGAGGATGGCCTTGACCAGAGCGGGTGGCGTGAGTTCGCCGACGCCGTCGGGGAGGTCGAGTGCGGCACGCACCTGTGGGCTGATCGGGATCGACTTCTGCTCCCGGCTGAACACGCCGCCGCCCTCGGAGATCAGCGTCTTGTCGTAGTCGTCCCACGTCGAGCGCGGGAGGTCGAACATGCGCCGGCGTTCAGCCCAACTGGTGGCCGCATCGGGGTCGGGGTCGAGGAAGATGTGCATGTGGTTGAACGCGGCGATCAACCGGATGTGCTCGGACAGCAGCATCCCGTTGCCGAACACGTCTCCAGCCATATCCCCGATTCCGACGGTGGTGAAGTCCTCGGCCTGAGTGTCCATACCCATCTCACGGAAGTGCCTCTTGACGCTCTCCCATGCCCCCTTGGCGGTGATGCCCATCGCCTTGTGGTCATAGCCGACGGATCCACCCGAGGCGAACGCGTCACCGAGCCAGAATCCGTACGAGTCGGCAACACCATTGGCGATGTCGGAGAACGTCGCCGTGCCCTTGTCCGCGGCCACCACCAAGTAGGCGTCGTCACCGTCGCGGCGGACCACCCCCGGCGGCGGAAGCACTGCGCCGCTGGACTTCTCGACGTTGTCGGTGACGTCCAGCAACCCGGCGATGAACAGCCGGTAGCAGGCCACTCCCTCCTCGCGGGCGGCGTCGCGGTCGGTCGCGGGATCGCCGGTGGGCAACGGTGGCTTCTTGACCACGAAGCCGCCCTTGGCGCCGACGGGCACGATGACCGCGTTCTTCACCGCCTGCGCCTTGACCAGGCCGAGGATCTCGGTGCGGAAATCCTCGCGGCGGTCCGACCAGCGCAGGCCGCCGCGGGCCACCGCCCCGAACCGCAGGTGAACACCCTCGACGCGGGGCGCATATACGAAGATCTCGAACCTGGGTCGCGGCAACGGCAGTTCGTCGATCAGCCCGGGATTGAGCTTCATCGACACCGCGCCGAGCGCACGTGCCGAATTCTGTCTGGTGACAAAGTAATTGGTGCGCAACGTGGCTTGGATCATCGAAGCGAACGCCCGCAGCACGCGGTCGGTGTCGAGGCTGACCAGTGCGTCGATGTCGGAGGCTACGGCGGCGGCGGCCGCTTGAGCGCGCTGGGCCTTCCGGGTCTCATCCTGATTCGGATCGAAGAGGGCTTCGAAAAGTTCAACCAGCGACGCGGCCGTGCGTGGGTGATCGTTGAGAACCGATTCGATGTGGGCCTGGCTGTAGGGAAATCCGGCCTGCCGCAGGTACTTCGCATAGCAGCGCAGGATCACGACCTGCTGCCAGGTCAACCCGGCTCGCAATACCAGTTCGTTGAACCGGTCGATCTCGGCCCAGCCGTGCCAGATCGCGGTCACGGCGTCGGCGAATCGCTTCGCGACATCGTCGCCCTCGCCGTCGGCGGGCGCGGCGATCGTGGACTGGCGGGTCACCCGGAACTGGTAGATCCACACCGGCAGTCCGTCGGGCTTGGTGACGCTGAATGGGCGCTCGTCGAGCACCACCACGCCCATGCACTGCAGCATCGGCAGCAGTTCGGACAGCGATGCCGACCGGCCGCCCAGGTACCAGGTCAGCCTCGCATCTTCGCCGTCACCGCCGTCGGCGAACACCAGCTTGACCGAATCTCCGTGCAGCCCTTCGATGATGGCGATGTCGGCGATGGCGTCGAGTGGACCGACCACCTGCTTGTAGGCCTCGGGAAACGCCTTGGCGTAGTGCTCGGCGTAGACCTGGTCGATGGAGCCGGACGGCACCGCTCCGAGCAGGCGGTCCCCCCAGGTGCGCGTCGCCTCGGTCAGGAGGTCCTGTATCCGGGCCTCATTGGCGACCGAGATGTCGACGTCCTGCCGACGCGTGCCGTCGGGCAGCTTCACCATGAGATGAAGCAGCGCCCATGGTGATTCGCTGACCCGGGCCGCGTATTCGATGTCCACCCCGCCGAACTCTCGGACCAGGATGTCCATTACCTCCAGACGGACCGCGGTGGTGTAGCGGTCACGGGGCAGGTACACCAGGCACGACACGAAGTGCCCGAATTGGTCGGCACGGGCGAACAGCAGTGTGCGGCGACGTGATCCGAGGTCGGCGACCGTCATCGCCATGTCGTGCAGCTGCTGTGCGCTGAGCGTGAACAGCTCGGAACGGGGAACGGTCTGCAGCACGTCGAGCAACAGCTGCCCGGGCTGGCTGGGATCCTTGTCCGCCATCGCCAGTGCCTCGGAGACGCGCCGGGAGATGAGCGGGATCTCGAGGACGTTGGCGTTCATCGCGGCCACCGTGAACAACCCGACGAAGCGGTGCTCGATGGTGTGCGCCCCGGTGCCGCCCTTGTCCTCACGTTCCTCCCGCACCACCACGATGTAGGGGTAGGTGCCGTAGCGCAGGTCACTTGAAACGGTCGCCTGTGCCAGGATCAGCAATTCGTCGTTGTCGGTGAGTTGGGGCAGATCGTCCCCGCGCAGCTTGAGTACACCGAATCGGCCGTCCGGGTCGACCAGCGAATGGCCGTCACGCACCGGGCAGCGCTGGTAGCCGAGCAGCACGAAGTGCCCGTCGGCCAGCCAGCGCAGCAGGTCGGCGACGTCACCACGATCAGGCCCCGGGAAATGCTCACCGGTGGTGTCGGCGTCGATGGTGTCAGCCAGGCCGATCAGCCGGACGTTCATTTCTCTCGAGTCCAGAGCGACCTGGCGGTTTTCGGCCAGGACGTCGGGCAGTATCCGCTCGGCCTCCGCCAGCGCCCGCCGGGGCACCATCGGTGCCAGCTGAATGTGGATCCACGCCTCGGTCGTGTGGTCGTCGCGGCCCTCGGCCGTAGACGGTTCGACGTCGAGCAGTTCGCCCGCAGGCCCGCGACGGACGTCGAAGTGGGGGTTCATGATCGCCGCGTATGGCACGCCGAGCCGGTGCAGGAGCATGGTCACCGAATCCATCAGGGTCTCGCCGTTGTCGGCGACGATCTGCAGGGCGGGCCCGAAACGTTCGTTGCCGTCGTACACCGCGACGCGCGCCTCCCCCGGTAGGCGCCGGCCGGCCAGACTGAACTGTGCGGGCAGAACTGCCGTCAACTCCGCGTCGATTTCCGGCGGTGCCGCGGTGCCGGCGTCTGCGCGCGATCCGTCGCGGTGTGGCCCGCGATACGCGCCCAGATACACCTGTCGGAGCTCGTCGATCAGATCGGGAGACAGCTGCGCCCAGTCGACGGGAGTGGGTGCGCCGGAATTCACCGCCATGGATCGACTCCTGAGTCAGCTGTGCACCCACCTCCGCTGGCCGGGCACCGCGGCTCACATTAGTCGCGTGTGAGCTTCCGGTGGGTCACCCTGTGCGGACGCGCTGCCTCGGCACCGAGGCGTTCAATCTTATTCTCCTCGTAAGCGCCGAAGTTGCCCTCGAACCAGAACCATTTGGCCTCGTTGTCGTCGTCACCCTCCCACGCCAGGATGTGCGTGCAGGTGCGGTCCAGGAACCAGCGGTCGTGGCTGATCACCACGGCGCAACCCGGGAACTGCTCGAGCGCGTTCTCCAGGGATCCGAGGGTCTCGACGTCGAGGTCGTTGGTCGGCTCGTCGAGCAGGATCAGGTTGCCGCCCTGCTTGAGGGTCAGCGCCAGGTTGAGTCGGTTGCGTTCCCCGCCGGAGAGCACCCCGGCCGGCTTCTGCTGGTCCGGTCCTTTGAAGCCGAAGGCCGACACGTAGGCGCGCGACGGGATCTCGGTCTGACCGACCTCGATGTAGTCCAGCCCGTCGGAGACCACCTCCCAAACGTTCTTCTTGGGGTCGATGCCCGCGCGGTTCTGGTCGACGTAGCTCAGCTTGACCGTGTCGCCCACCTTGACGGTGCCGCTGTCGGGCTGCTCCAAGCCGACGATCGTCTTGAACAAGGTGGTCTTACCGACGCCGTTGGGCCCGATGACACCGACGATTCCGTTCCGCGGCAACGTGAAGGACAGATCCTTGATCAGCGGCCGGCCGCCGAAGCCCTTGTCCAGGTGCTCGACCTCGACCACCAGGCTGCCCAGGCGCGGACCGACCGGAATCTGGATCTCCTCGAAGTCGAGCTTGCGGGTCTTCTCCGCCTCGGCAACCATCTCGTCGTAGCGCTGCAGGCGGGCCTTGTTCTTGGCCTGGCGGGCCTTGGCGCCCGAACGCACCCAGGCCAGTTCGTCCTTGAGCCGCTTCTGCAGCTTCTGATCTTTCTTGCCCTGGACCTCCAGGCGCTCGGCCTTCTTCTCCAGGTAGGTCGAGTAGTTGCCCTCGTACGGGTAGGCGCGCCCGCGGTCGAGCTCGAGGATCCACTGGGCGACGTTGTCGAGGAAGTAGCGGTCGTGGGTGACGGCCAGGATCGCGCCGGGGTAGCCGGCCAGATGCTGTTCGAGCCACAGCACGCTCTCGGCGTCGAGGTGGTTTGTCGGCTCGTCGAGCAGCAGCAGATCCGGCTTGCTCAGCAGCAGCTTGCACAGCGCGACGCGCCGGCGCTCACCACCGGAAAGATGCGTGACGGGCTCGTCGGGAGGTGGGCAACGCAGCGCGTCCATCGCCTGTTCGAGCTGCGAGTCGATGTCCCAGGCGTCGGCGGCGTCAAGTTCCTCCTGCAGCTTGCCCATCTCTTCCATGAGCTCGTCTGAGTAGTCCGTGGCCATCAGCTCGGCCACCTCGTTGTACCGGTTGAGCTTGGCCTTGATCGGCACGCCCTCTTCGACGTTCTCCCGGACCGTCTTCGTCTCGTCCAGCAGCGGCTCCTGTTGCAGGATGCCGACGGTGGCACCGGTGGCCAGGAAGGCCTCGCCGTTGTTCGCCTTGTCCAAGCCGGCCATGATCCGCAGGACGCTGGACTTGCCGGCGCCGTTGGGGCCGACGACACCGATCTTGGCGCCGGGGAGGAAGTTCAGCGTGACGTCGTCGAGGATGACCTTGTCGCCGTGCGCCTTGCGGACCTTCTTCATCGTGTAGATGAACTCAGCCATGCGGCAGTGTCGCCTTTCGTCTTCTTGGGAACGAACTCGCGGACCATCTTAGGGAGGGCGACGATGCGCCGGAGAATCCGGCGGTGAGGAGCCCGACACTCACACCCGGCAGGGCGACGATGCGCCGGAGAATCCGGCGGTGAGGAGCCCGACACTCACACCCGGCAGGGCGACGATGCGCCGGAGAATCCGGCGGTGGACGGCACCCTCACGCGGGCCAGCGACCGACCACACCACCGTCGAACTCGAGATCGGTGTGCGGGAAGTCGTTTCCGACCGCCAGCAGTGGCTCACGGGTCACCGCCGCCACCGCATACGTCATACAGTCACCGAAGGTCAGGGCGGCGCGGTGTCGCCCCTTGCCGTACCGCACGAATGCCCGTTGCGCGGCGATCGCATGCTCGTCGGTGAAATTCACTGTGCCCAAACCGATCTCGGCTCGAATCCGCTCGAAAGCGGTCCGTCCTGCGGGGCCATGACGGGCGGTCAGGACCATCAGGCATTCCGCAACGGTTGGCGCCGCCATGCTCGCCGAACGTTGGCCGGCGAGCGCCGCGACAACGGCCGCCGAGTAGGGCTTTTCGTCCTCGATGACTGCGATCAACGCCGAGGAATCGACTATCACGTGATTCAGACCCCCGTATGTGGGTCGTATCCGAGAATCTGCTCGCGCTCGGCCTTCGATACCGGCCGCCGGTCGTCGAGCAGTGGCCAGACCTCGGTGCGCATCACCTCCAGCAGCGCCTCCTCCTGATCGGCCCGCCGACTCTGCAACAGCGACAGTTGGGAGTTCAGGGCTCGGCGGATCGCATCGGTCTTGGTGGTGCCCCATCGCCCGGCCAACTCGGCGGCCAGTCGATCGACCTCGGGATCTTTGATGTTCAACGCCATGGATGCACGGTACCTAGCCACGGTACTTTCTACCCTCATATGTCGGTCGATCTCCCCCGCCGGTACCACCCACCGACATTGCCGACCCGTCACTTCCGCGATTCGTAGATGTCGCGATTTCGGTGCCGGCCGGCAACCCATCAAGGCTGCCGGCCACCCGAATCTCAGGCCGAGAGCGACAGCGGCCCATCGTCGTTCGGGTCCTCGACGTTGGCGGCGTGATCGATCTCTGCCTGTGCATCCGGCGCCCGGACCTCGCCGTCACGGAGGTTCTCGACGCGCTTCAAGTTCACGATGTACCGGGACAGATCCGGGCCGACGGCATGCGCGCGCAACTCCAGCGACGAACGACGATTGCCGTCCCGGTCGTCGTACTCACTGGTGTGGACATTGCCGACCACGATCACCGCGTCGCCCTTCTGCAGGCTGGCGACCACGCCGGTGACGAGCCGGCCCCAGCAGTTGACATTGAGGAACAGCGATTCGCCCGGCTCCCAGGTTCCTTCGCCGGTACGCCGCCGCGCGCTGCTGGCCAACCGGAACTTGGCGACGTCCTGCTCGCCGACCTTTCGGCGGGTCGGATCGCTGACGAGCCGCCCAACGACGGTGATCGGTGTCTCGAACATGTGCGGTGTCCTTTCGATGAGTACAAATTTCTGACACCACCTAGCCCGAGGACACCGACGAACGTCCGCGGCGGCCGCTCTCGGGCCTCGAAGATGTGGATGAATGCGCAACTGTTGACGCAGGCGGCCGCCGTTAGTCGAGCCGACATCGACGTACGGGCGAGACTTACTCGACCTTTCTCGCCGAAACGTTCGTTTGGGCGCGCGGGGGGACACCGTCGCGCTTCGCCAACTCGGCCAGCATGTTGTTGTAGGCGGCCAGATCGGCATCATGATCGCGGTCGGCGGCCCGGTCCAGCCGCTTGGCGGTGCGCCGATCGCTGCGGGTCCATTGCACCAACAGCGCGATCATCACCACCACCAGCGGCACCTCACCGGCGGACCAGGCGATGCCACCGCCGAGCCGCTGATCACCCAGAAGATCGGTGTGCCAGGCCAATCCGAGCGACTTGTAGAAGCTCTCCCCCAGTATTTCCGGCATGCCCATCAACACCACACCGAAGAATGCGTGCAGTGGCAGGGACGCGAACACCATGCCGAGCTTGCCCAGTGCAGGTATCGGTCGTGGTGTGGGATCGACACCGATGACCACCCAGTAGAACAGGTAGCCAGACATCAGGAAGTGGATGTTCATCGCGACGTGACCGGCGTGGCTGCCGACGGCCGCATCGAAGATCCCGCCGAAGTAGAGGCCGTAGAAACCCGCGACGAACATGAGGGTGGCGACCACCGGATTGGTGAAGAAGACCGACCACTTGCTGTGCAGCGCGACCAGGACCCATTCCCGCATCCCCGGCGGATCGTCACGGCCGGCGGCGGGCAGTGCGCGCAGCGCCAGGGTCGTCGGGGCGCCCAGCACCAGCAGGATCGGCACGAGCATCGACAGCAGCATGTGCGCGGCCATGTGCATGCTGAACATTGCCGGCATGTACCGGCCGATGCCCGACGACGTCGTGAAGAGCAGCGTCGCACAGCCCAGCAGCCAGGCGGCCAACCTGCCGGCCGGCCACGCGTCGCCGCGGCGGCGCAGGCGCACCACACCGGCCACGTAGACGGCCGCGAACACCAGCGCCAACGTCCCGAACAACAGGTCGAAGCGCCAGTCGAACAGCACGCGCACCAGCGTGGGCGGCCCCGCGAGGTCGTATCCGATGGCCACCTCGACGGCCGAGGGGTTGAGCACCCGCGGGGGCGGTGGTGGGGTGCGGCCCAGCGCGACGGCAACGCCGAAGGTCAGCCCGAATATGACCGCCTCGGTCAACGCCAGTCGGATGAGTGGGTCACGTTTCGATGAATCGGCTTGCAGCGCAGCCACTCCCACCCGTCGCTGCCGCCAGCCGAGCACTCCCAACGCGCACAGTGCCACCAGCTTCGCGACCACCAGCAAGCCGTACCGGGTGTCGAACAGATCGCTGATCCGCATCCGCAGCAGCGCATTGAGCACACCGGAACAGGCCATCGCCACGAAGCACCACAACGCGACCGCCGAGAACCTGCGGGCCGCCAGGCCGGCGTGCTCGGCCCCGCGCAGCGCATGCGCCAGCAGCGCCAGCAGGCCCCCGGTCCACACCGCGGCTGCCACCAGGTGGATCAGCAGGCTGTTCGTACCCAGGTCGTGCGCACCCCCCGCCGACGAATGCCCCGTCAGGCCCAGCGGGATCAGCGTCGTCAGGGACGCGCCGAACAGGACCGGCGTCCACGACCAGCGCAGTACCGGGATGCTTCCGAGCGCGACGGCGGCGGCCAGGAAGGCGGTCCACCGCCACGCCCCTGCGATGTCGACGAGGCTGGCCGCCGACCAGATCGCGCCCGGACCGAGGTGGTCACGCAGCGGCTGCCCGGACACGTCGGAGACGGTCAGCGGCACCAGGAGTGCCGCACATACCGCCCACACGCCGGAGGCCCGGGTCCCGGTGCGCAAGGCGCGATACCCGGCGGCGTCGAGCACTCCGTTGTGCTGTGGCGGGACGAAGAACGCCGCGCACAGGAACGAACCCACCGCGACGACGGCGGCGACCTCGCCGGCGGCCCGCACGAACGGCAGCCCCAGGGTGGTGGCCGGCCCCGGGTCCGGCAGTCCCGTCGCCGTGAACGAATCGGCCAGGGACAGGGCCGCCAGTCCCGCGGCCGTGCACCCGGCCAGCAGTGCGACGCCCAGCAGCACGGGCCACACTGCGGAGCGGCGCACGGGCGCAGACACGGTCACCGCTCCAGCGTATTGCCGACGCTATCGGGCCTCACGGGCGGATCGACGGGCCTCGGACTCGCGATCGTTGAACTGGCGCTGGGACACCTGTCGCATCCGGTCTATATCGCCGAGAATTCCACGGAGCTCCTCCATGAATGCCCGTCGGCGTTCGGCCAGGTCGGGCCCGGGCTCCAGGAGTCCCTGATCAGCGACGACCTGGCGCGCCGTAGCGAACAGCAGCGCCGACACCGATTCGACGTTGCGCACCCGATGCTGGGCGGCGTACTGGCGGCCGACCCCCAGTGCACGGGCGGTGAGCTCCTTCTCGTCGACCCCGGCGGGCAGGTCACGCAGCACGTCGGCGACGATCTCGTAGGCCTCGAAGAACGGCCGCAGCATGGCGTGCGACATCAGGGGCTTCTCGGCCATCAGTATCTCGTCGATCTCCGCGCCGCCGGCGGCCACGCGTGTCTCCCAGTCCGGTATCCGGGCCAGCCTGTCGAGGAGGTGTTCGCGGAATGCGGCCGAGTCGGCGAAGTAGAAGTCGAACTTGAGCAGATCGCGCAGCCGGAGCGCCTGCGCCCAGAACGCCTCTACCCGGTCCCCGCCGACCCGACCGACGTAACCCAGCGCGAGTTCGAGGATCGAACTCTCCAGGAACGCGTGGATGATGCTGTTGCGGTAGAACGCGGCCTCGTGCTCGTCCTCGGGTGCGATGTGCCACACCGGCTCGCGCCCACTGTCGACGCGGGTCACCGGATGCCCCCCGGACAGCGCGTCCAGCGCGGCCCGGGTGCCTTCCGGCGTGCGCAGCCGCTGCGCGCTCTCTGTCATCGGAATGTCGTTGCGCTCCAGGTAATCCAGCGAATCCTGCAGGGTGTGATGCACCTGGCTCAGGGTGAGCGCCACCCCGTTGGTCACCAGCAGCAGCGCCGACACCAGGCCGGTGGCGTTGATCGGGGTCGCCTGCAGAATGCGCCAGGCCGTCTCGAACGCCATCTTCTGTAGCGCCAACTTGTCCGCGGCGGCATCGGCGGTGCGGCCCGGATGCGGCGCACCGAGGTACAGCTTCATCGAAACCGCCTGCGGGAAGCGCACATAGATCTTGCCGAAGTTTCGCTCGCCTTGTGCCTTGACGAAGTTGTAGAGCCAGCCGACCCCTTCGGGGGTCTTCTCCCCGCCACGTGCATACGCGGCGTACTCCCGGGTCTCGTGCAACTGGTCGAAGCTGATCGACACCGGCTGGAGCAGGATGTCGTCACTGCGGCCGTCGAGGTAGGCGTCGGCGACATACTTGAGCAGACCGAGCTTGGGCGGCAACATCTTTCCGGTGCGAGACCGGGTTCCCTCGATCGACCAGGTCAGGTTGAACCGCTTCTCCACGATGTAGCCGACGAATTGGCGCAGTACGTACTTGTAGAGCGGATCGTCGAGTTTGCGCCGGATGAAGATCACCCCCGAGCGGCGCATCAGCGGTCCCATCGCCCCGAACGACAGGTTGACGCCGGCGAAGGTGTGTACCGGCGGCAGATGGTTCTCCTGCATCGCCACCGGCACGATCACGCCGTCCAGGTAGGAGCGGTGCGAGAACAGCAGCACTGCCGGATGGCGTTCCAGCGCGCGGCGCATCGCCTCGATCTCGGTGAAGTCGTAGTCGATCTGCGGGTCGAATCCGCGGCTGAAGACGGCCCGGCCGAGGTTGGGCAGCAGGTCGACGGAGAATCGGCTCCACCCGGTCGAGAGCTCGTCGAGCATCTCTCCGGCCTTCTCGGGGGTTGCGCCGGGGATCTGCTGGAGCCCTTCGACGAACCGGGAGGACGCGAGCATCTCGTCTTTGATCAGGTGCGGCGACTTGTATTCGGGCCCCAGCAGCCGCAACTCGATGCGCTCGATCGCCAGGCGTGCCCGGCGTAACACGAAACGTGCGAATTCCCTGGAGTTTTCACCGGTGGTGTGTTCCAGCCATTGCTGGCGCAGCTCGGACACCTTGGCCGGTTCACCGGCAACCACCTGCGCTCGACCGGGATCCCGGCGCAGGGTCCGGCGCTGTATCCACTCGGGCGGGCGGTAGGACTCTCGGCCCGAGATCAGGCCGACCACCTTGACCCTCGTGGGCAGGCCGCCGGGAACCCAATACACCCGCACCGGGATGACGGAGCGGTCCTCACCACCGCCTTCGAGCTGCTGCACCAACTGTGCGACGACACCGGCGGGTGGCTCGTCGCCACGCGGCAGCCGCAGCACCTCGATCACGGCCTCGGGGTGGCTGCGACGCTGCGCGCACACCCACTCGGCAAGAAGATCCTCCTCGGCCGGCGACGACACCGCGGCGAGGACCAGTGAATCGCCGGTGACCTCGTAGGCGGCGAGTTCTCCCCGTACGTCCTTCACTGCCCGCCCCGCGGCGTCCGACGGGCCCGCGTGCCGGTGGCCTTCTTGGCCGGAGCCTTCTTCACCACCTTCTTGGCGGCTGCCTTCTTGGCGGCTGCCTTCTTGGCGGGCGCCTTCTTGGCGGGCGCCTTCTTGGCCGGTCTCAGATACTTCGCGATGTCCGGCAGGGTCTCATCGGGCCAATCCTTCAGGACGTCCAGATACAGCTGGCGGATGCCGGCGATCCGCTCGGCCAGATCGTCGACGGTCCAGCCGGCCACCGGAATCGGTGGGAACACCGCCACATCCACCGTGCCGGGGTTCATCAATGCCGAATCGCGCGCGCCGATCACCTCGGCGTTGCGGATAACGATCGGCACGATCGGGATGCCGGCGGCCATCGCGATCCGGAACGGCCCCTTCTTGAACGGCCCGACCTCGGTGGTGTCCGTCCGGGTGCCCTCCGGCGCTATGACCACCGAAAGTCCCTTGCGGGCAAGCTCTTCCACCTTCGTAAGTTCCTCGACGGCGGATTTGACGTCGTCGCGGTCGATGAAGACCCCGTCCATGAGCTTGCCGAGCGTGCCCACCAGCGGGTCGCTCTCGAGCTCCTTCTTGCCGACGCCGGTGAAGTTGTCCCGGACCAGGGCACTGGTGATTATGGGGTCGAAGTTGTTGCGGTGGTTGAAGATGAACACCGCCGGACGCTGGGCGGTCAGGTTCTCCCGGCCGATCACATTCAGCTTGACCCCACTGGCGGCCAGCAGCGTGGGCCCGAAGGTGCCGGTGAAGAAGTTGACGCCGCGGCGGCGGTTGCGGGTGACCAAGCCCCAGCCCACGGCTCCGGCGGCGAGCGGCAGCATCGCGCCAACCCCGGCCAGGGTGCGCACTGTGCTGGTGAGACCCGTTCCGCCGCGGCTGGTGAATCTCGTTATCGGCCAACCCCGTTGACGCGCCACTGCGGCCATCTTGCCTTCGGGATTGGTCGGTCGCGGATTGCCCACCAGATACATCAAAGCGACATCTTCGTCGCCGTCGGCGTAGAAGTAGCTGTCGGCCAGATTGATGTCGTTCTCGGCGGCAAACCGCTGCACGGCGTTGGCCTTGCCCGGGCCCCACAGAATGGGCTCGATGATCTTGCCAGTGACGGTGCCGTCGTCATCGACCTCGAACTGGTTGGTCAGCATGTTGGTGATGCCCAGATGGCGTGCGACGGGCTCGACCTGGATGGTCAGCGCCGAGGAGCTCAGGCACACCGTGTGGCCGCGTTCCATGTGCGCGCGCACCAGATCGCGCATCTCCGGGTAGACCTTGGCTTCGATCTTCTGGCGGAAGAGCCGCTCGCCCATCTCGTCGAGGTCACTGAGCGACCGTCCACGCATGGCCTTGGACGCCGCGCCGATGAGGTCCTCGAACTCCGAGCGGCCGAGCTGGTGGTTCAGGCCGGCCTGGATCATGGAGATCAATTCACCGATCCCCATCTGCCGGGACAGGAACTGCTCCTGAGTCAGGATCACGCCCGTGAACCCGGCCACCAGCGTGCCGTCGAGGTCGAAGAACGCACCGATGCGCGGCCCGGGCGGGCTGGCCTTCACTTCGGCGACCGTTCCCGGCAGGCGCATCTTGTCGGGCCGCGTCATGCGTGGTCCAATCCGTCGGAGGTATCTTCATCGACAGCGAATGAAGCCGGAATCGACTGCCGCACCTGACTTTCCGACAAGGCCAGCACCTCGTCGAAACCCTCCTTCAGGCATCTGGCGAACAGTTTCTCGTCGGTGATCGCCGCCCGGTCGTAGCGCGTCGTCACCGTGCACCAGCCGCTGCGCGACACCAGCACGACCATCATCGCGACACCCGGCAGTGGGCCAAGTCCATACTGGCGCAACACCTTTGCCCCGGCGATGAACGTGTCCTCCTGATACACCGGGACGTTGCTGGCCTGCACATCCGAGGACACCACCGAGCCCGTCATCGCCTCCAGCAACGCGTCGGGCAGCACCGACAGCAGCGGAGCAACCACCCCGATCACGTCGATGGCGGCTTCGTCCCGGCGCTGAGTCATCTGCGAACGGATCTTCCTGATCCGCAAGGCCGGGTCGGCGGTGCCGATGGGGGCCGCGAGGTTGATCCCCGCGAACCGGTTGCCGCTCGCGGGATCCGAATCGTGGCGCAGGTTGACCGGGACGGCCATCGGCAGGGTGGCGATCGGCACCCCCAGTGCGTCGTGGTAGCGCCGCAGCGCTCCGCACAAACCTGCCAGGTAGGCGTCGTTGATGGAACCGCCGGCGGCCTTGGCGGCGCGGTGCAGGTCCGCCAGCCGGATGTCGATCGCCTCGGTCCGGCTCGACAGACTGCGCATGCTCAACAGCGGTGACGGGGTGGCCGCCCGCCGCATCATGCGCGCACTGGAGGCGGCGTAGCCGACGACCCCCGACACCACCGACCCCGGTTTGGCGACAGCCTTTCCGACCGCGCCGACGGCGCCGCTGACGATGCTGCGCACCCCGCCTGCGACCGCCCCCGGGATCGCGTTGAGGCCGTCACGCATCAGGTCGTTGGGCGAAAGCGTCTCGGGAATCGGCAGCGGCGGCACGGATCCCGGCTCCGGATCCCGTTCGAGGTCGTAGATCTGGGCGAACATCTCGACGAAGCCCAGGCCGTCCGCAACGGCATGGCTCATGTGCAGCAGCTGGGCCGCCCGGCCGTCGGGCAGGCCCTCGATCAGCGTTGCGCTCCACAGTGGCCGGGAAATGTCCAGCGGCGACTGCAGGGCCACCTCGGCCAGATCGAAAACCTCCCGCAGCGTGCCGGGCTCCGGTACCCGGATCCGGCGGACATGGAAGTCGAGGTTGAAATCCGGGTCGACCACCCAGCGCGGTGCGGCCGTGGGCAACGTCGGCGTGACGACCTTCTGGCGCAGCCGCGGCACTCTGCGCGAGGCGTACTCGTAGTTGGTCCTGAACCGCTCCCAGTCCGGCGCGGTGTCAAGCACTTCCAGCGCCATGATTCCCGAGCGGGTGCGCGGGTTGGCCTCGCCGCGGTGCAGCAGCTGATCAACCGCGCCCAGCTGGTTCGGCAGCCGCGGTGCTGCGGTCTCGCTCGTCACACGTCCTCCACTGCGGCCCCGTCCAACCGATTCGTGGGCTCCACGCTAGTCCCCTGCGTAACACGACGGGAAGGATTGCCGCGCGTTCGGTGTCGACCCTCGGCGCAGCGAGTTGTCGCCCCACCGCCATGGCGATGGTGGTCGGACGTGGTGGGGCTCGGCGGCCTCCAGCTAAGGTTGGGTGCGCCGGCCCCCGTAGCTCAGCGGATAGAGCAACCGCCTTCTAAGCGGTTGGCCGCAGGTTCGATCCCTGCCGGGGGCGCTCTGCCGAAAGGCTCTGGCATCTCAGTGCAGCCGGCACCAGCAGCTGACCGATATCGCCAAACCACGGCATCAGCGAAGGTCTTTGCGCACCATATGACCATGCAATCGGCGAATCGCCAGCTTCTGCACCGCTGGTGGGCGGAGACGGGCGACAACACCTGGCTTCGCGAGTTCCTGGAGTCGCGCGGTGTGCTGCATTGGCTGCAGCGGATCGTCTGTGCGGGCGGGGTGGCGCTCGGCATCGCCGCATTGTGCATTCCGTTCAGCGTCGACGTGCCCCGGACGGCCTTCGCGTTGACGGCGGCCTGGGCGCTGACTGCGGGAGCATTCGCGTGGGCGATGTACTGGTGGCTGTTCCCTTGGCCGAGCGCCACCGTGTCGGCGGCGATGTTCATCCTCGCCGACGCCGGCATCGTGATCGGGACGCTACTGCACCAGGATCCGGCGATCGCGTTGGGCACCACCCCACTGTTCGCCCTCACCGGCGCCTTCGTCGTGTTCTTCCACGGCCCACGCGGGCACCTCGTTCACCTCGCCATCGCGCTGTCCACCATTGCGGCGATCGCGACGGCGGTGATGATCTCGCCCAAATACGGCTGGCCGGTAGCCGTCTGCAAAGGGGTGATCGCGAGCTCGGTCACCTGCGGCGTCCTGCCGTTCCTACAGTTCAGCTACTGGGTGATGCGGATCAGTGCCCTGGATTCGTTCCGCGATCCCCTGACCCAGACCGCCAACAGGCGCGGGCTCGACGAGTACGTGGCGCGCATCGACCGCGCCCGCGAGAACTACCGCTTGTCGGTGATGCTCATCGACCTCGACGGCTTCAAGGAAGTCAACGATCGCTACGGCCACAGCGTCGGCGACGAGGTGCTGGTGCGCACCGCCGACCGAATCCGGGGCTGCGTTCGCAACACCGCGATCGTCGCCCGGGTCGGAGGAGAGGAGTTCGCGGTCGTCGACGTCTGGGCGCCGACGGTCGCCAAGGAGGTCGCGGAGCGTGTGCGGGTGGCCATCGCCGCGCCCGCCGACCCGGCGATCACCGCCAGCATCGGCATCGCCAGCGAGTATCCCGCCAGTGCGGATCGGCTGAAGGACCTGTTGACGCTCGCTGACACCGCGATGTACACCGCCAAACGGATCGGGGGCAACCGGGTCTCGATGTATTCGGACGTTCAACAGCGGGAAGGACCCACCGCTGAACCCACCATCTCGACGCAGGTGGCATTGGAATCGGGCCCCGGGCCGGATAGCTTCGCGCCATGACCACATTGCACCCGTTCCGCATCGCCATCCCCGACGCCGACCTGGCCGATCTGCGTGAGCGACTGCACCGCACCCGCTGGCCCGAACGCGAATGCGTCGACGACTGGAGCCAGGGCATCCCACTGGACTACACCCGCGAACTCGCCGCCTACTGGGCCGACGTCTACGACTGGCGGGCCCGCGAGCAGGCGCTGAACCGCTTCGATCAGTTCACCACCGAAATCGACGACTTGCCAATCCATTTCATTCATCAGCGCTCACCGCACGACGGCGCCTTCCCGCTCGTCATCACCCACGGCTGGCCCGGGTCGATCGTCGAATTCCACAAGGTCATCGAACCGCTGACCGACCCCACCCGCTACGGCGGCCGGGCCGAGGACGCCTTCCACGTGGTCTGCCCGGCGCTGCCCGGCTACGGCTTCTCCGGCAAACCGGCCGAAACCGGTTGGGGCATCGAAAAGGTGGCCACGGCCTGGGAAACCCTGATGACCCGGCTCGGGTACGACCGCTACGGCGCCCAGGGCGGCGACTGGGGAGCCGCGGTCACGACCTCGATCGGTATCAACGGCGGACACTGCGCGGCGATTCACCTCAACATGCCGCTGGGTCAACCGGCCAAGCTGGACAACCCGACCGCCGATGAACAGGACGCCCTGGCCGCCGCCGCGCACTACGACAGATGGGACTCGGGCTACTCCAAACAGCAGTCGACCCGCCCGCAGACCCTGGGCTACGGCCTGACCGACTCCCCCGCCGGCCAGCTGGCCTGGATCGTCGAGAAGTTCTGGGCCTGGACCGACTGCGGCGGGCACCCCGAGAACGCGCTGACGCGCGACGAAATGCTCGACAACGTGATGCTGTACTGGCTGACCGGATCGGCGGCATCGTCGGCACGGATGTACTGGCAGAGCTTCCGCCGCAGTTCGATGCTCAAGGACGGCCGGGTCGAACTGCCAACGGGTGTCGCGTCTTTCCCCAAGGAGATACTGAAGGTGCCGCGCAACTGGTGTGAGTCGCGCTACCACATCACGCACTGGACGAACATGCCGCGCGGCGGGCACTTCGCCGCCTTCGAACAACCCGACCTGTTCGTCGACGACGTGCGCACGTTCTTCGCCACCATCCGCTGACCACCGACCGCTGCGCCGGTTCCCGGCCACCCGACCGTCCAGGGGCGCGGAGTAGCGTGCGGGTCATGTCATCTGACCTCGTGCGCTACTCCGTCACCGACCGGGTCGCCCTGATCACAGTCAACGACCCCGACCGCCGCAACGCCGTGACCGACGAGATGTCGGCGTTGCTGCGGGCGTCGGTCGAACGCGCCGAAGCCGACCAGGACGTGCATGCCGTGGTCATCACCGGCGCCGGAAAGGCGTTCTGCGCGGGGGCCGATCTGAGCGCCCTGGGCGTCGCCGCCGAGGAGGGACTGCTGCGGATCTACGACGGATTCATGGCCGTCGCCAACTGCACACTGCCCACCGTCGCGGCCGTCAACGGCGCCGCGGTGGGCGCCGGGCTGAACCTGGCGCTGGCCGCCGACGTTCGTATCGCGGGCCCACACGCGATGTTCGATCCGCGCTTTCAGAAACTGGGCATCCACCCGGGCGGGGGCGCCACCTGGATGCTGCAGCGGGGCGTCGGCCCGCAGGTCGCGCGGGCGGCCCTCCTGTTCGGAATGCGGTTCGACGCCGACGCCGCCGTGGCGCACGGCCTCGCGCTGACCAAGGCCGACGACGCCGTCGCCGCCGCCCTCGAACTGGCGGCCGGCCCGGCCGCCGCGCCCCGCGAGGTGGTGCTGGCCACCAAGGCCAGCATGCGCGCCACAGCCAGCCCGGGATTGGTGGATACCGATCTTCATCACGCCGCGATGCGCATCGAACTCGGGCCGCAGGCCATCTCGATCCAGTCGCGCGAGTTCCAGGATCGACTGGCTGCCGCGCAGAAGCGCTAGAGATCCAGCAGTGCCATTTCGGGTGACTCGATCAAATCTCTTATCTCGCAAAGGAATTTGGCAACCTGGGCGCCGTCGGCGATGCGATGGTCGAACGCGCAGGTGATGGTCATCATCGGCCGGATCACCGGCTCGCCGTCGATGACGACGTACTGCGACTTCAGCGAGCCTATCCCGAGGATCGCCGCCTCCGGGTAGTTGATGACCGGCACGCCCTCGTCGAGTCCGAGTGCCCCGAAGTTCGAGACCGTGAACGTCGAACCCTGCAATTCGGTGGGTTTCAGCGTGCCTTCGCGAGCGCCGCGGACCAGTTCGGTCACTCGGGCCGCCAGCGCCAGCGTGGTCTTGTCCTGCGCGTCGGCGACTACCGGAACCACCAACCCGCGATCGGTGGCCACGCCGAACCCGAGATGCACCGATCGGTGGACGTGGATCTGCGGCCCGTTGGGGGTGTCTGACCAACTGGAGTTGAAGATCTTGTTGTGGCCCAGCGTCACCACCAGCAACCGCATCGCGAGCACGAACGTGGTGATGCGCGGACCGTCCTCGGCGACTGTTGACCGGAATCGGTCGCGCAGCGCAACGAGACTCGTGCAATCGACGGCCACGCTGGCATGCGCGTCCGGAATCTCGGCGCGCGACTTGCTCATCCGTTCGGCCATCCGCAGCTGCACCCGGTTGACCGGTAGGATGTCGTAGCCGCGGCCGGGTTTGCCATCGGCCTCATCGCGACCCGCAACCGCCGCGGCTGCCAATACGTCCTCGCGGGTGATGACCCCGCTCAGCCCGGGCTTCACGTCAGTGAGATCGAGGCGCAGTTCGGCGGCGAGCTTGCGCGCCGGCGGTGCCACCGGGGCACGGCCGCGACCGCTCCGCCCACGGTGGCCACCGCGGCGCCGGGACGTGTCGGCGGTGGCGTCCGCACCGTAACCGACCAGCACCGAGGCCGTCGTCGGCGGCGCCGAATCGCAGGCCGGTGGTTGGGAGCCGTTGGTCCTGGGTGCGGCCGGCGATGCCGGTGCGATGTCGATCTCGACGAGAACCGAACCGACCTCAAGGACGTCCCCTTCGGTGCCATGCCGTCTTGACACCCGGCCCGCGAACGGGCTGGGCAGCTCCACCTCCGCCTTGGCCGTCTCCACCGAACACAACACGTCGTTCAGGTTGACGTGGTCACCCACCTCGACCCGCCACTGGACCAGCGCCGCTTCAGTCAGCCCCTCACCGAGGTCTGGCAGCATGAACTGCTTCACAGTCGGCGCTGTCACGGCATCTCCAGCGACCGCTCGATGCAGTCGAGCAGCCGGTCCGGCCCGGGCAGCCAGAGTTTCTCCAGCCGCGCCGGCGGATAGGGTGTGTCGAAACCCGTCGCTCGCAACACCGGAGCCTCCAGTTCGTAGAACAGCTCCTCCTGGATGCGCGCCGCCAGTTCGGCGCCGAAACCCAGCGTGCGCGGGCCTTCGTGCATCACCACGCAGCGGCCGGTGCGGCGAACCGCGTCGGCGACCGTATCGAAGTCCAGCGGGCTCAGTGACCGCAGGTCGATCACCTCGACGCTCCAGCCGTGTTGTTCCTCAGCGAGATCCGCTGTCCCCAAGGCGGTTTCGACCAGGCCACCGTAGGTCAGCACGGTGACATCTGTGCCCGGACGACGCACTGAGGCCTGGCCGACCGGCAACCCCACCTCGGCGAAGTCTACGACCTCGCGCGTCCAATAGCGGCGCTTGGGCTCCATATAGATGACCGGATCTGGGTCGCTGATCGCGTGCCGCAGCAACCAGTAGGCATCTGACGGACCCGATGGGGTGACAACTTTGATCCCGGCCGTGTGCACCCAGTAGCTCTCCGTCGACTCGGAATGATGTTCGGCGGCACCGATTCCGCCGAACGAGGGCAGGCGGATCGTGACCGGCATCCCGATCGCCCCCTGGGTCCGCATCCGGAACTTCGCCAGATGGCTGACCACCTGATCGAAGGCGGGATAGGAGAAACCGTCGAACTGGATCTCCGGGACCGGGACGAACCCGCGAATCGCCAGCCCGACCGAGATCCCTATCAGCGCGGACTCCGCCAGCGGGGTGTCGAAGCATCGCTGCGCGCCGAACGCCGCGGCCAGGCCCTCGGTCACTCGGAAGACACCGCCGTGAGCGGCGACGTCCTCGCCGAAGACGAGAACCCGCTCGTCGTCGACCATCGCGTCGTGCAGCGCACAGTTGATGGCCTCAACCATGGTCACGTTACTGGCGCCGCGGTTGGCCGCGACCGCGTCAGCCAGTTGGGATCGCACTTCGATGTCTGTCATCTCATAGGTCCCGGGTCAGCTCGACGATCATCTCCTGACGCTGCTGCACCAGCTCGGGAGTCGGCTGGGCATAGACGGAGTCGAAGACCGTGGTGATGTCGATGTCCGGCGCGTCGTAGACGGCGTCGCGCAGTTCGGTTCGCAATCGGAGCGAACGTGCGGCGACTCGTTCCTCGGTGCGCTCGTTCCACACTTCGAGGCCCTGCAGGTAGGCGCGGAACCGCGTGATCGGGTCGAGCGCGGCCCAGTGGTCTACCTCGGCCTGCGAGCGGTACCGGGCCGGGTCGTCGCTGGTCGTGTGCGGACCCATGCGATAGGTCACCGCTTCGATGAAGGTGGGACCCCCGCCAGCGCGGGCCCGGCTGGCCGCCTCGGCCATCACCGCGTAGCAGGCCAGCACATCATTGCCGTCCACCCGCTGGCCGGGCATCCCGTACCCCACCGCCTTGTGCGCCAGAGTCGGCGCGGCACATTGCTTTTCCCGCGGAACTGAGATGGCCCATTGATTGTTCTGGACATAGAAGATGCACGGAGCCCCGAACACCGCGGCGAAGTTGAGTGCTTCGTGGGTGTCACCCTCGCTGGTCGCTCCATCGCCCAGGAATGCGACCGTGACCGAATCCTCACCGAGGCGCTGGGCGCCCATCGCGGCACCCACCGCGTGCAGGGCCTGCGTGGCGATCGGCACCGACATCGGGGCACACCGTTTGGCGGTGAATTGGATGCCGCCGTGCCAGGTGCCGCGCCACGCCAGGCCGACGTTGCCGGGCGGGATGCCCCGGAGCAGGAAGACACCGAGTTCGCGGTACTGCGGGAAGAGCCAATCCGTCTTGCGCAGACACGCCGCGGCTCCGATCTGAGCCGCCTCCTGCCCCTGGCAGGACGGGTACAGCGCCAGCTGACCCTGCCGCTGCAGGTTGATGAACTCCACGTCCAGATCCCGCGTGAGCACCATCAGCTCGTAGAGCCAAAGCAAAGTCTCGTCGGGTAGCTTGCGCTCGTAGCGATCCTCTGCCGTGGGTGTTCCGTCGGGCGCAACGAGCGAAACAAGCTCCAGTTCGGACTGGACGATCGGCTCGGCCAAGGTTCCCTCCAGGTCAGCCATCATCGGACAGCGGACCTCATGAGATCGGCAAACCCGAGGTCAGGACCCCGCTGGGAGTAACGCCTGGAAAGCTTACGACTAGCCGGGGTTCTTCGCCAGCCCGATTATCCGCTCCGCGCGCCGCAGGACGGGTGCGTCGATCATCATCCCGTTGAAGGCGAAGGCGCCGGGCTGACCGACCGCAGCGGCGGTGACAGCGGCTGCCCAGCGAACTTGTTCCCGGTTCGGCGCATAGCCCGCCCTGATCACGTCGACCTGTGTCGGATGCAATGCCACCTTGACATCGAAGCCGACGGCAACGGCGTCGTCGACCTCACAGCGCAACCCGTCGAGATCCTTGATGTCGATGTAGACCGAGTCCAGCGCGAGCCTGCCGTGGGCCTTGGCCGCCAGCAGGGACTGCGAGCGCACGTGGACGGCGACGTCACGGTAGCTTCCATCGGCAAGCCGGTTGGCGGTACCGCCGAGCGAGCCGAAGAGATCCTCAGCACCCCACATCACCCCGATTACGTTCGCGGCCGCCGCGGTCCTGGCCACCTCGAGCGCGCCGAGCGGTGTCTCGACGATGAGCACCACGTCCAGCGGAGCCAGTTCGACCACCTGCTCGACAGCCTCGCATTTGGGCAGCATCACGGTGGTATAGCCGGTGCGTCGCAATGTGTCGAGGTCCAGTCGCTGCTCGTCGGTGCCGGCCGGGTTGATCCGGATGACCGTGCGAGCCGGGTCGAGCGGAGTGCTCAGCAGGGCCTGGCGGGCCTCCGGCTTGTCGCCGGCGCCGTCCTCTAGATCGAGGATGACGATGTCGGCCGCGGTCGCGGCTTTGGCGAAACGTTCTGGACGGTCCGCCGGGCAGAAGATCCATGCCGGACCGACATTGTCGAGCGACACTAGTTCTCCTCGGTCGGCTTCTTACGCAGCATGGTCTTGCGACTGGCGGTGGCCACGATGTCGCCATGCTGGTTGCGACCGGTGTGGGCGAACGTCACGATGCCTTCGCCGGGACGGCTCTTGGATTCGCGCTTGTCGCTCACAACGGTTTCGGCATATAGCGTGTCGCCGTGAAAGAGGGGCTTCGGGAAGGCGATTTCGCCGAAACCGAGATTGCCGACGATCGTGCCCTGCGTCAATTGGGTGACCGACAGACCGACCAGCGTCGACAGCGTGAGCATCGAATTCACCAGCCGGGCATGGAAAGGCGGCAGCGCATCGGAGAACGCCGCATCGAGGTGCAGCGCCTGGGTGTTCATCGTCAACGTCGTGAACAACACGTTGTCGGCCTCGGTGATGGTGCGACCCGGGGCGTGCACGTAGCGCACACCGACCTCGAACTCCTCGAACCACAGTCCGCGCTGGACGACGACCTTCACGGGGTTCTGCGCGCTTTCGCTATCTTCCTGGGGCAGTTTGGAGTCGGCCATCACACGCCCACGAAACGGCTGATCACCATCAACTGCACCTCGCTCGTACCTTCCCCGATCTCCAGGATCTTGCTGTCACGGTAATGACGCGCCACCAGGTAGTCATTCATGAACCCGTATCCGCCGTGCACCTGGGTAGCGTCGCGCGCGTTGTCCATCGCGGCCTCGCTGGCGATCAGCTTCGCGATCGCCGCCTGCTTCTTGAAGGGCTTACCCGCCATCATCAGCGCGGCCGCGTCGTAGTAGGCGGTGCGGGCCGCGTGCGCGCGGGCCTCCATCCGGGCGATCTTGAACTCGATCGACTGGTAGTGCGAGATCCGGCGCCCGAACGCGGTGCGCCCCCGCGCGTAGGACGTGCTCTCGTCGGCGCAACCCTGGGCCACGCCGGTGGCCAGCGCCGCGATCGCGATCCGGCCCTCGTCGAGGATCTGCAGGAAATTGCTGTATCCGCGCCCGCGCTCGCCCAGTAGGTTCTCATGGGGCACCCGGATGTCGTCGAAGGACAGCGGATGGGTGTCGGATGCGTTCCACCCGACCTTGTTGTAGGCCGGGCCGACGACTAACCCGTCGGTGGGAACCGGAATCAGGAACGACGAGATCTCCCGGTTACCCAGTTCGTAGGTCGAGCGCCCGCCGGTGACCGCGGTGACGGTGACCAGCCGGGTGATGTCGGTGCCGGAGTTGGTGATGAACTGCTTGGAGCCGTTGATCACCCATTCGTCGCCGTCGTGCCGCGCGGTGGTTCTGGTGGCACCGGCGTCCGAACCGCCGCCGGCCTCGGTGAGCCCGAAGGCTCCCAGGGCCTTGCCACTCGTCAACACCGGCAACCACTGCTGCTTCTGAGCCTCGCTGCCGAACCGGTAGACCGGCATGGCGCCCAGCGACACACCGGCCTCCAGCGTGACCGCGACGCTCTGGTCGACCTTGCCGAGTTCCTCCAACGCGAGGCACAGCGCGAAGTAGTCCCCACCCATCCCGCCGTATTCCTCGGGGAACGGCAGCCCGAACAGGCCCATGTCGGCCATGCCGGCCACCACCTGGTACGGGAAGCTGTGTTCGGCGTCGTGCTTGGCCGACACCGGCGCTACCACGTTCTGCGCAAAGTCGCGGACGGTTTTGACGAGATCTGCATAGTCGTCGGGCAGGCTCCCGGTCGACAGGTAGTCAGCCATCTCGTACCTCTTTCTCCGCGTCCGCGGTGACCTTGATCTTGACCAGCGGCTGGCCTCTGGTGACCTGATCTCCGACGGCGACGAGGACCTCCGCGAGGCCGTCGACCGGTGCGGTCAACGAGTGCTCCATCTTCATCGCCTCGACGGCGACCACGACGGTGCCGGCGCTCACCTGCTCGCCATCGGGGACGTTGACGGCGACGACGGCCCCGGGCATGGGGCTGATCAGTTCGGCGTCCCCGGCGTGCTCGTCGTCGGGGCGGACTGGGGCCTCCCGCACCTCGTCGAGAACCGCGACGCCGTCCGGGCCGGCCAGCCAGATCTGGTGGCCGGCGTCGGCGACCCGGTATTCGGTGCGCAGGCCGTCGATCGTGACGGTCAGCACGTCATCGTCGAGAGTGACTGTCAGCGGATGTGTTTCGCCGTCCTCGACGTCCGCGCGCGCCGCGGACGGTATTCCGGTGATGCCGACGTGGTCGGTCCGTTCCCCGCAGCGCAGCCGGATCAGCGTCGGTGCATGCGCACCCATGCGCCAGCCCGTCGGCTCGGTCCACGGGTCCCCGGTCGCACCGGCCCAGCGTTGCAGCCAACGGTAGGCGGCCGCGGCCACGAATTCGGCGTCTTCGCCGGCCGCGGGGCGGTAGTCGCCGACCCGGCGGTCGAGCAGGCCGGTGTCGAGGCGACCGGCGGCGACGTCGTCGTCGGCAAGCAGGAAGCGCAGGAAGTCGATGTTCGTGACGACCCCGAGGACCGCGGTGTCCGCCAGCGCGCGGTCCAACCCGCGCAACGCCGCCGCCCGGTCGTCGCCGTGCGCGATCACCTTGGCCAGCATCGGGTCGTAGTCGCTACCCACGACGGTGCCGGGGTAGACCCCCGAGTCGACGCGCACACCGGCGTCGTACGGCTCACGCAGTTTCAGCACGGTCCCACCGGTCGGCAGGAAACCGTTCGCGGGATCCTCGGCGTAGACGCGGGCTTCGATCGCGTGGCCGTGCAGTTCGATATCGTCCTGGGTCGCCGACAGCTTCTCACCCGCCGCGATGCGCACCTGCCACTCGACGAGGTCCCACCCGGTCACCATCTCGGTGACGGGGTGCTCGACCTGCAACCGGGTGTTCATCTCCATGAAGAAGAACTCGTCCGGGCGGTCCGCGGACACGATGAACTCCACAGTGCCCGCGCCGAGGTAGTCCACGCTGCACGCGGTGTCGCAGGCCGCCGCGCCGATACGGGTCCGCGTCGCTTCGTCGAGCAGCGCCGAGGGCGCTTCCTCGATCACCTTCTGGTGGCGGCGCTGCAGACTGCATTCCCGCTCACCGAGGTGGATCACGTTGCCGTCGCTGTCGGCGAGCACCTGGACCTCGATATGCCTGGGCCGCAACACGAATCGCTCGAGAAACAAGGTGTCGTCGCCGAACGCGGCGGCCGACTCGCGCCGAGATGACGCGATTGCCGCAGGCAGTTCGGCGCGGTCGGTGACCATCCGCATGCCCTTGCCGCCGCCCCCGGCCGACGGTTTCACCAACACCGGGTAGCCGACGTCGTCGGCACCGGCGATCAGTTCCGCGTCGCTCAGGCCGGGGCGCGAGATGCCCGGCACCACCGGAACACCGAACCGGGTGACGGTCTCCTTGGCGGTGATCTTGTCGCCCATCGTCGCGATCGCCGCTGCCGGCGGCCCGATGAACACGATGCCGGCCTGCGCCAGAGCGGCCGCGAATTCGGCGTTCTCCGAAAGGAACCCGTATCCGGGGTGCACGGCCTGCGCACCGGTCCGCAGCGCGGCGTCGACGACCGCCGGGATGTTCAGGTAGCTCTGCCGGGCCGGCGCCGGGCCCAGGAGGACGGCCGCATCGGCTTCTACCACGTGGCGGGCGCCGGCGTCGGCCTCGCTGTACACCGCGACCGAGCGGATACCCATGCGACGCAGGGTCCGGATTACCCGGACGGCGATCTCACCGCGGTTGGCGACCAGGACTGAATCGAACATCACGCTCACATCCGGAATACGCCGTAGGACACCGGTTCCACCGGTGCGTTGCCGATCACGGAAAGCGCCAATCCGAGAACGGTTCTGGTGTCCGCCGGGTCGATCACCCCGTCGTCCCACAGCCGAGCAGTGGAATAATAGGGATTGCCCTGGTCCTCGTACTGCGCCCGGATCGGCGCCTTGAACGCCTCCTCGTCCTCCGGGGTCATATCGCCGCGGACCGTCGCGAGCACCGAAGCCGCTTGTTCGCCGCCCATCACCGAGATCCGGGCGTTCGGCCACATCCACAGGAAACGGGGCGAATACGCTCGGCCGCACATCGAATAGTTGCCCGCCCCATAGGATCCGCCGATCACGACGGTCAGTTTGGGCACCCGTGCGCACGCCACGGCGGTGACCATCTTGGCCCCGTGCTTGGCAATGCCGCCGGCCTCGTAGTCGCGGCCGACCATGAAGCCCGTGATGTTCTGCAGGAAGAGCAGTGGCACCATCCGCTTGTCACACAGCTCGATGAAATGCGCACCCTTGAGGGCGGATTCACCGAACAGGACACCGTTGTTGGCCACGATGCCCACGGGGTGGCCGTGGATGTGGGCGAACCCGGTGATCAGTGTGTTGCCGTACTCCGCCTTGAATTCGGAGAATTCGCCGCCGTCGATAATGCGGGTGATGACGTCGTGCACGTCGTAGGGCACCCGGGCGTCGACGGGCACCACGTCGTAGAGCTCGGCCTGGTCGGCGATCGGCTCGATGACCGGTGCGACGTCCCAGGGGCACGGGGACACCGGGCCCAGGGTGGCGACGATGCGCCGCACGATGCGCAACGCGTCACGGTCGTCATGGGCCAGGTGGTCGGTGACACCGGAGACCTTGGAGTGCAGATCGCCGCCACCGAGGTCCTCGGCGGTGACGATCTCACCGGTGGCGGCCTTCACCAGGGGCGGGCCGCCGAGGAAGATGGTGCCCTGGTTGCGCACGATGACGGCCTCGTCACTCATGGCTGGGACGTAGGCGCCGCCGGCGGTGCAGGAGCCCAGGACCGCCGCGATCTGGGCAATGCCACTGGCGCTCATGGTCGCCTGGTTGAAGAAGATCCGGCCGAAGTGTTCGCGGTCGGGAAACACCTCGTCCTGTCGGGGCAGGAACGCACCCCCGGAGTCGACGAGGTAGATGCAGGGCAGCCGGTTCTGCAGCGCGATCTCCTGCGCGCGCAGGTGCTTCTTGACCGTGACCGGATAGTAGGTACCGCCTTTGACGGTGGCGTCATTGGCGACGATCATGCATTCGCGTCCGGACACCCGGCCGATGCCGACGATCATTCCCGCACCTGGGCATTCGTCGTCGTACATGCCGTCGGCGGCCAGTGGCGCGATCTCCAGCAGCGGGCTGCCCGGATCCAGCAGGCCGTCCACCCGGTCGCGCGGCAGTAGTTTGCCGCGGGCGGCGTGGCGCTCGCGCGCCCGCTCGGGACCGCCGAGCGCGGCACCGGCCAGCTTCGAACGTAACTGTTCCACCAGCGCCAGATGCGCGTGACGGTTCGTCGCCGCGATTGACATCTCAGCGGTTGACATCTGGGCCGCCCATCAAATCAGTTAATGCCGACTAACTCGTGGTATGTTAATCACCATTAACTCAACTGTCCACATCCGATCGCCGAAACGAACGGGCGCGAAAGTGCGAGTGGATCCCGCCCGTTCGCAGGTTTCGGTAAAGCGGCCATGAGGAGGCGCAGTGGTCACCGCCGAACCCGAACCCACCAAACGCAGTCTCCGGAAATCCGACCGGCGGTCGCGACTGCTCGCCGCGGCCGCCCGGCAGTTCGCCGAGCGAGGATTCGCGGCCGTGCGCCTGGAGGACATCGGCGCAGCGGCCGACGTCAGCGGCCCCGCGATCTACCGGCACTTCCCCAACAAGGAGGCGCTGCTGGTCGAACTGCTGGTGGAGATCAGCACCCGGCTGTTGACCGGCGGGCGGGCGGTGCTCGACCAGACCGCCGACCCCGGCGCGGCGCTCCGCGAGCTCGTCGACTTCCATCTCGACTTCACGCTCAACGAACCCGAGCTCATCCGGATCCAGGATCGCGACCTGACGCAACTACCGCCCGCCGCGCTGCGGCAGGTGCGCGCCGGTCAGCGCCAGTACGTCGAGATCTGGGTTCGGGTCCTGCGTGACATCAACCCGCAGCTGGCCGAGGCCGACGCCCGACTGATGGCGCATGCGGCCTTCGGGTTGCTCAACTCGACCCCCTACAGCACGAAGCCGGCCGGTGGGGAGCCGCCCGGCGCGCGCTCACGTTCGGTCCTGTGGGCGATGGCGCTCGCCGCGCTGACCGCCACGCCTGGTTAGTACCAGACTCTTCGGCCGCCGACGGGACGGGTACGCAGGAACCGTTGCACCGCACGGGGATAGCCCCCCCGTCGACGAGGTGCGCGACGGCGGTGGCGTCCGGCGCCAGTGACGCTCCGTGGATCGCCCTGACCCGCGGAGCCCGTGATGCGGCCGCTGCGTCCATGGGTGAACCTCCTCGTCACGACGGTATCGACACCCCGGGAATCTCGCGCATTCAGCGCGCTGAACTGCGGCTTCACCGACTGTCGCCCGATCCGATCCGTTCCGCAGGTAGCCTGCAACTCATGAGGTGGGCATGAGCGATCCACGTCGCCCCGGCGGCTATGACCCGTACCAGGATCCGAACCAGTCGCAATGGTCTCAGCCGACCGAACAGATGAACCCGGCCTACCCCCCCGCCGACCCCGCATACGGCGGCTATTACGGGTACCCCGGTTACCAGCCGCCGAGTCAGCCCGGGCCGGAAACCAGCGACACCCAGATCCTGCCGCCCTACTGGACGCAGACGCAGTACCCGCCCCCGCCACCCCCTCCGCCGCCCGCCGAGCCACCACCGGGGCCGCCCAAATCGCCGCGCTGGCTGTGGCTGGCGGCCGGCGGCGCGATCGCGCTCGTCGTCAGCCTGGTGGTCGCACTGGTGGTCGCCTACGGCTCCGCCCGCGACGACACCGCGATCGCCCCGTTGCCGCCGATGCCGGAACCGAGCACGACGGCTCCGCTACCCACGACCACGCGAACGACCACACCGACACCAACTCCGACGACGACAACAACCGAACCGCAGACGACCGAACCGTCCACCACGGAACCGACGACGTCAACACCGACGACCACCGAGGAAGGCGCGACCGAATCGGTGGTCTACAACGTCAGCGGCGAGGGCCGCGCCATCAGCATCACCTACGTCGACACCGGCGGCATCCTGCAGATGGAATTCAACGTCGCGCTGCCCTGGAGCCGCGAGGTGTCGCTGTCCCCGTCCACCGTCAAGGCCGCCAGCGTCACGGTGATCAACGTCGGACGCGAAATCAGTTGCAGCATAACGCTGAACGGCACACAGACCGAGCAGCGGTCCGGCAACGGGCTGACCATCTGCTCATCGATCGGCGGCTAGACGGGGTCGATCCGATCTAGCCACCGGTTTCGGCGAACGCACCCACAGCACCGCGAACAGCCCGGCGCCGAGTACCACCATCAGTCCCGCCAGACCCGCCCGATCGGTGCCGAACACGTCGACGAAGGTGAAGAACATCCACGGTGCCAGGAAGGTCGCCGCCCGCCCGGTCATCGTGTAGAGACCGAATGCGACACCCTCCCGGCCGTCGGCGCACATCCGCAGCAGCATCGTGCGGGCCGCCGAATGGGTCGGACCGACGAACAGGCACAGCAGCAATCCGCACACCCAGAACGCGTGCGGGCCGGACAGGACCAGCAGCGCCAGGCCGATGACCATCATCGCGCTCAACGAGGCGACGATGACGGGCTTGGACCCGACTCGGTCGTCGACGTGGCCGCCTACCACGGCGCCGGTGGCGGCCACCACACAGGCCGCGACGCCGAACAACAACACGTCGGCCTGCGAAAGGCCGTACACACTGACCCCGAGCACCGCTCCGAAGGCGAATACGCCGGTCAGGCCGTCCCGGAACACCGCACTGGAGATCAGGTAGTAGACGAGGTTGCGGTCACGGCGCCACTCCGCTCTCAGGTCGGCCCACACTTTGCGGTAGGCGCCCACGAGCCCGAACCGGCCGACCGCTACGGCGTCGGTGGCGCCGATGCGGTGCGCGGTGAACAGCAGTGGCGCCGCGAAGATCACCAGCCATGCGGCCGTCAGCAGCATCGCGGCCCGGATGTTCTGGCCGTCGTCGGCCGGAACGTCCAGCAGTCCGCGCCGTGGGCCCGACCCGGCGACGAAGCCGAAGTACACCACCAGCAGCACCAGGACGCTGCCGAAATATCCTGCCGCGGCGCCGAATCCGGATATCCGGCCTGAGGTGTGCGGTGCCGAGAGCTGGCGCAGCATCGCGTTGTAGGGCACGGTCGCCAGATCCAGGCAGGCGGCCGTCGCCGCCAGCAGCGCCAGCCCGGCGAGCAGATAGGACGGGTGCGGTCGGATCAGACTCATCGCCGCCGTGAGGGCCGCCGCCGAAAGCGTCAACAACGTCAGCGTGGCCCGGCGGCGTGGGGTGGCCTGCACTAGGACACCGGTGACCGGGGCCAGAACCGCGACGACGAATCCGGCGAGCGCCAGGGCCCGGCCCAGCAGGCTCGCCGGTGAGTGCTGGTCGGCCGCGTGCACGCCGACCGAGCCGGTCAGGTAGACCGGAAACACAAACGTCGTGACGATGGCCGACATGCCGGTGGCGCCGCAGTCCCACAGCGCCCATGCCGCGATCCGGGACCGGCCGGGCATGCTCATCCCGGTTGTCTACCATGACCGCATGCCCGTACCCCCACCCAGCCCTGATGCGCGCGCGGTCGTCACCGGCGCCTCGCAAGGTATCGGCGAAGCACTTGCCGCCGAGCTCGCCGCCCGGGGACATCATCTGATCATCACGGCGCGGCGCGGCGATGTGCTGCAGGCGGTGGCCGACCGGATCGCCGACCGTCACGGTGTGACCGTCGAAGTGCGTGCCGTGGACCTGACCGATCCGGCCGCACGGCGCGGGCTCGGCGAGGAGCTGGCCGAACGGAACATCTCGATCCTGTGCAACAACGCGGGCACCGCGACCTTCGGCCCGGTCGCCGCTCTGGACCCTGAGGTTGAACGAAACCAGGTGGCGCTCAACGTGAATGCGGTCCACGACCTGACCCTGGCGGTGTTGCCCGGGATGATCGGCCGCGCCGCGGGAGGCATCCTCATCTCGGGTTCGGCGGCGGGTAACTCACCGATTCCGAACAATGCAACCTACGCGGCGAGCAAGGCGTTCGCCAACACGTTCAGCGAATCGCTGCGCGGCGAGGTCAAGAAGGACGGCGTGCACGTGACGCTGCTCGCGCCGGGCCCGGTGCGCACCGAGCTGCCCGACGAGTCGGAGCGCTCGCTGGTGGAGAAGCTGATCCCGGAGTTCCTCTGGATCGACACCGAGTACACCGCGCGGGTGTCGCTGGATGCCCTGGAGCACAACAGGATGCGCGTCGTTCCCGGCCTGACATCCAAGGCGATGTCGGTGGCCAGCGGCTACGCCCCCCGGGCGGTCGTGGCGCCCATCGTCGGCGCGGTCTACCGGAAGCTCGGCGGCGACTGACCCCGCGATTTCAGCGGCGGCGGCCGGTGCCGAAGATGCTGCGGGTGATCTCCCGGCCCAGCACCGTACCCGCCGAGCGCATCGCACTCTTGAACGCCGGGCTGTCCATCATCTTGTCGAAGAAACCGGGCTGCGGCGGCGCCGCCGGCTCGGGCATCGGTGGCACCTCGGCACCGGTCGGCGCGGGCGGCAGGTCGGGCGCCGGCGCGGCCGGTTCCGGCGGCGGGGCGAGCGAGGCCGCCAGCATCTCGTATGCCGACTGGCGGTCCACCGTCTGACCGTAAACCGCTTGTAGCGGACTGGCTTTCGCGGCGGTCTCGATGGCGTCGGGCCCGATGGTGTCCATCAACGAGCGCGGCGCACGCAGTCGGGTCCAGGAAACCGGCGTGGGGGCGCCCCGCTCGGACAGCACCGTGACGATCGCCTCGCCGATGCCCAGCGACGTCAGCGCCGATTCCAGGTCGTAGACATCGGTCTTCGGGTAGGTGCGCACCGTCTTGCTGAGGGCCTTCTGATCATCAGGCGTGAAGGCGCGCAACGCGTGCTGGATGCGCGCACCCAGCTGGGACAGCACATCGTTGGGCACGTCGGTGGGCAACTGCGTGCAGAAGAACACGCCGACGCCCTTGGAGCGGATCAGCTTGACGGTTTGCTCCACCTGCTCCAGGAACGCCTTGGACGCGTCGGCGAACAGCAGATGCGCCTCGTCGAAGAAGAACACCAGCTTGGGTTTGTCCAGGTCACCGACCTCGGGCAGGAACGTGAACAGATCGGCCAGCACCCACATCAGGAACGTCGAGAACATCACCGGCCGGGACGCCTGATCGCCGACCTCGAGCAGCGTGATGACGCCGCGTCCCCCGTCGAGGCGCATGATGTCGTCGGGCTTGAGTTCGGGCTCGCCGAAGAAGGTGTCGCCGCCGTCGGCCTCGAGGTTCACCAGGGCGCGCAGGATGACACCGGCCGTCGTCGCCGACACCGCGCCGAGGTTCTTGAGTTCCGGCTTGCCCTCGTCGCTGGTCAGGAACTGGATGACCGACCGCAGATCCTTCAGGTCCAGCAGCGGCAGCCCCTTCTGGTCCGCCCAGTGAAAGATGAGTCCGAGGGTGGATTCCTGAGTCTGGTTGAGCCCCAACACCTTTGACAACAAAATCGGGCCGAAGCTGCTGATCGTCGCGCGCACCGGGACGCCGCGGCCGGCGGTGCCCAGGGACAGGAACTCGACCGGATACGCGGACGGCGCCCAGGCGTCGCCAGTGTCGGCGGCCCGTTGCGCCGTCTTGTCGTTGGTCTGTCCGGGCCGCGACAGACCGGACAGGTCGCCCTTGACGTCGGCCATCAGAACCGGCACCCCGGCCGCCGACAACTGCTCGGCCATCACCTGGAGTGTCTTGGTCTTGCCCGTACCGGTGGCGCCGGCCACCAGTCCGTGCCGGTTGACCGTCGCCAGCGGGATGCGGATCTGGGCCGTGGGGTCGACGGTGCCGTCGACCACCACGGAGCCGAGTTCGAGCGCCTGTCCTTCGACGGCGTACCCGGCCGCGATGGTCTGGGCGGGGCTGGATCCAGGTGATTCTGCGCTCACGGCCCCTGACCTTACTTGTCGCAGCGGGGGTGTGGCGGGTGCGCCGCAGGCCAGGCCGCTAACGTGGGCATACTGTGAACGCTGTGCGGGACGAACTGGTGTGGATCGACTGCGAGATGACCGGGCTGGATCTCGGGGCCGACAAGTTGATCGAGATTGCGGTTCTGGTGACCGATGCCGACCTCAACGTCCTGGGCGACGGGGTCGACGTCGTCATCCACGCCGACGACGCGTCGTTGAACGGCATGATCGACGTCGTCGCCCGGATGCATACCCGCTCGGGGTTGATCGACGAGGTCAGGGCCTCGACCGTCGACGTGCCCACCGCTGAGGCCATGGTGCTCGACTACATCCGCACCCACGTCAAGCAGCCCAAGACGGCGCCGCTGGCCGGTAACTCGATCGCCACCGACCGCGGCTTCATCGCGCGCGACATGCCCGCTCTCGACGATTTTCTGCACTACCGGATGATCGACGTCAGCTCCATCAAGGAACTGTGCCGGCGCTGGTATCCGCGGATCTACTTCGGGCAGCCCGAGAAGGGCCTGGCGCACCGGGCGCTGGCCGACATCCACGAATCGATCCGCGAACTGCGGTACTACCGGCGCACCGCGTTCGTAACGCCGCCGGGTCCGTCCAGTGGTGACGTCGCTCTGGCGGCGGCCGAACTGGGCCCGCCGGGATCAAACGATTCGGCCGTAGAGCCGTCAACCGGCTAAGATCGTCATCGCCGCTCGTGAGAGCGGCGATGGTGGCTGTAGTTCAGTTGGTAGAGCACCAGGTTGTGATCCTGGCTGTCGCGGGTTCGAGTCCCGTCAGCCACCCAGCGGGTGGGAGAGGGTTTTTGACTCTCCCACCTTTTTCTTTTGCGCAGGTCGCGTGACCCCGACCATCGGCTTGACCTGGTTCCCGCCGCTGGCTGGAGCCGGCCCGGAATGCTTTCAGCGACCTCTGCGAGAGCTACTCGCACGATGTCGCAGAGAATGCTGAAAACGGACGCGGCTAGGCGCTCGCCATCGTCGTGTACGTCCTTGCGACGCAATTCGATCAACTTGCCTAACTGCAAACCGCCTCAGCGTGGGTTTTCTTCGTCATTCGTCTCCGTCGAAGACGTAGCTACGGATGTACTCGGCGAGCCCCGGGGCGGTGAACCGCATCTTTCCGTGCGAAGTTGCCTCGATCAGTCCCTTGTCCATGAGGGACTGCCGCGCCATGCTGATGGCCGTCGACGTCACACCCATCGCCGCGGCAACCTCTTTGCGCTTGACATCCCCGTCACTGAGTGAGGCCATGGCGATGATCAGTTTCTGTTCAGCGGTCGTTGCCTGCGCCCAGCGAGAGCGGAACAGAGTGTTGCGCGCGACCTCGAATTCGGCCAGCGCCGCGTCATAATGTTCAATCGTCAGCACTCCGCCGGGTCCTGGGTATCCAGCCGCCTCCCACATCTTGTCCCCGAACTCCTGGATGAAGTACGGGTACCCCTGGGTTTCGTTTAGCACCGAATCGAGCGCACTCGGCTGCCACCCCACGCCGGAATCCAGCGCGGGAGCCGTCAGCGCCCGCGCCGCGTCGTCGCTGGACAAGTTGTTGAGATGCCGGTATTCGAACCTCTCCCCGAAGCTGACCGCGTTTGCCACCGTATCCTGCGTATGGCTCAGCCCGGCGGCGAACACGGCGGCGGGAAGTCCGGGAGCTTCCGCTTGCATGTGCTGCCAGGCATACGCGAGGGCGCGAATACCCACGGGGTCAGCGGCTTGGAGTTCGTCGACGAAAATGACGAGCCCCGCGCTGCCTGCCTCGACAGTCCCCTTCGCCGCCGCGGTTATCGCCTGCTGAAGGGCGCGGGCGGCACCGACGAACTCGGGACTGTCCTTGTCTTTGTCCTTGCCCGCGGCCAGTTGAAGGGACGCCACCCCGAAATTGAGCCGGACGGTCTTCAACGTCTCGGTGAGCGCGGCTCTCGCGGCGTCCGTCCACTTCGGGGTAACCAGCTTGTGGAACTCGTTGGCAAGGTCCACCGACAACGACACCGAATCCCCGCCCGTTGCCCATACCGTGGCGAAAGTCCGATTCTGCGCGTCCCGCTGTGCTGCGCGCAGGAGGCTGGTCTTGCCCACGCCGCGCGGCCCGACGAACACATGAACGCGACCATCGAGCTGACGGTAGACGCTGAGATTCGTCAGATGGACGTTGATACGGCCCAGGTGAACGTCCCGTCCCGGGAGTGTGTGCGCGATGGAGCCGGGCGTGTACGGGCTGCGCTGCTGAGCATTCGCCAACTTTATGCTTCCTTATAAATCCCCTACTTTGGGGCAGTTTTATAAAGAAGTATAAGGCGCGGATGCCGATCCTGTCCCAAGTCTATCGACGGGATCGCCGCACCGGCGACCGTGATCGGGTCATACCGTTCGGCGGACATGCGGATTTCACTCAGCAGCCGCGAGCCTGTATCGTCGCCTACGCAGTTCTCCCGCGCCGTTAGCTCAGTTGGTAGAGCAGCTGACTCTTAATCAGCGGGTCCGGGGTTCGAAACCCTGACGGCGCACCACACAAAACCCCCGCTCACGCGGGTTTTTGTGGTTTTCGGGACCTGAGCGGGGCTGTCACCGCTCGCAAGCAGCGCCGTCGCCGTCGCGGAATTGGTCGGCGGAATGCGGAGTCTCGACATCCGGCCCACGCGACAAAAAGGGTGACGGCACCGCGACAACCCATTCCCAAGCCATCTGCCAATACGTCGGATGACAAAGCCGGTGGTGTTGTGGTCTCCGCGTCCGCAGACCGCCGCCAGCGGTCGACGCAACGGCGCCACATTTCCTACAGCGATGCCCAGTGTTTGCCGCATCAGCTCACCGGGTACTGCCCTACCAGTTTCGCCACGTCGCTGACAAGCATCGCGCAACCCCGACGTGGTCGAACCTGCGGTAGCGTTGAAATTAACGACGGTGCCGTTGTGACAATCGAACCAACCAGGTTATGCTGCGTAAACCAGTATCGTGCGGCTGACGACCTGTTAGCTGATAACGCATCCGGCGGAGCGATCGTCGCAGGGGCTGAAGAAGCGAGGTGTTTGCCAGTGTCGACGTTCGACGGACACCGCGAGCATGACCGCGCGAACGGATTCGCCGACGAGGGCGACGCCCAACGGGCCTTCGGCGCCGTCATCGCAGTCCACGCCTGCAGCCGCATCGGCATGCAGGCCAGTCCGCCCCGTTCGGCGCTCGGCAGCTGGTTTCGCCGCCGCTAGTAACGGCGCCGGAACAAGCGCCGAATCAAGACCAGCAGCACCACGGCACCGACACCGATCAACGGGTACTTGACCTTGGGCTGGTTGACGAACGCGAGCGCCCTCGACTTGGCGTCATTGGCGATCCGCTGCGGGTTGGCGCGCTCGGCCAGCGAGTCGACCGTCGCCGCCAGGCGCTCACGGGCGTCGTCGATCTCAGCCTTGATGACCTCAGGGTCCCGGTCCGCCACGGTATCGCCTCCATGTGCTGCGCATGCTCGGCCTACTACCCTAGTTCAGTCGGTGCCTCGCCCGGCGCATTGGTACAACCAGGACTACAGGGAAGGAAGCAAGTTGACCGGCACACCGCGCCTCACCGTCGGAGAGAAGGCCCCTGGGTTCAGCCTCCCGGACGCGGACGGCAAGACCGTCAAGCTGTCCGACTACAAGGGGCGGAAGGTGATCGTCTACTTCTACCCGGCCGCGTCCACCCCTGGCTGCACCAAGCAGGCCTGCGACTTCCGCGACAACCTCGCCGAACTCAACGACGCCGGCCTCGACATCGTCGGCATCTCCCCGGACAAACCGGAGAAGCTCGCGAAGTTCCGCGACAAGGAGCGCCTGTCCTTTCCGCTGCTGTCCGACCCGGACAAGAAGGTGCTCACCGCGTGGGGCGCCTTCGGGGAGAAGACGATGTACGGCAAGACCGTTCACGGCGTCATCCGTTCGACTTTCGTCGTCGACGAAGCCGGCAAGATCGCGGTCGCGCAGTACAACGTGAAGGCGACGGGCCACGTCGCCAAGTTGCGCCGCGACCTGTCGGTCTGAGCGCCGAAATCACCGACGGCCCAGGGCTTCGAGCAGCAGCGCCTCGGCGGTCGCGGCCTTCTCCAGCACGCCGAGGTGCAGGCTCTCGTTGACGCTGTGCGCCTGAGTGCCGGGATCCTCGACGCCGGTGACCAGGATCGTGGCGGCCGGGAAGGCCCCGGCGAATTCGGCGATGAACGGAATCGACCCACCCATGCCCATGTCGACCGGCTCGCGGCCCCAGGCCGTGCGGAACGCGGCGCGGGCGGCGTCGTAGACCGGTCCGCCGGCCCGGATCGCATACGGCTGACCGACATCGCCGGGCGTGACGGTGACGTGTGCGCCCCAGGGTGCGTGACTCTCCAGATGCGCGCGCAACGAGTCCAGGTGGGCGGCCGCGTCGCCACCCGGGGCCACCCGCAGACTGATCTTGGCGCGTGCCCGCGGGATCAGCGTGTTGGACGCACGGTCGATCGGCGTGGTGTCGATGCCGATGACCGTGACCGCTGGCTTCGCCCAAAGTCGTTGCACCACAGAGCCGGAACCGATTTCGCTGACTCCGTCGAGCAGACCCGACTCGGCACGCACCCGGCCCGCCGGATACGCGACGGCGTCTTCGACGGCCGGCGCTGCCGATTCGTGCAGACCGGCGACCGCGACGTTGCCGTCGTCGTCGTGCAGCGTCGCCAGCAGCCGCACCAACGCCGACAGCGCGTCGGGCACCACACCGCCCCAAAGTCCCGAATGCAGGCCGTGATCCAGGGTGGCGACCTCGACGACGCAGTCGGCCAGGCCGCGCAACGACACCGTCAGAGCGGGGATCTCGGTGCTCCAGTTGTCCGAGTCGGCGATGACGATGACGTCGGCGGCCAACTCGTCCCGGTGCGCGGCCAGTAGCCGGCTCAACGACGGCGACCCGGACTCCTCCTCACCCTCGACGAACACCGTGACGCCCACCGGGGGCCGACCGCCGAATGCCCGGATGGCGGCCAGATGCGTTGCGATACCGGCCTTATCGTCGGCGGCGCCGCGGCCGTACAGCCGGCCGTCACGCTCGGTCGGCTCGAACGGCGCCGAGTCCCATTGACTGTGATCACCTTCGGGCTGCACGTCGTGGTGCGCGTAGAGCAGGACCGTCGGTGCGCCCGGCGGGGCGGGATGGCGCGCGATGACGGCCGGCGCACCGCCTTCACTGACAATGCGGACGTCGCCGAACCCCGCTCCGGTGAACAGATCGGCGACGGCGCTTGCGCTGCGGTGCACCTCGTCGCGGCGGGCCGGGTCGGCCCACACCGACGGGATGCGCACCAGATCTTCGAGGTCCTCGCGAACCGACGGCAGGACGGCTTGCACCCGCTCAGCTACGCCACTCATGGCATCCATCCTTGCGCGAACGTCCGTGTTTGTACGCCCGGGCCCGGTGTGTTGCGTACAAACACGCACGCTCGCGCAGGGACGAGAGAGACCTAGGTCTCCAGGATGGCGACCGCGGCTGCCGTGTCACCCTCGTGGGTCAGCGACACGTGGATGGTGACCTCAGCCAGATGCGTGGCGATGTCGCCGGTCAACCGGACCTTCGGCCGGCCCCACATGTCGGTGACGACCTCGATATCGCGGTGGATGTTCTCGGGCAGCACCGGCTTCTGCGCGAACCGGGACCCCGACCAGGCCTTGATCACCGCCTCCTTGGCCGCCCACCTCGCCGCGAGATGGCGGGCCGCCACCGAGCTCTTGTCGGCGGCGTCGCGCCGCTCACCCGGGGTGAACGTCTCGGCGAACACCGTGCCCGGCTGATCGACCTGTGCGGCGAACTCGGGAATCGACACCACGTCGATTCCCACTCCGACTATCGCCACAGTGCGAACACTAGCCGACCGGTCACCGGTGGTAGTTGCCGTTCTTACCCAGTCGCGACGCCGCATCCAGCAGCATCGACGCCTCGGCGGCCTTTTCCGGCTGGTCCTGGTCGAACCGCCGGCCGGGGGGCCGTTCGTACATGGGGGCCCCACCGGCGATCGACGAGGCCAGCCGGCGCTGTCCGGCCAGCTCGCGGTCCTGCGCCTGAGCGAGGTAGGCGGCCCGCTGCCCGGGGTCGAGCGCGGCGATGAAGGCCTGCGGGTGCACCACCGCGATCAGACCGGACACGTGGCCGAAGCCGAGGCTGGTCACCAGCCCGGCCTTGAGCGGGAACTTCTCGCCCATCCGCAGCGTCTCGCGCACCCACACCAGATGCCCGGCGGTGTCCAACTCGTCGTCGACACAATCCAGGCTGCGGTTGGGCGGGATGACGCCGTTGCGCAGCACCTGGCACAGACCCACCGTCTGGAACACAGCGGCGCCGCCCTTGGCGTGACCGGTCAGCGACTTCTGGCTGATCACGAACAGCGGGTTGCCCGGCGAGCGGCCGATCGCATCGGCGAGCCGCTCGTGCAGTTCGGTCTCGTTGGGATCGTTGGCCAGCGTCGAGGTGTCGTGCTTGGACACCACCGCGACGTCGTCGGCGGTGACCCCGAGTCGGTTCAGCGAGCGGGCCAGG
>WBZP01000359.1_pt1 | contig 62467 bp, 56 predicted proteins | sample 5204301 | NCBI WGS metagenome assembly WBZP01 (sample SAMN12412401, study PRJNA552823) | activated sludge metagenome | isolation source: activated sludge from nitrification reactor of wastewater treatment plant... | place: USA: Pennsylvania | collected 2017 | reverse complement strand
ACATCGCCCGCCGCCTCGACGAGTACTACCCGGTGCTCTACACGGGCGAGAACGGCATGGTCGCCCACGAGTGCATCCTGGATCTGCGCGGCATCACCAAGGACACCGGCGTCACGGTGGACGACGTGGCAAAGCGACTGGCGGACTACGGTTTCCACGCGCCCACGATGAGCTTCCCGGTGGCCGGGACGCTGATGGTGGAGCCCACGGAGAGCGAGAGCCTGGCCGAGGTCGATGCGTTCTGCGCGGCGATGATCGCCATTCGCGGCGAGATCGACAAGGTGGGCTCGGGCCAGTGGCCGGTGGACGACAACCCGCTGCGGGGTGCGCCGCATACCGCCGAGAGCCTGCTGGTGGAGAAGTGGGAGCATCCGTACACGCGCGAGGAGGCGGCGTACCCGCTGGGCAAGAACTACCGCCCGAAGGTGTGGCCGCCGGTGCGGCGGATTGACGGAGCCTATGGCGACCGGAACCTGGTCTGCTCGTGCCCGCCGGTGGCGGCGTTCGCCTGACGACGACGCCCGCAGGAGTCGGGCGAATCGAACCCCGCCTGGGCCGGGCGTGGCGCGGTCGGTAACGTGCCGGGCCTGGTTCCTCGGAGGTCATCCGCCGTCGGCTCCCGCTTTGCCGGTGGACCCGCCGATGCCGCCGGTGCCGCCCGTTCCGCCGGTTCCGCCGCTGTTCGGCGTGCCGGTGGACGCCGTGCCGCCGTCCCCGCCGTCGCCGCCCTTGCCGCCGACCAGGCCGCCGATCCCGCCGTTGCCGCCGTTGCCCGCCTTTGACGTGCCCCCCGACGCGCTGGTGGAGGCATCGCTGTCGTCGGAGACCAGGCCGGCGCCGCTGCCGGAGTGCGCCGTGCCCGCCCGCGTCGAGGCGATGTCACCGCCCTTGCCGCCCTGACCGCCGGTACCGGTCCCGATGAAACCGCCGTAGCCGCCGTCGCCGCCGCGGCCGCCGGTGACGGTGGTGCCACCGGTGGCGCTGCCGCCGTTCCCGCCGTTCCCGCCGTCGCCGCTGACCATGCCGCCGCCGATCCCGCCCGTGCCGCCGTCGCCGCCGGTCACGGTCGCGGTACCCACCGCATCGCCGCCGTCGCCGCCCTCGCCGGCATTGCCCAGCGAGACCACCAGACCACCGTCGCCGCCCCGGCCGCCGGTGGCGTTGCCGTTCACGGTCATGGCGTCGCCGCCGGCACCGCCATTGTTCCCGGTACCTGCGAAGACCGACCCGCCGGCACCGCCGTCGCCACCGTAGGCATCACCCGTTCCGACCACGACGGCGTTGCCGCCGTCGCCGCCGGGCTTGGCCTCATGCCACTTGCCCTTCCCGCCGTCGCCGCCGTCGCCGCCGATCGCGTCGCCGTTGACCGCGACGGCGACGCCGCCGTTGCCGCCGCCGCCGCTGTCACCGCCGAGGTTGAAATCCGAGATGCGCGAACCGCTGTCGCCACCGTCACCGGCCGTCGCAGTCCCGGTTGCGGCATATGCGTTGCCGCCGTTGCCGCCCGCTCCGGCGTTGCCGCCGTAGATCCCGCTGGCACCGCCGTTCCCGCCGTTGGCAGCGGTGGCGCCCGCGGTGGTGGTGCCGTAGTTCAGGTCGTTGCCGCCGTTGCCCCCGTTGCCCCCGCTGCCAGACATCAGGCCGCCGTCACCGCCGCGGCCACCGGCGATGGCTGCCGAAATGAGCCGGCCCGTGACCGGGTCGTAGACCGCGTCGACACCGTCGCCACCGTTGCCGCCGTTGCCCGTGAACCAGGCGTTGCCACCGTTGCCGCCGAAGGCGCCGTTGCCGCCGTTGCCGCCGAAGATCCCGCTGTTGCCGCCGTTGCAGTAGGAGGTGCACCCGGGATCGAGGAGCAGTGCGTCCAGGCCGTCGCCCCAGAGCAGGCCGCCGTCGCCGATCATCATCCAGCCGGAGTCGGGCGCGGCCGCCGGTGCCGACGAACCGGTCGCGCAGTCGTTCTGCTCGGTGGTGCTGCCGCACACATCGCTTCCGGCCAGTTCCGTCTCGGTGGACATCAGCCGCACCGGAATCGACAGTTCGGGAGCCGCCTGGCTGGCCGGTTGCGATGGATGCAATATCGCGGCGGCAATCAGGGAGATGGCAATCGCTGCGAGAACTCCCAGGAGCGCCGCAACATACCTTTTTGCCGCGCCGGCCACCCAGGCCCCTTCTGACACAACAGTCACAAAACTGAGACTAAAGCGTTATCTGGGGTTAGGGGGACTAAAGAGGAAAAATCGACAGAAGTGACCGGCGTGGCAAAACGGAATACCGACCCGGTTGCCCTAAGATCGCGCCGCTGCGCGGGCGAGAGCGCTCAGGAGAGCATGGCGTTGAGGGCGGTCACCAGTTCGGGGGAGTCGGACGTGGTCACGTTCTGGTAGGTGCCACCGCTGATCTGCGCGACGGCCTGCCAGGTGGGGCGGTCGGGATCGTCGCCGACGTTGATGACGTTGACGGCCACCGGACGGGCCGGATCGGCGCTGGAGCGGATCAGCTCCTGCAGGCCGTCGGCGCCCAGCGACTGGTCGGTGTGCGGTCCCGAGGTGATCACGAGCACCGAATTCTGCTGGCCCGGACGGAAATTCGCCTGCGCGTCCGCGTAGACGTTGCGCAGCGTGGTGAAGGAGACCCCACCGCCACCGCCGGGGGTCAGCGCGCCCAGCGCGGCGCCCAGTGCCGCCCCGCGGGGTTGCCCGTCGACCTGGTCGGACAGGGGTCCCACGCTGACGGCGGCGGTGCTCGACGCACCGTCGAAGGTGGTCAGTCCCACCGCCGAGCCGGGCGTCAGTGCCGCGATCCGGGTGTTGAGCGCGCCGACGACGGGTGCCAGGTTCAGCGACCGGTCCAGCATGATCGAGGTGGTGTGCGCGCCGGACGGGGCGGCCAGCGTCCCGGCCACCGAGACCCGCGCGGTGTCGTCGCCGATCGACAGGGTGGCCGGCAGGGGGGCGAAGTTCACCACGTCATTGGCCGGTGGGGTGTTGCCCGCGGTGCGGAATCCGGCTTTCGCCAGTTGTGCCAGCTGGTCGGGTTCGAGCAGGAAACGCTCGAACTCGCTGGCGCCGCTGGCCTGTTCTTCGGCGATCCAGTCGCCGGACAGCAGCACCGCCGGGAAGTCGGCGACCGGCGCCGGTCCGGACGGCAGCCAACCGGCCAGCGCCGACGTGGCGTCGGACAGTGCGGCCGCCCGGGTGAACAGCTGCTGCTCGGTGATCGCCACGGCGTGTGCCGGGGCGGTGGCCATAGCGCTGCCCTCCGAGCCGTTCTCCAGCAGCGCTTTCATTGCCGTGTCCAGCGACGGCCCGTCCAGCTTCGGCTGACCGGCGATCAGTGCGTTCACCGCCCCGATTCCCTCGGTCGCGGGGGCTCCGGAGGGCGCCGACGCCGACGCCACGGCCTCGGCCACCAGGTTGGCGGCGTCACTGCCGTGCTCGGTGGGCAGGGCTAGGCGCAGGGAGCCCCAACCCGGCAGTCCCAGCCCGTCCAGCGACGCCTGGTCGTTCTGCAGGGCCGGCAGGGTCGCCCAGTCCTGGCCGTTCAGGGCCGATTTCAGGTCCGGTCGCACCGCCAGCAGCACCGGGGAGGTGGCCACCGAATGCGACGAGCTGACGATGCCGGGACCGGCCGCGGCCTGCAGCCGGGCCAGCGACACCGCGCTGCCCGGGATCCACACCGACGGCTTGTCGCCGAGGTTCCCCGGCCAGGAGCCCAGCAGCCCGTCGACCACCGCGCTCGAGTCGGCCGCGGTGACGGTGACCGCGACGCACTTGTCGCCGACCGGGCCGGCGGTGTCGTTGAAGGTCTTGGCGAACGCCGCGACGCTGTCGGCGATCGCCGGGTCCGCCGCGACGGCCACCTTGGCCTGGCCGCCGAGGCAGCGGTCGGCGGCGTTGTCGGAACGATTCGACAGCGCGTCGCCGAACAACCGCCACAGGATGACGCCGCCCACCAGCACCACCACCGCGACCAGCGCGGCGATGACCGCCGGGCTGACGCCGCGCCGCCCCGGGTCGATCACCCGGTGGCTGCCGGTCCATTCACCGGCCGTGCGGTGACCGGGCGAGTCGGCATCGGCATCGGGGTCCGGTGCCTGATAACGCGCTTCGTCGGGGTCGGGGATGCTGTGCCTGCCCATTGCTCCCTGGCCTAGCTGTTGTCGGCCTCGGCGATGCTGGCCTTGAACTCACGGCGGCGCCGGTGCAGGATCGGCTCGGTGTAGCCGTTCGGCTGCGCCGCGCCCTGCAGGATGAGTTCCTCGGCCGCCTTGAAGGCGATGCTGGAATCGAAGTCCGGGGCCATCGGCCGGTAGGCCGGGTCGTCGGCGTTCTGCCGGTCCACCACCGGCGCCATCCGCTCGAGGCTGGCCCGGACCACCTCGGGGGTGATCACGCCGTGCCGCAGCCAGTTGGCCAGCAACTGGCTCGAAATGCGCAGTGTGGCACGGTCTTCCATCAAGGCGACGTCGTGGATGTCGGGCACCTTCGAGCAGCCCACCCCCTGGTCGATCCAGCGCACGACGTAGCCGAGGATCGACTGGCAGTTGTTGTCGACCTCTTCGTGGATTTCCTCGGGCGCCCACGTCAGCGAGGCGTCGGCCAGCGGGATGGTCAGCAGTTCGTCGATCGTCGTGCGCGTCTGCCCCTGCAGTTCGCGCTGCACCGCGAAGACGTCCACCTGGTGGTAGTGCAGCGCGTGCAGGGTGGCCGCCGTGGGCGACGGCACCCACGCGGTGGTGGCGCCGGCCCGCGGCTGCGCGATCTTCTGCGCGACCATGTCGGCCATCAGATCGGGCATGGCCCACATGCCCTTGCCGATCTGGGCGCGGCCGGACAGCCCGGCGGCCAGACCGGTGTCGACGTTGGCGTCCTCGTAGGCCAGGATCCACGGCTGGCTTTTCATGGTGCCCTTGCGCACCATCGGTCCGGCCTCCATGGAGGTGTGGATCTCGTCGCCGGTGCGGTCCAGGAAGCCGGTGTTGATGAACACCACCCGGTCGGCGGCGGCCTTGATGCAGGCGCGCAGGTTCGCCGAGGTGCGGCGCTCCTCGTCCATGATGCCGACCTTGATGGTGGCCTCCGGCAGCCCGAGCACGTCCTCGACGCGACTGAACAGCTCGCAGGTGAAGGCGACCTCGTCGGGGCCGTGCATCTTGGGCTTGACGATGTAGATCGAGCCGGTCCGGCTGTTGGTGAACGGCCCGTTCTCGTCCGTGGCCTTCAGGCCGTGCAGCGCGATCAGGCTGGTGAACAGCGCGTCCTGGATGCCCTCGGGCACCTCGACGTAGTCACCGTTCTCGTCGACGGTGGCGAGCGCGTCGTTGGTCATCAGGTGCCCGACGTTGCGGACGAACAGCAGGCTGCGGCCCGGCAGGGTCAGCTCACCGCCATCAGGCGTGACGTAGGTGCGGTCGGCGTTGAGGACGCGGGTGAAGGTCTGGTCGCCCTTGCTGACCTCTTCGGCCAGATCGCCCTTGTTCAGGCCCAGCCAGTTGCGGTATCCCAGCACCTTGTCGTCGGCGTCGACCGCGGCGACGGAGTCCTCGAAGTCCATGATCGTGGTGATCGCCGACTCCAGGATGATGTCCTTGATGCCGGCCCGGTCCGTCGAGCCGACGGGGGACTCCGGGTCGAGCACGATCTCGACGTGCAGCCCGTGGTTGACGAGCAGCACCGAGGCCGGCGATTCCGCGTCGCCGGTGTAGCCCGCGAACCGGGCCGGATCCGCCAGGCCGGTGGAGCCATCCTCGAGATCGGCCTGCAGTTGCCCGTCGGCGACGCTCAGCCGGGTGACGTCGGCCCACGAGCCCGAGGCCAGCGGGGCCGCATCGTCGAGGAAGCGGCGGCCGTAGGCGATCACCAGGTCGCCGCGGACCCGGTTGTAGCTGCCGCCCTTCTCCGCGCCGTCGGTCTCGGGGATCACGTCGGTGCCGTACAGCGCGTCGTACAGGGAGCCCCAGCGCGCATTGGCGGCGTTCAGCGCGAAGCGCGCGTTGAGCACCGGCACCACCAGCTGCGGACCCGCGGTCGAGTTGATCTCGGGGTCGACACCGGAGGTGGTGATGGTGAAGTCGGCCGGCTCGGGCAGCAGGTAGCCGATCTCGGTCAAAAACGCCTGGTAGGCCGCGGCGTCGACCGGCTCGAGGACGTGGAGGCGGTGCCACCGGTCGATCTTGGCCTGCAGTTCGTCGCGACGGGCCAGCAGCTCCTCGTTCTGCGGGGTCAGGTCGGCGACCACCTTGTCCACCCCCGACCAGAAGGAGTCCGGGTCGATGCCGGTTCCCGGCAGGGCCTCATCGGTGATGAAGTCGTAGAGCACCCGGGCGACCCGCAGATCGCCGACGACGACGCGGTCGGTCATGTCTCCTCCTATGCCCTGGCGGGCTGGCAGTCAATCAATCCTAGGCCCGGCAAATGACCCCGTCGGGCGCTGGGGGCTGGGGGTCCGCGGCCGGCTGGCACACCGGGGTGCCGCGACGGTTCCCGCCGCGATCGGCTCGCACCAATATATGGCACCGCGCCAGCAACTCCCGGCGCAGCGCGGCGGCACGGTGGGCCAACTCACTTTGAGCGCGCGCGTACTCCGCACGGCCCGCCGGCTCCTCGACCCGGACAGGGCTGAATCCGTACCCGGTCAGGTCGTACGGGCTGGCCCGCATGTCCAGCTCTCGGGCCGCCCCGGCCAGCTCGAAGCAGTCCGACACCAGCTCCGAGGGCACCAGCGGACCGAGTTTGAGCGCCCACTTGAACAGGTCCATGTTCGCGTGCAGACACCCCGGTTGTTCACTGCCGGTCTGCGACTCCCGGGTCAATTGAACACTGTTCAATGGGGCCGCCGCGGCGGTGAAGAACCGGAACGCGTCGAAATGCGTGCAGCGCAGCGGTATCGACTCGACCACGGCGTCGGTTCCCGCCGCGCCGAGCCGCAGCGGGACCGCCCCGTGCCGGACCTCGGTGCTGCGGTAGACCATCGCCCACTCATGCAGGCCGAAGCAGTTCAACTGGGCCGGGCGGGTGGCCGTGGCCGCCAACAACTCGGCGACGAATCGCACGGTGCCGATCCGGTTGGCCAGGTGATCGGCGGCCACGGTGACACCGTCGGGGTGCCCGGTGTAGCCGGTGCGACCGAGGTAGCACCGCCGGGCCCGGTCCCCGGCGAGGACGACGCCGTAGCCGGGATGCCAGCACCGCAGCCGGCCCGGCCGCACGCGGTAGTAGGTGTACAGGAAGTCCCAGACCGGGTGGGTGGCGCCGGGGCGGGTCGGCGCCACCAGCGCGTCGGCCCGCCGGCGGTGCGCCGCCGCGCGCTGCGGCCAGTCGTCGGCGGCCAGCACCTCGGCCGGGCCGTTCCCGTCATCCGTGCCGTTCGCGTCAGCCGTGCAGTTCCGATCAGACACGGTGCGTCCCGTCGCGCACCGTGCCGACCAGATCTTCGACCAGGTCCTCCAGCGCCACCACCGCCACGATCGGCGGCAGGGCGGGCCCGCTCGGCGGACCGGTGACCAGGGCCAGGTGGCTGTTGTTGCGGCGCATGTGCGACAGCGCATCGGGCAGCGACATCCGGGACTCGAGCCGCGGCAGCGGCCGCACGATGGCGCGGTCGACGACGGCCCGGGGGTCGTCACCGAGCGCCAGGACGTCCTTGATGTGCAGGTAGCCGATGTACCGCCCGTCGACGTCGGCGACCGGGAACCGGCTGTACCCGGTCTGCACCAGGGCCTGCTCGACGGCCCCGATGGTCGGGCCGAGCCCCGGCCCGGCCACCGGCACGGCCCGGATCTCGTGCAGCGGCAGCGCGACATCGGCGACGGTCCGCTCGGTGATCTGCAGCGCCCGGGTCAGCCGGGTGTGCTCCTCCGGGTCGAGCAGACCCTCGGAGACCGACTGGGCGATCATCTCGGAGAGCTCGACGGTCGACACCGTGACGTCCAGCTCGTCCTTCGGTTCCACCCGCAGCGCCCGCAGCGTGATGTTGGCGCACCAGTTGTAGAACGCGATCAACGGCCGTGCCGCGCGGACGTACACCAGGTAGGGCGGGATCAGCAGCATCGCGGTGCGTTCCGGGCCGGCGATGGCGATGTTCTTGGGCACCATCTCGCCGAGCAGCACGTGCAGCAGTACGACCAGGCCCAGGGCCACCAGGAACGACACGGTGTGCAGCAGGGCGTCGGGGATGCCGAACAGGTCGAACGGCTTCGCCAGCAGATGCGCGACCGCCGGTTCGCCCACCCGGCCCAGCAGGATCGAGCAGATCGTGATGCCCAACTGAGCCCCGGCGAGCATCAGCGACAGCTGCTCACCGGCCCGGATGACGGTCACGGCGCTCTTCTTGCCCTGCTCGGCCAGCGCCTCCAGCCGGTCCCGGCGGGCCGAGATCAGCGCGAACTCCGCGCCGACGAAGAACGCGTTGGCGCCCAGCAGGAACGCCGTCAGCAGCACACCCAGCAGGTCGCCGGCCATCAGCGCCGCCTCCGGCCCAGTTCGGTCAGTTCGAGCAGGTCGATGCGCCGGCCGTCCATCGCCGCGACGGTGGCCAGCCAGCGCACCGGATTCTCCGGATCGCCGTCGGGGTCGAAGGCGGTGAGCTCCACCGACTCGCCGGTCTCCGGGATGTGCCCCAGTTCGGCCAGGATCAGCCCGCCGATCGTCTCGTATTCACCTTCGGGGGCGCGGAAACCGGTTTCCTCGGCGACCTCGTCGGTGCGCAGCAGGCCCGACACCTGCCAGCCGCTGCCGGCGCGGACCACATCGGGGGTGGCGTCGTCGTGCTCGTCGCGCACATCGCCGACGATCTCCTCGATGAGGTCCTCGACGGTCACCATGCCCGCGGTGCCGCCGTACTCGTCGACCACCAGGGCCGTCTGCAGCCCGTTGGCCCGGATCTGGGTCATCACCGCGTCGCCGTCCAGGGTCGACGGCACCACCGGCACGGGCTGGGCCAGCGTGGCCAGCGGTGTGCTGGAGCGCTGGGCGGGCGGAATCGCGAACACCTGCTTGACGTGCACGATCCCGATCGTCTCGTCGAGGTCGCCGGCGACGATGGGGAAGCGCGAGAAGCCGGTCTCGGTGGTGGCCGCGATCAGGTCGGTGACGGTGTCGTCGGACTGCAGCACCTCGATCTTGGACCGCGGGGTCATCAGCTCCTCGGCGGTGCGCTCGCCGAACTGCAGGGACCGGTCGACCAGTTTCGCGGTGTCCTCGTCGAGCGCGCCGCTGCGTGCGGAGTTGCGCACCAGCGACACCAACTCGGCGGGGGTGCGGGCCGAGGCCAGCTCTTCGGCGGGCTCGATGCCCATCCGGCGCAGCACCCAGTTCGCGGTGCCGTTGGTGACCCTGATGGCGAGGGTGAAGATCCGCGAGAACAGCAGCTGCGGACCGGCCGTGGCACGCGCGGTGGGCACCGGGTGGGCGACCGCGAGGTTCTTCGGCACGAGTTCGCCGAACACCATCGACAGTGACGTCGCGATCACCAGGGCCCCCGCCAGCGCCAGCCCGCCGGCCGGCCCCGGGGGCAGGCCGAGCGCGTCCAGGCCGGGCCGCAGGAACTTCGCCACCACCGGTTCGGCCAGGTACCCGGTGGCCAGGGTGGTCATGGAGATGCCGATCTGGGCGCCCGAGAGCTGGAAGGACAGGGTGCGGTGGGCCCGTTGGACCAGCCGGTCCCGGCGGTCACCGGAGCGGGCGTTGGCGTCGACGGTGCTGCGTTCCAGTGCGGTCAGGGAGAACTCGGCGGCGACGAACAGTGCGGTGCCGGCGGTCAGGACCAGGATCGCCGACACGCTGAGCGCGGTCCACCAGCCCGTCACGGTTTCACCACCGGGGAGCCGGGCGCGCGTCGGACGCGGCCCGGCGATCTAGAGGACGGTTCGTCGGTATCCGAGCGGGCCGACTGCCACGCGGACGGGAGGGCCTGATCACAACAGGCGGCCTCAACGGGTGCCTGCGGCACGTAGTCCCTTTCCCTCGCTGTCACGTGACCATCCATCCTAACGGACCGGCCGCCGTGAACCGTGCCGCTACCAGCCGGTCGGCAGGGGATGTCCCTCGGCGAAGCCGGCGGCCGATTGCACGCCGAGCACGACCTTGTCGTGCAGCTCGGCCAGGTTCCGGGCGCCGACGTAGGTGCAGGTGCTGCGCACCCCGGAGGTGATGTGGTCCAGCAGGTCCTCGACACCGCCGCGCGTCGCGTCCAGCGGCATCCGGGAACTGGAGATGCCCTCCTCGAACAGCGCCTTGCGGGCCCGGTCGAAGGAACTGTCGCCGCTGGTGCGCGCCGCGACCGCCCGCTTGGAGGCCATCCCGTAGCTCTCCTTGTACGGCAGGCCGTCGCTGTCGAACATCAGGTCGCCCGGCGACTCGTAGGTGCCGGCGAACCAGGAGCCGATCATCACGTTGGCGGCCCCGGCGGCCAGCGCCAGCGCCACGTCGCGCGGATGCCGCACCCCGCCGTCGGCCCATACGTGCGCGCCGAGTTCCCTTGCCGCCGAGGCGCATTCGAGAACCGCGGAGAACTGGGGCCGGCCGACGCCGGTCATCATCCGGGTGGTGCACATCGCGCCCGGGCCGACGCCGACCTTGACGATCGACGCGCCGGCGCCGATCAGGTCCCGCGTGCCCGCGGCGGACACCACGTTGCCGGCCGCCAGCGGCAGTCCGAGATCGAGTGCCGCGACCGTCTTGACGGCGTCGATCATCTTGGCCTGGTGGCCGTGCGCGGTGTCGATGACCAGGACGTCGACGCCGGTTTCGGCCAGGGCCCGCGCCTTGGCGGCGACGTCGCCGTTGATGCCGACGGCCGCGGCGATCCGCAGCCGGCCCCGGGCGTCGACGGCGGGGGTGTAGATGCCGGCCCGGATCGCACCGGTGCGAGTCAGCACGCCGGCCAGCGCGCCGTCGGGTGCGGTCACCACGGCGACGTCGATCGGATCGTGCTCGAGACGCTCGAACACCTCGCGCGGATCGGTGCCCGCCGAGACGGTGACGAAGTCGGTGAACGCCACGTCGCGGACGCGGGCGAACCGGTCGACGCCGGCGCAGGACGCCTCGATGACCAACCCGACCGGGCGGCCGTTGTCCACGACGACGGCGGCGCCGTGGGCACGTTTGTGGATCAGGGCGGCGGCATCCGACACCGAGTTCTCCGGGGTGAGCGTGACCGGGGTGTCGGCCACCAGGTCGCGGCTCTTGACGAAGTCGACGGTCTCGGCGACGGCGGCGGCCGGCAGGTCCTGGGGCAGCACGACGATGCCGCCGCGGCGCGCGATGGTCTCGGCCATCCGGCGGCCCGCCACCGCGGTCATGTTGGCCACCACGACGGGGATGGTGGTGCCGGTCCCGTCGCCGCTGGACAGGTCGACGTCGAACCGTGAGGTGACGTCGCTGTGGTTGGGGACGACGAAGACGTCGTTGTAGGTCAGGTCGTACGGGGGACGGTGGCCGTGGAGGAACTGCACCGGACCAGTCTAGATTTCCGCCGCGGAGACACCCGACAACCGCCAGTCCGGACGCATGGCTCGGCCGGGGTTTGCATGTAAACTGCATGCATGGGTATCGCACTACAGATTCGCGACGTACCTGAAGATGTGCGCGACGTACTGGCCGCCGAAGCGGCAAAGCGTGGACAGTCTGTGCAGGCGTACCTTCTCGGACTTGTGCAGCGCGAAGCCCGGATCGCCCGCCAAGCCCACGAATTCGACCGCGTGGCCGCCCATCGCATCGACATCGCGGACGAACCCAGACCGGAAGACGTGATTCGTGAGGGCCGGGACAACGGGTTCGACACCGACCGCCGGTGATCGTCGTCGATGCCTCGGCTTGGGCATATGCCCTGATCGACGCCGGATCGGCAGGCAATGCCGCCCGGCTGGTGCTGGCCGACGACCCCGATTGGTTGATGCCCGCCCACGCCCCGGTGGAGGTGCTACGGACCATCCGTCGCTACGAATCGACCGGATCGCTGAGTACCGCCGCTGCCGCGGAATTCGCGGCCACGGTCTGCCGTCGGGAGTGCAGGTATGCATCACCCGAGCCATGGCTGTTGGCTGCGGTGTGGAGTTACCGACACAACGTGAGCCCCTATGACGCGCCTTACGTCGCCCTCGCGGTGCGCTTCGACGTCCCACTGGTCACCTTCGACCGGCGACTCGCCAAGGCCGCGAAGGCCGAAGATGTCTCAGCGATGATGCCCGATCAGGCCTGAACCTCGCGGTGGTCGCCGCTCCACAGCGTGTGGAACCGCTTGGCGTGGTCGGTGTCGATGCGGCCGTAGGTGTGCGCGCCGAACAGGTCGCGCAGCCCCTGTGTCAGCGCGGCGGGCAGCCGCTCGGTGCGCAGGCCGTCGTAGTAGGACAGCGCCGAGCTGAACCCGGGGATGGGGATGCCGAGCTCGGTGGCGGTGACCACCACCCGGCGCCAACTGTCGATCGAATCCTCGATGGCAGCGCGGAAGTACGGCGCCGCGATCAGGGTCGGCAGGTCGGGGTTCTCGTCGAACGCGTCCTTGATCCGGTTGAGGAACTTGGCCCGGATGATGCAGCCGCCGCGCCAGATGGTCGCCAGGTCGCCCGGGGTGATGTGCCAGTCGTATTCGGTCGAGCCGGCCTGGATCTGGTTGAAGCCCTGCGCGTAGGCGACAATCTTCGAGGCGTACAGCGCCTTTCGCACGTCGTCGACGAAAGTCTTTGCATCGGTGGGCTTTTGCCCAAGCTGCCCGGACGCCATGCCCTGTACGGCGTGGCGCTGCGGGACCGAGCCGCTCAGCGCGCGGGCGAACACCGCCTCGGCGATGCCGGTGACGGGAACCCCGAGGTCGAGTGCGGACTTCACGGTCCAGCGGCCGGTGCCCTTCTGTTCGGCCTCGTCGAGGATGAGGTCGACCAGCGGCTTGCCCGTCTTGGCGTCGATCTGGTTGAGCACCTCGGCGGTGATCTCCACCAGGAAGCTGTCCAGGTCCCCGGAGTTCCACTCGGTGAACACCCCGGCGATCTGCGGCGCCGAGTAGCCCAGGCCGTCGCGCAGCAGCTGGTAGGCCTCGCCGATGAGCTGCATGTCGGAGTACTCGATGCCGTTGTGCACCATCTTGACGAAGTGCCCGGCGCCGTCGGGGCCGATGTGGGTGCAGCACGGCACGCCGTCGACGTGGGCGGAGATCTCCTCGAGCAGTGGGCCCAGCGTCCGGTAGGACTCGGCGGGACCGCCGGGCATGATCGACGGGCCGAGCAGCGCGCCCTCCTCGCCACCGGAGATGCCGGCGCCGACGAAGTGCAGGCCGCGCTCACGCATGGCCTTCTCGCGGCGGATGGTGTCGGTGTACAGCGCGTTGCCGCCGTCGATGATGATGTCGCCGGGCTCGAACACCGCGGCGAGTTCCTCGATGACGGCGTCGGTCGGGTCGCCGGCCTTGACCATGATCAGCGCGCGCCGGGGCTTCTGCAGGGCCGCGGCGAATTCGGCCATGGTCTCGCTGCGCACGAAGCTGCCCTCGGAGCCGTGTTCGGCCAGCAGTGCGTCGGTCTTGGCGACCGATCGGTTGTGCAGTGCGACGGTGTAGCCGTGCCGGGCGAAGTTCCGTGCGATGTTCGAGCCCATGACGGCCAGTCCGGTGACGCCGATCTGTGCGGTGCCGTCGGTCGGATTCGAATCAGCGGAATTCGCAGAGGTCATAGTTGGGACGGCCTTTCGGTTCGGTTCAGCGTGTTCACCACGAGGCGCAGAGCAGGCGCTGCAGCTCGGTCAGCCAGGGCACGGCCAGCGCGACGGTGGGTACGACCAGGACGGTGACCGCGCAGAGGTAGGCGACCGCGGCGAACACCGGGCTGTTGGGCCGGCCGGCCAGCCGGTGCACCCGGACCACCGTGGTCGGCCCGCCGGCCGCCAGGGCGCCGGCGGGCGCGCGCCCGGCGGCGCAGGTGACCAGCGCCCGCGCCAGCGGCGTCGGGCCGGCCGTGCGCACCGCCGCGTCGTCGGCCAGCAGTTCGATCAGCAGCCGCACCGCGTCCAGGGCGGTGGCGCTGCGCACGAACCGCGGGAAGGCGGCGCGAACGGCGGTGAACGCCTCCAGCACCAGGTCGTGGCGGGCGCGCAGGTGGGCGCGTTCATGGGACAGGATCGCGGTGACTTCGGCGGTGCCCAGCGCGCTGAGCGCACCCTCGGACAGGACCACCCGGCTGCGCACGCCGGGCAGGCAGTAGGCCAGGGGCTGTTCGACGTCGAGGATGCGCAACTCGCCCCGCCGGACACCGGTGCGGGTGCTGACGTCCAGGATGTCGACGAGGGTGCGGTGGCGGGCCCGGCGGCGCCGGGTGGCGATGGCGACCCGCACGATGGCAACCAGGAAGCGGACGCCGACCACGCAGGTCAGGCCGAGCACGACCACGTAGGCCGCCCAGACGGGCCAGCCCAACTCACGGAAGGCGCCGACGCGGTCGGGCCCGGGCGGCAGGAGCCGGCTGGCGACGGCGATTCCGGCGCTGAACGCCGACAGCACGGCCGCCAGGGCGATCGCCTGCCAGAGCACCAGGGCCGCGCGCGGGGCCCGCAGCGGCCAGCTGGCGCGGGCGAGCGCCGCGGGCACCGGACCGACCAGGCACAAGGCGAGGAGGGCGAAGGCCGGCGCGGACACGCGTCCAGTGTCTCTCAGCGGCCCCGGCGACCGCCAACCGACCTCGGTTACCGGGGTCTCAGTGGTCCCGGTCGGCGTATTTGGCTTCGAGTTCGGCCAGGGCGCGGCGCAGGGCCTGGGCTTCGTCGGCGCCGACCCGTTCGACGAAGTGCACCAGCGCGGCGTGCCTGATCCCGGTGTCGGCGGCCTGCTCGAGTGCGTCGACCATCAGTCCGGCGACGAGTTCGTCGCGCCCGTGCGTGGGGGAGTAGCGGTGCGCCCGATCGTCGCGGTGCTGGACGACGAGGTTCTTCTTGGCCAGCCGCTGCAGCACGGTCATCACGGTGGTGTACGCGAGGTCGCGCCGGACCGACAGTGCCTCGTGGACCTGCCGGACGGTCTGCGGCTGCGCGGATGACCAGAGCTGGTCCATGACCGCCTGCTCCAGGTCCCCGAGCCGAGCCTGTATCCCCATGGTCCCGCTCATCTCCGTCAACGTTGCGGTCAGCCTACCCTCGTTTACTACCGGGCGTCGTACCAGCGTTCGGGCCAACGATCCGCGACCGTTGTGAACGCTGTCACACGATGGGTGTCATCGGACCGACATTCTCTTATGGTTAGCCTTACCTAACCACATCAGGAGGGTGTCATGACAACCGCCATCGAGGATCCGCTGATCGCCGGCATGGTGATCCGCCGGGAGCTGCCCGTGCACGCATCGAGCCGCCGCCTGCGGCTGCTCTACCCGGAATGCCCGCGCGTCCACGGCCTGGCGGTGATGTCGGACGTCTCCCGGCGCCGGTGGTGGCCGCTGCAGTCGGCCCTGACCACCGACCGCGTGGACGCGATGTTCCGCGCGGCGGCCGCGGAGATGGACAGCGCGTCCGCCGCCACCCAGCAGCTGGCGGCGACGCTGGCCCACGCGGTAATCGGCCGGGTGGTGGCCCTGTTCGTCCTGGAGGGCCGGGCCTGGGACAGCGGCCTGGAGAACCTCTGGGTGCACGTGGACTCCGAGGGCGCCATCGACTGGCTCGGCGTGGTGGATCCGACGCTGCGCGTCCTGCCCGACGATGTTTGCGCCGGCGGCCCGGGAACCGTGCAACTGCCCGGCGAGGCCGCCCTGGCTACCTGGATCGCACACCGTTGTCACCGCGCCATGGCGCCGCTGTTCGCCCGGTTGCACGCGGCGAGCGGCGGCGCGGTGAGCGTTGCCTCGATGTGGCACACCGTCGGGGCCGCCGTCGTGGTGGCCGCCACCCAGGTCCCCCTGCTGGCCGGCGCCGGCGAGGTCGTCGCGATGCGACGGGGGCAGGCCGTGCTCGACGCCCTGGTCCGGTTCGGACTGCCGGTGCGCGGACCGTTCACCCCGCGGCAGCGGGGGCGCGGGGCGGTCCAACCACACGGAACCTCTTGCAATTTAGGTCAGCCTTGCCTATCTTGAATGATGTTCAAGCGATACGGACCGCGCCGGAGTCCTGAGGGCTGCAGAGACCCCCGGTCCACTCGAAGGGCGAGCCCCGCGCAACCGCGCGGGGCTCGCCTCTTTTGTGCCGGCAAGGCGGCGTGTAAACAGGGCAGATGGCCGAACCCACCGGATTGCCCGCGGCAGTCGCGTCCCTGTCCTCGCCGTTCGACGAACAGATCGGGCTGACCTTCACCGAGATCACCCCGGACGGCATCAAGGCTCGCCTCGAGGTCACCCCGGCGCTGCACCAGCCGATGGGCATCGTCCACGGCGGCGTCTACTGCACGGTCATCGAGGCCGTCGCCAGCACCTCGGCCTACGTCTGGCTGGCCGAGCACGGCGGCGGCAGCGTGGTGGGCGTCAACAACAACACCGACTTCCTGCGCGCCATCTCGTCGGGCACGGTGTACGCCGCCTCCGAGCCGGTCCACCGCGGCCGCCGCCAGCAGCTGTGGCTGGTGACGATCACCGACGAACGGGACCGCGTGGTCGCCCGCGGTCAGGTCCGGCTGCAGAACCTGGAGGCCGAAGCCGGCGCGTGACGCCCGCCCTGCCGATCCGGTGCCGCCGTGGCAGGATCGCGAAATGCGTCTGACCCCGCATGAACAGGACCGGCTGCTGCTGTCCTATGCCGCCGAACTGGCCCGGCGCCGTCGGGCCCGCGGCCTGCGGCTCAATCACCCCGAGGCCGTTGCCGTCATCACCGACCACCTGCTGGAAGGGGCCCGCGACGGCCGCACCGTCGCCGAGCTGATGGTCAGCGGCCGCGACGTGCTCAGCCGAGACGACGTCATGGACGGGGTGCCCGAGATGCTGGCGGACGTCCAGGTCGAAGCCACCTTCCCCGACGGCACCAAGCTCGTCACCGTCCACCATCCGATCCCATGATCCCGGGCGAAATCCGGTACGGCCGGGGCGATGTCGAGCTCAACGCCGGCGCCGCCCGCATCGAGGTCGAGATCCTGAACACCGGCGACCGGCCGGTCCAGGTGGGTAGCCACGTACACCTGCCACAGGCCAACGGCGCCCTGTCGTTCGACCGCGACGCGGCGCGCGGGTACCGCTTCGACATTCCCGCGGGGACCGCGTTTCGATTCGAACCGGGTGTGCCACAACGGGTTTCGTTGGTTCCGCTGACCGGAACCCGCGAGGTGCATGGATTGAGCCGCACGCCGCCCGGACGGCTCGACGCCTGATGACCGCGCTGGACCGCCCGCGTTATGCCGCCCTGTTCGGCCCCACCACCGGTGACCGGATCCGGCTGGCCGACACCGATCTGTTCATCGAGATCACCGAGGACCGCAGCGGCGGGCCCGGCCGCGCCGGTGACGAGGCGGTGTTCGGCGGCGGCAAGGTGCTCCGCGAATCGATGGGTCAGGGCCGGGCCACCCGCGCCGACGGTGCGCCCGACACCGTCATCACCGGCGCCGTCATCCTGGACCACTGGGGAATCATCAAGGCCGACATCGGGATCCGGGACGGCCGGATCGCCGCGATCGGCAAGGCCGGCAACCCCGACATCATGTCCGGGGTGCATCCCGACCTGGTGGTGGGGCCGTCGACGGAGATCATCGCCGGCAACGGCCGCATCGTCACCGCCGGCGCGATCGACTGCCACGTACACCTGATCTGCCCGCAGATCATGGCCGAGGCCCTCGGCAGCGGGATCACCACCTTGATCGGCGGCGGCACCGGGCCGGCCGAGGGCAGCAAGGCCACCACCGTCAGCCCCGGCGCCTGGCATCTGGCCCGCATGCTGGAGGCCCTGGACTCCTGGCCGATGAACATCGCGCTGCTCGGCAAGGGAAACACCGTGAACCCGGCCGCGTTGTGGGAGCAATTACGCGGCGGCGCTTCGGGTTTCAAGCTGCACGAGGACTGGGGCACCACCCCGGCCGCGATCGACGCCTGCTTGACCGTCTGCGACGCCGCCGGGGTGCAGGTCGCCATCCACACCGACACGCTCAACGAAATGGGCTTCGTCGAGGACACCCTGGCCGCCGTCCGCGGCCGCTCGATCCACGCCTACCACACCGAGGGCGCCGGCGGCGGGCACGCACCGGACATCATCACCGTGGCCGCCGAACCCCACGTGCTGCCCAGTTCGACGAATCCGACGCGGCCGCACACCGTCAACACCCTCGACGAGCACCTCGACATGTTGATGGTGTGCCACCACCTGAATCCGAGCGTGCCCGAGGACCTCGCCTTCGCGGAAAGCCGCATTCGCCCGTCCACGATCGCGGCCGAGGACCTGCTGCACGATCTCGGCGCGATCTCCATGATCGGCAGCGACGCGCAGGCGATGGGGCGCATCGGCGAGGTGGTCATGCGCACCTGGCAGACCGCGCACGTGATGAAGATCCGGCGCGGCGCGCTGGCAGGGGACACGGCGGGACAAAACGGGGCCGACAACAACCGCGCCCGCCGCTACGTCGCCAAATACACCATCTGCCCGGCGATCGCGCACGGACTCGACGACGAGATCGGCTCGGTGGAGGTCGGCAAGCTCGCCGACCTCGTGCTGTGGGATCCGGCGTTCTTCGGGGTCCGGCCACACGCGGTGCTCAAGGGCGGCATGATCGCATGGGCCGCGATGGGGGACGCCAACGCCTCCATCCCGACCCCGCAGCCGGTACTGCCGCGGCCGATGTTCGGGGCCGCGCCCGCCGCGGCGGCGGCCACCTCCGTGCATTTCGTGGCGCCGCAGGCGATCGACGACGGCCTGGCCGGCCGCCTCGACATCCGCCGAAAACTGGTTCCCGTCAAGAACGTTCGCGCCGTGGGGAAGGCGGACATGCCCAGGAACGACGCCCGGCCCGCCATCGAGGTCGAGCCGGACACCTTCACCGTCCGCATCGACGGCGAGGTCTGGCGCGAACAGCCGGCCACCGTGCTGCCGATGGCCCAGCGCTATTTCCTGTTCTGATGAGCATCCCGCCCGGCCTGGTGACACTTCTCGGACTTGCCGATGCCCGGCTGCCGACCGGCGGCCACGTGCACTCGGGCGGCGTGGAGGAGGCCGTCACCAGCGGCCTCGTCGTCGACATCGCCACGCTGGAGGCCTTCCTGCGCCGGCGGATCCGCACCCAGGCGCTGGTGACCGCCTCGCTGGCCGCCGCCGTGCACAGCGCAGCGCTGACACCCGCCGACGCCGATCGCGAAACCGACGCCCGCACCCCCGCACCGGCCGCCCGGCAGGCCTCCCGCAGTCAGGGCCGCGGCCTGCTGCGGCTGGCCCGGCGGGTCTGGCCCGCACCGGACTGGGCGCGCCTCGGCCGCGACCCGCACCTGCCGGTGGTCGCCGGCATGGCCGGGCGGGCCGCCGGGCTGACACCCGAGCACACCGCGCTGTCCGTCGTGTACACGACGATGACGGGTTCGGCGACGGCCGCGCAGCGACTGCTGGCGCTGGACCCCGCCGACGTCGCCGCGACCACCTTCGGGCTGTCGCGGCTTTGTGAGACGACCGCCGGGGCGGCCGCACTCGGGCTGTGCGACCTGTCCGACCCGCTGCTCGACACCCTGGCACAGCGCCACGCCGCGCGTGACCGGCCCCTTTTCGTTTCGTGAAAGGATATGCATGCCAACACATTTCGACGGACATCCCCAGGGCGCACCGCACCGCCACGTCGAGCGGCCACGCCGCCGGCGGCAACCCGGGGAACCGCTGCGAATCGGCATCGGTGGCCCCGTCGGCTCCGGCAAGACGGCCCTGGTGGCCGCGCTGTGCCGGGTGCTGCGCGACGAGCTGTCGGTGGCGGTGCTGACCAACGACATCTACACCACCGAGGACGCCGACTTCCTGCGCCGCCACGCCGTGCTGCCCGACGACCGGATCGCCGCGGTCCAGACCGGCGGCTGCCCGCACACCGCGATCCGCGACGACATCACCGCCAACTTGGATGCGATCGACGACCTGATCGCCGGGCACGAACACCTCGACCTGATTCTGGTGGAATCGGGCGGGGACAACCTGACCGCGACGTTCTCCTCCGGACTGGTCGACGTCCAGATCTTCGTCGTCGACGTCGCCGGCGGGGACAAGGTCCCGCGCAAGGGCGGCCCCGGTGTGACGTTCTCCGACCTGCTGGTGATCAACAAGACCGACCTGGCCCCGATGGTCGGCGCGGATCTCGGCGTCATGCGCCGCGACGCCGCCGCGGTGCGCGGTGCGCGCCCATTCGTCCTGATCAGCCTCACCGCAGACCCGACCGCAGCTCCCGTCCTCGATTGGGTGCGCGAACAACTCCGGGTAGCCCGGGCGCTCTGATGCACTCCGAGGTCCTCGTCGTCGCGCAACCGGGCCGGTTGCCGCTGCTGGAGTGCCGCGGCGGCCTGGCCGCCCGGGCCACCCTGCCCGACACCGTGCACCTGGTGTCGGCCGCGGCGACCCCGCTCGGCGGCGACACCATCAGCGTGCGCGTCGTCGTCCCCGCGGGGGCGCGGCTGCGGCTGCGCTCCGTGGCGGCGACGGTGGCGCTGCCCGGCCCGGACCACACGGTGTCCTACTCGGCGTTCGCCTTCGCGGTGGCGGGCCGCCTGGACGTCGACCTGGAGCCGACGGTGGTGGCGGCGGACGCGGTCCACGAGTCGGCGGTGCACGCCGAGATCGAGGACGCCGGGGAGCTGCGGCTGCGGGAACGGGTGCAGATCGGCCGGGCCGGGGAAGGCCGGGGCCGGTGGTCGGGTTCGCTGCGCGTCGACGTCAAGGGTCAACCACTGCTGCGGCACCGGGTCGAGCTGGGTCCGGGATCGCCGGGGCACGACGTGCTCGCCGCGCCGCGGGCATACATCAGCGAATTACATTGTCCGGAAAGGACTTTGGACGGCCCCGGCACCGTTCTGGAACTGGCCGGCGGGGGTGTGCTGGCCACCTGGCAGGGCGACCGGCTGCCGGCCTAACTGGCCGCGCGGTCGTCCTCGACCATCGCCGCGATCTCCTCGAGCTGCTCGATGCGGGTGCGGGCGTAGGCCTGCTGCTCGGTGATGGCCAGCTGGCCGCGGCCGCTGGACAGGTAGGTGGTTGCCCAGGACAGCAGTGTGGCGATCTTGGTGCGGAACCCGACCAGGTAGATCAGGTGCAGGAACAGCCACGCCAGCCAGGCCAGGTAGCCGCCGAACTCGAACCTGCCGATCTGGGCCACCGCCGAGTGTTTCGACACCGTGGCCATCGAGCCCTTGTCGAAATACTTGAACGGCACCCGGTTCGCCGGGTCGGCCCCCTTGAGTTCGGCCTTGATCAGGTTGGCCGCGTACTTGGCCCCCTGGATGGCGCCCTGCGCCTGGCCGGGCACCCCGTCGACGGCCATCATGTCGCCGATCACCCACACGTTCGGGTGGCCCGGGATGGTCAGATCGGGCAGCACCTTGACCCGGCCGGCCCGGTCGAGTTCGACACCGGACTGCCGGGCCAGGTCCCGGCCCAGCGGACTGGCCGACACCCCGGCCGACCACACCTTGGTGGCCGACTCGATGCGCTTGACGCTGCCGTCCTTGTATTTCACGGTCAGTCCGTTGCGATCGACATCGGTCACCATGGCGCCCAGCTGGATCTCGACACCCAACTTCTCCAGCCGGTCCTGCGCCTTGCCGCCCAGCTTCGCGCCCATCGGCGGCAGCAGAGTGTCGGCGCCCTCGATCAGGATCACCCGGGCCTTCGTGGTGTCGATGTGCCGGAACGCCCCAATCAGCGTGTGGTGGGCAAGCTCGGCGATCTGCCCGGCCATCTCGACACCCGTCGGCCCGCCCCCGACGACGACGAACGTCAGCAGTTTCTCCCGGCGCATCGGATCGCTGGACCGCTCGGCCTGCTCGAACGCACCCAGGATGCGACCGCGCAGCTCCAGCGCGTCATCGATGGTCTTCATCCCGGGCGCCCATTCGGCGAATTGGTCATTGCCGAAGTAGGACTGACCGGCGCCCGCGGCGACGATCAGGCTGTCGAACGGGGTGCGGTAGGTGTGACCCAGTAGAACCGAGTCGACCGTCCGGTTCGCCAGATCGATGTGCGTGACCTCGCCGAGCACCACCTGGGCGTTGCGCTGCTTGCGCAGGATCAGCCGGGTCGGCGGGGCGATCTCGCCCTCGGACAGGATGCCCGTCGCCACCTGGTACAGCAGCGGCTGGAACAGGTGGTGGGTGGTCTTGGCGATCAGTTTGACGTCGACGTCGGCGTGCTTGAGCTGCTGGGCGGCGGTCAGGCCGCCGAAACCCGATCCGACGATGACGACCTTGTGGCGCTCCGACGTGGTTGCTCCGGGGTGGCTCACCAATTGCTCCTCGACTGACTCCGGGAATGCAGACACAGCGGTATTACCCATAACCGTAGCGGCCGGCACCCGGGCCGGCGCACCGGTGCGGGTGAGATGCACCACCCGCGGTGTCAGGCGGGCAGCATCGGACGCAGCGCCTCCGCGACGGCGGCAACCGCCCCCGGCGTGTAGACCGGCATGTTGAAGATGACGCCGGTCAGGCCGACGTCGAACACCTTGGTCTTGATCTGTTCGGCGACGGCTTCCGCGCTGCCGACCGCCGCACGGCTGCGGAACGCCTCGGGCAGCTGATCGAGGGACGCCTTCTCGTCGACGACCACCGTGAGCAGTGTGCTGGTCTCCAGGCTCGCCGGGTCGCGGCCGATCTCCGCGCACCGGTCGCGGACGACCGCCAGCTTCCGGGGCAGCTCGTCGAGGGACGCGATCAGGTTCAGATGGTCGAAGTGCGCGACCGCCAACGGAATCGTCTTCTTCTCGCCGCTGCCGCCGATCAACAGCGGGATGTGGTCGCGGTAGCGCGGGTTGGCCATCGCATCCCGGGTCCGGTAGTAGTTGCCGGTCACGGTGGGGCGTTCACCGGCGAGCATCGGCAGGATGATTTCGAGCGCCTCGTTGAGCTTGTTGAAACGCTCGGTGAAGGTGCCGAACTCGAAGCCGAGCTGCTCGTGCTCGAGCTCGAACCAGCCCGCCCCGAGGCCGAGGATCGCCCGGCCGGCGCTGACGACGTCGAGCGTGGTGACGGCCTTGGCCAGCAGCGTCGGGTTGCGATAGGTGTTGCCGGTCACCAGCGTGCCCAGCTGCACCCGCTCGGTTGCGGTGGCCAGCGCGCCGAGGGCGGTGTACGCCTCCAGCATCGGCTGGTCAGGACTGCCCAGCCCGGGCAGCTGGTAGAAGTGGTCCATCACGAAGACGGCGTCGTAGCCCGCCTCGTCGGCCTCCCGGGCCTGCGCGATGACGGTGGGGAACAGCTGCTCGACGCCGGTGCCGTAGGAGAAGTTGGGGATCTGATAGCCGAGTTTGATGGTCACCCGTTCGACCCTAGCCAGGCCGTCGGCGGGGCCGAAAGCCGGTTTCGCTGCGCGCGGAACGCGCAGTCATCGGAACGCGGAAGAACCGGGAATGGTCAGCCGAAATGCGCCAGCGCACCGGCGCTGACGTGCAACGTCTGACCGGTGATGTGGCGGGCCGCCGGGGTGGTCAGGAACAGCGCCATCCGCGAGATCTCGTCCGACACCGCGGGTTGGGTTCCGGTCAGACCCGGATAGCCGGGTTCGAAGCCGTGGCCGACCGCGACCACGTTGATGGTGATGCCGCGGGTCCCGAAGTGGTCGGCCTGACCGGCGGTCCAGTCCGCGAGCGCGGCCTTGATCGCGGCCTCGGGCCCGCCGAGCCGCGGATGCTCGGGAACCACCGAGATCACCGAGCCGCCCGAACGCAGGTGGTCGCCGATCGCCTGCAGTGTCAGCACCGGGGCGAGCACGACCGCGTCCATCGCGTTGCGCCAGGCCGACGCCGTCTGGTCGGCGGTGAAGGCGCGCGGATCGCCGTCGTTCCAGCGGGGTGCCGGCACGTTGACGATGGTGTCGAGGTGCTGCGGGAACTCGGCTCGCGCCTGCGTCAGCGCCGCGGGGTCGGAACTGTCCACGACGATCGCGTCGACGTCGAGTTCCTTGGCCGTCACCTCGAGTTCGTCGCGGCGCGCACCGCTGACGACCACCCGATGTCCGGCGTCGCGGAAACTCCCGGCGACCGATCGGCCGAGTTCGGTATCTCCGCCGGTGACCAGCACCTCCATCGCAGTGACCTCCTGTGTTCGTCGTTGAACGCCACGACCGCCCCGCCACTGAATCGTGGCACATCAGCGGGCTCGCACCGGGGATCGCCGCGCACCGGGACCCCACCGACTCCCCTGAAACGGATATGTTACTGGACAGTAGCCATCGCACGAAAATCCGCGCGGGCCGTAGGGTCGTGTCCGTGCGCCGCTCCCCAGAGACTCTGCGCACCCCGCGGACGGCCCTGCCGGGTTGGGTCTATGTCCCGGCGGCCCTGGGCGCCACGTTCGTGGTGCTGCCCCTGCTGGCCATCGCCGCGCGCGTCGACTGGGCGAACTTCTGGTCGCTGATCAGCAGCCCGTCGTCGACCACGGCGCTGTGGCTGAGCCTGCGGACGTCGCTGGCGAGCACGGCGGTGTGCCTGCTGCTGGGTGTGCCGATGGCTCTGGTGCTGGCCCGCAGCCGGGCCCGCCCGGTGCGCTGGCTGCGGCCCCTGATCCTGTTGCCGCTGGTGCTGCCGCCCGTGGTCGGCGGCATCGCCCTGCTCTACACCTTCGGCCGGCTCGGGCTGATCGGCCAGTACCTGGAAGCCGCGGGCATCAGGATCGCCTTCAGCACGACGGCCGTCGTCCTGGCGCAGGCGTTCGTGTCGCTGCCGTTCCTGGTGATCGCGCTGGAAGGCGCCGCGCGGACCGCCGGGCGGGACTACGAGGTGGTGGCCGCAACGCTGGGGGCACCCCCGAACACCGTGTGGTGGCGCGTGACGGTGCCGCTGTTGCTGCCCGGCCTGCTCTCCGGTGCGGTGCTCGCATTCGCGCGGTCCCTCGGCGAATTCGGGGCGACCCTGACGTTCGCCGGATCTCGCGAGGGCGTTACCCGCACGCTGCCGCTGGAGATCTACCTGCAGCGGGAGAGCGACGCCGACGCCGCGGTGGCGCTGTCGATGCTGCTGGTGGCCGTCGCCGCGCTGGTCGTGGTGGGGCTGGGCGCCCGGCGGCTGGGTGGCAGCGGTGCCGGGTGATCTGACGGTCGCGGCGACCGTGTCGGCCCGCGGCCTCGAGGTGGACTTCACGGTGCCCGCCGACACGGTCGTGGCGCTGCTCGGCGCGAACGGTGCCGGCAAGTCGACCGTGCTGCACGTGATCGCCGGGCTGATCCGGCCGGATTCGGCGGTCGTGCGCCTCGGCGACCGGGTACTCACCGACACCTCGGCCGGGACCGACGTGCCCACCCACGCCCGCCGGGTCGGGCTGCTCCTGCAGGACCCGCTGTTGTTTCCGCATCTGGACGTCACCGCCAACGTCGCCTTCGCGGCCCGGGCCCGCGGGCACGGGCGCGCCGCGCGCGCGCAGGCCCGGCGGTGGCTGGCCGAGGTCGGCGCCGCGGACCTCGCCGACCGCGGATCCCGGGGACTATCCGGCGGCCAGGCGCAACGGGTGGCACTGGCGCGGGCGCTGGCCGCCGAACCGGAGGTGCTGCTGCTCGACGAGCCGCTGGCCGGCCTCGACGTCGAGGTCGCGACCGCGATGCGCGGGGTGCTGCGCCGGGTGCTGGCCGCCTCGGGGCCGGCGGTCCTGGTGACCCATGACGTGCTCGACGCGGTCACCCTGGCCGACCGGGTGATCGTGCTGGAGGACGGCCGCATCGCCGAGTCCGGGCCGACGGCCGAGGTGCTGTCGGGACCGCGGAGCGCCTTCGCGGCGCGGCTGGCCGGGCTGAACCTGGTGGCCGGGACGATCGAGTCGGACGGGGTGCTGCGCACGGCGTCGGGGGAGCGCTGGCACGGTGTGCCCGCCGAACCGCTGGCCGTCGGCGGTCCGGCCGTCGCGGTGTTCACGCCCGCGGCGGTCGCGGTGTACCCCGAGCCGCCCAAGGGCAGCCCGCGCAATGTCGTGGCGGCCCGGATCGCCGAACTGGAATCGCACGGCGCCGCCATCCGGGTCCGGTCGTCGCCCGGCGCAGACGGCGGCCCGGGGCTCGCCGCCGACGTGACCGCCGACGCGGCGGCCGATCTGTGGCTGACCGCCGGCACCGACGTGTGGTTCGCGGTCAAGGCGCAGGAAGTGGCGTTGCACGCGCGCTGAAGCCGACCGGCGCGCGCGTCAGCACGGCGACACATCGTGTGCACTGCACACTTGCGTCACGGCTGTAACACAAATAGGTTCGTCGCCATGGATTATCCGACCCCCAGGACACGCGCGCGGGGCATCTGGACGTCGCTGGCGGTCACCGCGGCGTCGGCCCTGACCGCCGCCGGCATGACCTTCTCGGCAACGATCGCCAACGCCGATCCCGTCGCCCCCTCACCCGCGCCGGCCCCCGCCGACCCGAACGCGCCCGCTCCGGCGCCCGCACCCGCCCCGGCGGACCCGAATGCACCCGCGCCGGCTCCGGCTCCGGTCGATCCGAACGCCCCCGCGCCCGCCCCGGCTCCGGTCGATCCGAACGCCCCGCCCGCCCCGGCTCCGGTCGATCCGAACGCCCCCGCGCCGGCACCGGCGGATCCGAACGCCCCGCCCGCGCCGGCGCCCGAAGAGGTGGGCCGGATCGACAACGCCGCGGGCGGGTTCAGTTACCTGCTGCCCGCCGGCTGGGTGGTCGGTGACGCGACCAAGCTCAACTACGGTCAGGCGCTGCTGTCCAAGGAGACCGGGCCGGCCGTCGCCGGCCAGCCGGCGCCCGTCGCCACCGACACCAGCATCCTGATCGGGCGGCTGGACCTGAAGCTGTTCGCCGGCGCCGAGCCCGACAACGCCAAGGCCGCGGTCCGGCTGGCCTCCGACATGGGCGAGTTCTTCATGCCCTATCCGGGCACCAGGGTCAACCAGCAGACCTTCCCGCTCAACGCCAACGGGCTCACCGGTTCGGCGTCGTCGTACGAGGTGAAGTTCACCGACACGACCAAGCCCAACGGGCAGATCTGGGCCGGTGTGGTCGGCGACGCCGGCGTGAACGCGCCGCGCGGACAGCGCAACGAGCGCTGGTTCGTGGTGTGGCTGGGCACCTCCAAGACCCCGATCGACACCAATGCCGCAGTGGCGCTTGCCAATTCGATCCGGCCCTGGACCCCGCCGCCGGCTGCGGAACCCGCGCCCGCGGCGCCCGCGGATCCGAACGCGCCCGCACCGGCGCCCGGACCCGCCCCGATCGGCGTGCCCGTACCGGTGGCACCCGAGAACGCGCCGGGGATGATTCCCCAGTAACCACTCCGGTGACGCGGTGGCGATCGTGGCCGGTTGTGCAGTCGAATCGTTACCACCAGCGGGTATACCTGAAAGCATCGCCCGGCTTCCTTACCGGGCACTGCCGCTAGGAGGCTCCGATGAATACCGTTGCCGTGTACGAAGCAAGCACACAGCTTCTCGCGTTCCGGCCACCGACGGCGGTGAGCTGGTTTGCGTTCATCATTATCGGGGGCATAGCCGGCTGGCTGGCCGGCAAGATCGTGAAGGGCAGCGGCTCGGGCATCCTGATGAACATCGTGATCGGCATCATCGGCGCATTTGTCGGTGGGCTGCTCTTGAACCTGTTCGGAGTCGATGTCGAAGGCGGCCGCCGCTGGTTCACCTTCTTCACCGCGCTACTGGGCTCGGTGATCCTGCTCTGGGTTTATGGCCTTGTGAGACGAAAGGTCTAGTCTCACAAGCTGATCGACGCCCCGTCGAGCCGTTGGACCATTTCGGCCAGCGGCCGGCGGGGCGTCGCCGGTAGCGGGTCGGCGTTCAGCGGCGCCCAGCCGATCCGCAGCAGCATCTGCGGGAAGCCGTCCCCGTCGAGCGCCAGGGACCGCACGGTCTCCCGGGTGCTGTCGATCTCCAGCGGCTCGGTCAACGGGCAGCTCGCCAGGCCCAGCGCGGTGGCGGTCAACAACACCACGCCCGTGGCCTCGCCGGCCCGCAGCAACGACATGCCGTCGTCGGTGCTGGTCCCCAGGACCAGCACGACACCGGCATCGTCACGCGATTCCGCACCGCGCGGCTGGGGTAGTGCCGGGCTGGCGAACGTCCGACCGGGCAGCCCGCCGACCCCCTTGTCGGACGCGGGGGGCGGGGCCGGGGCCGGGGTGTTGCGGGCCGGAACGCCGGCGACCGATCCGTAGCGGCCACTCCACACGGCCAGTTCGGCGAGGTACTCCGCGTCCCCGGAATGCTCGTGCACGGCACTGGCCAGCACGGCGCTCAGCTCCGCGGGGTCGTCGATGCGGCGCAGCAACACGCCGCTGCGGGCGGCCCGGGCCGCCATCTGCGCGATGTCGCCCCCGGGTACCGGCCAGGAGCTGTACCACCGGCGGTCGGTGCGCCGCCGGGGGATCGCGGCGGCCAGCGCGATGTCCTGCTCGCTGCCGCCCGACGGCAGCAGCTCGATGCTGGCCAGGTGGTCGGGGTCGGCCCGGTTCGGCAGCCGGTGGACATGCGTCTGCCAGCCGAGAGCGGCCAGGGCGACCGTGAAGTGTTGCAGGGCGACGCCGCAACTGAGGATCAGCTCGCGGCGTGCGGGGTCGGTGTGCGGCAGTTGCCGGCTGCTGTCGGCGTACAGGTGGACGGTCTGCTCACCGATGCGCCACAGCCACGGCTGGGAGTTGTGGATCGACGGGGCCCGGACCGCCAGCGCCAGCGCCGCCCGGATCGTTTCGTCATCGGGATATGCACCGCTCATGGAAATACTCTGGCACCGCGGCCGGGATCGTCGGCGCCGCAAAGGACCCCGATCCCGGGCCGTTGGTCCCTTATGGTCGGGTGATGTCCGTGACGTCCGCGCCGACGATGACCGCGTGGCAGGTGCACCGCCCCGGCCCGATGGCGAGCGCACCGGTGCGCCGCGTGACGGCGCACGTTCCCCGGCCCGCACCCGACGAGCTCCTGGTCGCGGTGCGCGCCTGCGGTGTGTGCCGCACCGATCTGCATGTGGCCGAGGGCGATCTGGCGGTGCACCGGGCCGACGTCGTCCCCGGTCATGAAGTCGTGGGGGAGGTCGTCCAACTGGGTGACAGCCTGGGTGCGGACTGCGGGTTCGGCGTCGGTGACCGCGTGGGGGTGGCGTGGCTGCGGCACACCTGCGGCAGCTGCCGGTACTGTGCGGCCGGGCATGAGAACCTGTGCGCCCAGTCCCGCTACACCGGCTGGGACGCCGACGGCGGATACGCCGAATTCACCACGGTGCCAGCAGCTTTCGCACACAAGCTGCCCGTCGGCTACACCGATGCCGAACTCGCGCCGTTGTTGTGTGCGGGGATCATCGGCTACCGGTCGCTCCAGCGCGCCGCGCTGCCGCCCGGCGGGCGGCTCGGGCTGTACGGGTTCGGGGGCAGCGCGCACATCACCGCGCAGGTCGCCCTGGCCGAGGGCGCCGAGGTGCACGTGATGACGCGCGGCGAGCAGGACCGTGAGCTCGCGCTGGCGCTGGGGGCCGCATCGGCGCAGGGGGCCGCCGACCCCCCGCCCGTCGCGCTGGATTCGGCCATCCTGTTCGCCCCGGCCGGTGAGCTGGTGGCGCCCGCGCTCGAGGCGCTGGACCGGGGCGGCACCCTGGCCATCGCCGGGATCCACCTGACCGACGTCGGTCCGCTGAACTACCAGCGCCACCTGTTCCAGGAGCGCCAGGTCCGCTCGGTCACGTCCAACACCCGCGCCGACGCCCGGGATTTCCTCGACTTCGCCGGCCGGCACCGCATCGAGGTGACCACCCGGCCCTATGCGCTCGCCGACGCCGATAGGGCGCTGGCCGATCTGGCCGCGGGGCGATTCTCCGGTGCGGCGGTCCTGGCGGTCTGAACCGCGCGGCCTAGCTGCCGAGGTGCCAGACCAGGGCGGCGGCCAAAGCGCCGAGCCCGTTGAGCGACCAGTGCAGTGCGATCGGCGCGAGGAGGCTGCCGCTGCGGCGGCGTAACCAGGTGAAGACGAAACCGGCCGCGGCGGTGGCCAGCACCGCACCGACGACACCGGCGACGATGCCGAACGGGCCGGCGCCGAGAATGTGGGTGAAGCCGACGTTGCCGGCGGTCAGGCCCAGCGAGCTGGCGATGTGCCAGAGCCCGAACAGCAGCGAACCGGCGGCGGCCACCCCGCGGAAACCCCAGGCCCGATCCAGCGCCCCGTGCAGAACGCCCCGGAAGGCGAGCTCCTCGGGGATCACGGTCTGCAGCGGGATGATGACCATCGACGCGACCAGCGCGCCCGACAGCGTGGCGTAGTGGTTGTTGAGGAACATCGGCCGGGTCCAGGGCAGCAGCGCGCCGATCGCGATCACCGAGCCGACGACGCCGAACGCCGCGAGCGCGTAGCCGGCGCCGGTGCGCCAGTGGTCGCGGCCCAGCCCGAGCTCGGCCCAGCCCAGTCCGCGGGAGCGCACCAGGAACACCAGCGCGACGGCGGCGGCGGGGACGACGACCACATTGGCCCACGCGGTGGTGAAGTGTGCCAGCAAATTCGTCAGCGCCAGCATCACGACGACCACACCCACGTCGACGTACACCCGGAAGTGGTGCAACGCCGCCAGTTGACCCAGCTCCGGGGCGCGGGCGGGCGCTTCGATCACGGCGGCGTCAGACATAACCCCTGCAGCTTACCGGCGCCCGGCAGATACCCGGGAATAACTGATCTACCAACCGGTTGACCGAGGCCTGGGGGTCGCCGATATTGTCGGGGAGACCGATCGCAGGTGCGGGCCGGAGAAGGGGCGTGGGCGCGGATGGGTGACAGCGAGGGGTTACTGGCATCGCTTCGAGTCCTCGACCTGTCGTGCGGTGACGGCGACGCGGTCGCCCGCATCCTGGCCGACCTCGGCGCCGACGTGCTCAAGGTGGAGCCACCCGGCGGCAGCCCCGCCCGGACCACCGTGCCGCGACTGGCCGGGACCTCCATCGCGTTCGCCCTGCACAACGCGAACAAGCGCGGCGCCGTCCTGGACCCGGGCTCCGCGGCGGACCGCCGGCGTCTGCTCGAGCTGGCCGGCGGCGCCGACGTGCTGATCGACTCCGGCCTGCCGGGCTTCGCCGCGGCGTTCGGCACCTCGGCCGCCGAGCTCGCCGACCGCTTCGGGCACCTGGTCGCGCTGTCGGTCACCGACTTCGGGACGACGGGCCCGCGGGCACACTGGCGGGCCACCGACGCCGTGCTCTATGCGCTGTCGTCGGCCCTGTCGCGCTCCGGGCCACCCACCGGCACGCCGGTGCTGCCGCCCGATGGCATCGCCTCGGCCACCGCCGCCGTGCAGGCGACCTGGGCGGTGCTGGTCGCCTACTATCACCGGTTGCGTTGCGGCCGTGGCGATTACATCGACTTCTCGCGCTACGAGGCGGTGCTGCTGGCGCTCGATCCGCCGTTCGGGTCGATGGGGCAGGCGGCCACCGCGCAACGGCCCGACGCCTGGCGCGGCCGCCCCCGCAGCCAGGATCCGTACCCGATCATCGCCTGCCGGGACGGCTACGTCCGGCTGACCGTGATGGCCCCGCGGCAGTGGCACGGGTTGCGGGCCTGGATGGGGGAGCCGGCGGCCTACCAGGATCCCAAGTTCGACGCGGTGGGCCAGCGGTTCGCGGCCTGGGGCGAGATCGGCGCCCTGCTGGCGCAGCAGTTCGCCGACCGCACGATGCACGAACTGGCCGCCGAGGGCCAGTCGTACGGCGTGCCGATCGCCGCGGTGCTCGAACCCGCGCAGGTACTGCACTCCGAACATTTCCGCGCGGCCGGCGCGCTGACCGACACCGAACTGGTGCCGGACGTGCGCACCGAGGTGCCGGTCGGCTACTTCAACGTCGACGGACGGCGGGCCGGGTTCCGCACGCCGGCCCCGGCGCTCGGCACCGGCGCACCGGTCTGGCCGCTGCCCGCGCGCGAGCTCCCGCCCGCCGATCCGCCGGACCTGCCGTTCTCCGGGCTTCGGATCGTCGACCTGGGCATCATCGTCGCCGGCGGCGAACTGAGCCGCCTGTTCGGCGATCTGGGCGCCGAGGTGATCAAGGTCGAGAGCGCGCAGTTCCCGGACGGCCTGCGCCAGGGCCGGCCCGGTCAGGTGATGAGCGAGTCGTTCGCCTGGACGCACCGCAACAATCTGGCGCTGGGCCTGGAACTGCGCAGCACCGACGGGGCCGCCGTGTTCGCCGACCTGGTGCGCCGCTCCGACGCCGTCTTCGCCAACTTCAAGCCGGGAACCCTCGCCGGGCTCGGGTTTGCGTTCGACACGCTGCAGACGCTGAACCCGCGGATCGTGCTCGTCGAGAGCAGCGCGTTCGGCGACAGCGGCCCGTGGAGCAACCGGATGGGCTACGGGCCGCTGGTGCGCGCCAGCACCGGGGTGACCAGCCTGTGGACGGGCGAGGACACCCCGGACGGCCGGCATCCGTTCTTCGACGCCACCACGGTGTTCCCCGACCACGTGGTCGCCCGGATCACCGCGATCGGCGCGCTGGCCGCCCTAATCCGGCGGGTGCACACCGGCCACGGCGCCCGCATCCACGTCTCCCAGGCCGAGGCCGGCATCAACCAGCTCGACACGCTCTTCGTCACGCGAAACGTCCGCACCGAATACCCGGACCTGCTGGAGAGCGGGCCGGCCGAGGATGACGACGACACGGTGTACCCGTGCCGCGGTGACGACGAGTGGTGCGTGATCTCGCTGCGCGGACCGGCCGACCGGACCGCGGCGGCCGCCGTGATCGGCGGTGCGGACGACTGGGCGCGGTGGACCGCGCAGCGCAGCCCGGCCGAGGCAGCCGAGGCGCTGCAGCGGGCCGGGGTCGCGGCCGCGCCGATGTACCGGCGCCCGGACATCCTCACCGACCCGCACCTGGCCGCACGGGGGCTGTATCAGCAGATGACCCATCCGCTGATCGACGCGACCCTGCCCGCCGAGTCGGGGCCGGCGCCGTTCCGCAACATCGGGCCGGTCCCGCAGCGCCCGGCGCCGCTGCCCGGCCAGGACACCGTCGACATCTGCCGGGACGTGCTCGAATACGACGACGCCCACACCGAACGACTGCTCGCCGAGGGCGTGCTTTTCACCATCCCAGAGAGGATCCGCGCATGACGTCAGCACCGGCGCAGGTGTTCATCGGCGGCGCATTCCGCCGCAGCGACGAGGCCCAACCCGTCATCGAGGCCGCCACCGGCGAACCCCTGGGCGACGGCGCGGTGGCCAGCGCCGCCGACGTCGACGACGCGGTGGCCGCGGCCCGGGGTGCGCTGCCCGGCTGGCGCGCCACCCCCGCCGCCGAGCGCGCGGCACTGCTCAAGGCCCTGGCCGCCGCGCTGATGGCGCGGTCCAAGCAGACCAGCGAGTTGGTGACCCGGGAGAACGGCATGCCGATGTCCCTGTCGCGGGGAGCCAACGGCGCCTTTCCGGGACTGCTGCTCAACTACTACGCCGACATGATCACCACGATGGCCACCGAGGAGATCCGGCCGAGCGCCATCGGCCACACCATCGTGCGCCGCGAACCCGTCGGTGTCGTCGCGGCCATCACACCGTGGAACTACCCGCAGGCCCTGGCGGCGTTCAAACTGGCGCCCGCGCTGGCCGCCGGGTGTCCCGTCGTGCTCAAGCCATCACCCGAAACCGCCTTGGACGCCTTGGTTTTCGCTGCTGCGGCCGCCGAGGCCGGCCTGCCGCCGGGCGTGCTCAACGTCGTCGCGGGCGGGGCGGCCGCGGGCGCGCAGCTGGTGAGTCACCCCGGTGTCGACAAGGTCTCGTTCACCGGTTCGACCGGCGCGGGCCGGCTCATCGGCGAGGCCTGCGGCCGCCTGCTGCGCCCGGTGACCCTCGAACTCGGCGGCAAGTCGGCGGCCATCATCCTCGACGACGCCGATCTGGACGTCACCATCGCCGGGCTGCGGACGCAGTCGTTCGCCAACAACGGACAGACCTGCTACCTGAACTCGCGGATTCTGGCGCCCCGGTCCCGCTACGACGAGGTGGTCGAGGCGATGGCGGCGCTGGCCGGCGATCTCGTCGTCGGCGACCCGCTGGACCCGGCCACCGAGATCGGCCCGGTCGTCAGCGAGAAGCAACGCGACCGGATCCTGGGCTATATCGAGGCCGGCACGGCGGAGGGCGCGAAAATCGTTGCCGGCGGCGCGATTCCGAAGGATCAGCCCCGGGGCTGGTTCGTCGAACCGACGATCTTCGCCGACGTCAAGAACAGCGACCGGATCGCCCAGGAGGAGATCTTCGGGCCGGTGCTGGCGGTGATCCCGTTCGACGACGACGCCGACGCGATCGCGCTGGCCAACGACAGCGAATACGGCCTGGGCGGCACGGTGTGGTCCACCGATACCGACCGGGCCACCGCGGTGGCCCGCGCAGTGGAGACCGGCACCATCGGCGTCAACGCCTACAACCTGGACATCGCCGCGCCGTTCGGTGGCGTCAAGGCCAGCGGCCTGGGCCGCGAACTGGGCCCCGAGGGCCTGGACGCCTACCTGGTCACGAAGTCCATCTACCGCACCGGACCGGCCTGACATGGCCCTCGATCCGCGCACCCCGGTCCTGGTCGGCTACGGACAGCTCAATCAGTACGCCGAACCGCTGGCGGCCAAGGAACCGGTCGCGCTGATGGCGCAGGCGGCCCGGGCGGCGGCCGACCCGCGCGTCCTGGCCGCCGTCGACGCCATCCGGGTGGTCAACCTGCTGTCCTGGCGCTACCGCGATCCCGGCCTGGCGCTGGCGGAGCTGATCGGCGCCGACAACCCGGCGACGCGGTACACCGGCATCGGCGGCAACGTGCCCCAGACGCTGGTAAACCAGGCCTGCCTGGACGTCATGGCCGGCCGCACCGGGGTCGTGCTGCTGGCCGGTGCGGAAACCTGGCGCACCCGTAAACAGTTGAAGACCAACGGGATTCGGCCCGACTGGACCAAGCAGGACGAGTCGGTTCCGGTGCCCCCGGGCGCCGAGGACGCCGTCGACATGTCCAGCCCGGCGCAGGACCGCGTCAAGCTGACGCTGCCCTCACACGTCTACCCGCTGTTCGAGGAGGCGCTGCGGGTCGCCGGCGGCGAGACCCCCGACGAACACCGCGCGCGCATCGCCGGACTGTGGGCTCGGTTCAACGAGGTGGCCCAGCACAATCCGCACGCGTGGAGCAGCAAGGCGTGGAGCGCCCGCGAGATCGGCACGGCGGGCCCGCAGAACCGGATGATCAGCTGGCCCTACACCAAGCTGCTGAACTCCAACAACATGGTGGACCAGGCCGCGGTCGTCATCCTCACTTCGGTGGAGCAGGCCACCCATCTCCAGATCCCCTCGGAGCGTTGGGTTTTCCCGTGGGCCGGGACCGACGCGCACGACACCTACGCCGTCGCCGAGCGCTGGGAGTACCACCGCTCACCGGCCATCCGGATCGGCGCGGGACGCGCGCTGGAGCTCGCCGGTCTCGGCGCCGACGACGTCGACCTGATCGACGTCTACTCCTGCTTCCCGTCGGCGGTGCAGGTGGCCGCCAACGAGATCGGGCTGCCGACCGACGATCCGGCGCGGCCGCTGACGGTCACCGGCGGCCTGACCTTCGCCGGTGGCCCGTGGAACAACTACGTCATGCACTCGATCGCGACGATGGCCGAAAAGCTGGCGGCGGAACCGGGAACCACCGGCCTGATCACCGCCAACGGCGGCTATCTGACCAAGCACGCGTTCGGCGTGTACAGCGCCACCCCGCCTGTCGACGGGTTCCGGTGGGCCGACGTCCAGGATCTGGTGGACCGCGAACCCACCCGCCGCGAGGACGCCGACTTCGCCGGGGTCGGAACGCTGGAGTCGTGGACGGTGCCGTTCGACCGGGACGGCAAGCCCGACAAGGCGTTCCTCGCGGTCCGGACCCCGCAGGAAGCCCGCGCGCTGGCGGTCATCACCGATCCCGGCGCCGCTGCCGCCCTCGTCGAGGCCGGCGACCCGGCCGGCTCGAAGGTGCGGGTCCAAGCCGACGGCAGCGCCGAGTTGATCTGAGCGGGACGATCGGGGCAAATGTTCGGATCGCGGCCCGGCGGGCCGCTGCGCTGGGGTAATCCCGTTCCCCGCGCAATCTTTCGGAACCATCCGCAACAGACACCCACCCGGCATATCCTCTCCCGTGAGGGATCGGGGTCTGACAATGCGAATACTGATCACCGGTGTCACCAGTGGTCTCGGCCGCCTCGCGGCGGCGCACCTGCTGGCATCGGGGCACCGGGTTGCCGGCGTCGCGGAGCACCCGCACCGCGACCTGGATCCGCGCGTGACGGTGGCACGGCGGCCGTTGGACGCCAACCGGCTGGCGCAGCTGACCGACGACGCCGACGTGGCGATCCACCTGGCGCCGGTGGAGCCCGGGGTGCCCGAGTCGGCGGGGTTGACCGGATTGCTCCAACTGGCCGACGCCGCCGCCCGGTCCGGCACCCGGCTGATCGTCCCGATCCACGCCGCCGGCGATCCGGAGCTCTACCGGCAGGCCGAGGAGCTGACCGCATCGAGCTGGGGTCCCACCCTGCTGGTGCGGGTGGCCCCACTGGTCGGTCGCCTCGCCGACTGGCCCGTGCAACGCAGCATCGCCACGCTGGCCGGTGACCGGCACGGCACCACCGGCTCGGTCCGGTTGTTGCACGTCGACGATCTGTGCCGGTTCCTGTCCCGCGCCGTGGACACCGACCGCACCGGTGCACTCGACCTGGCCGCGGCGGACTCGATCACCCATGTCTCGGCCCGCAGGTTGCTCTCCGCCATCGCCGTCCGCCGGGGGTCCCCGCTCTGGGCGGTGCCGGATCCGGTCTTCAGACTGATTCCACTGCAACGTGATTGGCAGTTCGAGTGCGGCTGGGCACCATCCGATGCGCTCGCCGACGCCGCCGTCGGATTCGCCGGGCGCGCGCTGGACGGCGACGACTGCGCGGCTCCCGTCCCCCCGCCCACGACGGGTGTCCCGGCCGGGCCCGAGGGGATGACGGGGGAGTTCGACTACCCGGTCGACCCGCGATTCCCGGTGTTCAGCGCCACCGAAGCGCCCGATGTGCTGCCCGGTCCATTGACGCCCATCACCATCGACGTCCAGCTCGCGGCCATGCGGGCCGCGCAGCGCGCCACCGCCCGGCTGCTGGGCCTGCCCCCCGATCTGGCCACCGAGTGGGGGTCCCGCGCCACCGCGGTGTTCGGCCACCGGGTGTTCACCGGCGTGTCGGTGCGCGGGGCGCTCGACCCCGGCCGGGCGACCACCCCGCGGATACTGCGCGCGGCCCGTGGCTTCGCCGGCCGCTGCACGTCCTATGCCGCGGCGGTGGCCGCGACGGAACGTAACGCCGAGGCGTTGGCCGCCATGGCCGACGCCCGGCTCGACACCCGGATACTGCTGCTGTGCAACATGATTCAGCAGGGCTGGGAGCTCAGCACCATCGGAACGTCGATCGAGGGCGCGTTGAACCGGCTGGCCCGCCGACCGGGATCGCTGCCGCCGCAACTGACCACGATGACTTCGACCGGGCACCTGGCCGCCCACACCGCGACCCTGGCCGCGCTGATGCGCGACGGCGCCGCCGAGTCGGCCCTGGCGGCGGCGTTCGAGGCCGCGGTGCGCGAGGTTGGCCATCGCGGAACGGGGGAGGGCGAACTGGCCAACCCTGTCATCGCCGACCAGCCCGGGCTGCTGCTGGCCGCCGCCGAGCTGGCTTCCACCGATGGTGCGCCGTGGTCCGCGGCGCCGGCCCGGCCGCCGGCCGATCCGCTGGGCCGCCGGGCCGCCCGCGCCTGCGCCACCCGTGAGGCGGCCTGGGACAGCACCGCACGTGTCACCCATCAGCTTCGAATGGTGTTGCGCGAGAAGGGTTCCCGCATGGTGTCGGCCGGCCTGACCGACGAGCCCGACGACGTCTTCTACCTGACCCGCTACGAACTGCTGGCTCTGCCGCCGGGGTTGCGTGGACTGGTCGAGCGGCGCCGGGCCGAACGGATGCGGCTTCAGGAGTTGAGCCTGCCCGAGGTCTTCGACGGCCACTGGACACCGGTGGAGCACACCGCTGCCGCGGTCGTGGTCACCGATCTCGCCGAGGCGGCCTCCTGAGCGCTCAGGTACGCGCGCCGGCAAGCGGCTGAGCCGGCCCGGGCCAAACCTGGGCCGTGTCAGTCCAGGTCGATGCGGATGGTCAGCAGGTCGGTGCCCATCAGCCGGACCAGTGCGCTGTTGTAGGCCGGCTGGGCAGCGAGCCGGGCCTGCGGGTCGTCGTCGGGCAGCGGTGTGGCGGTGCCGGTGCGCCAGACCCCGCCGAGCCGGACGCGCACCGCGGGGTTTGCCCCGATGTTCTTGACGTAGTCGGCGTGGGAACCGTGTTCGGAGACCACCCAGAACGTGTCGCCGTCCCGATGCCCGCCGACCGCTGTCCGGCGCGGCTGCCCGGACCTGCGGCCGGTGGTCTCGAGCAGGGTCGGGAACAGACGCCGGCCGATCGGGTTGACGACGTAGCGCTGCACCCGGTGCACGACGGCACGTTTGAGGCTCATGCCGCAAGTCTAGGGCGGGTCAGGCCGCGACGGTGTCCGCCGCGGCCGCCGGTTCGAGGGCCTGCGCGATGATGTCGGCGACGTCGGTCATGGGTTTGACCTCCAGTGCGTCGAGCACCTCGGCGGGCACCCCTCCATGCTCTGGGTCCAGGTCCGGCTCGTTGCGCGCCGGGATGAAAACCGTTGACAGACCGGCCCGTTGGGCCGCCAGCAGCTTCTGCTTGACGCCGCCGATCGGCAGCACCCGGCCGTTGAGCGTCACCTCGCCGGTCATCCCGACGTCGGCGCGGACCTGTCGCCCGGTTGCCATCGAGACCAGCGCGGTCACCATCGTGACGCCCGCGGACGGGCCGTCCTTGGGCACCGCGCCGGCCGGCACGTGCACGTGGATCTTTCGGTCCAGCGTCTTCGGGTCGACGCCGAGTTGCGCGGCGTGCGAACGCACGTAGGACAGCGCGATCTGCGCGGACTCCTTCATGACGTCGCCGAGCTGACCGGTCAGCACCACACCTGGCTCCCCGTCGGTTGCGGTGACCTCGATGTAGAGCACGTCGCCCCCCATACCGGTGACCGCCAGGCCGGTCGCCACCCCGGGCACCGCGGTGCGTTCGGCCGATTCCGGGGTGAACCGCGGCCGGCCCAGGTAGTCCACCAGATCCGGCTCGTCAATGGTGATGGGGTCGGCACCGGAAGCCAGCTTCGTGGTGGCCTTGCGCAGCGCCTTGGCCAGCAGGCGTTCGAACTGCCGCACCCCGGGTTCGCGGGTGTAGTCGGCGGCGATCTTGCGCAGCGCGGCATCGGTCACCCGCACTTCGTCGAGGGTCAGCGCCGCCCGCTCGGCCTGCCGGGGCAGCAGGTAGTCCCGCGCGATGGCCACCTTGTCGTCCTCGGTGTAGCCGTCGAGGGTGATCAGTTCCATCCGGTCCAGCAGCGCCGACGGGATGTTCTCGACGACGTTGGCCGTCGCCAGGAACACCACATCGGACAGATCCAGGTCGAGTTCGAGGTAGTGGTCGCGGAACGTGTGGTTCTGCGCCGGGTCCAGCACCTCCAGCAACGCGGCGCTCGGGTCGCCCCGGTAGTCGGAACCGACCTTGTCGATTTCATCAAGCAGCACAACGGGATTCATGGTGCCCGCCTCGGTGATGGCGCGCACGATCCGGCCCGGCAGCGCGCCCACATAGGTGCGCCGGTGGCCACGGATCTCCGCCTCGTCGCGCACGCCACCGAGGGCGACGCGGACGAACTTTCGGCCCAGCGCCCGGGCGACGGACTCACCCAGCGACGTCTTGCCGACGCCGGGAGGACCGGCCAGCACCATGACGGCGCCGGAACCGCGACCGCCGACCACGGCCATGCCCCGCTGGGCCCGCCGCGCGCGCACGGCCAGGTACTCGACGATGCGGTCCTTGACGTCCTCGAGTCCGTGGTGATCGGCGTCGAGGATGTCGCGGGCGGCCGCCAGGTCCGTCGAATCCGCCGTGGTGACGTGCCACGGCAGGTCCAGCACGGTGTCCAGCCAGGTGCGGATCCAGCCGGCCTCGGGACTCTGCTCGCCGGCACGTTCGAGCTTGCCGACTTCGCGCAGCGCGGCCTCCCGCACCTTCTCGGGCAGCTCGGCCGCCTCGACTCGGGAGCGGTAGTCGTCGGAACCGTCGGGCCCGTTCTCGTCCAGCTCCCCGAGTTCCTTGCGGATCGCGGCGAGCTGCTGGCGCAGCAGGAATTCCTTCTGCTGCTTGTCCATGCCGGCCCGAACGTCCTCGGCGATCTTGTCGTTGACCTCGACCTCGGCCAGGTGGTCGCCCATCCAGTCGATGAGGACGCGCAGCCGCTCGGCCACATCGGTGGTTTCCAGCAGGCGGCGCCGCTGCTCGGCGCTCAGGTACGAGGCGTAGCCGGCGGTGTCGGCCAGCGCCGACGGATCGGTCAGCCGGTTCACGTGGTCGACGATCTGCCAGGCCTCGCGGCGCTGCAGCAGCGCCAGCAGCAGTTTCTTGTATTCGGCGGCCAGGGCCTTGGTCTCGTCGGTCGTCGCATCCTCGGGGACGTCCTCGGTCAGCACCCACAGCGCGGCGCCGGGGCCGGTGGTTCCGGAACCGATGTGCGCACGCTTTTCCCCGCGCACCACGGCGGCGCTCCCGGTGCTCCCGGGAATGCGGCCGACCTGCACGATCGACGCGACGACGCCGTGGGTGGGATAGCGGTCGTCCAGCCGCGGCGCGATCAGCAGCTTGCCCGACTCGCTCGCCTGGGCCGCCTCGATCGCCGCTTTGGCGGTGTCGTCGAGCTCGATCGGCACCACCATTCCGGGCAGCACGATCGGATCGGCCAGGAACAGCACGGGCAGCGGCACGGAAAGTGGTGTGGACATGGCGTCAGCCATCAAACCTCCAGAGTTGATACTGCTGCGCTCAACCCGGCTGGAGGCGGGTTTGTTCCCGAAGCGGCTCAGCCCTGCTGGATCGCGGCCAGCACGCGGCGCAGATCGCCGCGCCGCTCCTCGATCGTCCGCGCGATTTCCTGCAACAACGACGGGTTGTCGTGCACCAGCGCGTCGACATCCTCCCGGTCGATCTCGAGGACGGTGACCTCTTCGAGGGCCACCGCATTGGCCGTCACCGGTTCGCGGGTCAACGCGGTCTGCCCGAGGAAATCGCCCTGCTCGAGGGTCCGTACCGTCACAATGCTGCCGTCGGGGGCGGCCGCGGCCAGCCGGGCCTGCCCGGAAACCACGAACTTCATGCTGCGCGGCACCGATCCCGACCGCTGGATGACCTCGTCCGCGCCGTACCGCAACATGCGCACCCGGTCGACCAGGTCCCGCTGATCGGCCGGTGTCAGCCGCAGGATCCGCGCACTGGTGCGCAGGGCCTGCATCTTGCGGTCCTCGGTGGCGAACTCGTCGTCGGTTCCGTCGAGGTGGTATTCGGCACGACGGGCGGCGTACCACAGCCAGCGGTTGAAGGTCGCGCGCGCGGCGCCGTCTTCTGCCGGGCTGCGCAGCGGGATCGAGGTGCGGTAACCGTCACCGCCGAGCGCCACCGCGGTGGGCCGGCCGTCCGGGCGGCACTGTGGCAGTGCGGCCGCGGTGCGCACCAGCAGTGCGCACACCCCGTCCGGCGGATCGGCGGTCGAGAACGTGCTCTCGACGGTGATCTTGTGCTCACCGGACGGCCGGCTCAGGTTCGTGAACGACGCCCCCGCAAGCACCGAGTTCGGTGTGATCTGAAGTCCCTTGCCGGTCTCGATGTGCACGGCTCGCCAGTTGACCTCGACCACCCGGCCGCGGGCGACCGGCGTGTCGAGCCAATCGCCGAGCCGGAAGGGCTGTTCGAACAACATCAGCAGGCCGGAGATGATCTGCCCGACCGAGTTCTGCAGCGCCAGACCGAGGACGATCGAACTGATGCCCAGCGCGGTGAACAAGCCGCCGACATTGGCGCCCCAGACCACCGAGAAGATCATCGCCAGCCCCACCGCGATAAGCACGAACCGGGCGACGTCGAGGAAGATCGACGGAATCCGCTTGCGCCAGCTGCCTTCCGGTGCGCCCTGGAACAGGGTCGCGTTGAGGCCGGACAGCAGCAGCACCATGACCACGAACCCGAAGACCGTCGCCACGATGCGCACCGGCGTCTCGTGTCCGGGTTCCTGGCGGGCCTTGGTCATCATCACCAGCAGCGCACCGAGGGGCACGATGTAGGTCCGCAGCAGCCACACCGGCCGGGCCAGGTTGCTGTTGCGTCTGCGCAAGGCGTTGTGCAGTTCGGTCAGCACCACCAGCACCAGGGGCAGGCCGACGGCGACCCCGACGGCCCACGGGAGCCAGGGCGACGAGAGTGCCGGAAGCATCAGGAGCGCTCCGCGAGCCGCCAGATCGGTTCGGTCGCGCTGTCCGGCGGGGAACCCACCGTGATTTCGCCTGCGGCAGTGAACTTCTCGCTGTCCCGCAACGCGTCGTAGACCGTCGTCGTCACGTAGATCCCGGGCTGACTCGAGCCGCTCTGCGCCTGGTGGGCAAGGTTGACCGCCGCCCCCCACAGGTCGTAGATGACGGCCGTGCGCCCGACCAGACCGGAACTGACCGTGCCGGAGTCGATTCCGGCACGCAACGCGAGGTCGTAACCGGTCTCGGAGCTGAAGCGATCCACGATCTCGCACATCTCGACCGCGAAATCGACCGTGCGCCGGATGTTGTCGAGGCGGGGCACGTTCAGTCCGCAACTGGCCAGGTAGCCGCTGCGCATGGTGCGGACCCGCTCCACACCGAGGGATTCCGCGGCGGCGTCGAACTGCCGCACCAACTGGTTGACCGCGGTGAGCAGATCGTCGCTGGACAGCCGGGTGGACAGTTCATCCAGACCCACGATATCGGCGAAGATCACCGTCACGTCGCGGTGCTCCTGGGCGACCATTTCCTCGCCCTGGCGGTAACGCTCGGCGACGGACTCCGGCATCAACGAGAGCAACAGCCGGTCGTTCTCCCGGCGTTGTTCGGCCAGCAGATCGTCCTTGACCCGCAGACTGCGGCTCATCTCATTGAAAGACTTTGTCAGATCACCGAATTCATCACGCGATTCGACCGGGATGACGGAGTCGTAGTCGCCGGCGCCGATCCGCCGGGCACCCGCCTCCAACCGGTGGATGGGCTTGACGAACAGCCTTGCCAGCAACATCGAGGCCAGGCACACCAGGAAGATGATGCCGGTGGTGGACAGCACCAGCTTCTTGGTGAAACCGGCCACCGGCGCGAACGCCTCGGCCGTGTCGATCTTGGCGATCATCACCCAGTGCAGATTGGACACCCTCATCGGGGCGTAGGACTGCAGCGTCTCCTGGCCCAGATAGTCCTCGGTGACGATGGTGCCGGACTCGCCGCGCTGGGCCCGGCGCACCGCCTCGTTGCCGGCCGGTTGCACCAGGGTGGTGCCGCCGAATCGGAGGGAGAGTTCGGCAACGTCGGGCGGTGTGCCCGCCCGGATGACGTCGCGCTTGAACTGTTCGGGATTCTCCAGGAACAGGCGGGAATCCGAGCGCATGAGGTTGTCGGTGCCGACGAGGAAGGTTTCGCCCGTCCGGCCCATGCCGGAGCGTTCCCACTGTTTGTCGAAGGTCATCAGCCGGTTCAGCTTGGTGATGGGGAACTGCATCGCCAGCACGCCCTCGACGTGGCCGTGTTCCCCGACGGGCGACATCAGCCACGCGGTCGGCTCGTTGTAGGACGGAAGGTAGGCCGAGAAGTCCGTGTTGATCACGTAGTCCACCGTGTTGGTGGACAGCGTCTTGTCGAATGCCTGGCTCAGTTCGCTGTCGCGGTAGGGGCCGGTGAGGATGTTGGTGCCCAGGTCGACACCCTTGTAGGCGCTGTACACGACGTTGCCCTGCGGATCGATCAACAGTGCGTCGTCGTATTCGAAGCGGTTCACGATCTCACGGAAGAAGTCGTTGTATTTCGCGTGGGCCGCGGTCCAGGTGCTGCCGTCGTGGGCGTCGTCGACATCGATGGAGTACGTGTCGGCCGAGTACGGCGCGGTGTAGATCGCCTGCAGGTATTTCTCCGCATTGGATTGGGGGAGCAGACCCTCCAAATCGAGGTCCAGCCCCGCCTCCTTCTCCACCCGCGGGGCGAACTGCGTCCGGTAGTAGTCGACGATCTGCTGTTGCTGCTGCGGCGTGACGGTGTACTTGCCCGGGTCGCTGTTCAGATCGTTGAAAGCCTTGGTGAATTCGCGCATCGCGTTGATGGTCGTCCAACCGCGGGTGTAGACCACCAGCGAGTTCTGCAGATCCTTGAACGACCCCGCGGCGAAGCGGACCTGGGCTTCCCGGATCTCGGTGAGCCGGTCGAACGCGGCGGTGCGCAACGAGGCACGACCCGACTGGTAGCCGATGGCGCCGACAATCGCTGCCGACAGCACACTGGTCAGCAGGAGCATCAGCAACAACTTCGACTGGATGCTGACCCAGGACAACATTCTGCGGCGCCGGCCCCTGCGACGTGCCGATCGCGCGGGGTCATCACCCGCCGGCGGGGCCTCGACGGCATCGCTGGTCGAAGTCGTCACGGCTGGAACACTAGCCGCTGTACCGGCATTCGCCGGTGAACCCGGCCGGGACATGCCAGGGTGGTTTCCGTGCCCGCCGCCGACCCGTTCGACCTGCACCGGTTCGTGGCCGCCCAGGACGGCGCCTACGCGACGGCCCTGGCCGAATTACGCGACGGCCGCAAGCGCAGCCACTGGATCTGGTTCGTGTTCCCGCAACTCACCGCGCTGGGCCGAAGCGCCACCGCGCAACGCTTCGGCATCTCCGGCCTCGAGGAGGCCCGCGCCTATCTCGGGCATCCGGTGCTCGGCGCGCGGTTGCGCGAATGCGCCCGGGTGCTGGTGGGTATCGCAGCACGAGACGAGGGACGTACGGCGGAGCAGATCTTCGGGTATCCGGACTATCTGAAGGTCCGCAGCAGCATGACGCTGTTCGCGCGCGCCGCGGTCGCCGCGGGGGCGGACCCCGCGGATTTCGCCGCGGTCCTCGACGCGTTCTACGCCGGCTTCCCAGACGGCCGGGAGGACGGCGCGACGCTGGAACTGCTCGGTCAGGCCTGAACCGGTTGCAGCACCAGCCAGCCGTGCGGCGGGATCACGAGTTCGGTCAGCGTCCGCTCCGGCGGTGCGCCGGCGCCGGCGATCACGGTGGCCGCGTCCGGGAGTCGCACCTGTACCGCGGTGTCGTCGACGCTCAGCGCCACAATCAGACGGTCTGCACCGCAACGGGTTTCGTAGACGTAACTGCGGTTGTCCAGGTGCAGCGCGGTCGTGCGCGCCGTGTGCAACCAGGCGTGGCGGCGCCGCAGGCCGATCAGGAACTGGTGCAGCGCGAACAGTTCGGCGCCGGTGTCGTCGACCGGCATGGGCGGGGCACCGAACTCCGGCCGCACGGCGTCGTCGCCGCCCGCGCGTTCCTCCTTGACGCCGCGGAGGCCGAATTCGTCGCCGGCGTAGATCGTCGGGACGCCACCGGTGGTCATCAGCAGCACCAGCGCATGCGCGACGTGCCGGGGATCGTCCAGCCGGCTGGCGATGCGGGTCACGTCGTGGTTGCCGACGAACGTCTGCGGCACAAAGGTTTCCAGGAACTCGTCGTGGCGGGCCAACGCGTGGTCGAGTTCGTGGAAGTTGGCGTCGTTGAGCGCGCTCCAGGTCGCCTTCCACAGTTCGTACTGCGTCACCGCGTCGAAGCCGGACTCGGCGACCATGGCCGCGTAGTCACCGTGGATGACCTCCGCGACGAACCAGGCGTCGGGATGGGTTTGCCGCACCCGGGGCAGCACGTGCGCCCAGAACGGCCCGGGCACCGCGTAGGCCGCGTCCAGGCGCCAGCCGTCGGCGCCGCGGTCCAGCCAGTGCGCCAGGACGCCGGCGACGTAGTCGATCACCTCCGCGGCGGCGTGATCGAGCGCGATCAGGTCGTCGTGGCCTTCGAAAGTCCGGAACCGCAACGGTTCTCCCGGGCTCGCCCGGAACCAGCGCCGGGCGCCGGGGTCGCCGTCGAGTGCGCGGCGGTACGGGGCGAAGTCCGTGCCGACATGGTTGAACACGCCGTCGAGCAGCACCCGCAGCCCGCGTCGGCGCGCCTGCGCCACCAGTTCGTCGAAGTCCTCGTCGGTCCCCAGGCGGGGGTCGATGCGGTAGTGGTCGGTGGTGTCGTAACCGTGTGTGCGCGAGGCGAATACGGGTCCCAGCGCGATGCCGGACGCACCGAGCGTCACCGCGTGGTCGAGCCATCCGGTGAGTCGGCGCAGCCGGTGCTCGGTGGCGGCGGGCGGGTCGTCGGCCGGGAACGCGCCGACGAAGCCCAGCGGGTACACGTGCCACCAGATCGCGTGGCGCACCCACTGGGGCTCGGGTACCCGCGGCCCGGTCACGGCCGGAACCTGGCCGCGTAGAGTTCCTTCATCTCGGCCTCGAATTGCGGTGCGGGACCGTCGGTCACGACCCGCGGCGCCACCGTCGTGACGGGCAGCGCGGCCACCGGCGCCGGCGGCGTGCCCCACTCCTCGCGCCACCGGGACAACTGCTGCGCGGAGGTCGCGTACACGATGCGGCCCAGGCCGACCCAGGCGTGTGCGGCCGCGCACATCGGGCAGTGCTCGCCGGAGGTGTACACCGTGGCGCGCACCCGGCGCACCGGCGGCATGTTGTCGGCCGCCCAGCGGGCGATCGCGAACTCGGGATGGCGGGTGGCATCCCCGTCCTTCACCCGGTTGCGGTCCTCGAACAGCGTTGTTCCGTCGGCGTCGACCAGGATCGAACCGAACGGCTCGTCACCGTTTTCCAGTGCCTGCCGGGCCAGTTCCACGCACCGCGCCAGATGCGCGATGTCGCCGTCGGTCAAGGGCACAGGTTCGGAGTTTACGCACCGGATCCCACCGCACCGGGTGCCGACCGCGGGTCAGCGGGTAGCACGCCAGGCCCACCAGAACCGCGGTGAAGTGCCCGATCGCGGTGAAGTCCGGGTCGAGGACCAGCAGGATCGCGAACACCGAGACGATCCCGGCGAGGTAGATCCACCGGGACGGGCGCGCGAACCGGTAGGTGAGCACACCCGCCATGCCGGCCAGGAAGTAGCTCACCCCGACATCGCGGGCATGGATCAGCTTCGGGGACACCTCGGCCTGCTGGATGGCCCAGTACAGCGTTCCCTCACCGACATAGGTCGCGACGACGTGCGCGAGGAGACCGACGATCAGCCAGCGCAGCGACCCCAGCCAGCGTTCCGCCGGGACCAGCACCAGGCAGTACATCAACAGGTAGGGCCACCACCAGACGCCGTCGATCCACAGCAGGCTGGCGAACAGCACGCGGATCGGATCCGTCGCCAGGTGGTGCAGGTTGGTTGAATGCCCCTCGATGACGGCGTGCAGTTCCCGCCTGCTCAGCGCGTGCTGATACAGCGAGGTCGCCAGCAGTACCGCCAGCCAGCCGAAGGTCAGCGGCGCGCTGCGGACGAACCGCCACACCGCCCGCGCCCGGTCCATGCGGCACAGGGTAGCCCGCGACCACCCGCCGTCCCAGCGCCACTTGGGGATTGGCCGCCCACAACACCTCCGGCGCGTCGACTGGGTCGCAGGTTTCCGCCGCCGGGCCCGCAACGCGCGCCGAAAGGCTGTGGACGGGCGGCCCGTCAGGCTAGATTCCAGGGGTGTTGACCGCGGCGTTGCGTGATCTGCAGTGGCGCCGCCGCCGTTTCATCATCGCCGTCATCGGCACCGCTTTCGTGTTCGCGATGACACTGGTTCTGACCGGGCTGGCGAACGGGTTTCGCGTCGAGGCACGCAACACGGTCAACTCGTTCGGCATCGACCACTTCCTGATCCAGGAGGGGGCGGTCGGGCCGTTTCTGGGCTCGTCGCCGTTCGGTCAGGCCGAAGTGGCTCGGGCGCAACGACTTCCGGGTGTGCAGTCCGCCGCCGGACTGGTCTACGCCGGAATCACCGCCCTGGACAACGGCACCCCCCGGACCATGAACATGTTCGGGGCACCCACCGATGGCCCCGGCATGCCCGCGATGACGCAGGGCCGGCCGCCGGCCAACGCCGACGAGATCGCGGTGTCCTCCACCCTGGGCCGCAGCATCGGCGACCACCTCGACATCGCCTCGCACGACCTGGAAGTGGTGGGCATCGTCGAGAATTCGACGGTGCTGGCCGAGCAGCCCAACCTGTTCCTCACCGTCGCCGGTGCTCAGCGACTGCTCTTCGGCGGACAACCCGTGATCGCGTCGATCGGCATCCGCGGTGCGCCCGAACGGCTGCCGGACGGCTACCGGGCGGTCGACCGCCAGGGCGCCGTCGACGACTTCATGCGGCCGCTGAAGGTGGCCGTCGACGCCATCAGCATCATGGCGATGCTGCTGTGGGTGGTGGCCGCACTGATCGTGGGATCGATCATCTACATGTCGGCCCTGGAACGCACCCGTGACTTCGCGGTCTTCAAGGCGGTCGGCGTGTCGACGAAGTCGATCCTGGGCGGGCTGGCGCTGCAGGCCGTGATCATCGCGATGCTGTCGGCGGCCCTCGGCGCGGTGCTGTCACTCGTGCTGGCACCGCTGTTCCCGATGCGCGTCGACGTCCCCGACGGCGCATTCCTGTTGCTGCCGGTGGTGGCCATCGTCATCGGACTGCTGGCCAGCGGGGCCGGACTGCGCCGCGCGGTCTCGGTGGACCCGGCACTGGCCTTCGGGGGGCCGTGAGCCGTGGGCGATCTGCGCATCCGCGACCTGGTGGTCGAATACAGCAGCGGCCACGAGACCGTGCGTCCCGTCGACGGACTGGACCTCGACGTGGCGGCGGGATCGCTGGCAATCCTGTTGGGCCCCAGTGGATGCGGTAAGACGACGTTGCTGTCGTGCATCGGTGGAATCCTCAAACCCACCGCGGGGCGGATCCTCGCCGGCAACATCGACGTGACGGCGCTGAACGCGCACAGCCTGACCGTCTACCGCCGCAACACCGTGGGCATCGTCTTCCAGGCCTTCAACCTGGTGCCCAGTCTGACAGCCGCCGAGAACGTCATGGTGCCGATGCGGGCCGCCGGGATGAGCCGGCGCGCCGCCGGCAAACGCGCCGCCGAACTGCTGGACCGGGTGGGCCTGACCGAACGGATGAACCATCGGCCCGGCGACCTGTCCGGTGGCCAGCAGCAGCGGGTCGCGGTGGCGCGGGCGATCGCGCTGGACCCGCCGTTGATCCTGGCCGACGAGCCCACCGCCCACCTCGATTTCATCCAGGTGGAGGAGGTGCTGCGGTTGATCCGCGAGCTCGCCGACGACGACCGGGCGGTCGTGGTGGCCACCCACGACAGCAGGATGTTGCCGTTGGCCGACCGCGTCGTCGAACTCGTCCCAACGATGGCGACCACGGACCGGGCTCCGGAGACCGTCGAATTGGCCGCCGGTATGACGGTGTTCGAGCAGAACACCATGGGGGACCTGATCTACGTCGTGTCCCGCGGCGAGTTCGAGATCGTCCGGGAACTGCCCGACGGTGGTTCCGTGACGCTGTCCACGGCGGGCCCCGGCGAGTACTTCGGCGAGATCGGGCCGTTGTTCGGCCTGCCCCGCTCGGCCACCGTGCGCGCCGTGACCGACGGCACCCTGATCGGTTACACCGTCAAGGAGTTCCGGCAACGGCTGGGCGCCAGGGGAATTCACGATCTCATCGAGCACCGGGCGATCAGCGTCGAATGACCTCCACCCCCAGCAGATGGCGGGTGATGGTCTCGGTCTCGGCCAGCAGCACCCGCTGGGCGGTGTCCTGCCGGTCGAGCAGCCCCGCCGCGTCGCGCAGCTGCTGATCGGTTTCGGCCAGATGTCGCGCGTCGACGGTCCACGGCTGACCGGCACTGGGCGGTTCGCCGCGCAGCGCGTCCACGTAGTCGTCGACGGCGACGACGAAGCGGGGGTCGAGCGATTCGGGGCGCGCCGCCGCAACCCGTTCCTCCAGCGTGACGCACGCGCCGGTGACGGCGTTGAGCGCGGCCCGGTAGGAGGTGAGCCAGCGGCGCACCTCCGGAGCCTCGGCCCGCACGCTGCCACTGGCCGCCTCGAAGGCCGAGCGGGCCCGGACCGCCCGTTGCCAGGCGGCGGTCAGCGTGGCGGCGGCATGTGGCAGCGGGTGCACGAAGGCACGGATAACCGTTGCCGCGTAGTCGATTTCGGCCTTCAGCAGTTCGCCGGCCCGTTGCCGCAGCCGGACCAGCGAGCGGTCCGGCAGCACCACATGGCTGGCCACCGCCAGCCCACCGCCGAGCACCACCGCCACCAGGCGCTGGTTCAGGTCGGCACTGTCGGCGGTGCCCTCGATGTCGAGCAGGAACGCGATGCCGGCCGCCAGGGCGCCGGTCATCGGCACCGCGCCGAAGCCGGCCAGCGCGTACGACAGCCCCAGTGCGACGACGGTGGGCACGGCCACCATGGGGCCGGCCGGGTGCAGCAGGACCGTCAGCACGCCCGCCACCAGGACGCCGGCCAGTACGCCCACCACGCGGCTGATGCACCGGGTGTAGGTGTGGGCGGTCTCCGGCCGCAGCGCCAGCAGCACGGTCAGCGCGACCCATTCGCCATGGCCCAGCCCGACAGCCCGGGCCAGCGCCGCACCCACCCCGACGGCCACCGCCAACCGCAGGCCGTGCCGCAGAATCGGCGAATTCCCGGACAGCTGGCCGGTGACCGCGGCCCACCCGGCGCGCTGTGCGCCCAGCAGGCCGGGTACCCCGGCGAAGTGCAGCGCGCAGGCCTCGCCGACCTGCCCGCCGAATCTGCGCGCGGCCGTCGCGGCCGGGCCCGGCACCGCCGCCACCGATTCGTCGAGTCGGCGCACCGCCGCGTCGGCGTCGGCCCGCCCCGTGCGGCCCGCCTCCCGGAGGGCGTCAAGGGCGTCGGCGCCCGCCAACAGCGCCTCCCGCAGCGGCGCACCGGCGTTCTCCGCGCGTAACACGTTGAGTGTCATGGCAATCCGTTCGGGCAGCGCGTGCAGTCCGCGGTGTGCCGGCGGCCGGCGGCGGGCCTGGCTCTCGGTCAGGACGTAGGCCGCCCGCAATTCGAGCAGGGGAGTGGGGTCCAGTTCCGCGTCCGGCTCGTCGGCCAGCCGGCGGGCCCCCGCCGCGACCCAGCCGTACGCCTCCTGCAACGCCCGGCGCTGCTCCTTCCAGCGCTGCCGGGGCCAGGCCGCCACCAGCACCACCTGGAGCAGACCGCCGGCCGTCGCCACCGCCGCGGCGCGCACCGCGGTGCCCACGTCCGGAGCGGGCGGGCAGGTCACCAGCACGACGCAGGCGGCCGTGGCGACCAGCCCCGCATTGCGGCTGATGGCCCAGCACATGCCCGCCGCGAAGCAACCGGCCGTGACGAGGGCCAGGAACGGCCCGCCGTGGGACGAGGCCAGGGACCCGACCAGGACGGTCGCCCCGATGCCCGCCGACACCCCGAGCACCAGCGGCACCCGGGCGTGCGGGCTGTCGTGCAGGGCGACGGCGCCCGCCACGGACGCGCTGCCGACGGTGGCCACCGCCATGCCCGCCACCCCGATCGGGGCCCAGTGCCAGGCCGCCAGCGCCGCCAGCAGGACACCGGCCAGACTGCGGAGCACCTCACCGACGTACGGCCAGGACGGTCGCCATGCGCCGCCCGCCCACATGGCCGTCATTATTGCCGGTAGTTTCACCGACTGTGGAGAAAGTCATCGTCCTGGTGCGCCGCGGTTCCGCCGACGACACGTGGTGTGACCGGTTGCGCGGGCCGGTCGGGCAGCGGCTGCTCGACCTGGGGCTGCCGGGACTGACGGTCAACGTCAGGGATGCCGAGGTGCGCGCGGCGCTGATGACGCTGACGGTGCTCGACCCGCCGGTCGTCGCGGTGGTCGGCATGTGGACCCAGCAGTGCTACGGCGCGCAGCTGCGCGCGGCGCTGGACATCCTGGCGGCCGAATCCGATGAAACCGACGCGGCCGACGGGACGGCCGCCTACCTGGTGACCGAGTCGGTGCCGCTACCGCACCGGGATGCGCCCGGTGTCCGTACCCCCGGCCTGGCCAACGTGGCGCTGCTGCGCCGTCCCGCCGACCTGGACGCCGAAACCTGGCGCCGCCGTTGGCATATCGGGCACACACCGGTCGCGATCGAAACGCAGTCCACCTTCGGTTACACCCAGAACGAGGTGGTGCGGGCGCTCACCCCCGGGGCTCCCGCGCTCGCCGCAATCGTCGAGGAGCTGTTCCCGATCGAGGCGGTCGGGGACCTCAAGGCGTTCTTCGGCGCCGCCGACGACGCGGATCTGGCCGACCGGCTGTCGAGGATGGTGGCCAGCACATCGTCGTTCGGGGCGAGCGAGAACATCGACACGGTGCCCACGAGCCGCTACGTGCTGCGCTCGCCGTTCGCCGATTAGGCTCCCCCCGTGACGCTGAACATCGCCGACGCCAACCGGGTCCGCACGCTCACCCTCAACCGGCCCGAGGCCCTCAACGCGTTCAACGAGGACCTCTACCACGCGACCACCGCCGCGCTGCGGGACGCGGCCGCCGATCCGGAGGTGTCCGTCGTCGTGCTCACCGGCACGGGTCGGGCGTTCAGCGCCGGCACCGACCTGGCCGAGATGCAGGCGTATATCGCCGACCCGGAGAACTTCCCGGGCGACTACGGCTCGGGTTTCGGCCGCCTGGTCGACGCGCTCACGACGTTTCCGAAACCACTGGTCTGCGCGGTCAACGGCCTCGGGCTGGGGATCGGCACGACGATTCTCGGGTTCGCCGACCTGGCGTTCATGGCGACGACGGCCCGGTTGAAATGTCCGTTCACCAGCCTGGGGGTGGCCCCGGAGGCCGCGTCGTCGTATCTGCTGCCGCAGCTGATCGGCCGGCAGAACGCCGCGTGGCTTTTGCTGTCGTCGGAATGGTCGGCGCACAGGAGGCCAGGGCGATGGGTCTGGTGTGGCAGGTCTGTGAGCCCGACGACCTGATGGCCGAGACGCTGCGGCACGCGGAGGTGCTGGCGTCCCGGCCGCTGTCGAGCCTGATGGCGGTGAAGAAGACGATGACCGCACCGGTGCTGCCGGAGATCGACGCGGCCCGCGCCCGGGAGAACGCCTGCTTCGCGGAGTTGATGGGCGGCGCCGACAACGCCGCGGCACTCGCGGACTTCAATCGGTGAGCGGTTAGCTGGCCTGTCCGACCGGGGTCGGCTTGCCGGCCTCGGACTCGATGATCGCGCGCACCGTGTGACGGCAGCGCCCGCAGTCGGTTCCCGCCCCGCACGCCTGTGCGACCTGCTTGGACGTGCATGCACCCTGGGCCACGGCATCGGCCACGCACTGGCTGGTGGCTCCGGTGCACAGGCAGACGTACACGGGGAGCCACCTCCTTGCTGGGAGCGATACCGACAAACCTCGCGATGCCGCACGGCACCGTTCGATTAGCAGAGTCTAACCTAACTTTTCGGAGAATGTTAGGCCTCCCTAGCCATGGAATAGTGAGCCTTACCTACCCGGAAAGGTTTGCGGGGCCGAGCGATTTTCTTGTGTCTTGCGGGCGCTTGCCCGGCCCGTTCGGGTTAGATTGGTCCTACGCGCCGGAATCTTTCAGCCCACGTCCGCGCGGTTTTTTCGAGCGTTCTCGATGGTTCAAGTGACAGCCACCACTGCGTGCGAGAGGAGACGCCATGCAAGGCGATCCAGATGTCCTGAAATTGCTCAACGAGCAACTCACCAGCGAGCTCACGGCCATCAACCAGTACTTCCTGCACTCCAAGATGCAGGACAACTGGGGCTTCACCGAGCTCGCCGAGCACACCCGCAAAGAGTCGTTCGAGGAGATGAACCACGCGGAGTGGGTCACCGACCGCATCCTGCTGCTCGACGGCCTGCCCAACTACCAGCGGCTGTTCTCCCTGCGGGTCGGCCAGACCATCCGCGAGCAGTTCGAGGCCGACCTGGCCATCGAGTACGAGGTGATGGAGCGGCTCAAGCCCGGCATCATCATGTGCCGCGAGAAGGGCGACGCCACCAGCGCCAACCTGCTCGAGTCGATCCTCAAGGACGAGGAAGGCCACATCGACTACCTCGAGACCCAGCTGCAGCTGATGGACAAGCTGGGCGAGGAGCTGTACTCGGCGCAGTGCGTGTCCCGGCCGCCGGGCGGCGGCTCCGGCTAGCCATCCGCCGCACCGACTTCCTTCGGTGCGGCGCTGTCGGCGCTAGCATCACCGCCATGAGCCGAATCGGTGACTTCCCCGACGACGACGTGGCCGGCTGGATCCTCAAGTCGCCGGACATCGGCACCGCGATGGCCGCGTTCTCGCGGGCCGTCTACAACGACAACCGGCTGCCGATGCGGGTGCGCGAACTGGCCCGCACCGTCATCGCGCACGACAACGAATGTGCCGTCTGCATCAACACCCGCGACGCCGACGGGCCGGCCGCCGGGGTGGACGAGGACCTCTACACGCACGCGCCGGACTGGCGGACCTGGCCGGGATTCACCGAACAGGAGCGCATCGCCGCGGAATTCGCCCACCGCTTCGCCACCGGGCACACCGAACTGCGTGACGACGAAGACTTCTGGGCCCGGTGCCGCGGACACTTCTCCGATGAGCTGCTCGCGGACCTGGCGCTGTCGTGTGCGATGTGGGTCGGCATGGGCCGCATGTTGCGCACCCTCGACATCGGCCAGAGTTGCGCGATCACCATTCCCGGCCGCGGCTGACCGGCCGCCGATGACCGCGGGGATCTGACGGACATGCCCGGCGCCTCCATCGCCCAACTCGAGGCGAACGGCGTCGTGACCGTGATCGGCACGGTGGTCAACCCGGCCGGCCTCACGCACGTCAAGGCGGTCCCGATCCGGCGGGCCGGGGCCTTCGCCGAGCCCGGCCTCGGGGCCAGCCCGGTGTGGCACGCCTTCGCCATCGACCAGACCGGAATCGCGTTCTCCGAGGACATCGGCGTCGTCGGCGACGAACGCATCCGCATCGACCTGAACGCCCTGCACGGCATCGGTGACGGTCTGGCCTGGGCGCCCGGCGGCTTCTTCGACCAGAGCGGCAACGAGATCGCCGCGTGCAGCCGGGGAACACTGACCCGGGTGGCGGCCAGGCTCGCCGACGCCGGCCTCGACGCCCTGGTGGGCCATGAGATCGAGTTCGTGCTCGTCGCGCCCGACGGCAGCCGGCTGCCCCCGGGTCCGTGGGCGCAGTACGGGCTGGCCGGACTGCTGGATCGCGAGGATTTCGTCCACGACGTGTTGTCCGCGGCGTCGAAGGCCGGCATCGGCATCGAGCAGTTCCATCCCGAGTACGGACAGAACCAGTTCGAGCTCTCATTGCGCCCGCAGCGGCCGGTGGCCGCCGCCGATCACCTGGTCTTGATGCGCATCCTGATCAGCCGGCTGGCCCGCCGGTACGGCCTGGGTGTCAGCCTGTCCCCGGTGCCGTTCTTCGGCAGCGTGGGATCCGGTGCACACCAACATTTTTCGTTGTGGCGCGGCGGAGTTCCGCTGTTCTCGGGCGGCCCGGGCCCGCACGGGATGACTCCCGACGGGCAGGCCGCGGTGGCCGGTGTGCTGGCCGGCCTGCCGGCGGCCCAGGCGATTTTGTCGGGCTCCATCGTCTCGGGTTTGCGCATGCAACCCGGCCACTGGGCCGGCGCCTACGCGTGCTGGGGCGCCGAGAATCGGGAGGCGGCGGTACGTTTTCTGGTCGGCGGTCCGGCGAATCCGCACGGCGCCAACGTCGAGGTGAAGATCGTCGACCCGTCCTCGAACCCGTACTACGCCACCGCGGTGATCCTGGCCCTGGCCCTCGACGGCATCGAGCGGGCGGCGCCGCTGCCGCCGGAGACCACGGTGGACCCGGCCGGGCAGTCCGAGGCGCAACGCGCCGCCGCGGGAACCCGGCTGCTGCCCGACCGGCAACCCGATATCCTTGCCGCACTGGATGATTCGGAACTGATCCGCCGTCTGCTCGGCCCGGCGCCCGTCGCGGTGACGCTCGGTGTGCGCCGCTACGAGCAGGAGCACTACGGGGATCTGGCACCGGAGGCGTTGGCCGACAGGTTCAGAATGGCCTGGAGTCTGTGAGCGCTCTGGCCGACCACGTCGACTCGGTCCGGCTCGTCGACCAGCACGTGCACGGCTGCTGGCTGGACGGCGGCGACCGCGCCCGGTTCGAGAACGCGCTCAACGAAGCGAACACGGCGCCCCTGGCCGACTTCGACTCGTCGTTCGACTCGCAGATCGGCTTCGCCCTGCGCGCCCACTGCGCGCCGCTGCTGGGGCTGCCCAGACATGCCGAACCCCAACAGTATTGGGACCGGCGCAGCACGCTGACCGAGCCCGAACTGGCACGGATGTTCCTGCCGGCGGCCGGGGTCGGTGACTGGCTGGTCGACACCGGCCTGAACGCCCGGGTGGCCGACGTCGCCGCGGTGGCGGATCTGTCGGGTGGGCGGGCCTGGGAGGTGGTGCGGCTCGAAGAGGTCGCCGAGCAGGCCGCGCACGCCGCCGGGGACTATGCCGCGGCATTCCGCGAGATCCTGCACACCCGCATGCAGCACGCCGTGGCGACCAAGTCGATCCTGGCCTACCGCGGCGGATTCGACGGCGACCTGTCCGAGCCGGCCGCCGCCGACGTGGCCACGGCCGCCGCCGCCTGGCGCGACCGGGGCGCCCGCAGACTGACCGACCGGACGCTGCTGCGGTTCGGCCTGCACCAGGCCCTCCAGGTCGGCAAGCCGCTGCAGCTGCACGTCGGGCTCGGCGACCGCGACGCCGACCTGCACCGCACGAACCCGCTGTACCTGCTGGATTTCCTGCGCAGATCCGGCGACACCCCGATCGTGCTGTTGCACACCTACCCGTACGAGCGGGAGGCCGGCTACCTCGCCCAGGCGTTCAACAACGTGTATCTCGACGGCGGGCTGAGCATCAACCACCTCGGCGCGCGGTCACCGGCGTTCATCGCCCGGCTTCTCGAACTCGCGCCGTTCCGCAAGATCCTGTACTCGTCGGACGGCTACGGCCCGGCCGAACTGCACTACCTCGGTGCGCGGCTGTGGCGCACCGGGATCACCCGCGCCGTCACCGGATTCGTCGACGCGGACCAGTGGTCGCACCGCGACGGGATCCGGGTGGTCGACCTCATCGCGCACCGCAACGCGGAGCGGCTCTACGAGTTGGCCTAACGCACCCCGCGGACCAGCCGGCCCGGACGGGCACCGGTGTCGGCGCCGCCCAGCCGGGTCACCACACCGCTGACGATGGTGGCGTCATAACCCGTGGCGCCCTGCAGCAGCCGGCGCCCGCCGGCGGGCAGGTCGTACACCATCTCGGGCACCCCGAGGCGCAGCGCGTCCATGTCGATGACGTTGATGTCGGCCTTCTTGCCCACCTGGATGACGCCCCGGTCGGACAACCCGAAAAGCGTTGCCGTGTCGAGGGTTTGCTTGCGGACCACGTACTCCAGCGAGAACTTCGGCCCGCGGTGCCGGTCCCGGGCCCAGTGCGTCAGCAGGAAGGTGGGGTAGGAGGCGTCGCAGATCAGCCCGCAGTGCGCCCCACCGTCGGACAGGCCCGAAACTCCGGCCGGGCTCTGCAGCATCTCGTAGATCGCACCGCAGTCGCCGTCGGCGTAGTTGAAGAACGGCAGCATCAGCATCGCGCCGGCGTCGGATTCCAGCATCAGGTCGTACATCGTCGACAGCGGATCCTGGCCGCGTGCGGCCGCGATCGCGGCCACGGTCATGTCCGGGGTCGGCTCGTAGTCCGGCGGGTCGCCGATCGCGTAGATCCGGTCGGTGGCGTGCTGGGCGAGCGCGAACATGCCGTCGAGCAATGCGCCCGGGATGGTCGGCAGATCGTCCTCGGCCAGGATCGCCGCCTTGATCGCCGGGTCGGCCAGCCGGGCGGCCAGCCCGTCGCGGCCCGCTGCCAGCACCGTGCGGAAGGTGGGCCGATGGGTGAAGGCGTGATAGCCGGGGAAGCCCAGTAGCATTCCGAACGGCCGCGCGGCGACCTGCGCGTACAGCGCGATGCCGTTCTCCTGTGCCTTCTCGGCGCGCTCGAGCTGTTGGCGCCACAGGTCCGGCGCGTGGGTGGCCTGGATCATGGTGAACGACACCGGCCGGTCGATGTCCTCGGAAAGCTTTGTCATCCAGTCCATTTCACGCATGCAGGCATCGGCCGGGCTCTCCCCGGCGGTGCCCTGCGGGGCCACCTCGAACACCGCCCGGCCACCGGCGGCCATCGCCCGGCCCAGCCCGAACAGCTCGGCCTCGGCCGCGTAGGTACCGGGCACGGGCCGGCCGTCCAGAGCACGGTGGCCCTCGGTGCGCGACGTCGAGAAGCCGAGCGCACCGGCCTCGACACCCTCCTGGACGAGTCGGGCCATCGCCTTGATGTCGTCCTCGGTGGCCTCCTCGTTGCGGGCGCCGCGTTCGCCCATCACGTAGCCGCGGACCGCGCCGTGCGCGATCTGAGTGCCGTAATCGACCGCCAGTTCCCGTTTTTCGATCGCGTCGAGGTACTCCGGGAAGCTCTCCCACTGCCAGGTGATGCCCTCGGCCAGTGCGCTGCCGGGAATGTCCTCGACGCCCTCCATGAGCTCGATGAGCCACTGTTCCTTGCCCGGGCGCACGGGTGCGAAGCCGACGCCGCAGTTGCCGCTGACGACGGTGGTGACACCGTGCAGGCTCGACGGTTCCAGGGTGGCGTCCCAGCTGACCTGGCCGTCGTAATGCGTGTGCACGTCGACGAAGCCGGGTGCCACGATGCGGCCGGTGGCGTCGACGGTGTTCGCCGTCGCCGCACCGGTCAGCCCGGGATCGTCTCCGGCCACCCGGTGGATGGCGGCGATGCGGCCGTCCTTGATGCCGATGTCGGCGCGGTAGCGGTCGGCTCCGGTGCCGTCGACGACGGTGCCGCCGGTGATGGTCAGGTCATACATGTGCGGGTTTCCTCTCAGACGAGTCCGGTGGCGTCGAACACCCAGGACATGTCGGCATCGGCGAAATCTTCGAGCCAGCTCGGCGGCGCGTGGTTGACCAGCGCGCCCATGTCCCAGTAGTCCTTCCACAGCGTGATCCGGCCGTTCTCGACCCGGTGCACCGTCGCGAACCTCAGCACCGCGGATTCCCCGGTGGCCCAATGCCATTCCTCGTGATGCTCGTACATCACGTCGGATCCGTTGTCGACCATCAAGCCGGGGAAGTTCTCGTACGACGACAGCGGCTCCAGCCCGATCTTGAGGCGTTTGACGATGTCCTCCGGGCCGCGCGCGGCCGCGGTGGGGCCCACCGGCATGTCGAGGTAGATGCAGTCGTCGGCCAGGTAGGTCTTCATCGCGTCCCAGTCCCGGTCGGACAGCGCCTGCCACATGCCGAGTACGACCTCGCGCACCCCGGTGCTCGTCTGCGCTTCAACGGACATCGGCAAGCTCTCCCTTCGTGGTGGGGGCGGGGGTCGGTCGACCGGCCCGCAGGAAACTCCCGGTGCGATCCCGGCCGAGCGTCTCGGTGGGCACACCGTCCAGGAAGACCGCCCGGCCGCCGACGAACACCGCGCTGACGGTCTCGTCGTTGCGGTTGACCATCCGGCTCATCCCGCCGTACTCGGCGACGGTGTCCTCGGCGTAGGCGTCCAGCCGCTCGTCGAGCCGCTCCGGGTCGACGATGACCAGGTCGGCACGGTCGCCGACGCGCAGATGCCCGGCGTCGATGTCGTACCAGTCGCCCAGCTCGCCGGTCATCCGGTGCACCGCCTGCTCGATGCTCATGAACGGCCGGCCGGCCCGTTCGGCGTCGCGGACGTGCCGCAGCAGCCGCAGACCGCTGTTGTAGAAGGCCATGTTGCGCAGGTGTGCGCCGGCGTCGGAGAAGCCCATCTGGATGCCGGGTTCGACCGCCATCTGCCGGAGCACCTCGGGGCGGTGATTGGAGATCGTGGTGCGCCAGCGGACCGCGCGGCCGTGCTCGACGACCAGGTCCAGGAAGGCGTCCACCGGGTGCAGACCACCGCGTTCGACGCCGACCTGCCCGAAGGTCTTGCCGACCACCGACTCGTCGGGGCAGGCCACGATTTCGGCGTCGAAGAAGTCGCGGTGCCACACCCGCACGCCGAACTTGCTCTCGTAGTCCTTGCGGAAACGCCGGCGGTAGGCCTCGTCGCGCAACAGTTCGTCGCGCTCGACCTCGTCGCGCAGGTGCAGGGCCTCCGCGCCGGCCCCGAACTCCTCGAACACCACCAGGTCGATGCCGTCGGCATACACCTCGAACGGCACCGGCAGGTGCTGCCAGCGAAAATCCCCGCCCAGCGCCGAGACGGCCCGCGCCGAGGGGCCCATGATCCTGATCGCCAGCGGGTTGGACTTGACGTCGGCCGCCGACAGCAGGCTGGTTTTGAGGTTCCTGCGGAACAACCCGACCGACTGTGCCAGTTGTGACAGCAGATTCAGCGGGTTCTCGATGTCGGGGCCGGACTGCAGAATGCGGCCGCTGCGCCGCAGCAGCGACTTCAGCCGGCGCAGTTCACGCGGTTTGGCGTAGGTCGACGGCAGGGTCCGCGATCGGCAGACCTCGCCGTCGAGCTTGTCGAAAAGCAGTTGCTGCGAAGACATTCCGATGAAACCGGCATCGAGCGCGTCGGCCAGCATGCGTTCCATCGCGGCCTGCTCGGACCTGGTGGGGCGCTGGTCCTTGCGGGTGGCCCGGTCCAATCCCATGGTGGCCGAACGCATGTCGGAATGGCCGATGAAGGCGGCCAGGTTCGGGCCGAGCGGTCGCGCCTCCAGGGCGTCGACGTATTCGGCCGGGCTCGACCAGTTCTTGTTGTCATCGACCGCGGCGATGACGTGCTCACGCGGGATGGCCTCGACCCGCCCGAAGATGTCGCCCGCGTCGGTGCCGTCGAGGTAGACCGTGGACAGCGAGCACGATCCGATCAACACGGTGGTGACGCCGTGGCGCAGCGACTCGGCCAGCGCCGGCGCGACCAGCACCTCGACGTCGTAGTGGGTGTGGATGTCGATCATCCCCGGCAGCACCCACTTGCCGGTGGCGTCGATCACCCGGGTGTGGTCGCCGGGTTCGAGTTGCCCGGCGACGGCGACGGCGGCGACCCGCCCGTCGGCGATGCCGATGTCGCGAACCGCCGACGGCGCCCCGGTGCCGTCGAACCACCGGCCGTTGCGGATGATCGTGTCAAAGCTCACAACCGTCAATAGAACCTGTTCCGGCTCACCGAGTCAACGAATCCAGTGAACAGATTTTGATTTGTGTTTACTGTGGGTCTGATCAGGCAGTTTTCCAGCAGTCCGGCTGCGACCCGTCGACGTCGGTGCAGCCGTAGGCCCGCGCCAGGTCTCGCCGAGCGATATCGCGATACCGCGGCCCGCGCGGCGGCCACCACGGCGGTGACCTTCCCGCGCAGTGCGTCCGGGTCCGGTACCTCGGCCATGGTCCCGAGTATCCGCTGCGGCGCATACTCGGGTGGGTGACCCCGCTACAGCGCTACATCGCCGAAGAGATCGCGACCGACCACGCCGACGGGCTGCTGTCCCGCCGGGAGGCGCTGCGCCGGCTGGCCCTGCTCGGCGTATCTGCCACTGCCGCAACGGCATTGATCGTCGCGTGTGCCAAGGACGACACCGGCTCCCCGGCCGCGAGCAGCGGCACACCCGCGCCGGCGGCAACCCCGCCCGGGATGGACACCGCGCTGCCCACCACGCCCATTACCTGGGCCGGGCCGGTCGGCGAACTGCAGGGCGCCTGGGCGGCCGCGACGGATCCGCGCGGCGGGGTGCTGGTGATCCACGAGAACAAGGGCCTGGGCGACTGGGTCCGCTCGGTGGCCGGCCGGCTGGCCGGCGCCGGCTACTCCGCGCTGGCCATCGACCTGCTCTCCGAGGAGGGCGGCACCGCCACCTTCTCCGATCCCGCGCAGGCCACCGCGGCGCTGGGCAAGGCCCCGCCGGAGCGGTTCATCGCCGACCTGCGCTCCGGTCTGGACGAACTGGGCCGCCGGGTGCCCGCCAAGAAGTACGCCGTCACCGGTTTCTGCTTCGGCGGCGGCCTGACCTGGCAACTGCTGGCGGCCGGCGTGCCGGGCATCGCCGCGGCGGTCCCGTTCTACGGCCCGGCCCCGGACCACCCGGACTTCGCCGGCTCCCGGCAGGCCGCGGTCCTGGCCTTCTACGGCGAGCTGGATGCGCGGGTGAACGCGACGAAAGCGGCCGCACAACAGGCCCTGGAGCGGGCCGGGATGGTCCACGAGATGGTGGTCGAACCCGGCGCCGACCACGCCTTCTTCAACGACACCGGAGCGCGTTACCACCCGGGCGCCGCGGCCGACGCGTGGC
>WBZP01000358.1_pt1 | contig 62576 bp, 57 predicted proteins | sample 5204301 | NCBI WGS metagenome assembly WBZP01 (sample SAMN12412401, study PRJNA552823) | activated sludge metagenome | isolation source: activated sludge from nitrification reactor of wastewater treatment plant... | place: USA: Pennsylvania | collected 2017 | reverse complement strand
TCGTGCAGGTCGGAACTTACCCGACAAGGAATTTCGCTACCTTAGGACCGTTATAGTTACGGCCGCCGTTTACCGGGGCTTCGATTCAATGCGTTGTATTGCTACTAACATCTCCTCTTAACCTTCCGGCACCGGGCAGGTGTCAGGCCATATACATCATCTTTCGATTTAGCATAGCCATGTGTTTTTGTTAAACAGTCGCCTGGGCCATTTCACTGCGGCCCCGTCATCGCTGACGGGGCACCCTTTATTCCGAAGTTACAGGGTCAATTTGCCGAGTTCCTTAGCCATGAATCACTCGAGCACCTGAGGATGTTCTCCTCGACTACCTGTGTCGGTTTACGGTACGGGCAGTACAATCATAAGTTTAGAGAGTTTTCTTGGAAGTCTGCTTAGGGTCATTATCCGATTGTCCGAAGACTCTCGGTACTGTCACCTTTCGACAACACCTGCGGATTTACCAGCAAGCGCTATATCTACGGGCTTCAACGTACTATTCCGTCAGTACGCAGACCTTTCACTCCTCCGTCATCCCTTCACTGATTGCACCGGTACAGGAATATTAACCTGTTGTCCATCGGCATTTCCCTTCGGATTAGCCTTAGGCCCCGACTAACCCTGATCCGATTAACGTTGATCAGGAAACCTTAGTCTTACGGTGGAGGGGTTTCTCACCCCTCTTATCGTTACTTATGCCTACATTTGCTTTTCTAACCGCTCCAGCCCTCCTTACGAAGAACCTTCGGCGCTGGTTAGAATGCTCCCCTACCGATCTTTCGATCCCATAGCTTCGGCACTACGCTTAATGCCCGATTATCATCCACGCCCGGTCGCTCGACTAGTGAGCTGTTACGCACTCTTTAAATGAATGGCTGCTTCCAAGCCAACATCCTAGCTGTCAATGCAACCGGACCACGTTTGATCAACTTAGCGCAGATTTTGGGGCCTTAGCTGATGGTCTGGGTTCTTTCCCTCTCGGCCTGTGACGTTAGCACCCCAGGCCTCACTGCCGATCAGAAGTACATAGCATTCGGAGTTCGTCAGGGTTTGGTAGGCGGTGAAGCCCCCTAGCCCTATCGGTAGCTCTACCTCTATGACTATACAATCGACGCTGTCCCTAAAGACATTTCGGGGAGTACGAGCTATTTCCCAGTTTGATTAGCCTTTCACCCCTACACACAGGTCATCCGAGAGCTTTTCAACGCTCACCAGTTCGGACCTCCAGATGGTGTTACCCATCCTTCATCCTGCCCATGTGTAGATCACAAGGTTTCGCGTCTACCCCCACTGACTATACGCCCTATTCAGACTTGCTTTCGCTTCGGCTCCGGACCTTGGGTCCTTAACCTTGCCAGTGAGGAGTAACTCGTAGGCTCATTATGCAAAAGGCACGCGGTCACCCCTTACGAGGCTCCCACCGCTTGTAAGCACACGGTTTCAGGTTCTATTTCACTCCTCTGTTCGAGGTTCTTTTCACCTTTCCTTCACAGTACTTGTACGCTATCGGTCTCTTGCTAGTATTTAGCCTTACCGGATGGTGCCGGCTGGTTCCCACAGGGCGTCTCCGACCCCGCGGTACTCAGGATACTGCTAGCATGTGATTGCTTACGCTTACGGGGCTATCACCCTCTATGGCGGAACTTTCCAGATCCTTCAGCTTAACTTTCACACACACGTTGCAGTCCTACAACCCCCTGAAGGCCGTAACCTTCAGGGTTTGGGCTGTTCCCCGTTCGCTCGCCACTACTTGGGGAATCACTATTGTTTTCTTTTCCTCCAGGTACTTAGATGTTTCAGTTCCCTGGGTTGGCTTCACTTGGATGTATCGTCTTCAACGATACGGGTTGCCCCATTCGGAGATCTTCGGATTAGCGGTCGTTTGCACCTCCCCGAAGCTTTTCGCAGCTTACCACGTCCTTCCTCGCCTGCAAGAGCCAAGGCATTCACCATGTGCCCTTTCTTACTTTCTTGTCAATGTAGACAATTTCAATCTTACTCGTTGTGTTTTCTTTCAATATGTCAAAGAACGCTGTTCCTGTGGAAGCAGGAACTTGCGACAGAATACCGGAATCGAACCGGCGACCTTCCCGATAGTCAGGGACGCTCTACCATTGAGCTAATTCATCTTATTTCAATTTCATTACCGCCGTTGCGGCAATGTATTCGTATTGGCAATAAACTGTTGCCGGACCGTTGTCCGGCACTGGTGGAGAATATCGGAGTCGAACCGATGACCCTCCCGGTTTCAACCGGGATGTTCTACCCAGCATTCTCTTTATTTCAATTTAAGCTGAACCGTTGTTCAACTTTAGTGGAGAATATCGGAGTCGAACCGATGAGCCTCCCGGTTTCAACCGGGATGTTCTACCCAGCATTCTCTGTATTTCAATTTAAGCTGAACCGTTGTTCAACTTTAGTGGAGAATATCGGAGTCGAACCGATGACCCTCCCGGTTTCAACCGGGATGTTCTACCCAGCATTCTCTTTATTTCAATTTAAGCTGAACCGTTGTTCAACTTTAGTGGAGAATATCGGAGTCGAACCGATGACCCTCCCGGTTTCAACCGGGATGTTCTACCCAGCATTCTCTGTATTTCAATTTAAGCTGAACCGTTGTTCAACTTTAGTGGAGAATATCGGAGTCGAACCGATGACCCCCTGCTTGCAAAGCAGGTGCTCTAGCCAGCTGAGCTAATTCCCCATTCGAGTCCGAAGTTCGCCGTTCGCTTCTCCTGATTGCCAGGCCTGAAGAACCGCAAACCAAGTTTCGTAGTCCCGAGCAGATTTGAACTGCTGACCCCTACATTATCAGTGTAGTGCTCTGACCAACTGAGCTACGGGACTAAGTTCCCGGTGACGAGAGTCTTTTCTCAGATGGTGGGACCACCTCTCGCTCGTTTGGGCTTCAATAAGATTGAGAAATGATAGGAAACAACAGGCATACCGTAGAACGGTACATTACGAATCACTCCAGAAAGGAGGTGTTCCAGCCGCACCTTCCGGTACGGCTACCTTGTTACGACTTAGCCCCAGTCATCGGTTTTACCCTAGGCGACTCCTTGCGGTTATCGACTTCAGGTACCCCCGACTCCCATGGCTTGACGGGCGGTGTGTACAAGGCCCGGGAACGTATTCACCGCGCCATGGCTGATGCGCGATTACTAGCGAATCCAGCTTCATGAGGTCGAGTTGCAGACCTCAATCCGAACTGAGACAGACTTTGTGGATTAGCATCTTGTTGCCAAGTAGCTGCCCTCTGTATCTGCCATTGTAGCACGTGTGTAGCCCAGGACGTAAGGGCCGTGATGACTTGACGTCATCCCCACCTTCCTCACCGCTTGCGCGGGCAGTCTTCTTAGAGTCCCCAGCATTACCTGTTGGCAACTAAGAATAGGGGTTGCGCTCGTTGCGGGACTTAACCCAACACCTCACGGCACGAGCTGACGACAGCCATGCAGCACCTAGTTTCGGGCCATTGCTGGCTGACCCATTTCTGGATCATACCCTAACTTTCAAGCCCTGGTAAGGTTCCTCGCGTATCATCGAATTAAACCACATGCTCCTCCGCTTGTGCGGGCCCCCGTCAATTCCTTTGAGTTTCAACCTTGCGGTCGTACTCCCCAGGTGGATTACTTAATGCTTTCGCTTAGACGCGTACAGTATATCGCACACATCGAGTAATCATCGTTTAGGGCGTGGACTACCAGGGTATCTAATCCTGTTTGATCCCCACGCTTTCGTGCCTCAGCGTCAGAAATAGCTTAGTGAGCTGCCTTCGCAATCGGTGTTCTGTATCATCTCTAAGCATTTCACCGCTACATGATACATTCCGCCCACCTCAACTATCCTCAAGATCGTCAGTATCAATGGCAATTCTAGAGTTAAGCTCTAGGCTTTCACCACTGACTTAACAACCCGCCTACGCACCCTTTAAACCCAATAAATCCGGATAACGCTTGGGTCCTTCGTCTTACCGCGGCTGCTGGCACGAAGTTAGCCGACCCTTATTCTTTCGGTACATTCAGCCCTCCACACGTGAAGGGGTTTATTCCCGAACAAAAGCAGTTTACAGATCATAGATCGTTCATCCTGCACGCGGCATGGCTGGATCAGTCTTGCGACCATTGTCCAATATTCCTTACTGCTGCCTCCCGTAGGAGTCTGGTCCGTGTCTCAGTACCAGTGTGGGGGATCATCCTCTCAGACCCCCTACCGATCGTCGCCTTGGTGGGCCGTTACCCCGCCAACTAGCTAATCGGACGCATGCCCATCTTTAACCCCCGGAGGTTTGATCACAAGGCGATGCCGTCTCGTGATGTTATGCGGTGTTAATCCTCCTTTCGGAGGGCTATTCCCCAGTTAAAGGTAGGTTGCATACGTGTTACGCACCCGTGCGCCGGTCGCCAGCGATGTATTGCTACACCCTGCTGCCCCTCGACTTGCATGTATTAGGCCTGCCGCTAGCGTTAATCCTGAGCCAGGATCAAACTCTCCATAGTAAAGTTGATTTGACTTTTGGGATTCGCAATAGCTATTTACTCTCAATATGAATTGAGGGCAATAGAGCCTGTTGTTTCCTTATCAATTTCTCAAAGAACGTTCGCGTATATCGAAATCTGCCGTTGCAGATCGTCGCGTTTCTTGATTGGGGCTGCAAAAGTACAAAGACTCTTGTACAAAACAACCTTTTTGCAAGATTTTTTTTGAAAATCGCTTAATCTTTTGAAAACCAGCTCAAAAAAGTTGATTTCTCAACTTTTTCAATTCAAATGCCACTTTTCAGCAGATTTTGCCACTTCCCAGGGTGGCGCGATATCAACAAAGAACGATTAGGAATGGGAGGACAAAAGTACTCTGAGTTTTTGAATTAGCAAACAAGGGGGCGAAAATAATTATGAACATGGGGGTGCAGTGGAGAATGGAGCGGAAAACGGGGATGCGAGATTGGGAATTCGTAAGTGGTAACTGGTAACTGGTAATTAGTTATTCGATATTAGTTATTCGGGATTAGTGATTGGCGTCCGGGTACAGCCTACTGCTTACCGCCTACCGGGAACAACGGTCTTCCGCTTCATGGGGTGGATGCAGATACCGGGATTGTTTTCCCGTTGAACAAATGCATCCCCTCCAGCGCGAAACGGGCTACATACTCCCCCATACGCTCAGGGGTAGTCGAAGCGCCTATCCCGGGAAAAGCCGCGGAAAACATCTCCGTCTGTACCGAACCCAAGGCCAGGGCATTCACATGCACGCCACTTGTCTTTAACTCCTCCGCCATACACTCGGTCACACCGATAATCGCCGCTTTACTGGAACTGTATGCGGATAGTCCCGCAAACTTGGTACTTCCCTGCACGCCTCCCATCGATGATATGTTGACAATATGCCCGGGCGCAGCTCCCCTGTCCATTTCCTCCCTGCTGCGGATCAGCCCCGGCAACAATACGCGACTCACGGCAACTGCTCCGAATACATTCGTCGCATAGACTTCTTCCCAGTCTTCCGCCCGCAATTCCCCGAACGGTTTATTGATCAATCGACCCGCATTGTTGATCAAGGCATCAATGGTTGCGGAACGGGCCAGGATTTCCTTACCGATGTCTTCCACTTCCCGTTGCTTGGAGATATCCGCCGGCAATAAATGCATGCGCGCACGCACACCGCGCTTCCCGGCTTCGGTTTCCAACCAGCCCAGTTTGGTGCGATTCCGGGAAACGACAATGACGGTATGCCCCTCCGTTGCACTCCATAGACTTGCTTCGAATCCGATGCCGGACGATCCGCCCGTGATAACCAGTGTTGCCATAGCTTTTGCTGACTTGTAACCTTTCGAACCGGCTGGTTGCTTTCACGAAAGTTGGCGTAATTTAGCAAGATGATCCGTAGGGTCCTGCTTCTCCTCTCCTGCTGCCTCTCCGTCAGCATCCTTTCCGCCCAATCCCCCATGCTGCAACCACCGTCCCCGTCGGAAGGCGATCGCTTCATCGACAGGGTGTTCTTCGGCGGAAACTTCGGACTTCAGTTCGGTACGCAGACGATCATCGAAGTTGCCCCGATCGTCGGTTACCGGCTGACCGACCGACTCGCCGCCGGCGTCGGCGGAAAGTATATCTATTACCGCTACCGGTCAGCTCCCTTCGAGTATTCCACCAACATGTACGGCGGAAGCGTATTTGCCCGCTACAACATTCTGGAAAACCTCTTCGCCTATACCGAATACGAGATCCTCAACCTCGATGCGCCGGATCCCCTGAACCCTTACCAACTTCGCAGAACGAATGTCACTTCCGTCTTCGTCGGCGGCGGCTATCGCCAAATGCTCGGAAACAACTCTTCCCTCAACCTGATGCTGCTGTATAACCTGAACGAATCCACGAATTCACCTTATCAAAATCCGATCATCCGGATCGGTTTCGGATTCGGGATCTGACCCACTTTCCCCTTTCAATACTTCTCTTCCCGGAGATAGGGCTGCGCACCAAAAAGATTCAGGTCGACATTACGCATGATCTGGTTGTAATAATCCTGCTTCGGCAGGTAGTACACCGAGTAATTTTTACCGATGTAATACAAAAGCATGGGTTCGTCGAGGTAGGACGCAAAGACCAGATTACCGGAAGTAGTATCTCCTTCCTGCACGACCAATTGATTGTACCAGCGTCCGCTGACCAACACAGCAGGACGACTGATGCTGTCCACCGAGGTCAGGATCTCTCGCGTGAAGTTCATACCCTCCTGACGACGCGATTTGTAGGCAACTACCGGTCCACGCAAGACATCCAACACCAGTGTCTCACCGCCTGCCCGAAAACGGAAACTGGCAGACGAGGGCTTTGCTGCATCAAGCCGGTCCACGGGTCCGAGGGATCCCACAAATGGCGACAGGACCAGGAGATAACAACACAACTTGAACGCCGGCTCGTAGAGGTACTTCCCCAGAATGAGGATTACAAACGGTACCACCGGCGCCAAGTATCCGGACTCCATCGGTAAGCGAAGAAAAGCAATCACATAAAGATCGATCCCGATCAGCCAGGCGATCACATAGCGTTCATTGACAGATCGTGGAAACAGGTAGCGCTTGGACGTGATCCGGTTCGGAAGGAACAGCAGGACTACGCCAAGAAAAATAGCGAGCAGCCCTACGACTCCCCATACTTCAAAGGTGAACTTGTATAGAATCTTTGCGATCGAGGGATAGGGTACGGGATAATAGGTGAGGAAATCCCAGCCGTATCGGTGGATGACGGGAGCAAAACACAACAAGCCAACTATCAAGGCCGGTACAGCATACAACAGAATGCGCCGGAGGTTGACGAGCAACCCGCCATTCCCGATCAGGATGATGATGTACGGGAGCAGCATGGCACCCGATGTGACGCGCGTGCCGATGGCCAAACCGGTGAGAATTCCGGCCAGCACAGGTTTTTCAGTAACGACGAAATAAAAAGAAGCGAGCAGAAAACCCAACGCGATCGTGTAATCGATGGTTGTGGTGCTATGAATGTAAATAACCGGCACGGCCGCCAAGGCTGCAGCAGCCAACAAAGGATGACGAAACCGAAGGGCCTTGAGGGATAGTGCGAAAAAGAGAATGCCCGCCGCGCTTACAAGCGCAACCAGCAGATTCAGCGCAGTCGCACCACCATTGATCAGTAAAGCGCTCAGTAACTCCTGCACCGGATAGCCCGGGAGCCGCGACGCTTCGTAACTACCCGTATCATGGATGTTCTTTGCCGTCAGCGCGACAGCCCATGAATCACCATCCAGGCCATAACCATCGGAGAGAAATGGCAAGCGGCTCAGCAGAACAGCCAGGAAGAACAAGACGTACTTCGGGCGGTCGTTGGATAATTGAACGGTCTCCAAGGCAGGACAAATTTATACCGACTCCTGCCGGTAAGAAAGACCGAATTACATTCTTTTGAACAGCAGGCCTAAGGCTCGGTTAAAAATCCTCCAGTTCCAGATTACCCATGAACCGGACGATCCTGGACGCCTTTCGCTGTATATAGGCAGTCGGTTTTGCCGGTGACCATTTCCTTGGATTGGGCAGGACCGCGGCCAGGAGCGCCGCCTCCCGGTTGGTGAGTCGAGCGGCCGGTTTGTGGAAGTACTCCTTGGCAGCCACTTCGGCGCCATAGATGCCCTCCCCCATTTCGACGATGTTAAGGTAGACTTCGATGATCCTTTCCTTGCTCCAAAATACTTCGATCAGAAAGGTGAAATACACTTCGAAGCCTTTACGGACATATGATCGGGATGGCCAGAGGAACAAGTTCTTCGCTGTTTGTTGGGAGATCGTGCTGGCTCCCTTCAAGCGTTTACCCTTGTGCCGCTCGTTGTAACGCTGGGCTTTTTGGATAGCCTCAAAATCGAACCCGAAATGCTCTTCGAAGCGCTGGTCCTCCGCCGCAATGACTGCGAGTGGTAATGCGGGACTCATCTTGTCAAGGGACGTCCAATCTTTGCTCATCCGCAACGACCTTCCGTCTGCCAACTGCTCGACACAACGGATCAGCATCAAAGGAGTAACCGGAACAGGAATAAAGCGGAACAGGATCACGGACAGGACGCTTAGAATAAAAAATCCCGCGACAATACGAATCGTCCATTTCTTCAGACGAGCCCACCACCCTTTCTTTCCTTTCCCCGTTTCTTTTTTCCCGGCCATTGCCTGTTTCTTACTTCAACTTGAGATAAACTGTTTCACCCGGACCCAGATCGAAACTGTAGTACCACCCATTACCGGAAGCACGAACCTGAAGCGCTTTGCTTCCCGCATCCAGTGTTCCTTCCGAAAAAAGTGTAAATCCCTGAATAGTCTCGAGCCCGGAATTGGCATAGCTCCATCCTTCTCTGGACGGGATCGTTTTCACTTTTCTGACTCTCTGCTGAAAACCAAGATATTCCCGGACAACCGGCAACCACAGCTTGTGCTCTTCCCGGTAGCGCGCTTGCAAGGCGAGCACGTCATCGAAGGCCGGTTCTATCTCCCAATGGCCGCCGCTAAAACGATAGAAACCTGTTGAGGAGTCCACCCGCGCGGGATAACAATGCGCTACGTATGTTCCCCGGCGCCGGGCCAAATCGTCCAGGCGCTGTTCGCCCAGGTAATAGGACCACATGCCGGCATCCGGCGGATCGAGGGTCGTGGTCGTACGCCAATGCATCAAGTTTCTGCTTCTTGTGGGATGCGTCCACCAAACCGGTGCAGGAAATCGTCCGGAGATGCCGGAGTACGGAGCATCCAGGCGCGAATCGAACGAGTATGGAAGGAAGACATTGCTGTCCTCGTAATAACAATTCCACACCGATGTGATCCCATACCTCAACCAGGTATCCAAAGCGTAGCCGGTCGAAAGCGAGTCGAGTCCGTCGCAAACCAAATCCTCCCGATTGCTACTCGGAGCATTGTCGTAACCGTGGTCGATCCAGGTCGTTGTACCGAATCGGGATCGCATATACTGCAACGCTTCATCCAACTGCTTTCGGGTGCTGGTGAAATGCTCGGGTGTGTGCAGGGCGATCTCACTACCCGACTCTTCGAAGTTCAACATCAAGGCTTCAAATCCCGGTGTTTCCTTCATCGTCGCGATACTACCCGGAAACGCCGCATGACGCTTTCGATTCGTGACGCGATCCGGGTTGTTGAAAAATACGCTCTTGGTCATCGGGATGCCGCGAGCAACGAATCCCTTCCTTGCGGCAGACGGGTCCGAGATCGAATCATTACCAAACATCACCGCGCCTTGCAACTTTACATCCGAATAATCGGCATGCTCTGTCCAGATAAAGGTCGCGTCGTAGCCAAACGGTCGGTCCTGCACGGCAGGAAGTCCGATAGGAACACCGAAATACGTATCCCACCGGGCTTCCAGGTGTTCCCCCGCTTTATACATACTGCAACTGCGATCCACGCGATGATTGCGGCTTTTCTTCTCCTTCGGCCAGTATAGCAAAGGATGATCCATGGACCAATCGGCATTCAACCAAAGCGTGTTGGAGACCCAATCCAATTGCAACGAAGTAAGTTGGTCGGGATAAGAAACGATCATCTCGGGAACACTATCGCCAAAACTTACAGCGCCTCTTCCCAACCAGCTTTCTTCGTCATCCCCTGCTTGAATGATCCTTCCAGCGGCATCCGCCGCCTGGCTGGCAGCAGGTTGCACCAGCATCACCACGGCCTGCCGGACCAGTTCGGTCGATTGTAGCCATTCGGTCTTCAGGCTCCAACGGATCGATGCCGCCTTTTCGTCGGCCGTAAGAACTACGACACTATTGAATCGTTCATTCGCCAACCGAAATATCAGGTGATGCACTCCCTGCGAAACGGAATCTCGTTGAAACTCCAACGAACTGTACCGGGGGGTTATGGAATCGCCCTTAGCTTCCGAATATAAAAGCACATTCCGGATCACACGCCTCCCGTCGGGACGATCCACCCGCAGGATTCCACCGGCCGGCTGAATCCGTATTGCGTAGTCCGATCCCAGAAACACCTCCTGCTCTGCACTTCTCGAATCGGATCGCGGCGAGCCCGGAGGAAGAAAAGAAGGCAGATCCCAACGGTAGAGACTGAAATTCAAACCGGATGCTTCCACCCGAGGCTGCTTGTCCGGTTGGTAGAGGTAGACTTTAATAGTCGTACCCTTCCTCAGGAAATTTGCCGGTACCCTGAACACAGCTTCAGTATTGACAAATTCATACTGCTTATCCAACTGACTGTTTAGATCACGGCCGTCCCACAATAAGGTGTGCCCCTGCTCTTCCACCGACAGTACCCACTGGATACCGGGATTGACGATGGACGATCGCAGCCTGGCTTCACAACGCAATAGGACGGAGCGAATCGGCAAACTGTCGGGCCAGGTCCAGGTGTAGCCGGCACCGTAAGGATGCAAACTGTCCGTAACCAAAATGAACTTCCCGTTCGGCAATGCCTGTCGCTGTTCCAGGTTCATCCAACCACCTGCAGTTGGCTGGGAAGTAAAATCGGTCGACCACAGAATCGTATCTGGAAATGTCGCTTGCGCCGACATTCGGTTTACGATCAGCAGCAGGAAGAAAAAAAACAACTGGCCACGCATGGACGACGAAGATAAAAGTATCTGATGAGCGGTAAACGTTTCGAACAGGACAAAAAAAAACCACCCGGAGGTGGACCAATGCTATAAAAGGATCGGCTATTCGTTGGGTTTATCTTCCGGCTGGAGCGCCGCGGCTGCCTGAGCCTTTCCGGCATACAGGTCCGCCATTTTCTGGTCGCCGGACTTCCGATAGGCCTTGGCCAGACTGTCATACAGGGCCGGTGAGCCGGGATGCATATCGAGGTTGAGCTTCAACAATTTGATCGCTTCGTCGAAACGGCGGCGCTTCGACAATTCGCCTGCCAACAGCGATACGTGTTCTTCGCTTGCCGGATAGGGTTTGAGTATGACATCCCGGGAAGCGAGTGTGATGACCGACGCCCAGTGTGTGAATTCTTTCCTGATCTGCCCTACCTGCCGGATGAAGTATTCATATGGGATCATGTCGTCGATCAGGTCATGCTCGTATGCCCGAAGCGAAGCCTGCAGGAATTCGTAGGCCTCCCAGGGTTTCATGCCGGCCCGGGAATAACGGGAAAGCATGCGGTCGCCCTTAACGAGAAAGACCGTATCGCCATCCTGTTCGATCAACTCATCAAAATTCATCAATGAGGCCAGGGCGATCTGACTGTAATTCTGGGATTCGTTCTTAAAGCCTCCGCAGGTTGTCTGCCAGATTTGCTCAAACAACTGCAAGCCGCCGGCCTTCGGGTCGAGCGCATTGATAACACAACGAACATTACCGGCGCCGGCATGATAGGCATGCAGAACGAGGAGCCTGAACCAAAGATCGTGTTCCTGATAAGGAATGCCTTTTTCATCCAGGAACTTCCGGATATAAGGCACGCATCCTGTGTTGATCAGGCGAGCGGCGGCCATTCCGGCCTTGTTCATGTCGAGGCGATCGTCGTGGTACTTGGAAACCTTCAACCCAAAACGCCGGGCGACAGCCGGCATGAGTTGAAACGGGCCCCTTGCACCAACATACGAGCGTGCGGCTCCTTTACCCGGGCTTTCGATCAGAAGGATCGCCTGCGCGTAAAAAGGATCACAGCCGTGCTTCCTGAACACCTGGATCGCCTGATTGATATCGTCGAGTGTCTTTTTGACTTCATAGAATTCCCGCTTCCCTGCGGTTACATACAGTTGTTCCGTAGGAGCGATGCAATGCAACTGCGAGAGACTGTCTTTGAAGCAGATCTTCTCCAATTCGGTCTGGTTCATCCAGACCGATCGTGAAACACGTTCGACCGGCTTACGGCAGGAAGCGATGTTGATGATGCAGGTGTCGCTGGTCATGGTGATGACTTCGCGCCAGAAACGCGCCTGGCCGACGGTGTCCCAGCCTTCCGTGTAGAGCGATGAATCGCGCAAGAAGGTATAACGACTGCTGCCGTTCCAACCCACGATCGTCTTGGTCACCCAGGCATCAGGGCCTGCCATGCTCTCTAACGTCGTGGTGAGCAACACCAGGAGCGTAAAAACGGCTCGAATCGGATGAAAACGATTAGACTGGAACATACCTCGAATAACCCATACGTCCGGCGGATCCGGAAGTTGGGACAAAACGCAGGAAATCCTTACGCTATTGTGAGTTCAGAGACCGCGAACTTTCTCCTTATGCTTTTTGATTTGTCTTGAAAGCGAGTTCATGCACAGATCGGTCGCCTCTTCAAATGTCTTGCATTGTTCGCTCACGATGATATCGTTGCCGGGAAGCTGGATCTTGATCTGCACGATCTTGTTCTTCATATCGGACGATTTGTCCAGCTTCAGAAATACCTCGCCACCGATGATATGGTCGTAAAAGGTCACCAGCTTGTCCACTTTATCCTGGATGAAATCGATGAGTTTGCGGTCGGCGTCGAAATGAATGGATTGAACTCTGATCTTCATAGTGCTTTCTTCTACTTTTTAAACGTTCGCTCAGGCTCTCGGATGAGCCTGCTGATAAACTTTCTTAAGTTTCTCGATGGTATTGTGCGTATACACCTGGGTCGCGCTCAGGTTGGCATGACCGAGCAGTTCCTTGACACTGTTGATGTCTGCTCCCCGGTTGAGCATGTGTGTGGCGAATGTATGACGCAGGACGTGCGGACTACGCTTTTCCAGTGTGGTGATGATTCCAAGATAACGCTGGACCAGCCGGTAAACGAATTTAGGGTAGAGCGGTTTTCCCTGATCGGTCACGAAAAAATTTTCCCTGGATGCAACAAGGCTGTTCCGGGCCTGCCGGTATGCAACGATCAACTCCCGCATCTTATTTGTAAACGGAATGACGCGCTCTTTGTTTCTTTTACCCAGGACTTTGAGTTGCATCGCGTGGAGGTCCACATCCGAATCCTTCAATCCGACCAATTCAGCCAGACGCATGCCGGTTCCGTACAGGATCTCCAATACCAGACGGTCCCGAAGACCCGTAAAGCCCTCGGGAAACGCGACTTCGGTGAAGAGCTGGTCCATTTTCCGTTCATCAACGAAGGCAGGAAGCCGCTTCGAGGTTTTCGGGGCCTGCACCCGCAGCATCGGATTGACGCGCAACGCTCCCTGACGAAGCAGGAATTTATAATAGGTTTTTAATGTAGTCAGCTTCCGGTTGATGGATCGGGTCGTGATCTTCTGCTCCATCAGTTGGACAATCCAGGAGCGGATCATCGAATGCGTAGCTGCCGACAGATCATCGGTCTCATAGGTTGACCGAAGGAAAAGGGCATACTGCTCCAAGTCGGTACTGTACGCCTGGACCGTGTGTGGCGAGAACCGCTTTTCGTAACGGATGTATTGAAGGAATCCCTGTATCACCGCAATAAAAAAAGAGAACCTCCCGAATGGGGGAAGTTCTCCTGCTATGCTTTCTTTACCATCATCGCATTCGTGTTACGAAACGATTATGAGTAAAGATACAATTTCCGGCTGGATACAGCGAGCGAATCAGAGCGTTTCCTGGCGCTGCATCAGGTCGCGGTATTTCGCGCGAAGAACCTGCTGGCGGCGGGCAACCGACTTTTTCTCAAAAGTCTGGCGGCGACGCAATTCACGCAAAACTCCCGTACGTTCGAATTTCTTCTTGAACTTCTTGAGAGCCTTGTCGATTGACTCGTTTTCTTTGATCGGAACGATGATCATGTTGTTCTTTTGTATTGGGGTGGCGAAATTACAAAATCCTGAATTAAAAGCAAATTATTTGAGGATTTCGCGGGAAATTACCAGTTTTTGAATCTCCGATGTCCCCTCCCCGATGGTGCACAGTTTGGAGTCCCGGTAGAACTTTTCAACCGGAAAATCCTTGGTATAGCCGTAGCCGCCAAAGATCTGAACGGCGTCCGTGGAAACCTGTACAGCTACCTCCGAGGCGTAATATTTCGCAAAAGCGCTTTGTTTTGAGCATTTCTCACCCCGATTCTTGAGGTCAGCCGCCTGAAGCGTAAGGAGTTCCGCCGCCTCGATCTTAGTTGCCATATCGGCCAATTTAAAGCCAATCGCCTGGAACTCAGCGATCGGTTTGCCGAATTGCTGACGCTCCCGGGAATATTTCAAGGCCGCGTCGTAGGCCCCTTTGGCGATTCCCAGGGAAAGGGAGGCAATGGATATGCGGCCTCCATCGAGGACCTTCATCGCCTGTACAAATCCGTCGCCCACATTTCCGAGCACCTGGTCCTTGCGGATGCGGCAATCTTCGAAAATAAGCTCCGCAGTTTCGGAGGCGCGCATGCCCAGTTTGTTCTCTTTCTTGCCCGCCTTAAATCCAGGGGTCCCGCGTTCCACGATAAAGGCCGTTATGCCTTTTGAATCGAGAAGTTCTCCGGTCCTCGCCAAAACGACCGCAACATCCCCGCTCTGTCCGTGGGTGATCCAGTTCTTGCTGCCATTGATGACCCAATGGTCGCCGTCCTGCTTCGCTACGCATTGCATGCGCATCGCGTCACTGCCGGTATTGGCTTCAGTGAGTCCCCAGGCTCCGATCCACTGACCGCTGGCCAGTTTCGGAAGGTATTGTTGCTTCTGTGTCTCGTTACCGAACGCAAGAATATGACCGGTACAAAGTGAATTGTGCGCCGCCATGCTCAAGCCGATGGATCCGCAAACACGCGCCACCTCAACGATAGCCGTCATGTATTCGAAATAGCTCAAACCGGATCCGCCGTATTCGTGCGGCACCAGGATACCCATCAGCCCCTGCTCTCCCATCTTTCGAAACAAATCGACCGGGAACAGTTGCTCTTCATCCCACTTCATCATATCGGGGCGAACATGGGTCTCAGCGAACTTGCGAACGGTCTCTGCTATCAGTACCTGGTTTTCGGTAGGTTGGAAATTCATAGGATCAATAACAACAACTAAGTGGTCTGTAGTGTTCAATACGATACCAGCGCTTTTACGGGTGCGCCATACGGGTTCAGTTTATCCCGACCGTTGAGAAAGTCGAGGCTTACCACGAATGAAAAGCCCGCGACTTCACCGCGCAGGTGGCGGATTAATTCGGCTGCCGCAGCGGCGGTTCCTCCGGTTGCCAGCAGATCATCGTGAACCAGGATGCGGGTTCCCGGCTTGATCGCGTCTTCATGCATCTCCATGGTCGCGCTTCCGTACTCGAGCTTGTATTCGTAGGAAACAGTTCGATAGGGAAGTTTGCCTTTCTTGCGAATGGGAATGAACGGCACATTGAATCGCTGGGCGAGCATCATTCCGAAAAGAAATCCCCGGCTCTCTACTCCAACAATACCGCCGATATCTAGTCCGGAAAAATCATGGTGAATGGCACCGACGATATCCGAACACAATGCCGGGTCGAGCAGAATCGGCGTGATATCCTTGAACAGGATTCCGGGTTGCGGAAAATCGGGGATATCGCGAATTGCGGTACGGATACGGGAGACAACGTCCATGGATCAGCTGCGGGACGTTTGTAAATAATTGGTTGACAATTATTTATTGGCCATGCCCGACTTCCAGATAAGGCGCAAGTTTACGGAAAATGTCCTCGCCTATCAAACCGGTCTTGAGCAGTTCTTCCACGTGCTGATACGGACCGTGTTGCTTCCTGTAATTGATCAGGATGCGGCCCGTCTTCCATCCGATGTACGGATGCCGGCCGAATTGTTCGAGTGAATCCGTGTTCAAGTACAATCGACGCAGCGGTACCGATTCATCAACCGTCAGGCGGCGAATGATGAACGTGTACAAGCTGTCATCGACGCCCCAGACTTCCCGTAACTGCTCCAGTGAATAAAAACCACCCAGCCGATCACGGTAGCGCACGATCCTGCCGGCCAATCCAGGGCCGATTCCGGGCAATGCTTCCAGGGACGCGGAATCGGCACCATTCAACTCGAGTAACGGAAGTTCAGTTCGCTTATAGACCGACGTATGCTGTATGCGAACCGGCAGTGAATCCGGCAGTAACACGAAAGGCGCAAGCATCCGCGCGCGATTCGATCCGATTCCGTATGCCTTCGCCAGATCGCTTTTCACCCGGAAGCGTCCGCCCTTCTTCAGATAATTGAGCACCGATCCGGCTTGCTTCGCTGTAAGTCCGAGCCGTTCCCAGCCTGCCGCATCCAGTCGATTTGGATCGAAGGGGACCAACTGCTTTGCACCAGTAGCGTCGGGCTTCCGATGCTCGCGCTGCAGGATCCGCTGCTCTTCGTCGGGCGGTCTGCTTTTCATCGCGTCGACCAAAGCGCGTTGCAGGGTAGCCGCGTCGGAAGGCATTGGCGGAGCAGCGTACCTGTTCAGGTAATACAGGTAAGCGCATTGCCCCAGCAGGATCACACTCAGGATGGCGACCCCTTTTCGTTCGCGTCTGGTAAAGGTGAAATGGTCCTTCCAGGAATGCAGGACCGAAAAGCGATTGGACGACCGACGCATCGGTCAAAGGACGTCACGCCACCGGTAAAGCGCCAACCATTATAAGCTGTTTCTTCACCACCTCGAGTCCTTCCAGAAAGGAACGCGGACGGAAATCCAAGTCACGCTCCGCCTTTCCGATAATGAATCCGGTCACCGGCGGCCTCCGGGCAGGCTGGTTCAATTCATCGGAACTCACGGACCGGATCAGCGATGCGTCCAGTTGGAAATAATCCGCCACGATCCTGACCATGTCGAGGATGCACATGAGTTCACGACCGGAGACATGATAGATCCCGTTGACTCGCCGAACCGCCGCTTCGATGCAGGCATCGGCGAGGTCTTCCGCCAAGGTGGGAGAGCGAAACTGGTCGTTGATCGCGTTGATGGATTTTCCGGCCCTCAGGGAATTCAGGGTCCACAACACGACATTCGAGCGACTGTTGTCGTCAACCACTCCGTAAATGATGATCGTCCGGAGAATCGCCCAGGAACGTGCCTGTGCCGTGACCACCTGTTCCGATTCCAGCTTGGTAGCGGCATAATGACTCAAGGGGTTCGGCCGATCGTTCTCGATGTACGGACCGTTTGCCCCGTCGAAAACGAAATCAGTCGAAAGGTGAACCAAGTGCGATCCATGCTCATTACACGCCTGCACCAGGTACCCGGTGGCCGTAACATTCATTTGTACGGCTTCTTCCCTCCTGCTCTCGCAGGCATCGACATTGGTGAGTGCGGCGGTATGGATGACGGCATCCGGCCGGTAACGATCCATCACCGATTTGACTTGTACAGGATCGGTGATGTCGAGTGAAACATACTCGTACCCGTCCTTCCTGCTCAACCGGTTTTCTCCCCGTGAACTGGCAATGCAACGGACATTTTGCCGGCCGATCAAACCATAGACGATCTTTTGCCCCAGCAGGCCGTTGCTCCCGGTAATCAGGATCGTTGTGGTTGAACTCATACCGACTGACGTATTATTTCCCGAAACTGCAAGACCTGCTCCTGGGTCCCGAGCACGAACAACTTCGTTTCGGGAAGCATGGGCGTGGATGGATCCGGATTGATGATGTACTCTCCGTCGCGCGTTTTCATCCCGATGATGTTCGCGCCGGTCTTGTTACGGATCTCCAGATCACGGATCGACTTGTTCAGCATGCGCTCCGGCAAATCGCGGCAAATGATCTCCTCCAGCCGGATGTTGATTCTTCCGGTGATATGGTCGATGAACTCCAGCACATCCGGCTTCGTGATCAGCGCTGCCATGTGGGTGCCGCCGATCTTGTCAGGCATGATCACGTTATCCGCGCCGGCGCGCTTCAATTTGTGTTCAGAGCCGTCCTCCGAAGCTCGACTGATGATCTTCAATCCGGCATTGCGGTCGCGCGCTGTCAACACCACGAAGACATTGGCCGCGTCCGACGGCAGGGCGGCGATCAACGCCTTCGCGCGATCAAGACCTGCGTCCAGCAATACCTCATCCTTCGTCGCGTCCCCCTCGAGGAAAAGGATATTGTCCTCCTCCTGCATCTGAGCGATGATCGCCGGATTGGACTCGATGGCGACGAACGGGATATTGCCTGACCGGAGTTGTTCGCAGGCCTGGCGGCCATTCCGGCCGAAACCGCACACGATGACGTGGTTGGTCAGTTGCTTGATTTCCTTGTTCACGCGATAATGTTTGAAGTATAACTGGAACTCTCCCTCGATCACGTACCGGGTGATCACGGATACGGCGTATGCGAAAGCACCGATGCTGAAGATGATCAGAAAGACGGTGAAAATCTTCCCGTCCGAATCCAACTCCTTGACTTCCCGGTAACCGACGGTCGCTACCGTGATCACGGTCATGAACACCGCATCGAGGAAGTTGTAGTCTTCCAGCAACATGTAGCCGACTACTCCCAGCAGCAGGACGAATACGACCAGCCCGATGGCGACATACAGCTTTCTAAAATAGTGGAAGTTCGAATAGACCAGGCTCACACGACGTATTACGGATACGCCTCAAAGTTAATTCCGGGGCCTTATATCCTTCGGTGACGCCGGTCATTTTTTCAACGAAGTGCATGACCTGCCCAAACACCCCAGCCGTGCGTTCCGGCGACCAGCACGCCGTCCGATTTTCGGATCGCCAGGCCGCTGACCATACAGGCCGGCAAGCCGGCAGACCAATCCGACCACCGATTATCCTGCAGGCGCCAAACGCCGCGACGGGTGCCGGCATAGAGGGTGCGTTGGGCGTCCCAATCGTACGCCAGCGTATAAACATCATTGCTGCCGGACAATCCTTCTACGACCGTTTGCCATCGCTGAGCAACACCACCGCTTCGGTTCTGCATGACCTTACCCTTTGCTCCGCCCCGGAAACCAACGGTGATCCATTCCGCATGGTCGGGATGAACGGCCAGGCTGGTAATCGACATCCAGGCTACCGACTGCAATCCGACTGTAATGTCGACCCACGTGTCACCGCCGTCGGTCGACTTGTACAACCGTTGCTTCAATCGGTCCGACCACACCGGATTCTCGAATGCCACGTAGATGGTCAGGCTATCCGAAGGCGCCCAGGCAACGGCAGTCATGGTCAGGCCGGGGTCCAGGGCGGAATCGACCCGGTGCCGCGACCAGGTACGACCCTGATCACGGCTGATAAAGAGATCGTGAAATCCGGACATGATTAGTCCGGGATAAACAGGATGCGCGGCAAGTGCGGTGAGGTAATAGCCACGACCTGCTCCTTTGGGGGTACACGTAATCCAGTTGACGCCTCGGTCGGTGGAACGCCCTACGATCGTGTTATTACCATCGGCATGATAGGCGACCGAATCGTTCTCGGCATCGAACTCCACCCCCATCCCGTCACCTCCGCGTACAATAAACCAGGCTCCACCCAGCGTATCGCTTCGAAAAAGTACCGTGCCGCAGTCCTGCAGACCCGAAAGAACACGCAGGGAGGTATCGGGAGCGATGGCAACATCCCAGCATTCGGCCATCGAAACGCTTTCGGACGCTTTGAACCAGGTTTTTCCCGTATCGGTAGTCGCGTATAAGCCGCCATCCGTCGAAGCGAGCAGGTACTTTCCCTGTGGATCGAACGTCAGCTCATGCACATCATCGTGCAGATCTCCCCCGGCATAGACGGCGCGCCAGGTTGTCGCTGACCGAACGAGACGGTTAACCTTATTGCCTGCGCTAAAGAAGATCAGTTCCGGGTTCAGCGGATGTACTGCCAGGGCAGTTCGCCAGGGCGGCGAGGCAGCACCATTACCCAGCAAGGAGAAGGAACATCCCTTATCGAGCGATCGGAAGAGCTGATTGGTCCGCAAGGAATCATTGACAACGAGCAGATCCACCGCTCCCGAACGGCCCATGCTTACCGACAATTCCATTCGCGAAACCCCCTTCGCTGCAGGCAGACCACTGCGATCAAGCAGGGTCCAATGACTTCCGAAATCGAGCGAACGGTAAAGAGCAGAACCTGCGGCATACAAGACGCCAGCACCCTGGTCATACTCCAGTTCCTTCAATCTACCGAGCGTATCTTGCAAAACCGGATACCAATTGGCACCTGCGTCGAGTGACCGGTACACATAGCCGGTATATCGTCTGTTGGAATAATCGTACGTGTGCAAGACCAGGCACATCCTGGCCGGTCGTTTGGGATCGATGACCAGCCGGCGGGCGACTTTGCCGGATGGAACGCTCCAAAAAGCGGTGTCAACACTGCCATCGGCTCGCATCCACTTGCCAACCGGACCCTCCCAACTCCGTCCGTCATCATCGGACCGAAAGAGACCACTGGATACACAATGCTCCGCCCATAAAGCCGGACCGTTGTGATCGAGTATGCAATCGGCGTCGCCGGCCACTGCGTACCACCTTGACAAGTCCTTAGGATGCTGTTGCAAATCGGCCACACCGCCCTCCAGCAGATCAGATCCGGTGATTACTTCCCAGTTCAACTTTTCCTGATTCCATCTCCACATACCGCCATACGGTGTGAGCAGGATCCACATCAACGTTCCATCGGCTTGCTTCAGAAACCGAACAGCGCCCGCCCTACCGATGCCGCGCGCATTCTTCAGAAAGAAATCCGATTTGCCGGGAAACTCCGGGAATGCAGAAGGTCCCAACAGGCGCCAATCCTGAGCCTGAGCCCGAAATTCAATAAGCAAGTGAAGGGTAACAAGCACAACGGTCAGGCACCTGGAGATGCCTACCGGATGCCGGAGGCTGTCAAAGGTCCCAGACCGAGGTACGCCTGTTGAAGACATAATTCTTCATTTTGATCCAGAAAGCCAGGATCATGTATAAGATGACCGGGGATCCGACAGCAAGGAAACTGGCGTAGATAAAAAACAACCGGATCGACGCGGTTTGCATATTCAGCCGCTCGCCCAACCAGGAGCAAACGCCAAATGCCTGACGTTCCCAACGGTCACGGATCGATTCGAAGAGCTTCATCGGGTGAATGGATCAAATGGTTGCCGATGCTGCAAGATAAACATTTTTTAGGCGTACAGTAGTTCCGTAGCAGGTGCAACAAGGCTTGGCCGTCGCCCGCATGCAGTGGCTTTACACCAGCCGCTCTCCATTCGCGCAGCGGCAGGCTCCTTTCCGAAGGCAGTTCACAGATCCAACGCATCGCCTTTTCCTGCCAATCCAAATTACCTTCATACTTTCCTCTGGCAAAGACGAACGGTACCACCGTATTCAAGAGGAGGATCCGAATCGCGTCTTCGCCCAACCACTTTTCCTCCGACCTGGTTGGCATTCCAAAACGGTAATGGTTGTGCCAATAAGGGGAAACGTCAACCCGAAACTTCGACGAGAGCGCTTTCAGCTCTTGTTCTTCGAGGCAGCGCTGGAGCAAGGGAAATGTTGTTTGGAGGAGGGAGGCGAGTTGGGCCAGCCGGATCGTAGGGAAATTGCGCGGTCGCATCCGCAGGAACTTCCAACCGGGCAATGGGATCGGCTCAATCCCCAGCTTGTGCCGCTGAAAGCGGTATTCCTCCAACAGCCCGGAACTATATTCATCCGGGGCCGGCACCGGTAAAAGCCCGGCTTGTCCGAAGAGCAAGGCTTCCAACGTACCTCTGCGTTGAGCGGTTTTCAGGAGGACCTTCAGCGGCAGGGATGACGCGACACGTTCCATCGGATCGGCATTGATGGAAAAGCCCATGGAACGACTGACCGCACGAAAAATCGCGTCCTCCCAATCGCCCCTCGATAAGAGCAAGTGCTGATCGACCCGCTTCACACGTTCTTCGAGTCGCTCCATCAGCATGCGGTCGATCCAGGAAGCCCAAAGGTGCGAGGGAACCAACGATAATCGGTCCGCGCAGGCAATGGCTGAAGACCGTTGGACCAGTACTTCATACTGTTCCCACCATGCCGCTAAAGCTGATTCCGGGAAAACGAATGTCGGCAGCATTCGGCCATGGACATCGAACACCTCCGCATCGTGTACAGCTACCGCATGCAGAATGCAATTGCCATACAGCGGGTCGGATTGGTGACCATGCCGATTCCAGTCGGAGGAACGCAGGTGGATCTCAACGTTTCCCGCCCATTCAGCCGCACCGATACGCAGTCGGGCATTGAAGAAATCGGGGCCGGCATCGCGATTGTACAAACCGGGCTGCAGGATGTGCAAAGTTTCGCCGCCTTTCGTTACCAATGGCTCCAGACTGAAAACGCGTTGCGACCAGACGTGGTGAAGGAATCGTTCGTTCATGTGACCGACTGCAAAGCAAGTCGGAAGAACATTCATTCACTCTCAATAAATGCGGGAAACTCAAACGCCGAGCAAACGGGACATCTCTTGTTGCAAGGCCATAGCTTCATTTCTTGCCGCTTCGGCGAAGTCCTCGCCCGATGAGGCATAGATGATTTGCCGGGAACTATTCACAAGCAAGCCCACCTGGTCGTTCATGCCGGCTTTGGAGATGGCCTCCAGGTCGCCCCCCTGAGCACCTACGCCGGGAACGAGGAGAAAATGGTCAGGTACGATCTTTCGAACACGTGTGAAGAGCTCCGGATGCGTGGCACCGATCACGTACATCATGGAATCGGGTCCGGCCCAGCGTTGCGAGGTGTGCAGGACGTGTTCGAAAAGTTGTTCTCCGGCCGCATGTCCGGGCAGGGCGACATCGAGCATCTGGAAATCCAGGCTTCCGGCATTGCTTGTCAGCCCGAGCAGAATCACCCACTTTCCGGGAAATTCCAGGAATGGAGTGACCGAGTCTTTTCCCATGTAGGGAGCAACGGTGATCGAATCGAAAGCGTAGCGTTCAAAAAAGGTCCGGGCATACAAGCTGGATGTATTTCCGATATCGCCTCGTTTGGCATCCGCTATGGTGAAACAATCTTTAGGAATCGAGGCCAGCGTACGTTCCAGACTTACCCAACCGGACGGGCCTTCCGCTTCATAGAAAGCGATGTTGGGCTTATAAGCGACACACAAGTCCGCCGTCGCTTCAATGATCTGTCTGTTGAATTCGAAGACGGGGTCTTCCGCCTTCAGCAGATGCTTCGGCAATTTTCGGATATCCGTATCCAGCCCGATGCACAAGTACGATCGCTTGGCGCGGATCAATCGGGTCAGTTCCTGGCGTGTCACGCCGCAAAAGTACGGAATGCCGGCGGGATGCACCGCCGGACCGCGCCCTGAATTCATCCAATCGAAAAACCGCTTACCTTTCCAACGCCTATGGCTTCACCCCCCAACCACCGCAAACTCTCCCTCTTCGACTCCACCGCCATCATCACCGGTTCGATGATCGGCTCCGGAATATTCATCGTTTCGGCCGAGATCTCCCGACAGGTGCACTACCCCGGTATGTTACTCCTGGCCTGGGCGGTCACGGCCATCATCACCATCCTCGGCGCCCTCAGTTACGGCGAGTTGGCCGCAGCCATGCCTAAGGCCGGCGGGCAGTACATTTACCTCAAAGAAGCGTTCGGACCGTTGTACGGCTTCCTTTATGGCTGGACCCTGTTTTCCGTCATTCAAACAGGAACCATAGCAGCTGTAGGAGTCGCCTTTGCAAAGTTTACCGGTGTCTTCTTTCCGGAAATCGGGCCCGACCGACTGGTGTTCACGATGGGCAACTTCTCGATCAACACTCAGCAACTCCTGGCTGTAGGCGTTATCGTGTTGCTGACGCTCTACAATTTCAGGGAGGTGAAATCCGGTGCCTTTCTGCAAAACATCTTTACCGTCTCCAAAGTTGCCGCACTGATCCTGCTGGTCGTACTCGGCTTCTACTTCGGCATGAAAGGCCTGGGCGACTGGTCGAATTTCAGCCCGGCATTTCCGGATGTCATGACCTTGGCGACCATCGGCGTATTCGGCGCCGCCATGACCGGCTCCCTCTTCTCAGCGGACGCCTGGAACAACATTACCTATACGGCGGGGGAAGTGGACCGTCCGCAGCGCAATCTGCCGCTTTCGCTTTTTCTCGGCACCAGCATTGTCCTTGTACTGTATTTCCTTGCCAACATGGCGTACATCTACGTACTGCCCATGGAGAAGATCCAGTCGGCGGATAACGACCGCGTCGGAACCCTGTTGTTTGAAACCATCCTTGGAGAAAAAGGCAAGTACTTCATGGCGGCGATGATCATGGTCTCGACCTTCGGCTGCCTCAACGGCATCATCTTTACAGCCGGTCGAGTTTATTACGCTATGGCGCGCGACGGCTACTTCTTCCCCAGCGCCGCCAGGCTGAATAAGAACCATGTACCGGCGAACAGCCTGGCGATCCAGTGTCTGTGGGCTTGCCTGTTATGTTTTTCAGGAACGTACGGCGATCTGCTCAACTACATCATGTTCGCAGTCATGCTCTTCTATGTGCTGACCATCGCCGGCTTGTTCGTGCTTCGAAAAAAACGACCGGAAATGGAACGGCCGTACAAGGCCTTCGGATACCCCGTGCTACCCGCGATCTACATCCTGTTGGCCGCACTGGTGGCCCTGGACATGCTGATCTATCAGACCTCCGCCAGCCTGTATGGCTTGGTTATCATTCTCCTGGGCATTCCGGTTTATGCCTTTCTCCAAAGCAAACAGAAGAAAAACGGCAGCCTATCCTGACCATGCGCATCCTGCTCGGTTTCACCCTCGCCTGTGTCGTTTCTTCCTGTGCCTGGACCGATCACTCACCGGAGAACGGTTGGTATGAGGAGAACTTCGACAACCTCAATCACTGGAAACGGGAAGCCGTAATCTCATCCAATCAATGGCGCAGCGGAATGTATGCGACTTTTGCCGACAGCGCTCACCCGGTCAGTGAGTCATTCACCATGCACTTCAACGAAGTTCGCTTTCATCATTACACGGGCGTAAAGGCTACTGCCTGGGTCTTCAATCCTTCGAACGATACCAGCGGACAGGTCGTTCTCGAGGTGGTGGATATGCGGAGCGGCGAACCCGAACGCGTGCTTTCCGAACAAGTCATCCTTGGAACAGACTTCCGGGAGTTCAACAGTTGGGGTAAAGTACAATTGACGCTCGACTTCCCTACCCTACCGGGGCCCCACCAGGTGCTGCGTTTTTATCTTGCGTCCCTCAATTGCAGGAAATCATACATGGACGATGTCACCCTGGAATTCCAACGCGAACTCATCCATCGCTGAACTCGTCAAAACCCGGTACGCACCGCTGATTTTTTCGGCATCCACAAGCGCACGAGTACGCTGACCAGTACGATCAGGTACAGCACTGCCACGGCAGGGGGACTCGACAGGATCGTGGGTACTCCGTTTAGAAAGTGTGGCAATGCACGTTCGTTGTTCAGCAGGTAGGCCATGGAAAAGACTCCGAACAGCCACCACCACCGGGACTGAAGCGCGATGAAGGCGATGAAGTAGAAGGCTGGAAACGTATAGCGTTCGTGCATCTGCGTGCTGAAGAAGAAAAATGCAAGAACCGACAAGCCGAGCAAACCGGCTGCATCTTCCAGATCATACGTCACCATCTGGCCTTTCCAGCGCTTATAGAGCACCAATAGCAGTGGGAAGAAAACCAGCAGCAAGGTCGCAGCCGTCATGATCAGCCCCCAGGTCTTGTAATTCAATCCCATCCAGGTATTGAAGTCACCGGTCAGCCGCAGGTTCCCGCTCATGCTGAGGTACCAGAAGTTATCGGCATACAGCGAAAGATAGGAGTAGCGGCCACCCAGGGAATCGACCACTTCCCATAGTCGCCCCATACTTTTCGACACGATGAACGGAGCCAGGATCACCAGTTGCATCGCCACCAGGATGGCCAGGCCGCGCAGCATTTTTCTCAAATCCGGTTTTAATCCGGACGCGTAGACAAAAAGCAACACCATGGCCGGCAGGAACAGGATCGCCTGGAACTTGAAGTTCAGCGCCAACAGGTAGCTGATGGCCGAAAGCAGATATCGCCTTTTATGCAGGAAAATGAATGATCCGAAGACAAGGGCGGAAAAGACCGTATCGAATTGCCCCCACACCAGGGTGTTGTGCAGGAAGGCCGGATTCAGTAAGAGCACCAACAACAAAGCATGTTGCTGCCAGCGCACGCGCGCACACGACGCCAGCAGGAAGGCACCAACAAGGTCACCCAACAAGGTGATTCTCTTGAGCTGATAAATGTGAGCAGCCAGGTCCTCTTTGCTGTCAAAGAACAGCGAGAAGAGTTTTAACTGATATAGGTGTCCCGGAAAGTAATTGGTACCCGACTCATAACTGTGCCGAAACCCTTTTTCAAGGTAGTAAGCGGCCCAATCTGACCAGCACTGATTATCGTAGACGTGGCCGCAGTCGGGAACAAGAACAAAATAGATAGCATATAAGAAAAGACCCAGCGCTATGGTCGAAGGATGAAGCTTGTACATCGTGGGAAGCGCGGAAGCTCTGGGCGGCCTGGACTTGGCGATTTACCCGGCGAACAAAAATAAAGAACCCCGCGGATTGGCGGGGTTCTTTGCTTCGATTTCTTATCGCTTCAGTTTCGTTTTCGGCTTGGCGCCTAATCCGACCGGGCTGCCTACGCGCACCATGGCGCAGCGGAAGCCGATGTCGTCGGTGGACTGATTCTCGTCGAGGAATCGGCGGGTACCGGGCGACATCCAGTAAGCGCGATCTTTCCAAGAGCCGCCTTTGTAAACGCGGGCCTTGTCATTCACCATACTGGTAGCGCCGTAGTCGTACTTGATATACTCCGCCTCATCCGCATCGAGGTAGTTGATGTTGTCGGCTTTGGTATAGTTGCGACGGTCAACGTTTTCTTCTTCCGTAACATCGCGCATGGGAACACGGCCCAGGCTGTCCTTCTCCACAATCGTTCCTTCCTCATCGCGGATCTGTGTCTTGAACACGTTACCACGATACGGGTTGAAGTCGGCCTTGTCTTCCGGCGAAAGCGGACGATAAACGTCCATCACCCACTCATTCACGTTACCGGCCATGCAGTACAGGCCAAAGTCGTTGGGCCAGTAGGATTGTACAGGAGCCGGACGGTCCGCGTTATCATTCAGGAAGCCGGCGGTACCCATCTGGTCACCGCGACCGCGCTTGTAGTTGGCCATCATCTGGCCTTTGTACTTCTCGTCCTTATTACGCACGATGTGTCCGTTCCAGGGATACTGGCGACGATCCGTTACACGCTCATATACCGTGTTGCCGATTTGCGACAAAGCGGCGTATTCCCACTCCGCCTCGGTGGGGAGGCGGTAGCGGGGAAGCAGAATACCGTCTTCCATGCGGACCTTACGGGTACCATTGGAACCGGAGCTGGGATTGAGGTCCATCAGATCGGACTTCACCAAACCTTCGTATTGACCGGCCAGATAAGAGTCAGAGTTGAAGTTGTCTTCGTTGATCTGGTTCGGGTTGACACGCAAAATACCTTCGCGGATCAGGATCTGTTCGTTGACCCGGTCGGTACGCCAGTTACAGAAGTCATTGGCTTGCAGCCAATTGACACCAACCACCGGATACTGCTGATAGGCCGGGTGACGCAGGTAGAGCTCGATCATGGGTTCGTTGTAACCCACTTTATCGCGCCAAACCAGCGTATCGGGAAGCGCCTTCTTGTAAACTTCGGGATAGTCGGCAGAGAATACGCGGGAAGTCCAATACAGGTACTCCAGGTAGTGGATGTTGGCCACCTCTGTTTCGTCCATGTAGAAGGAGCTGACCGTAACGCGACGAGGAATGTTGTTCCAGTCGATCGTGACGTCCTGTTCCGTACGGCCCATGGTGAAGGTACCGCCTTCCACCAGAACCAGTCCCGGTCCGGTTTCCTGCTCATCGTAGGGAACCACTTCGAAACCACCATTTTTGGGGTCGTTGTAATTCCAACCGGTAACGGAGGATTTCTCCTTTCCGCAGGAAGTCAGTAGAAGTGCTCCCGCGACGAGGCCGATTGAACTCCGAATGAGGTTTTTCATCCGCTTTTTGGTTTGAATAGATGGTGCTCTAACGAGCGCCAAAAGTATTTATTTTCTTCGATTTAAGGCAATCAGAAGGCCGGACATTTGATGGTCCGGAACCGCTTCTTTTTGGGGTGACAGCCGAACTGCAAACCCAGGGAAATTTCGTGAGAACCGGCTGAAGCATTGTAGAGCTTCGAGGTGGTCACATCATAACTGTATCCGAATTTGAAGATCCCCTGCTGCAATCCCACCAAGGCAATGAAGGAGTCGCTTCCACGATACCAGAGTCCGCCAACCAGCGGTGCTTTGGCTATGTAGAATCCGACATTATACTGCTGGAAGTCGCGTTGTTTCTGGTACAGGAAATTCGGCGATATGTACGTAGTGCCATCGCGGTTACCGGCGATCGGGATGATCGCACCGGCATGGGCGGTGATCTTCATCGGTAATTTTGAACCGGGAGCTTCGGTGATGAAGAATTCCTGGGGTTCCGTCATGTGGTGAACGGCCACTCCCCCATAATACCGATTACTGTAGGCTACGATACCACTGGAAAAATCCCAGAAATTCCTTGTTTCGTTCGGGCGCTGTTCCTGCGTCTCATAAATGAACCCATAACGCGGGTCGATCATATCACCGAACGTCAGTTTATTCCAATCCACGCGCTTCTGCGCGTATGTGCCTTGCAGTCCCAGGCGAATCGAGAATTCGCGGGTGACATTGAGCTGGTAGGAATAGATACCGGAAACATTCGTGGTTGTCAGGGTTGATTCGCCGGCTTTGTCCTGCAACACCAACAAGCCCAATCCACCGATCGGATCAACATGCTGGTCGTAGGACGCCGTGTAGGTAACGAACGTACCGGTCAAGGCCGGCCATTGGTTACGGTAATTGAGGCAAACCCGCGGACAGCGCTGAGCACCGGCAAATGCCGGATTCAGGTACAGCGGATTGGCATAGAATTGCGTGAATTGCGGATCCTGAGCCATTGCTGCCCCTGAAATCAGGACGAAAAAGAAAGACAGGACCTTGCGGAGCTGCATAGTTGGTCAGAGTGTATTAGCGCATCATACGGCCTGAAAGATACATGGTTTCAAGCGGCCAGATCGTTCAACCGTGCGCACTAATACGTACCGTAAGATTTTGTACAATTTTAATAATTTTAAACGGATCAACTACGAATCTGACGGAATAATTCAACCAATTACCGACATCCTCATTCCTGCTGATCTGATGCTTTCTCCGGCAACCAAATTGGGATAAATTTGTTGATTACAATATTGTAAGCCGGACCACGTTTTGAGACGATCCGGTCGACACACCCTTCCTATGCCCACTTTCTTCTCCCGTACTTGCCTGCTCCTGGTTTTACTGGCATGCCGGCTTGCTCCCGCCTCCGCACAGCAGGATAAAAAGAGCAGCTCGACCCGATCACTTCAATGGACTGCACCTTTCCAAAAACAAACCAGTGAAGATTCGTTTTTCCGATCCCTCCACTTTGAAGGATGTCATATGAACGAATCCATGCTGCCGGAATACGTAGAGCGAGTGGAACTTCCGGCCGGATACAATTCCTGCACTGCTTCCATCGTGGCCGTGCAAACCGAACCCGTTCAGGACATCAGCCTTCTGCCGGCCGATGCTGCGATCAAATCGGAATTCGAGGTAAGTACGCTGATCGGATTCCGAAAGAAGCAGCCGGTAGCCACCGTGCGCGTAGTACCGATTCGCAAGTCGGGTTCCGGTTACGAGCGCCTGGTCCGCTTCCAATTGCAAGTGACGCCCTCGGTAAATACGCAGCGCACCGCGTTGCGCACCTATTCGACCAATAGCGTACTCGCAAGCGGGAGCTGGTTCCGCATCGCCACCACGCAACAGGGTGTACACAAGATGACCTATCAGTTCCTAAAAGACCTTGGCATCGACGTGGATAACATCGACCCGCGCCGGCTGAGAATCTATGGGAACGGCGGCGGTCAGCTACCCTTCAACAACTCCAAGTTCCGATACGACGACTTACAGGAAAATGCTATTCTGGTGCAAGGTGAGAATGACGGAGTTTTTGACAATACCGATTTCGTCCTCTTCTTCGCCACTGCTCAGACACGCTGGAAGTATGATGGGACCGGTGAAACCTTTAGCCACCAGTTGAACGGATATTCGGATTCGACGTATTACTTTATCACGACGGACCTTGGTTCCGGCAAACGGATCCAGCACCTCGCGGAAGCATCGGGAACCCCTAACCAGACCGTTTCCACCTATAACGATTATCAGTTCATCGAGTCAGAACTGGTGAACCTGCTCAAGTCGGGACGTGAATGGTACGGCGAGAGCCTGGATAATCTTAACAGCAGCCGTTCCTACAACTTTTCATTCCCGAACCTCGTCACCTCCGAGCAGGCAACGTTCCGGGCAAACATGATCGCCCGGGCGGTGAACGGCAGCAGTACCACCAACCGGGTATCCGCTTCGCTATCCGGGATAAGTCCAATTGTGACGTACTTCAATAACGTGGGCACCAGTCCGCAGGATAATTACGCATTGCCGATCTCCTTCAATCAAGCTTTCCTTCCCTCCTCCTCTACTATCTCCGCTTCCATCTCCTTCAGCTCTTCGGACCCCAATGCGCTCGGTTGGGTGAACTATCTGGAGATGAACGCCCGCTGCCAACTCACGGCAACCGGTCGTGGAACGCAAATGGGCTTCCGGGATGTCCGGTCTGTCGGCACCGGCAACATCACTGAATTCAACCTCACATCTGTCACGAATTCTCACCAGGTCTGGGACATTACGGATCCGCTCAATGTCGCGATCCAGGATCACCGTTTTCTGGGTAATCAGATTCTCTTCACTACCGAAACATCCGTCCTGAAGGAATTCCAGTTGCTGGACGGCGTCAATTACCTGGTACCCGTCAAGGCAGGCGGTATCGCGAACCAGAACCTGCATGCCTTGCCTCAGGCCGGCATGATCATCGTCGCTCCGGAAGGGTTCTTGTCGACAGCCGACAAACTCGCCGATTATCACCGATCCCACGACGGATTGGTTGTCCATGTCGTAACCCCTCGTCAGATCTTCAACGAGTTTTCCTCCGGAGCACAGGACGTATCCGCGATCCGTGACTTCATGAAGATGTTTTATGACCGCGCAACGAGTCCGGCTGACATGCCCCGGTATCTCTTATTATACGGAGACGCTTCGTACGACATGAAGTACCGGATCACCAACAACAGCAACATCGTTACGAGTTACCAGTCGGCCGGTTCGCTCAACCAGACCCAGACGTACATGTCGGATGACTTCTTCGGTCTTCTGGATGACACGGAAGGAGACTGGACCAGCGGCGAGATCGTTGACATGGCCGTGGGCAGGTTGCCCGTGCGTACCGCGACGGAAGCGGAAGCGATGCTGAACAAGATCCTCCGGTATGGCGGTGGCGACGATCCGGCAATAGTCCTTGGCGACTGGCGCAACACGATCACCTTTGTCGGGGACGACCAGGACAGCAATACGCATTTCAAGCAGTCGGATACCCTCGCCGTTCGTAACGATCGCAACGAACCGGTTTACAACATCGACAAGATTTATCTGGACGCCTACAACCAGATCTCGACACCGGGAGGTCAGCGTTATCCGGATGCCCAGCAGGCGATCATTGACCGGGTGCAACGCGGCACGCTGTTGCTGACCTATATCGGTCATGGTGGTGAAGTCGGCTGGGCGCACGAACGCATCCTGGAAGTTTCCGATATCAACGGGTGGACCAACTTCAACAAGCAGGCCGCCTTCCTTACTGCGACCTGCGAATTCACCAGGGTCGACGATCCGTCGCGCACCTCAGCCGGCGAATTGGTCATGCTGAACCCGAACGGCGGCGGCATTTGTCTGTTCACGACCTCCCGGCTCGCCTTCTCCAGTTCCAACAACAACCTGTGCCAGCGATTCTTTACCCATGTATTCACGCCGATCAACGGACGCATGCCGACGATGGGCGAAGTGTTTGAGCAAACCAAGATCGACGTTTACACGGATCCTTATGTGCGCAACTTCCTCCTCATCGGCGATCCGGCCCTGCGCATGGCGTATCCGCAGTACGAGGTAGTTACGAGTACGATCAACGGCGTTCCCGCCAACCTGCCTACCGACACCCTGAAAGCCCTTAGCCGGATCACGGTCACCGGAGAAGTGCGTGGACTCAATGGAAGTCGGCTTACCTCGTTTAATGGCACACTCTACCCGACCGTTTACGACAAGACGGAAACGATCTACACGCTGGGCAACGACATCAACGTAACGAACGACCCCAGTTTCCCCGCTCCGTTCCAGTTGAGAAAGAACGTGATCTTCCGCGGGAAGGTCAGCGTGACGAACGGCACTTTCTCCTTCACTTTCATTGTTCCGCGCGACATTCGTTTTCAATACGGCTACGGACGCATCAGTTACTATGCCCAGAACGGACAAACCGACGCGCATGGCTATAACAACGACATCGTGGTAGGCGGATACAATTCACTTGCTGCCGCGGATTCCAAAGGGCCGGAGATCCGGTTGTACATGAACGACGAGAAGTTCGTTCGCGGCGGCCTGACGGATGCCAATCCATACCTCTACGCGATCGTCAGCGACACCAGCGGAATCAATACCATCGGCAACGGAATAGGTCACGACATGACCGCGGAGTTGAGCACCGAAACCAACAAGATCCACGTGCTCAACGACTATTTCGAAAGCGACCTCAACAGCTACCAGAACGGAAAAGTCTATTACCCCTTTTCCGAACTGAGCCCGGGTCCGCACACGGTCACTTTCAAGGTCTGGGACGTTTACAACAACTCCAGCGAATCCAGTACCGATTTCATCGTGGCGGAATCGGCCGACCTGGCTTTGAGTCACGTACTCAATTATCCCAATCCGTTCACCACGCGAACCACGTTCATGTTCGAACACAACCGGCCGTACACCAACCTGGATGTCCAGGTCCAGGTATTCACGGTTTCCGGTAAACTGATAAAAACGATCAGTGGCAAAATATTCTCGACCGGTTATCGTTCCGATGACCTGCACTGGGATGGCCTCGACGACTTTGGCGACCGGATCGGTCGCGGAGTTTACGTTTACAAACTCCGGGTTCGCGCAAGCGACGGTTCCTATGCGGATAAATTCGAAAAATTGGTGATTTTACGTTAAGGAACCATTTTGGGTACCAGCACGTATATTTGCCGACCCTTACACTGAACTCATGAATTTTAGCAGAAAAAAGGCTGTTTTTGCAGCCTTGGCCGCAGGTGTATTCAGCCTTCCGGCCAAAGCGCAAATCAGTTCCTTCCGGGACTCGTTGCTTGGGCAGATCAATACGATCACCACGGCGGTTCCTTTTCTTCAGATTGCACCTGATTCCCGCGCTGGTGGCATGGGCGATTACGGTGTCGCGACGAGCCCTGACGCCAATTCCATTCACTGGAATGCCGCTAAACTTGCCTTCGTCGAAAAGAACGTCGGTTTCTCCATCTCCTACACCCCCTGGCTGCGCGCCCTGGTGAACGACATCAACCTGGCGTATATCTCCGGCTACAAGAAGCTGAAGGACGATCAGGCGATCGCGGGTTCGCTTCGTTATTTCTCCCTGGGTAACATCGACTTCACCAACGATAATGCCGAAAAGCTCGGTTCCTTTAATCCGAACGAATGGGCGTTGGACTTCGCGTATTCACGCAAACTGGGCGAGAACTTCTCGGGTGGTCTTGCACTCCGTTATATCTACTCGAACCTGACCGGCGGTATCGCCATTCAGAACAACACGATCCAGACGCGTCCCGGCCGTTCGGTCGCTGCCGACGTTTCCGGCTATTACAACAAGAAGATCGACCTTTCCAACAAGGATGCTATCCTGGCCTTCGGTTTGAACATCTCGAACATCGGTGCCAAGATCTCCTATACCGACACCAAAGCGAAAGATTTCATCCCGATGAATTTCCGCCTGGGATCGAATCTGAAAGTCGACCTCGACAGCTACAACACTATCTCGTTCGGTGTAGACATCAACAAGCTCCTCGTACCCACTCCTCCGGTCTATTGGAAGAATTCCATCGGCTCCGACAGTCTTGACGCCGCCGGAAACAAAGTGATCCGCGCGGGCAAAGACCCCTCCAACATCTCTCCGGCGCAAGCCATCTTCAGTTCCTGGTCGGATGCTCCGGCCGGTTTCGAAGAAGAGTTGAAAGAATTCACGTATTCAATCGGCGCCGAATACTGGTACGACAAGCAGTTCGCCATCCGTGCCGGTTACTTCCACGAAGCGGCTACCAAGGGCAACCGTAAGTACTTCACCATCGGTGCCGGACTTCGTTACAATGTGTTCGGCCTTGACTTCGCCTACCTGATCCCGACGACGCAACGCAACCCGTTGGAGAACACACTCCGCTTCACGCTCATCTTCGATTTCGAAGGATTGAAAAAAGAAGCTGCTGAAGAATAAGCTTCTTCCCAACCATACTCAAGAGGCCGTGCTGTTGAACAGCACGGCCTCTTGCATTTAGGATAGGTCTGCAGTCGATTGATTAACTTTGGGGAAAAGCAAGATCCATGCGTATCGGTTTCGGATTCGACGTTCACCAATTGAAGGAAGACCACCCATTCTGGCTGGGCGGCATCCACATACCCCATACGAAAGGAGCTTTCGGTCATTCGGACGCCGATGTACTCATTCACGCCATATGCGACGCATTGCTGGGCGCTGCGGCCCTGGGCGACATTGGCAAACACTTTCCAGACACGTCCACCGAGTTCAAGAACATCGACAGTAAGATCCTCCTGCGGCGGGTACGCGACCTGATCGACAGCAAAGGCTGGCAGATCGGGAACATCGATGCAACGCTTTGCCTCGAACGACCCAAGATCGCCGGGCACATCCCAGCCATGCTGGAATCGCTTTGCGGAGTACTGGAGATTCCCGCTTCGGACCTTTCGATCAAAGCCACCACGAATGAAAAGATGGGGTACGTAGGACGCGAAGAAGGCGTAACCGCTTACGCGGTAGCACTGCTGCTGAAAAAAGCCTGATTAAAAAGTGATGCTGTAGCCGAGACCCGTGATGTATTCGTTGTAAACACGGTCTTCCGGATTACGTTTGAACATGTAGAACACGTTCAGGCTTTGGTCCTGGGTGATGGAGTAATCAATCCCCACTTCGTATCGGTATTGATCCACTGAATTACCGGGATTTTCCAGGTCACGGGTCCGGTAGAAGATCTCGGTACTCGCATAGGGCTTCCAGGAAAGATCGGTATCGTATTTCAACGACAAGCGGGTACGCAGGTACCAGGCCGGATATCTTCCTAGGTCGCTAGAATAGACATCCTTGAATTGGGACTGAATGCGTTCCCGGAGTCCTATGACCACTCTTCCGTACTTCTGCTTATAACTCAGATCAAGGAATACGCGATGACGCGTGGAAAAATAATCAAGCCGGTTGCTCTCGGTCAGGCGGTAGTTCAGTGTAGCGCGAAAGTTCCGCGTGATGAGGAATTCGCCGCCAAGCTCCGCCATGTATTGGTCAACGGTAGCCAGGTTCCTGTTAAAACGCACCTGCGGATTGACGTTCAGCGAAAACGTGCGGGTGACGCGTTTCTGAACGTTAACACTGAACCAGGCGCCAAAATCGCTGTCCGGCTCAAAGGCAGCAGCCGATGAGCCGATCAACAGGGCCAACACGAACAGCCGGATACTCCGCATCATTTGGAATGGCGCACGGTGTCTTCGTAGTAATACACCTTTACCACCGCGATGTCTTTCAGAAAGTCGATCTTGTTGATGCTGGCACGGTGGATATTCAGGCCGGTACGCTTCCGGAGGTCCTCCAGGAGCAACTGGTAATTCTCGGGACGGATCAGATCGATGTTCTCGTATTGTACCGTCTTGATCATCTCGTTGCGCACCAACCAGTTTCCATCCAGCGCATAGGTGAACCCGATCAGGATGAGGTTGATCACACCCAGTTCGAAATAGGTCGCCTTACTTACCGCACAGATCAAGCCGATCGCGATCACGATGAAGAGGTAGGTCATATCCTTCGTCGTAATGCCCTCGGTACGGTAGCGCAACATGCTGAAGACGGCAAAAAGTCCGAACGCAGCTCCCATCGACATATCCACCTTGTTGAGCAGGTAGGTGATGATGAAGATGATGATGTTGAACAGGAAAAAGGTGAAGAGATAATCTTTCTTCTTGTAGATCCGGAAATAGATCAAACGCACCAGTACCAGCATCGAGACGATGTCGATGAGGAGGCGGATGAAGAACTTGTCGGAAAGCTTGTCGAATAATTCGAAGCCGGTCATTGCGTCATTCATGATGCACGAAGTAATTTTTGGAGGTATAAAAGCGTGGGTTTGAATCTGTTTCTCTTTACGTCGGGATTCAGGCTGATGACCCCGAGGCAATACTTACTGATGGATCGCTGGGGAATGGAATGCTCCCGCATCAGGTCGACGAATACGCTCTTATCGCGGGCGCTCCCCTGCTTCACTTCGGCAATCACGAGACCGTTGTAGTCGACCTGATGACCGTCGCTCCGGTACGTTAGCCGGGTATCGACCGTGAGGCGTTCCTGCGAAGTCTTGGATACGAACGTGATGCGGACATAATCCACCCAGAGCTGCGCGCGGAGTGTGGAGGGATCGACGTTGGAAGCACTGCGTACCAACTCCTCGGCTTTATCCGCGATCACGGGAGAGATCTCGGGGCGTTTGATGCGGTCCTTGATCGTTCGGCCCTTGTTGTTCTTGAATTTCACTTCGAAGAAGTGCAGGTTGCTTTCCACATACCGCCTGGCTCTGAACTTGAAGCGGTTGAGCTTGCCGTTGTGGTGGCGCAGGTAGAGGCCGAAATTATGCGTATCGAAGTAGAGCGTCTCGTAGTGATTGTAGCGCTGCCCGTTGATCTCCAGGACATAATATTCCGGGCGCATTCGCTCAAGAATGGCCGGGAGGAGTTCCTCGCGAAACATGAACTTCGTATCGACCCGGTCGAGCAGTTTGACATTGTCCATCTGCTTGAGGGAGATCGGATCGAACGGAGCCAGCAGTGTATCGAGCGCGATCACGGAATCAGTATTCGTATTGATATTTTTTCGTTTCCACCAGGGTACCCTTGGCGTCAAAGGTCTTACGCTCAATCCGCATGCCCTTGGCATCGTAGATCATGAGCGACTTCTCCACCGTATTGTTCTTGCCATCCAGTACGATCTCCGCCGTCCGTTCGCCCTTTGCATTGTACGTATAGACCGACTTTTCCTGCAACACATTGTTGGCGTCGAAGCGTTGTTCCTCCACCTTATCGCCGGCGGCATTGTATTTCATGACATGCCGCTTTTTCAATTTCCCGTCGCTCGTATAGTAGGCTTCTTCGGTCGGATCACCGGCCTTGTTGAAGGTCCGGGTGATTTTCGATTTGAACGCGCCTTCGGAATCGAAGTCCACCTCCTCGATGATGTTGCCCTCCGAATCGTACCGCTCATCCAGTTCTACCACGGTAACTTCTTTCCCATCACGCGTGATCGTACTGGTAATCTTCGCGGCTTTGAGCTTGTATTTCTTGGCATCCTTGCTTTTCTGCGCGGATACCTGAACCGTTGTGCCGATCACGAGGAACGACACTAATAACATCCTGTACATTCGCATTACTGATTATTGTCGAGCATGATGATATCCTTAGCAACGACTTCGGACCGGTTGGAAGTGATCTCCACTTCGACCATCGAAGGAAGCCTGGGGCGGGAATCGTTATAGGTGCCGTTGGAAGCACCGGTCGTGTCCTTGGTATAGGCGAAAATCTTGTACTTCCCTTTGCGCAGGTACTTGAATTCAAAGCTGCCGTCGTAACTGGTCTCCATTTTATCGTCATAGGTCGACCGGTCATCTCCGTAGATGATGTAGACGTCCTCCTTGAAGGCCGGATACGTGTCCTGACAAGCCTGGAAAGAAGCGTCATAATCATACACCATCACCTTGCCCTTGATAGTCGAAGTCCCCCCCTCACCCGCATCTTTATCGCAGGAAGAGAGAAACAGGCCGGAGACGATCAGCAGCGCGGCTAAAACTGACTTGATATTATGTAACATTCTCATTATCAGATCATTTCTATTAATAGGCAACTGCAAATATGCTGAATTTATCCGCCATTGTGGACCAGGATATGGCGTTCGGTCAGAGATATACGGAAAGGCGCCCCGAAATGTTGTTAAAGGAAGGGCAAAATCCTTGCCGAAACTTACTTCCTTCCGACAATTGCCTACGCGTTCTCTACCCAGTCTCCCGTCGTCTTCCTACATTCGCTCTTCCATGAAAAAAGAGATCCAACTTCAATCGACCTTTACGGAGTACGATGACATTTCCGATCTACCCGAGCAGGACCGGTTGTTAGTCGCGGAAGCCCGGAAATCGGTTGGTCAGGCGTATGCACCTTACAGTCATTTTCAGGTAGGCGCCGCGCTGCGCCTGGAAAACGGTGTCATCCTGCGGGGCAACAACCAGGAAAACGCGTCCTATCCGATCGGGCTCTGCGCGGAACGTGTAGCCGTCTTTGCGGCAGGCGCGAATTATCCCGGCATCCGCATCCTCTCCCTCGCCATTACCGCTAACTCCAATCACTTCCACGTAAACAAACCCATCACCCCTTGTGGCGCGTGCCGACAAGCGATCGCCGAATACGAGCACCGGTATCAGCAACCGATCCGGCTCATCATGGTGGGCGAGTCCGGAAAAGTCCTGGTCGCCGACAGTATCCAGCATTTCCTGCCGTACCAATTCAACGCGGATGACCTGCAAGTCAAGACCTCATGAGTGATCCGGGTGAAATCTATCTGCTGGAATGCCTCAAGAGTTTCAAAGGCATCAAGAGCACGTCCGAGAAAGCCATTATCCAGATCAAGGATGAGGAATTGCATTGGTCGTCTGATCCGGAATCCAACTCGGTGGCCATTATTCTTCGACATATATCCGGCAATCTCCGGAGCCGCTTTACGGACTTCCTGACGACCGATGGAGAAAAACCCGACCGCAACCGCGACGCGGAGTTCGTGGACAGCGGCATCTCCCGGGAAGTCCTCTTATCGGAATGGGAGACCTCCTGGAAGATCCTGTTCGATACGTTGGGACAGCTAACCTCCGCCTCGCTCACACAGACCGTATATATCCGCAACGAACCGCACACGGTCATACGCGCACTTCAGCGGCAACTGGTACACTACGCTTACCACAGCGGTCAGATCGTGTACCTTTGCAAACAAATCCGAGCCGGCAATTTCAAATCGCTCACTATTCCGCGCGGCGCTTCCGGCGATTTCCTGCACTCACCTCCCACCTCCGCGACGTGACAACCGAATATCGATTCCGCTTCAGCCAATTCCGGCTCTTCCTGCTAGTGCTGGCGTGTTCAGTCGTCGGCCGAAGTGCTTCCGCGCAGAAAAGTGTGCGGGATTCCAGCATCTCCATGACCATGATCGGCGCGATCGTCGGCGTTCAGTCGCCCGGTGGTGATCTATCGGACCGGTTCGGGACGAATTTCAACATCGGCGGCACCTTCCAATATAAGACACGCACGAACTTCCTGTTCGGAGTTGACGGGTATTTTCTGTTCGGCCCCGACGTCAAGGATGAAGGCCTCTTACGTTATTTCCTGAACAGTTCCGGCGCTATCACCGGTCTGGACGGTCAGTTCGCGAACATACTCCTCTACGAGCGGGGCATGAAATTCGACCTGAAGGCCGGCAGGATATTTCCCGTAATCGGTCCGAACCCCAACTCCGGCATCACCCTGACATTGGGAGCCGGTTGGATCCAACACAAGATTCGCATCGACAACAAATCGGAAGCCATTCCGGCGTTGAGCGGAGACTACCTGAAAGGGTATGACCGGCTGACGGGGGGATTCGCGCTCACCGGCTTTGCGGGTTACACCAATTTCGGAAACAAGCGACTCGTCAACTTCTTCCTGGGCGTGGAAGTAACCCGGGGATTCACCCATAATCTGCGTCGATTCAATTTCGATACCCGGGAGCAGGATGATCGATTGCGCAACGACTTATTTTTCGGCATCCGTGGTGGTTGGTTGTTTCCGCTTTATCGGCGGTCGCCCCGAGCTTACTATTATAATTGATGTACGCTCTTTACAACCTGGGAATTCTCCTCTACGGAGCCGGTATCCGGCTCGCAGCCTTGCTCGGAAATAAAAAAGCCCTTGCCTGGTCCGGCGGACGTGCTGAATGGGCGTCCACCCTACAGCGGGCGATCGAGGCGAAAGGTGGGACGTGGATCTGGGTGCATTGCGCTTCACTTGGTGAATTCGAGCAAGGCAGACCGCTGATCGAATCACTACGGGAACGGCACCCGGAATACCGGATCCTGCTCACCTTCTTTTCGCCTTCCGGATTTACGATCAGGAAAAATTACTCCGGTGCCGACCATGTCACCTATCTCCCACTCGATACACCCGGGAATGCGCAAAAGTTCGTACAGCTTGTACAACCGTTCGCTGCTTTCTTCGTGAAGTATGAGTTCTGGCTTAACTATCTCTCAGCGTTGCATACATCCGGCACTCCGGTTTTTCTGGTATCCGGCATTTTCCGCCCGGGACAAGTTTTCTTCAAATGGTATGGCGGAAGATTCCGTAATGCGCTCGGGAATTTCAACCTACTCTTCCTGCAGGACACCAATTCGTTTGACCTGCTGCGGAACGTCGGTGTACCCGAGGAAAAGATGATCGTTGCAGGCGATACCCGTTTCGACCGTGTCGGCTCCATCGCCGCTTCAGCAGAAACGGACCCCAAACTTGAAGCATGGCGCGGAGGAGACAGGGTCATCGTGGCCGGAAGTACCTGGCCGGAGGACGAGCGGATCCTTTTACCGGCAGTGGCTGACAATCTATTACCGGATGTCCGGCTCCTGATCGCGCCGCACGAAATCGATGAATCGCACCTGAACGATTGCCTGAGCAGGATACAAGCGACCTTCGGGAAAGACGCTGTCGTCCGCTATACGCAACTCGAGGAGACAGCCAACATCGCTTCGTACAAGGTACTCCTGCTCGATACCATGGGACAGTTGTCCCGCGCCTACCGATGCGCAACCGTCGCCTACGTGGGCGGAGGATTCGGCAATGGCATTCACAACATACTGGAGGCAGCGGTCTGGGGTACCCCGGTACTGTTCGGGCCCAACTATGATCGCTTTCGGGAGGCGCGCGAACTTCTCGCACTTCGGGGTGCACAATCCATTCGCTCTACGGAGGAATTGAGCGCAGCCCTTCGGCATTTCCTGCTCGATGAGCACGCCCGGAAAACCGCCGGAGATCATTGCGCGAATTACATCCGAACGCAAAGCGGAGCAACCTCGAGGATGCTTTTTCATCTGGAAAGCACAGGCGATGCCCCCTTGTTTCCGTAGCTACTCCGGAAATCACTAACTTCCGTTCCCATGAACGCGACCTGCCGACGGCTGCAACCCCCGACCTTATTGGGTCTATTGCTGCTGCTGAGCTTGACACTTCAGGCTGCCGGGCAGGGATCCAACTACTATTATACCAGTAAGGGATCGATCAGTTTCCGCTCCGACGCCCCGCAGGAAATCATCGGGGCGGAATCCGACCATTTACAAGGGCTTATCAGCCCCGACAAGAATTCATTCGTTTTCCGTGTTCTGATCAGAACCTTCAGCGGATTCAATTCGGCGCTTCAGCAGGAGCATTTCAACGAAAAATACCTGGAGTCAGAAAAATTTCCGGAAGCAATTTTCACGGGTAAGATCATCGAAGACATCGACCTCGCTACCGATGGTACGTATGCCGTTCGCGCGAAAGGGAAATTGAAGATCCACGGTGTGGAGCAGGAACGTATCATCCGGGCGAAGATCGAAATCCGTAACGGCGTGTTGCACCTGGTTTCCCAATTTACCGTCTTATTGGCCGATCATTCGATCAAAGTACCCAAGGTAGTTCACGAAAAGATCGCGTCAGAGATCAACATCACCGTGCGTGCAGAACTGACGATCAAGGCAATGAAATGATCCTGCGCGAAAGAATTTTCATTCAGCTTCTGTTAGTTCCAGCCATCCTGGTTTGCAGTCTTGCGGGGTGGGCACAATCGCCGCTCTTCCGGCAATACGAATTACGCGAGAGCAGGTTGAAACCCCGTATTCTCTGCATGGCGAATGACCGACAGGGTTTACTCTGGCTGGGCACGGAAGACGGCTTATTCTATTTCAACGGGCTTGAATTCAAGCGCCCCTATCTGGCCGATAGTGTAAAGAATCTGTCCGTGACCGCTCTTGCACAAGATCGTCAGGGACACATGTGGGCGGGGACGGATAAGGGAATCATCCTTCGACTACATCACTATCAGCAAGAAGCCTTTGTCCCGGAAGAGGGATTTCCCAAAGTCGCCATCAGTGGAATCGTGGAGGAACGCGATGGAACCCTTTTCTTCTCGACACACGGAGAAGGGATCTATTATTGGAACGGGAAGAGACTGTACAATGTGGATACCGATGATGGCCTCAGTGACAATTACTGTTACTCGCTGGTACTCGGACCTGGAAACGGTGTGATCGCCGGGACGGATAATGGAATTTCCCATGTCACGGTACGTGACAGCACGAAGAAAATAAACATAATCGGCCGCGCCGAAGGCCTTACCGATGATATCGTCAGAGTCATTTGTCCGGTCAAGGGCGGATACTGGATCGGTTTTCAGGAGGGAGGTGTCCTGTTCCTCGACCTTCGCCTGAAAACTTTATCACGAACTACAGGGTATCCCGCCGGCATCCCAAGCCAGGTCAATTCGCTCTGCGCATTGGGTGAAGAATTGTGGGTTGGCACCGAAACCGCCGGTATACAGCGACTACCTTTCAAAGGAATCGGTTCAACCGGAGATCCGACCACGCTGGAATCAACCGGTTCATGGCGAGTAACCGGAATGCTCCGGGATCCTGCAGGTAACGTCTGGATCGCCAGCGGGAACAAGTTGATACGCTGTACCGGTGAGAATTTGCGGGTGTTGAACCAGGCCGGCAAACATGCCCTGCACCACATCCATTGTATCCTGAATACTTCGGACGGCAGGATATGGTTCAGCCCGGATCAGCAACTGTATTCCATTCATCCGTTGGGAAACGATCTGCAGCTGCATCGTTATGAGATCACCAGTCCGGAACGGCTAACCGACATCGTCACGCTTTATGAAGATCCTTCAGCCGGTATATGGGCCGGAACACTTGGCGAAGGCGTCTTCCGACTCGATCCCGGAAGCGGAAAGGTCCGGCAGGTAACCGAAATCCCTGAATTGCAGAATGCCAGTATCCTCTCCATCACGGGAAGAGGCGAAGACCTTTGGGTCACCGGATTCGGCGGTGTGAACCATTTGAAACTGGCTTTTCACGATGGGAAAGTGGAGTACGCATCCGTTCCGGAACCAGCGCTCGAAATCCTGACCGGGATTTATATCTACTGCAGTCACCTCGATCGTCAGGGTGCCTTATGGCTCGGCAGCGATGAACACGGATTGTACCGATATGCGAATGGGAGCCTCAAGCAGTACACACAGGCAGAGGGTCTTCCCGGCAATAGCGTTTTGGGAATATGTGAAGACGCTGCCGGCGTCCTCTGGGTCAATTGCATCGATGGCGGAGTAGCGGCCTTGCGCCAGGATAGCTTGCAAGCATATGGTATATCGGACGGTCTTACCGACCTAAGCCTAAGTGCCATCTTAGCCCTTCCCGACACATCGCTGCTTGTTGTACATGCCAACGGGCTGGATCGCTTTGATCCCGCGACCGGCACCTTCTCCCCCTTCCGGCCAGACGAATTAATGAACGATCTGAATCCTGATCCCAATACGCTTTGTCTTGATCAGGCGGGGAATGTTTGGCTGGGCACGGAAAAGGGACTGTTGGTCCTTGAACCACCGAACCCGGGCGACCGACCGTTCCCTCCCACCGCGCTGGAACACATCATACAATATCCCGATCCGGTCAACTTTTGGGAGCGGCGACGATTTGCCTATGATGAAAACAATTTTCGCTTTGAGTTTTCCGGCATCTGGTATGCCGATCCCGGGAGAGTCCAATATGCCATACAGCTCGAAGGATTGAGTGACAAATGGCAATTCAGCCATGAACCGGCAGCCTGGTTCAGCAATCTTGCACCGGGCAGCTATACGTTCCGAGTCCGGACATCGCTGAACAATCGCTTCTTGCGTTCGCCGGAATACATTTATCACTTCGTGGTTGAACCTCCGTTCTGGAAGACCTGGTGGTTCCGCATCCTGCTGGCCACCGGAATTGTCGGGGGCATCTGGTGGTTCGTCCAGCGTCGCGAACGGCAATTGCGGGAGATCGAACGCTATGAAAAGGAACGTATCATGTTCCAACTCGAGACCCTGCGCAGCCAGGTCAACCCGCACTTTCTTTTTAACAGCTTCAACACCCTGTTGAACCTGATTGAAAAAGATCCGAAAAAGGCGGCCGAATACACGGAGCAACTGTCTGATTTTTTCCGTGACATCATTTCCAACCGCGACCTGCCGCAAGTCAGGCTGGAAGATGAATTGAAATTGTTGTCGAATTACATCGCGATCCAGAAGAAACGATACGGTGATAATCTGAATGTCCGTATCGAGGTGGAACCGGAGCATGCCAGGGCCTTTCTTATTCCACCCATGACCCTGCAACTGCTCGCCGAAAACGCCATCAAGCACAATGTCGTTTCGCGTGATCTGCCGTTGAACATTACGATAGCATTGGCAGGAAATTCACTTTGTGTAACCAACAACCTGCAGCCACGTCTCCAACACGAGCCTTCCACCGGCCTGGGCCTGGAAAATATCAAACGGCGATTCAGTCTCATGATCGAAGAGCCCGTACGGATAGAGCAGACTGCGCATGAATTTCGTGTATGTTTGCCCCTGCAACGCATTAACCCGTCATGAACATCCTGATCATTGAAGACGAAGACCCGGCAGCCGAGCGGTTGGAAGGATTGCTGTCGGAAGCTGCCGCCAGTGCGAAAATCCTTGCGCGTCTGGACAGCGTGGCGGCGGCCGTGACCTGGTTAAGCGCGCATCCGGCACCGGACCTGATCTTTCTTGACATTCAACTGGCCGACGGTCTCAGCTTCGAGATATTCCGTCAGACCGAGGTGAACGCTCCGGTCATCTTCACGACCGCCTACGATCAATACGCGCTTGACGCGTTTCGCGTGAACAGCATTGACTATCTGCTCAAACCGGTTAAGCGGGAAGAACTTACGCGCGCCCTGGAAAAGTTCAACAAGACCCAGGCGGCCGTTATGCTCCCGGATTTGAATCAGCTGATTCGGCAATTACAACCGAACGCGCCCGTCCGGGAATTCAAAAGGAGGTTCCTCATCCGATTCGGCGATAAGATCAAAGCGATCGATGTGGACCAGGTCATGTATTTTTTCACGGAAGACAAGATCAATTACCTCCGGACGCGCGACAATCAAACCTACCCGGTGGACCAGAATCTGGACCGGCTGGAAGAACTGCTCGACCCCAAGCGTTTCTTCCGGATCAACCGGCAGTTCATCGTCAGCATAGAATCCATCGATCAGATGTACGCGTTCTCGAAAAGTCGGGTAAAAATCACACTCCGCCCCCCTTCGGAAGGTGACACGATCGTCAGTACTGAACGCTCTCCCCTTTTCAAACAATGGCTGGCTGGTGAATATTGATGTAATGATGAAATTCGGGGATTTCATCTCACTTTCCCCGCTTTTTCAAGTAGCCGCCAGAATTGCACCCCATCTTTGAGTTCTCTGCGCCTTCGTTTATCCTATCCAATCCCGGTTCAAAGCCTGAAAATTCCCGTTCGGCAAGATTGATTTCAAGCCCGTGTGGTACCGACCGTAGTTTTATGGCAAGATTGAATCGGAATGGCTTCGATGAGAAAAAATAATCTGCTTGATGTCTTGATCGCAGGGACGGCAATTCTACTGACGATGATGTTATTGATGACATCCTGTAAGCACGAAGCCGAGGTTGTGCCGAAGAGCAGTGACGACGGCAATAACAGCGGCGGTGGCGGCAACAATGGCAGTGGTAGCGACTGCGATCCGAATACCGTCTACTTTCAAAACACGATCCTTCCCCTGTTACAAGGAAATTGCGCGAGCAGCAACTGTCACGATGCAAACGATCCGGAAGACGGTGTGCAACTCACCGACTACGCCAACATCCTGGCTACAGCCGAGGTTCAGCCCGGCGACCCATCCGACAGTAAGTTGTTCGAAGTATTGATCGATAGCGATCCTGATGACCGTATGCCACCTGCAGGTCAACCGCAACTTTCCCAGGCGCAAATCGACCTGGTCTATACCTGGATCGCGCAGGGAGCTCAGAATAATGTATGCAACAGCGCCAACTGCGACACGTCCGCTGTGACGTATACCAATACCATCGCCCCGCTGATGCAGAACAAGTGTGTCGGATGTCATAGCGGTTCGAACCCAGGAGGCAATGTGCTGTTGACCAGCTATGCCACGGTTGTCGCGGCCGGACAGTCCGGACAGTTACTCGGCTCAGTCGAGCGGGTGGCTCCATACAGTCCGATGCCCAAAGGCGGAAACGCGTTGCCCGCATGTGAAATCGCGAGTATTCGGACCTGGGTCCGGGAAGGGTATGCGCAATGAAACCGGCCTTGAAAGACCTCCAAAAGGCTCGCATGCGTGCGTCTGCCGTAGCCTTGTTCAGTGTCATGAGCTTTAACGGTTGCTATTACGATATTGAGGAAGAATTGTACCCCGGGAGCTCAGTTTGCGATACCACCAATGTCACTTATACTTCGAATGTTGAACCGATCATCCGACGTTCGTGTTATTCCTGTCACGGCACCGGAATCGGTCTTGGCGGAATAAACCTGGAAGGCGCAACCAATCTGAAGACCTATGCCGATAACGGCCGACTGATGGGTTCCATCGAACACCGCTCCGGCTACAGTGCCATGCCGCAAAGCGCACCAAAACTATCTGACTGCGAAATCCGGACGATCCAGGCCTGGATCAGTGCCGGTCAACCATAGTACTTAATGAGAACGAAAATGAAAAAGCTTCTGATCATCGGTGGATTGTTGGGCGTATTGACGGCCGGAGGAATCGGCGTGTATCTCTTCAACAAACCTCACCAGAGCATCAAGACGGTTGATGCAGAGTTTCAATCAACCGCGACGGAACTCGTAACACAGTTTCAGGACAACGAGGAAGCCGCCAACAAACAGTACCTGGGTAAAGTCATCGAAGTGAACGGCGTTGTCGGTGATATCGCCACCGACGAAAAAGGAGTACTGAACATCACCCTGCAGGGTGGTGACCTGTCCGGCGTGACGTGTCAGTTCGAAAAAGCGAACCAGGAGAGCGCGCTTACGCTGAAGAAAGGCCAGTCCGTATCCATCAAAGGGATCTGCACCGGCATCCTCATGGATGTAGTACTGGTCGATTGTGTCGTATCCTCCAACCCCAGCTAAGCCATGAAGAGTCTCGATCAACCCGTTGAGTTCCGATCTGTAGCATTTCGTGAAATGTCAATGCCTGTTCTCCGCATCAGTCCGTCCGGCAAGATCCTGTACGCGAATAAGGCCGCGACCGGTCTGCTGAAGGAATGGAATTGCATGGCCAGCGAAAAGCTCCCGGATCAGCTGACCTCCGAGTATCCGCTGTTACTGAACCTGTGGTCGGATGAGGAATTGGCTATCCCCGTTTCAGGCGGAACTTGTCGTTGCGCCGTGATCGGGTTTCCCGACGCCGACTACATTGGCATCTACGTTCACCACCTGACAGCCTACACGGATCCAACTGCTGTTGACGAACGCATCATGGCCAGTGTCTGATCTGGCACCATTCGTGCATTAACAACCAAAACCCAATAAAATCCAATGAAAACATCCATCCTGATCGCGTTTCTGGCTTTCCTGACTGCAGGCGTAAGCGCCCAGAACCGCTACTTTACCAAAACCGGCAAGATTTACTTTGACGCTACCACCCCAAGTAGCCCGGAAAAAATCGAAGCCACCAACGAAAAAGCAACCAGTGTGATCGATGCCGGTTCCGGCGCGATGGAATTCGCGGTCCTGTTGAAAGCGTTTGCGTTCGAGCGCGCGTTGATGCAGGAGCACTTCAACGAAAACTATGTGGAGTCGGATAAATATCCCAAGTCCACATTCAAAGGAAGCGTTACCAACATCAAAGAGGTCAACCTTTCCAAAGACGGTAGCTACCCGGTAAAACTGAAAGGCCAGATGACGCTTCACGGCGTAACAAAAGAAGTCGAAGCCGACGGCTCGTTGACGGTTAAAGGTGGCGCGATCGTCAGCGGTAAATCCAACTTCAAGATCCTGTTCAGCGATTTCAATATTGTCATCCCGAACCTGGTCAAAGACAAAGTCGCCAAAGAAGCTACGATCAAAGTGGATGTGAATTACGAGCCACTAAAGGCTTCTTAAAGAATACGGTTTCCTCCCCACCACGGCCCTGTAAGGCCAGTCACAACCGGCAGCATCATCGATCTGCCGCTCGTTCCAACAAATTCCGATCTGGTACCTCACGGGCCGGTGAACCAACAACTCACCGGCCCGTGTTGTATCCTATTGCCGCTGCACCATGAAAAAAAACTACTCTCTCCTGCTATTGGGTCTCCTGCTGACCACCTTAACGGTACGTGCCCAGGACGACATGTTGTCGCTGTTGGGCAATGACGCGCCCGTTCGCGAACCTGTAAAGAACGCCTTCAAATCCAGCCGGGTGATCAATGGGCATTCGATGGAAATGATCGCCGGTGGCGTACTGGATTTCCGCATCCTGCACCGCTTCGGTCGTGTCAACCAGGGAGTCAAAGAACTCTTCGGGCTCGATCAGGCCAGCATGCGCATGGGCTTTGACTACGGCATCACGGATCATTTGACCGCAGGCGTAGGCCGCAGCACGTTTAAAAAAGAGCTCGATGGTTTTCTGAAGTTCCGCCTGCTGCAGCAATCCACCGGCAAGGGAGCGTTTCCATTTTCCATCATCCTGCTATCGGGCATGACCCTTGATGGTAGCGAGTGGACACAACCGGAGCGAAACAATTACTTCACCTCACGACTGGCCTATTATCATCAGGTTATCCTTGGAAGGAAATTCAGCGATGTCTTCAGTCTGCAGGTAACGCCGACACTGCTACACCGAAATCTCGTGCCGACCACCGAAGCTCCGAGCGACCTGTACGCGCTGGGCCTGGGTACCCGTTTGAAATTGAACAAGCGTATTGCGCTGACAGCCGACTATTCTTACAACTTCAATCCAGGACCTTCACCAGCTTATAGCAATCCACTTTCAATCGGATTCGATATCGAGACTGGCGGCCATGTATTTCAATTGCATTTTTCCAATACACGCGGAATGAACGAGCGGGCTTACCTGGCCGATACTGAAGGACAATGGGGGAAAGGCGACATCATGTTCGGCTTCAACCTGTCAAGGGTATTTACGCTCGACAGCCGGGGACGTCAAGGTAAATAAGCCTGTAGCAACAAGTCCAGACTCCATCGGTCCGCGGCCCATGGCATCAGCAACAGGGCGCAGACGAACACCATCCGGGGAAAGAAGTACTGCATATCCCACATTGCCTTGAAATTCGAAAAGGCGATGGCAACGAACAGCAGGTTGAGTGAGAGACAGGCTAAGGCGAATCCACGGAACAAGCCGAAGAACAACAAGGCCCCGCAGATGAATTCCACCCACGAACTGATGGTAATGAAAAAGCGGAAGATGTTGGAGGGCAGGATGTCTTTCCTGTTGGCATCGGTGAAAGCCGCAGCAACACCCTGCACACCGATATTAAAGAGTTTGTCATATCCCTGAAAGAAGAATAAAGCGCCTGCAACTCCTCGGAGCAACAGGAAGGCCATCGCAATCTGAACTTCCGGTGTAAACATGTTCTCTACTTTTCTCAAATTTACGAAATTGCCGACAATCGGGCGGTCATCGGAAGATCGTTCTCCAACCTCAACTCCGGGATGTTCAACCTGATCGCCTTCTTGCTGCTCGCTTTCCTGTCGGAAATTGTCGGAACCGTCGGCGGTTTCGGCTCGTCCGTCTTTTTCGTTCCCATCGCCCAGTTTCTGTTCGACTTTCAGACGGTCCTGATGCTGACAGCCATCCTGCACGATTTCAGTAACACCGCAAAGCTCTTCTTGTTTTACCGTCACCTGGACCTGCGGCTACTGCTACTCTATGGCATCCCCAGCACGGTATTCGTCATACTCGGGGCCTGGTTGAGCAAGGACCTTCATCTGCAATACCTGGAATTGATTTTGGGCGTGTTCCTGTTGCTGTTCGGGAGTTTTTTCATGATGTTCCCGAGCTTCCGGTTGTCGCAAGACCGGATCAGCGCGGTCACCGGCGGAACGGTGGCGGGCTTCCTGGCGGGACTGATCGGTACGGGAGGCGCCATTCGGGGTATGAGCCTGGCAGCATTCGATCTGGAGAAGTCGACTTTTATCGCGACGTCTGCAGGTATCGATTTCTTTGTCGACCTCAGCCGCACGATCGTTTATTGGCAAAACGGCTTTTACCGTTCGGAATTCAGTTGGTACATTCCCCTCCTGATCCTGATCGCCTTTGCGGGTTCTTATGCAGGCAAACGACTGCTGGGTAAAATAGCTCAGCCCACTTTCCGCAAGATCGTTCTCAGTCTATTGATCCTGATCGGCATCACCATGATCGTAAAAACCTTAACGGGAAATGGACTGGCTGTATGAAGCCTTGTGGTTCCGGCAACAATCCTTCGGGTTCGTCGTTAACCCACGGATGATCAGGAGCACGCCGATCACGACGGCAATAACCGGCGTCAATTGCCGTACCGCTTTTTGAAACCGGAAGCCGAAAAAACTTCCGGCAACGGTCATGGCGAACATGGCGGGTATCGTACCCAGTCCGAACAGGAACATATAGGTAGCGCTTGACACGACATCCCCCGTCGCGACCGCCGCGGCGACAGCGAGGTATACCATCCCACAGGGCAGCAAGCCGTTGACCAGGCCAATGGCAAAGAGCCGTGTGCCGGAATGCGACGAAAAAAGTTTCCGGAAACCCGACCGAATGACGCCTGTCCATTTAGCCGAAGAGGCAGAAAGTCGCTCCAGGTAGCGTGCGATCACCGGTACCGCTACCGCGAGCAGGATAAGTAGTCCGGAGGCGATCGACAAGTAGCGTTGAAATCCGGCCATCGCGATGGTGTGACCGATCAATCCCGCCAGCACCCCGAGGAGCGTATAGGTCACTACCCTCCCACTGTTGTACAACAATCGTCCGAACAGGAACCGCCAGCCCGCCTTGTCCTGTAACGGCAGGCTGAGCGCGATCGGCCCGCACATACCTACACAATGCAGGCTGCCTACAAAACCGACGATGAGTGCCGAATACAGGAACATCTTCAGTTGATGAGGACTTTCTCCTGCTGATAAAATGGCTTACCGCCATGATTCCATTGTACCTGAACATTCCACCAGCCCTGTCGGATCTTATCCGTTGTGATGCGTTGTTCATTGGTCGTGCCGGAGTTCACCGGAACGGTAAAATCGAGTTTCGCATTGTCAGGACGGAAGAAGCGCACTTCACCGGACATCTGTCCCGATTGATGGTCTTCCGGGTATCGAATCACGACCTCTCCCGGTCCAGCCACTACGGTGAGCTTGCCTGAGAGCGCGAGGGTGTTCTTCTCCTGATCGATCTGTTCCTGATACTTCAGTTCCTTCTCATAGTACTTCTCCGTCACCAGGTCGACCTGCTGTTGCGAGCATTGGTAGACCAGGTTAAGGATGAACGCGACGAACAAACCGGCCGCGACGACAATTCCGAATCCCCAGTTGAAGCGCATGTTGTTATTGTTTTGAATTGGGTCCCATGAAATTCGTTTCCACCCGATCGATCTCTTTCCCCTTCGACTTGACGCTGATCACGACCGGCGTCTTTATCTGGTGGATCTGGTTTCGATCCAAGACGATGAAGAAGACACCTTCCGCAAGAGAATCCTGCCGGACCATGTTCAATTCTTCGCCGACATACTTGATCTCGCCTGCGGGAGATATCAGATCAACGTGTAGCGGCAGATCGTTGAATGTCTTGTTCACGATTTGAATATTGTACAAATTAGAGATCGAACCGTCGGCCTGCAATTGGTACATCTGTCCGGGCGTCCGCAACACGGTCGTTTCAACATCTGAGCGGAGCACCAGCAAGGTGATCAGGGTGGTCAACAGTACCAACAATACCGCGATATAGCCGATGATCCTGGCTGTAAACCGGAATCGCTCTTTATTGGCGATATTGTTTTCACTGGCCCAGCGGATAAGTCCTTTCGGAAATCCCACATGGTCCATGATGTTGTCACACGCGTCGATGCAGGCAGTACAGTTCACACACTCCAGTTGAGTGCCGTTCCGGATATCGATACCTGTCGGGCAGACATTCACGCACTGATGGCAGTCGATGCAATCGCCCAACTTTCTATCCTCGCCTTTATGGATCTTGCCACGCGGTTCTCCGCGTTGGTAGTCGTAGGCGATGACCATTGAATTACGATCGAGCAACACCCCCTGCAACCTACCGTAGGGGCAAACAACGATACAGGCTTGCTCCCGGAAGCGGGTATACACAAGGAAGAAGACGAACGTGAATACCACCAACGCGATGAAGCCCGCCATGTGGGCGAAAGGTCCGTCCACTGCCAGCAATTTCAACTGATCAACGCCGATGATATAGGCCAGGAACGTATTCGCAATGACGAAGGAGATCAGGAAGAAGGCTATGTACTTACCCGTCTTCTTCAGCATCTTGTCCGGTGTCCAGGGCGCCTTGTCGAGGGCTCTTTGCTGGGTGTAATCGCCCTCAATCCAATATTCGATCTTCCGGAAGACCATTTCCATGAAGATGGTCTGTGGACAAGCCCATCCACACCATACACGACCGAAGATGACCGTGAACAGGATGATGAAGACGACGAACGTCAGCATCGCCAGCACGAAGAGGAAGAAATCCTGCGGCCAGAATGGAATACCAAAGAGGATGAACTTCCGCTCGATGATATTGAATAACATCAGCGGATGTCCGTTCAACTTGATGAACGGTGTACCAAAGAGGAAGGTCAGCAGGATGATGCTGACCCATGTCCTCTTATTATAGAGGGGACCTTTCGGTTTCTGGGGATAGATCCAGGCCCGTTTCCCTTCTTTGTTAATGGTCGAGACGCTGTCTCTGAATGATCCCGGATCGCCCGGTACTGCCTGATATGCCATAACAATCGAATACTTATTTCGCCGCCACGGCAGGAGCTGCCGCGGAGTCTGCAGGAAGTGTGGCCGACGAATCGACGGGCGCAGTCCCTTCTTCTACCCACTTATCACCCTGCGGTTCTTTCGCTCCGGGCGGGTTAGTTCCATGGAAAGTCAGAATGAAACTGCTGACTTCCTGAATCTGCTTAGGAGACAGTTGGCTTTTCCAACTGATCATACCCTTTGCCGGTACACCTTCCGTCACCGTGCGGAAAATATTCTTGATGCCTCCGCCATGGATCCAGAAATCGTCGGTAAGGTTCGGGCCGACATTTCCCTGCCCCTTGTCGCCATGACAGGCGACGCAATTCTTATTGTAGATCTCCAATCCGGAGGCGATTGCCCCCGCTTCTGTAAGAGCAACCACATTGGCTTCCGTTACAAAGTCGGCACTGGCTTTCATGCGTGCTTCCTTGGCCTGCTCGGCTTCCTTCATGGCGTCCTGGTACTCGGCCAACTGAAGTTTTCCGGTGCCGCTGACGTGGTAACTCACGAGGTACACCAAGGCGAACACGATGGTGAAGTAAAATCCCCATTTCCACCAGGGCGGCAATTGGTTGTCCAATTCCTGGATGCCGTCATAATTATGATGCAACATGACATCCTCTTCCTTCTCGACCGGGACGGAAGCGGTGAGCGACTGCATCAGTTTACTCCAGGCCGTGTCCTTGCGACGATATTCCGTGGCGGCCGTGCTTGCGGCAGCCGGCAGGCCGGACTTTTCCTGAATGGTCCTGCTGAGCGAGTTTACCGCTTGAGACAGGGCGATGATCACAATGACAAGAATGAACGCGACCAACAGCCAGATGTAAAAGGATGGCTCGAGGAAGGCCTGTGGAACCTGTGCCGGAGTTTTCTGTGCGGCAGCATCTCCGGCGGCTTGCGCACCGGCGGTGACCGTCAGCAGGCTCAGCAAACCTGTAACGAGTAACCGGTTCTTATAGATGGTGTTCATATGCGGGATGGTTGTTTACGGTTGTGTGGTATCGTTGGTGATGGAATCGTGCAGCGGCATTTCGCCGAGTTCCTGCATTTCTTTGTTATCGGCTTTCCAGAAGAGCCAGAAGGTCAGCCCGACAAAGAAGGCGAAGAATACGATCAGCAGGAACAGCGGATAGCTGTCGATGCCTTCGATTCCTTTGAAATAGTTCTTGAACATGACGGATCAGCGTGAAGCGGTTTCAGAAGCTTTGATATCCTTACCAAGGCGTTGCATGTAAGCGATCAAGGCGATCACTTCTTTTCCAGGATCCACTTCGATGCCGTTTTTCTTGAGGTCCGCGGCGATCATATCGGATTGCTTTTTCAGATCCGCGCCGGCCTGGTCGGCATATCCTTCCGGATACGGCACACCCAGACTCTGCATGGTTTTGATCTTCGCGGCCGTATTGGCGGTGCTGAGATCGTTTTCGATCAGGAACATGTAGGACGGCATGATCGAACCGGGCGACATCGTGGACGGATCCATGAAGTGGTTAAAGTGCCAGGAGTTCGGATAGCGACCGCCTTCGCGTGCCAGATCCGGTCCCGTACGTTTGGAGCCCCACTGGAACGGGTGGTCGTAGACGAATTCACCCGATTTGGAGTATTCACCGTAGCGTTCGGTTTCGGAACGGAACGGGCGGATCATCTGGGAGTGGCAGGTGTAGCAACCTTCGCGGATGTAGATGTCGCGGCCTTCCAGTTCGAGCGGCGTATACGGCTTGACTGAAGCTATGGTCGGGATATTCGATTTGATGGTCAGCATCGGGATGATCTCGACCAGTCCACCGATCAGGATCATCACCAGGCTGAGCAACAGCATTTGAACCGGGCGACGTTCGATCCAACGGTGCCAGTGACCCTTGTCCTCCGGAGCGACTTTCTCCAATGCTGGTGCTTCCGCATCTTCATTGGCGACAAAGCTGCCTGCACCCATGGTTTTAACAAGGTTGTAAACCATGACGAACGATCCGATGATGTAGAGCGTACCACCCACCACACGCAGTTTGTACATCGGCAGGATCTGTACTACGGTTTCGAGGAAGTTCGGGTATTTCAATACGCCGTCCGGAGTGAACTGCTTCCACATCAGCGATTGCGTAAAGCCTGCCCAGTAAAGCGGAATCGCATAGAAGAGGATGCCGAGGGTGGCCATCCAGAAGTGGAAATTGGCCAGTTTGCGTGAATGCAGGTTGGTCCGATAGAGTCTTGGGATCAACCAGTACAGGATGCCGAAGGTCAACATCCCGTTCCAGCCGAGCGCGCCGATGTGCACGTGTGCAATGGTCCAGTCGGTATAGTGCGAAATCGCGTTGACGTTCTTCGTCGACAACATGGGGCCTTCGAAGGTGGACATACCATACGCGGTAACGGCCACGACCATGAACTTCAGGATCGGATTCTCGCGAACACGGTCCCAGGCGCCACGGAGGGTCAGCAAGCCGTTGATCATACCGCCCCAAGACGGAGCAATCAGCATTACGGAGAAGACTACGCCGAGCGACTGCGCCCAATCCGGAAGAGAGGTATACAACAAGTGGTGCGGACCAGCCCAGATATAGAGGAAGATCAACGCCCAGAAGTGGATGATGGAAAGTTTGTACGAGTACACCGGACGCTCAGCGGCTTTCGGCATGAAGTAGTACATCAGGCCCAGGTACGGAGTGGTCAGGAAGAACGCGACCGCGTTGTGGCCGTACCACCATTGGACCAAGGCATCCTGCACTCCGGCGAAAACGGAATAACTCTTGAGGAAGTTAACCGGAAGCGCGAGGGAATTCACGATGTGCAACACCGCAACGGTCACCACGGTGGCGATATAGAACCAGATTGCCACATAGAGATGCCGCTCCCGGCGCTTGATGATCGTTCCGAACATGTTGATCGCAAAAACGACCCAAACGAGCGCGATCATGATGTCGATGGGCCATTCCAGCTCGGCATACTCCTTACTCGTCGTGATACCCAACGGAAGCGTAACAGCGGCGGCGACGATGATCAATTGCCAACCCCAGAAGTGGATGCGGCTCAAGGCATCGCTGAACATGCGTGCCTTCAGCAGGCGCTGTAAAGAATAGTAGACGCCCATGAAAATTCCGTTGCCGACGAAGGCGAAAATCACCGCGTTCGTGTGCAGCGGGCGAAGGCGTCCGAAATTAAAGTAGGGCGCAAGGTTGAACTTGTTGCTGGTCATTTCCAGCGCCACCCAAAGGCCGACCAGGAATCCGACTAAGCCCCAGACAATGGTGGCAATCGCGAAGTCCCGGACGATCTTGTTGTCGTAACGGAATTTTTCTGTGATCATAAATCTTCGGTTGATGTGGATTGTTGTTTTTGGGGCTCGTCTTCGAAAAGCATCCTGACGGATGGGGTGTATTCATCTTCATACTGGCCGTCCCTTACGCTCCAGATGAACGCCACGAGAAATCCGATGGCCAGCAGGAGACTGAAGATGATCAGGAGGAAGATGACACTCACGTGACGGAAACTTTTGCGTAAAAATATCCCTGACAGGCAGGCCTGAAGATGATTCTAATCAGCCTAAAATATGATTTCTGTCAGACGCTTCACTTAGTTCTATATAACTAATCTTCAATTACTTATCAACAATGCGGGCAAAGCATCGCATTTTCGCCCACCTCAGCAATTCCCATTATTTCCGGGCCGCCAGGTTGGACATTCCCGTGGTGAAACTGATGATGGTGACGGACGAGATCGGCATCAGGATGGCCGCGATGACCGGGGACAGGTTTCCCTGGACGGCGAACCACAAACCCACGGCGTTATAAGCCAGTGCGATCAGAAAACTACCCAGAATGATCCGACGGCTTGCCTTGGCTGTACGCAGGATCGAGCCCAGTCGATTGAAGCGGGAACCATCGAGAATACCGTCGCAGGCGGGTGAGAAATTGTTGATGTCGTCCGTGATCGATACCCCGACATCGCTTTGTTTCAAGGCACCGGCATCGTTCAACCCGTCGCCGATCATCAGGACGTTTCGTCCTTCCTGCTGTAAAGCCTGGATCGCGTTGAGTTTGTCGGCCGGTGATTGACGGAAACGGATCTCCGCATCGGCTCCGAACAATTGACGCAGGCGCACGGCCTCTCCAGGGTGATCACCGGTCAGTACCAGCCTGCGGAAGTTGTGTTTATTCAAGTAGTTCAATACATCTTCCAGTCCTTCCCGATACGCATTTCGGATAAAAAACCTTCCGAGGACTTTTCCATCGATATTGCAATACACCGACGACTCCGTTTCCTCCGTCTTGACCGCCTCCAGTCCGCAGAACGATGGAGCACCAAGCAGGATACTCTTTCCGGTGACAATTCCTGAAAGGCCACTTCCCGGAACCTCCCGGTACTCCTGCACCGGTAATCGATTCGATTCAGGCAAGAATCGGTAGACTTGTCGGCTCAGCGGATGTGCGGACTGCATGACGAGCGACCGGATAGCCTGTAGTTGCACGTCATCCAGACTTGTCCCCTCCCATCCCGTTTCCGCCTGATCGCGTTGCGTGATCGTGCCGGTCTTGTCGAAGACGACCGTATCCACCCGTGCGAGCTTCTCGATGACCGAATAGTTCTTCAAATAAAACTTATTCCGGCCGAACACCCGTAGGATGTTTCCGAGCGTGAAGGGCGAGGAGATGGCGAGCGCGCACGGACAAGCGATGATAAGCACCGCAGTGAAGGCAGCCCAGCCTCGATTGAAATCGCCCGTCATCATCCAATAGCCGAGCGAAACAAGCGCCACCGCCAATATGAAGATGGTGAAATAATGGCTGATCCGATTGACCAGTAACTGAAAACCGGAATCCTCATGTTTGCTGAGGTACGCGTCGTTGTTCCACAACTGCGTCAGGTAGCTTTGCGAAACCGGCTTGATCACTTCCACTTCAATCGCGGCGCCTTGTTGCTTACCGCCGGCGTAGATCCACTCCCCTGCTCGGCGCGTAACCGGAACGGCTTCACCGGTGACAAAGCTGTAGTCAATGCTCGCATCACCCTTCAGTAAGATGCTGTCGGCCGGAATCAATTCTTCGTTCCGTACGATCATCCGATCGCCGACCTGCAGTGAGGAGACCGGAATGGAAGTTTCCTTGTCATTCTTCCGGACCATGACCGCGATCGGGAAGAACGATTTGTAGTCGCGTTCGAAGGAAAGTGTCGCGTACGTCTTATTCTGAAAAGCGCGACCAATCAGCATGAAGAAGACCAGGCCGGCCATCGTATCCAGGTATCCGGGACCGACGCCCGTCAGGATCTCCTCCAGGCTTCGAATGAACATGATGAGAATACCGAGCGCGATCGGCACGTCGATGTTCAGGAATCTCTGGTGGAGACTTTGCCAAGCCGCCTTAAAGAATGGAAAACTGCAGTAGAAAAATACCGGAAGGGAAAGTCCGAAGTTGATGTAACTGAAGATACCCTTGAAACCCGGCTCGATGTAATCGCTTAGCGAGAAATACTCGGGAAACGAGAAGAGCATGATGTTTCCGAACGCGAATCCCGCTACGCCGATCCGGTACGCCATGGAGCGGTCCAGCTTGACTTTCCGTTCCTTCTCCAGGTCATTCAATTGGATCAAGGGTTCGTAGCCGATGGTCGCGAGCATTTCGACCAGGCCCCGCAGGCTCAGTTCCTTCTCCCGGAAACTGATGCTGACTTCCCGTTTCAAAAAGTTGACGCGTGAACGGACGACCGCCTGATTGATCCGGTAAAGGTGCTCCAACAGCCAGATGCAACTGCTGCAGTGCATTTGGGGAATGTAGAATGTTACCGAAGTCTGGGAATCGTCGCAGAACTGAATGAGTTTCTGCCGTACCTGGGCATCGTCGAGGTAGGCAAAACGCTCGTCGCGCGCCTGCTTGGGAGAAACGCCTGGTTTATCATTGAATTGGTAATAGGTGCAAAGATTGTTCTCCTGAAGAATCTCGTACACCAATTTGCAACCGTCGCAACAGAAGGTCTTGCTGTCGAAGGTGAGTGTTGTTTCACGGCATTCGTCGCCGCAATGGTAACACAAGACCCGGGAGTCGGTCAGTGTTTCTTTCATTCTGACAACCGGCCTTAGCGACCGCGTTTCAATTATAACGAATTTGCGGCTCTACTATCACTTCGCCCTTTACGGAATTGCTGACAATGCAATAGCGTTTCGCTTTGGAAAGCAGGTTGTCGATTATATGCGGATCGGGAGTATTCGGGAATTCGATCTCCGGATAGATCCGGTAAGCCTTTGCCCAAAATCCGCCACCCGACACTTTTTCAATCTCTACCTCTCCCCTTACCCGGATATCCTTCAGTTCAACCCTTAACAACTGCGCGAAGTAGTTGAACGTGGTGAGGTAACACGAAGAGATCGATGCAACCAGCAGATGTTCCGGCGACCAAACCGTATCCGTACCGTTGAACTCCGGAGGAGCAGCGAACAATACCGGCATACGATTTCCCGTGCGGATCACCCCGCTTTGACTGATCTTATCCCACTGCAACGCTACATCGAATGTGTGGGAAGTGGCTTTTACAGCTTCGGTGGCCATGACAATTAATTTTATGTAAAAATGCCACTAAATGCCGCTTCCGCTGAATGACGCGGGTCAAGACCGGTACTGACAAAGGTCAGGTCAGACGGTCATGCTGAACAGGCTGGTCTCCGGTTGCTTCCGCCAGAGCCGGGCATCGAAGGCCATGCAAATGTTGCGAACGAAGGCGCGACCCGCTGGAGTGACTTCCACGGAAGCCGGAGTGAGACGAACCAATCCGTCCTGCTCCATTTCCGACAATTCTTCCGGGATGCGATCCAGCCAGTCCACCCGGCTTGCAGGTTCGTTCCAGGCTGTCCTCATATTACACATCAGGTTCAGGATGTGCCGGCGAAGGATCCGGTCCTCGTCGTTCAGCTGGTGGCCCCGGAATACAGGCAGGCGGCCCGCCCTCACCATTTCTAAATACGCTTCCACTGTTTTTACATTCTGGGCGAACGCCGTCCAGCAATCGGAAATGCTGCTGACGCCGAGTCCGATCATGATCCGGGAAGTGGTGGTGGTATAACCCATGAAATTCCGGTGGAGCCTTCCGTTCTTCTCTGCCTGAAATAAAGCGTCACTGCGAAGAGCGAAATGATCCATGCCGATCTCTTCGTATCCGGACGATTCCAGCATGGATCGCCCGAGTTCGTACAATCTTCTTTTGGCTTCGCCTTCCGGCAGGTCGGCTTCGGTGAAGCGCCGTTGTCCGGGCTTCAGCCAGGGTACGTGAGCGTAACTGTAGAAGGCGATGCGATCCGGCAGGAGCCGTTGAACAACGCCCAGCGTCTGTCGGATGCTGTCTTCCGTTTGATACGGTAGGCCGTAAACAAGATCATAGTTGATCGACGTATAACCGATCTCGCGCGACCAGCTGGTCACGGCTTCTACTTGTTCGACCGATTGAAAACGGTGGATGATATCCTGGACTTTGGGGTCGAAGTCTTGGATGCCGTAACTCACGCGCCGGAAGCCGAGGTCATAGAGAGTCTGCAAGTGTTCCCGGGTGGTATTGGCCGGGTGCCCCTCGAATCCAAACTCATGATCGTCGGCTATGGCACAGCCATCGAGCAACCCGAGAATAAGACGCCGCAGTTGAGCCGGATCGAAGAAGGTAGGCGTCCCGCCTCCTAGATGAATCTCTTTGATCAACGGCCGATCGCCGATCCGCTTTCTGTACATCGACCATTCCTGCAAGACCGCGTCGATATATGGACCTTCCACCCGATGATCGACGGTGATACGCGTATTACAACCGCAATAGGTACAGAGGCTTTCGCAATACGGAAGGTGAACATAAAGACTGATGCCTTCTGCCGCATGCGCATGTGCCTGAAGACTCAACTCCTCGGCCCATTGGTCTTGTTCCATCGCGCCCTCCCAATACGGAACGGTTGGGTAGCTCGTATAGCGTGGACCCGGAACATTGTACTTCACATATAAACGATGGTCCATGATTACCGGGGCTGATCCGTTTCGTTCCATTCCGCGAAGGCGTTCGCAGTTTCGTGCAATCGCATGCTTACCATACGGACCGAGTTCGGCAACCTCGCGGCGATCCGCTCGCGAAAATCCAATAAAAGGTTCTCGCAGGTCGGTTGATAATCGACATAGATGATCTTTTCGAAATTGTCCCTCATCCTATCCAGGTCCTTGTGCGGAGATTGTCCGTTCAACACCAGGGCGTGATCGAACTGGTTGACCACGGCTTCGTTGACGATTTTTTTCAGGTCACCAAAATCCATCAACATTCCATCTTTCGGATGTCCTGATTCCTGCAGCGCCTTCCCCAGCACCGTCACTTCCAGGCGATAGGAATGGCCGTGAATATTCTTACATGGACCATCATACCCGTACAGGGCATGCGCCATTTCGAAGGGGAATTTTCGGGTCAGACGTACGAACATATTGCTTGCAAATTAGAATAAAAGAACACGCCGGAAAGATGATGAGCGTCATCTTTCCGGCGCATTGCACCACTAAACTCACAGAACATTACACTGATCTGACGATCAGTCCTTGTCGTCTTTCTCCTTCTCCTTTTCCTCCTCCTGCTCACCAGCCTGTCCGGCTTTTTCGGTGGCAGCATTCACGGAGTCGGCGGCAACAGCCGCTTCCGTCGCCGGAGCAGCGGCGGATTGAACAGTATCAGCCGGTTGATTTCCGGTTTGCTCGTTTGTGCTGGTCGAACAGGACGAAACCAACATTGCCAAACAGCACGTTACGATGGGGATCAATAGTCTTTTCATGGCTGTAATATTGAATTGCTTTATCCGATATTTAATCATCATCCTGTTCACCGGCAACATTTGCCGGGGCGGCGGAACTGATTTCGGAGTGACGGAT
>WBZP01000282.1_pt2 | contig 62597 bp, 47 predicted proteins | sample 5204301 | NCBI WGS metagenome assembly WBZP01 (sample SAMN12412401, study PRJNA552823) | activated sludge metagenome | isolation source: activated sludge from nitrification reactor of wastewater treatment plant... | place: USA: Pennsylvania | collected 2017 | reverse complement strand
CCTTTAAATCTTTCTTCAAAGAGGCACCGCTTAAACTGAACAGCATCATCATCGCCTGCTGCCCGGTACCAAACCAGTACTGTTCCAAAAAAGGAACAATCTTCAAACCGGTGTTTCGCTGCATCGGCAAAAACAGTATAATAGCCCGGGGAAGCGGCCGTACATTTTTTAAAAACCACATCAGAAGCCAGGCTTTTACTACCGGATGTAATTGCGGAACCACTGTTATTTTCAGAAACACAATTATAGAAATATCCTTTCCGGCAAAAACTACTGTTCTCTACTTCAATGCTGATGCCGGCCCCCGGGGATTCCTGTACAAGCCCCCGGCCCTGGTTTGAAAATACAGAATTGGTAACCCTGATATCTTCGCCACCTATCCAGCTTAATCCATTCCTTCCACAGTAATTCACTTTGCATTTATCGATCGTGATTTTATATGTCTTTCGCTCCTGCCCCATATTGGCGATGTAAATTCCATCACACGAAAAGTTTTTGATATTGCAGTCACTTACTCCGATATCGTGTGAATCAAGAATATTAATACCATAGTGGATCAACTCGTAGGCATTACGCCCGGTTCCCCAATTGCCTCCCAAAATAAAATTTGACACATTACCATCAATGATTAGCCCGGAAATTTTAATGTTACTGCAGGCCGAGAGAAAGAATACATTTCCTGCATTAGCAGCATACTTAGCATATGCAGGTTGCACATTGATATCCTTCATGGTATGTTTAAACGGCTTACCGGTTGCCGGCATAAATGTTCCTATGCGAAGACTATCGGCATTTTTTATTACCGAACCTGGCTTTCCTTCTATCAGCATATTGCTGCAATTCCGGAGATCAATTACATTTTCTCCAAGGTATGTCACAATTCCGGAAGGATCATTTCCGAGGAATGCTTGTCTGCCCGTAATATATACACCTTTGGGGATTACAAGTTTTCCATTGCCTTTTCTTTGATTGAAAAAAGCGGATGCTTTTACAAAAGCCTGCTGATCATTGCTTCTGCCATTTCCTTTTGCACCAAAATCTTTTATTGATTTCACTACATAACCCTGGCATGATCCGTCGAAAGGAACTAAAAAAAATACTGAGATAATAATAATGGCAGGAAATGATGGCAGGAGTGATATTTTCATGATTAGAGTGAAACGGCTTTTATTTAAGCACTTCATACCAGTCGTTCATGATTACATTGATATCAAAACGTGTCAATGTTTTATCCCGTATGGCATTCCTGTTAAAGTTGCTGTTAATTGCTTTTTCAATGGCTTCGGCAAAAGTTGTTTCATCTCCCCCATTCACCAAAATACCGTTAACGCCATCTGTAAGTAATTCAGAAATGCCACCCGGAGCATTGAAAGCAACAACGGGAATCCCTCCTGCCAGCGCTTCCAGCATGGCATTGGGAAATCCTTCGTAATATGAACCCATAAGAAAAATATCCGGCTGAGTTACAACAGTAAATGGATCCGTATTACTACCGGCCAATGTCACTTTTTCCCGGAGATTCATATCTCTGATCAGTTTTTCGAGGGCCGGTCTTTTTGATCCTTCTCCCACAATTGTAAAATGACATGGTATAGTCAGTTTTGCCACTGACCGGATGAGCCTGTCGAGTCCCTTTTCCTCAGAAAGCCGGGCTACTGTGACCAGTTTTGCACAGGAACTCTTTTTTTCATCGTTACTAAGTTTGGGGGCTGTAACAGGATTATATATTACCCTTGTTTTTGCTTTTTTGATATGGTAGTTTTTCAAAAGATCCTGCCGCATATACTCCGACTGGCAGATAATGAGATCGATCTTCCGGTAAAAACGCCGCAGGAGCCAATGATATAACTGTGGATTCCAGGTTCTTTGTGTATTCACACTTACAATGCTTGACTCCCTTGCTATCACCTTGACCTTTTTGGGAAACATCCAGCGAAACATGGCCACAAAAAGGTTGAGATGATTGGCTGTTGTGAAGATAATTGCCGGCTTGAGTTCTCTTGATAATTTCAGGATTGCAAAAAGCGACTTGCGTACGTTTGCGATTCCCATATCCACCACTTTAACCTCGGGATTCGTAATTGTAAAGAAAGGATTGGCGTTATTTAATACAGCCAGTGTAACATCATACCTGTTCGTATCAATATTATTACAGATTATGGAAACATTGCGTTCTAACCCTCCACACTCCAGTGTAGGTACAACAATTAACAGCTTTATTTTTTCAGCAGGTCTGATGTATTGGTATTGTTAGGGGTTAAAAATCGGTTTCAGTACCGGGTCTGATAAAATTAATTTTTTATTCAATAACAACAACCCCGGAAAATGAAATCTGTAAAAAAATATCTTCAATCACCTCAAAACTCTCTTCGGCCTCAATTGCAGAGATAATATTTATTTTCTTCCAATATATATGAGATTTTCAAGCCACACATCCCCTGCAATTTTTTTCTTGAGTTGATCAGCCAACCTGTATATGAACCCGGTTTTTTTCTTATGCCATTTCAGATTGAGTTCATTACAGGATTTTGCTGCAAAACCAAATTCAGACATGATAGCAGTGAGTGATTTCACATTCCAGGAACGCACATGTTGCATATGGTGAAAGGTAGCACCGCAATCGGCACAATGAACATATTTCTTTTTTATGTTCTCGTTATTGGGGGTTGTGATAACAATATGCCCACCGGGTTTCAAAATACGGTGTATCTCTTTTAAAGTAGAATGAAGATAATTATCAGTCAGATGTTCAATGGTCTCCACCAGGAAAACCATATCAAAAAAACCATTTTCATACCCCGATGGCAGCCCAGTGAGTAAGGTGCAGCCCTTGAAGGCCGGGTAATCCTTATAACGCTCACCCGTTCCCTTTGCCAGGTCTTCTGTAAAATCACAGGCATATAATTCAATACCCGGGTAGCCATCCATTAATTGTTTGAGTAGAAATCCCTTGCCTGTACCATAATCCAGCACTTTCCCTTTCACGGGAACCTGGCTGTTGGTATACCTGAGCAATTCGGTTCCGATTGCTTCTGTAAACCAGGTGCCGTCGTAATGTTTATAGTTGTTGTGAAAATTCCAGAAACGGGCTACTTTTTCATCTGTCCATTCAAGGTCATGCGGTGAGTATTTAATCTCCATCAGTTAAATTTGGTTATTATCTTTTTATAAAAGTCAGTAGTAAATGCTTTAACAGTATCATTGATTTTAAGGAAGTGATTTATCACTAAAATCAATAAAAAGTATACTACATATATTAATGCGATTGCAAAAATAGACTGAATATGTCCAAATAGTTTATAAAAAAGAAACAGAAATGGGAAATTAAATAAAAAAAACAAAGTCATTTTCCTGATTATGGCCATGTAATCTATAAAAGGCATCAGCACCCTGAAAATGATAATACCGATCGCCAGTACATAAATATAATAGGCTGAAAGCATTCCCGCAACGAAACCCTGTTGTTTAAAAAACCTGGTTCCGATTATAATCAATATGAGTGCACTTACATTGAACCCAAGTTGAAAGAAAAAGGACTGGCTTACTTTCTTTCCTGCTGTCATAACCCTTGCAATAAATGTATTTACTGTATAACAAGGGGCTAAAAATATCAGGTATTGCAGAAAATAGACGACCTTTTCCGCTGATTCCTTCGTAAAGCCGCCCCGGAGATACAGGATATCAACAATCGGTGCAGCAAATACTGATACGAGCATACAGAATGGTATCATTAAAAACAAGAGAACTTCAAGGCTTTGCTGAAAAATGCGATTCATTTCACCTGGCAGTTTTTTTGCTGCCAGCTCATTGAATTTTATCCCGGCAACCGCAGAAGCCTGCGCCACAATAAAATTATTAGGTATGTTCAGGATCTGTGAACAGTAGTTGTAAGCAGAATAAACACCTGCCGGTAACCCACTTAATACCACTATGATTCCGTAATTAAATGAAAATGTAGCAAGATTTCCCAGCTGAATCGAAACCAGGTTTCGCTTTACCCTTGCATTCAAATGCCGGAATGAAAACCGGGTATGCCAGTGAAGCCTCGTTCGCATAAATACAAGTAAAAGGATGATATTTAACAGGTAACCAATCACCATACCTACAAAAGCAGCTGCTATCCCAAACTTTGCATGGAATAATACGAGTGAGATAAGGGAAAACAGTTGTGCAACTCCATTCGCTATGAGTGGTGCTGTGAAATATTTCAACGTCGTTAACACTGCTGTGAAGTAGTTCGACAGGATGATCAGCAAAGGCAATATACTCCCCAACATCAACAGGAAAGAATGCTTTTCCAGTATACCCGATTTAAAAGAAGAAATAAGGTCATATACGGGCACTGAAGCAAAAAACAATACAACAAAGATTATTACTCCCAGCAAAGTATATCCAAGGGCAAATACATTATAAAATTCCACGGCTGCTTCTTTCCCTTCATCTTCCTGCAGGTGCATTCCTTCCGGTAATATTACTGCTGCATCCATACCGTTAATGAAAGCAGCTATCAGAGTAATCGTGGAAAATATATAAAAAAACAGGTCGGTCTCTATCGTGGTTCCGAAATACCACGCAATAATGATCGTATTAAAAAACAAGATCGCCTTTACAAAGATGTTTAATGCCGTAGAAAATACAATCCCCCTTTTGTAAGACTCTGTTTTTAACATCCTTCAATTTTATTCAAATGCCATTAGCCTGGCTGAAGATTGCTCAAAAATATGGATTATTCCTGTCTGCAGCGAGTTTATAGCGGTAAACAGTGTTTCCTTACAACTATCTGTTACCTGTGATTCCCTTTTTGTTTGATGAAGGAATATGACTGGCGAGAATTAATCCCCGGAAACTATCTTTGCCACATGCATTACGCTTCGGTAGAAAACATCAGCAAGTCATTTGGCATCAGGATACTGTTTAAAAACATCACTTTTCATATTGAGGAAGGCGACAAAATTGCGCTCGTTGCCCGCAACGGCAGTGGCAAAAGCACACTCATGAAGATCATTGCCGGCCTTGAAACTGCCGATAGCGGCACCGTATGGGTTCATAAGGATATCAAAACTGTAATGCTGCAACAGGAACACAACTTTGATCTTTCAAAAAGCATCTGGGACAATGTGCTCCGGCTTGATAACCCTGTTGTAAAAGTCGTAAAAGAATATGAACAGTTTCTTGAACAGGGAAGTGATGACCATGAAAAACTGGGAACCCTGATGGCCCGGATTGATGAACTCAATGCCTGGACATTTGAAAGCGATCTTAAACAAATACTGGGAAAGCTGAACATTCATCACCTGAATGAAAAACTGGGAACCCTGAGCGGTGGACAACAGAAGCGTGTGGCCCTGGCACAGGCATTGATCGAATCGCAACTGCATGAAGGTCGTTGCCTGCTGATACTCGACGAACCAACCAACCACCTCGATGTTTCCATGATCGAATGGCTGGAAGAATACCTGTCATCTCAAAAAATAACGCTCCTGCTTGTTACACACGACCGGTATTTTCTTGATGCTGTATGCAATGAGATCATTGAGATAGATGATGAAAAAGTGTACGTGTACAAAGGCGATTATGATTATTTCCTCGAACAGAAAAGCCTTCGCCAGGAAGTACAGCAAAGCGAACTTCAGAAAGATAAAAATATATACCGCAAAGAGCTGGAGTGGATGCGTAAGCAACCAAAGGCCCGTACAACAAAAAGTAAAAGCAGGCAAGATGCATTTACCGAAGTAGAACAACGAGTAAAACAACAGAAAGAAGTTACTGAAGTCAGCCTGCAGGTTAAGATGACAAGACTGGGTGGCAAAGTGCTTGAAATGAAAAAAGTGTACAAAAGCTTCGGGCCCCTGGCGATCATGAAAGGATTTGAATACACATTTAAAAAAGGGGAACGGATCGGCATTGTTGGAAAAAACGGAGTTGGTAAATCTACCTTTTTAAAAATAGCGCTCCAGCAGGAACCTCCCGACAGCGGCAAAGTAAACCATGGAGAAACAGTTGTATTCGGAAATTTCAGCCAGGATGGCTTGCAGTACAAAGAAGATAAGCGTGCCATTGAATATGTAAAATCTCTCGCCGAATTTTTTCCATTGGCTGATGGTAGTAAAATATCTGCCGGGCAATTCATGGAAAAATTTGGATTCAGTGCAGAACAGCAATTTACACTTTTGAGTAAACTCAGCGGTGGTGAGAAAAGGCGGCTTCACTTACTCAGTATCCTTTTCCTCAATCCGAATTTCCTGGTGCTGGATGAGCCCACCAATGATCTTGATCTCCAAACACTCCGAACACTCGAAGAATTCCTGCTGGAATACCCCGGATGTATATTAATCGTGAGTCACGACCGCTATTTCATGGACCGCATGGTGGATCATTTATTTGCTTTTGAAGGCAATGCTGTCATCAGGGATTTTCCGGGAAACTACTCACAATACCGGGAAGCGATTTCAAAAGGGTTGCAGGATGATAAAGAGCTCAGTGCAGCAAAGTCTACAGAAGAAGAAAAAGTGGTTCAGAAAAAACAAACAACAGAAGCTCCCAAAAAGCTATCATTCAAAGAAAAATTTGAGCTGGAAAGCCTGGAAAAGGAAATGCCGGCTCTACAGGATGAAAAAAAATCCCTGGAAGCTAAAATGAGTGGCAACCTTTCTTATGATGAATTACAAAAAGCAGCCAACCGTATCAGTGAAATTATTCAGTTACTCGACGAAAAAGAAATGCGCTGGCTGGAGTTGAATATGAAAGCAGAAGGGTGATAATTTGATGTGAAAATGCGAGAATCTGATAATTATCTAACTCCAAAACAAGTGCTACAACGGAAAATTGCACTTATTACTTGAACTTAGAATTTGAAAATGCTCCAACTTGAAAATTGGATTCGTGTTTTCTTTGTGCCTTAGTGTCTTCATGGCAAAAAACTTCTCCATTCAAAATTTCGCATTGCTTATTGATGATTAAAAAAGGGCTACCGTTTAAACAGTAACCCTTTTAATTTTACACATGGAATCCGTTTAATCAATATGAATAATCGTAAACTGGTCGAGCATGGCCTGGTTTATCTCTCCATTCATATTATCATTATACTCTTCCAGTGATAATGTGATGGTATGCTTACCTGCAGCCAGGGAAAGCCTGGTCTTATTTGACCATCCCCAGTTTGACCATTCATCTCTGGCCCGTTGTGGGAAAACAACCGTGGCTTTTTCAGTTCCATCTACTTTCATGCTCCTGATCGCACATTTGTTTTCGGTATTTCCGGGCCCGTTACCATTAGCATAGCGAAAGCAAACGAGGTATGTTCCACTCAACGGAACATCAACAGGAATATCAATTGTTTTATTGATCGTATTGCTGATCTCTGCAAAACTGCTCCCCGTATACCCTTTGTAATTGTAAGGTGCAGTTCCCGCCAGGGTTTCCATTTCTGTAGTTTTCTGCCATGCGGTACCATCAACTGCTACCGGCTCGCTGGCAAATGATTCAACTTTTCCGGCATCAACTGCAATCACAGCATACTCAGCAAATTCTTTTCCGGGAACAGTGTAAGATGTTCCCGCTGTTTGGGAAACCATCTTTCCGTTCTGCAATACTTTATATGAAACGGCACCTTTAACAGGTTCCCAGTTGATTGCTGTGCCATTGAATTTGGCAGTAGGGTTTGATATCGTTACATAATTGGCAACTTTATTTATTTTCTGTTGACCTGCAGGATTATCAGCAAGAATTATCTTAATAACATGTGTTCCTTTTAATGATGCAGGAATTCCGGAAACCAGCGATGGCTTCCCATCAATAAAAAATGTACGGATCTTATTTCCAAAACCTGCCATTTCAATATTCAGCACTGCATCCCTGTAATGGAAATTGTTCAGTGTCCTTTTACCAGCCATTGCGGCAGGAACAAAAGGTTCAAAACTAATTCCATCTTTATTGAAACGGATGCCGAATAAAACTTTCTGTACGATACTGATATTCCCCGACAGGCTCCACAACATGATACTTGAATTCACCTGTGTTCCGTTATAATCTCCATTATCAACTACAAAATTTTCTTTGTTCGTGAGGAACAAAGCAGCAGGTCGATAAATATCACTGATAGCTTCCAGCACAGCTTTTTCATTCCCGGCTTTGGCAGCAGCCCAGAGCCAGTAGCTTTGTACAAAAGGCCACACCGCATTGTTATGATAAGGGGGAATATTCGGGATCTGCGGGTAGATGCATGAAATACCAAAGCTGGTGAGCGGTACACGGGAAACAACCTGCTTCGACCTGGCGTCATCTGCAATACCGAATATTACACACAAGGCTTCGCCAAGCGCTTCTGATCTTGGGGAAACAAATTTATAACCACGCCCGTAACGAAACTGTGCATAGTATCCTTTTTCCGGTACCCATAAATATTTGTTGATTCCTTGTTTGATTCTTTCAGCAATGGCTTTGTGTTTTGCCGCAACAGCCTCATCATGTAATTCTGCCGCCATTTGCGACAATACATTGTTTGCCTGGTAGTGAACTGCATTTGTTCCGAGGCATTCGCTTTCATAAATATCGGCAGGCTGCATCCATTTAGGGTATGTTTGTTCACGCCAGTCGAGGAATGATGATTCCCCTTTCACCAATCCTGTTTCAGGATCGTGTACATTGTGTATGTCATCGCCGATTGAATTTTTTACGATCTCGTAAGCCTGCTGCAGCCAGTCTTTATCACCGGTTGCTTTATAAATCTCCCAGGCTGCCACAGCCCATATCATGCGATCGGTACTTACCGGCCACGCTCCTCCTGTTCCCGTATCCTGGATAATACGTTTCTTTTTATTCACTTTGCGCATCAGGCTGAACATGGCTACCCTTGGCTGCATGTGCGCCATGGAAAGAATGATACTATAGCTGATATCTCTTGTCCACACACCACCCCATTCTTTGCCTGTACGGAATGTACTGTCCGGCTCTATAGCTTTGAGCATTTCCTCTAGCGAAAGGTTGTACACTGCATCAGCAATGAGCATGTCAGATTTGTATTGTGGATATGGAGAAATATCCTTTGTCATCGTCCATTCTGTTTCTGTGTGCTTTTCATCTGCCGGTTTATTAATCACCATCGTTACTTCATAGATACCATCGCCATCTTCATCTTTAAGCTGCAGATCACCGTGCTGCATGATATTATCAAAATCCCATGTCATCGGCGCTGTTGGACCAGCCACGAAAACTCCTTTGTAGTCTTCCTTATAAATTTTATCTCCATGTATTGTTTTATAGTATCCCAGCTCGTTGAACTGTTTCATCACATCCTTCATATCAACACGAATCTTCAGTTGTGTATTAGGCTGTAAATATTCCCCTGTTGCCTCAGGCTGGTTAAGCTGCATTCCGAATTTAATGATGGGCGTTTCAGAAACACCGTTCACTGCATTTACAGTAAAGTGATGTTCTTTTCCCGCAAACATTTCATTGTCGCGGCCGTTTATAGAAAATTTAAAAATGATATTGGCCGGCTGCAATGCATTTGCCGGGCTTTGATAATTGCTTTGCATGTGTGTGGGAGAAAGCGCCTTTGCTTCATTATTACCCTGAACAACTTTGTCTTTGTAAATACTGAATGCTGCAGATTTATAGACCGGCTGCTGAGCATGTGTAATTGCTGATATGGAAACTGCTGATAAAACGAGTATGATCTTTTTCATACCCCAAATTAACTCAATTAATGAATAGCAGCAGCAATCCAAAAATAAAAGCCGTATCAGAAGAAACGGCTTTTTAAATTAACCCCCAAAGCAAGTAAAAAGTTTACAGGTTATCCAGTAATACCCTGATTTCATCTATCGTTGTGACCGAAGGTGTTATTGTAATGTCCTGCAGCGTTAAAGGAACTGAACCTGTTCCCCCGGTTGTTATTTGTGACTCCCCAAGGTAATAATCCGTTCCCTGTTTTGAGATAACAATGATTGTAGCAGGTTTGTTCACCGGCAACAGGAACGTGCTGAATTTCCTGGTTATAGCATTACCGGTAAACGCTACCACGGAATTGATATCATTAAATACCAGGAATGCCATTGAGTTTGCGTTTGTATACGTTGAAGGAAGTGTGAGTGAAACCCGGGCTCTCGTAATACCTGTTGTATCAAAAAAATGATCGCAACCTATCCATCCCTGTCGGTTGGTATAAAGCAGGTAAGAGGAATCCTGGGTGTTGGTATTGATTTGATTGGAAGTATCTTCATCAGGCAACCAGTTAAATAAGTTATTGGCATCTCCCTTAAAAAGTTTTATTGAGGAGTTAAGCGGGAAGTCCCGAAATCCCAGGTAATAATGAGATTGCGGCCCCTGCTGTGCCAATCCCAACTGGGCTCCATTAAGAAGAAACCTGACAGATAGTTTTCCCGCGGAAACCAATAGCCTGTTGTTTGAAGTTGTTGTTATTCCCATCCTGATCATCTGGCCCTTTCTCTTCAGCAGCTGTGTTTCCACTGCAATGGTTCCTGAAACGGGCCCATTATTTCCGTCTACAACAGTTCCATAGTTTACAACAGCCCTGATTCCTGATCCTGCATTAAGTACACTGCTTGTTCCCGGTATAATACTCAGGTTATCGGTAAAAGGGGGCAACAGTAAAGCAGTTCTTAAATCTGACACAGGTGCTGAAGCAGGAATATCTGTATACCAGGTATCATTACCCGGCACAGGGTCGGGTGTAAATGTATCTAGATCTTTTTGACAGGAGTTCAAAAAAAACATGATCGCTAATAATCCGTATGCTGCAATCTTCCTCATTATGTTTTTTATTTTCATTACAGAGATAATCATTAATAAGATGCCTGTACTTTTGTTTTTGCTGCCTGACTAAAAATCAAGCCTGATACCCAACCTGATTCCAAGTGTATTGTATTTCTGTTTAACAGTAAGTGCTTCTTTACTTACGGGTGAGAAATTATACCTGAAATAAGGTTCGGCTAAAATGTGCAACCTGTCTGTCAGTTTATAATAAACAGACACCGCTCCTACAAACCCAAGTCCGACATTCGATTTGAGTTGATATGGCGCCGCTGCTTTTCCTGTAGTAATGGTAACCGGGTTGTAGGTTGTATCAAGCACATCTCCTTTTTGCCAGCTGTAAAGATTTATTACTGCTCCTGCATTAACATTTGCGTGCCACCTGCCATTGCCGAATTCATAACCAAGTACCAACGGAATATCCAGTGTTTTATAACGGTTGTATGTGGTTTTGTAACGGGTGCCGGTGGTAGTGTAGCTGCCGGTGGTATCACCATTGCTGTTTACTATGTAAACTATCTGGATAATGTTTCCTTGTGCATATTTGAATTTCTCATTAATCTGGCTATAGTTTAGTCCTGCCCGGAAACTCATACCATTGTTAAATACTTTTGTGTACCTGATACCTGCGCTGAAAGCTGATGAAAAGTGTTCACTCTCTTTGCGCTTTTGCAGGTAAACAGAATTTCCGGTGTCTGTAATTTTTTTGATGGCGTAATCCGGCCCTGCATAAACTTCGAGGTAGCGTTTGTTGCCTGCAGCATTTTTTTCACTGGCCGGGCAGGGAACATTTAATACGGGAACAACGGGTTTTGTAACTGATATGAGTTTATTTCTTTCCGAACCAAGCAAACCTGCATTCAGGAGAATACGATTTAAAACGAACTCCCTGTTTTCATCAACTGTTTCAGCTGAATTGATTTGCTGCTCCTGGCCGTTTGCAACTTCGCCATCCTGTATCCTGATTGCTGCTGCTGGCTTTGCTTTCTTTTTATTCTTATTTCGCTGTGATAAACCAGTTCCTGCTGAAACAGAATTGTCATCAATATCACCGGTGGATGTTATGATACCGGTTTTTGTTTTGTTTTTTGATATTTTTTGTTGTGATGAAAGAACATCTGAGTTATCATTCTTTTTTGCAGTTACAGGAGCAACCCCGTGTTTTTCGCCAATTCTTTTTGAAAGATTGTTTCCGCGGCCATTACGGGTAACCGGCAATGCGGTATTTCCGGATGGTTGACCGGTATTGGCATCAGTTTGATTTTTATTCCCTGAATGATCACGGATCGCAACAGGCTCATCTGAAGAAGTAATACTTCCCGGTTTTGAATCATCGGAGGTTTTGAGGTCTTTTGTTGCCGGCGTAGTTCCATCTGTAGTAACCAGTGTTGAACTTTCTCCAGTAGTTTTGTTTTCTGTCGCTTCGGTTTTTTTATTATCCTGCACAGCCTGGTTATGCCGGTATATGAATACAGTGCCTGTAATAAATAATAATCCAGCTAAAATCAATAATCCAACCACGGCAGGCTTCTGCCAGAAAGCCAAAGGCTTTTTCCTGTCTTTTTCCGCAGCAATTCTTTCCCAGATATGCGCAGGCACATCGGGCTTGTAATCGCCGAATTGTTTCCTTATATGTTCATCAAGAGGCGAGTTGTTCATACTGCAACCTTTTGTAATGCTGTAATTTGTTTCTGCAGCATTGTCCTTGCTTTCACCAGTTGGCTTCGGCTCGTTCCCGGTTGAATCCCCAGCATTTCCGCTATTTCTTCATGCTGGTAACCCTCAATTACATAAAGGTTAAATATCAAACGGTACCCATCGGGCAATGCATTAATGAGTGCCAGGAGATCTTTTTCTGTTAAATGGCCATATGCTGCCGGATCAACCTGGGTTTCATTGCTTTCTTTAATCTCGTAACCCGACAGTTCCTTGCTGTAACGTATCAGGCTGTATTTTTTAAGCGCCGTATTCACTACTATCTTCCTGATCCACCCCTCAAACGACCCTTCAAATTTAAACTGGCTTATCTTATTGAACACTTTTATAAAAGCGTCCTGCAGGATATCTTCGGCATCTTCGGAGGTACGGGCATAACGCTGACATACGCCAAGCATCGTACCGGCGTAACGGTTAAATACTTCCTTTTGACAGGCGGCATTTTCCCTTATACATCCCTTTATAAGCTCATCTTCTGTCAAATATTGCTTTACAGGATTTTGCCGTAGTTTGATATTAGATGCTCCGATTTAACATTTTGTTGCCTGAATATATATAAATGTTTTGCCGGGCTGACAGCTGTGTAAAATGCTTAATTTTAAACTGTCATCGGTAAAAATATGGTTTCAGAAGAAGAGATACAACAACTGAAGAGCGAAAATGAGCTGCTACAGCTTCAACTCCAGGATATTACAGAAATAATTAATGTACGGGAGGAGGAAATAGAACTCCTCAGGAAAAAGGCTGCCTATGCTATCATGCTGCAGAGTACACTTGACGGGAACCTCGAACAGATCAGCCAGATGCAGCTTTTTATTGGCGAAGAACAGCGCAAACTTGTCGGGGCTGCCAAAAGGGAAGCAGCCATGGAGGATGAGATCATACAGTCGATACAAATGGAGAAGGATTTTTATAATATCCGTGATAAATACGAGAGCAGTAAAGCCGCTTTGCAGGACCTGGATAATGAACTTGCCGAAACTTCCGGGATGTACCGGCAATTATCTGAATGTATGAGCCGGATCGCTGAACTTGAAAGCAACCTGGAAATTGCCCAACTGGAAAACCAGTATATGAAAGAAGAACTGGAGGAATTGCGCAAAAAAGTACAAAACCCGTTTAACCCTGAATAAGCCTATCCGTACCCTGGGACTGTTGCTTTTTCCCGGAAACCTTGTATTGCCCACATGAATTTTATCAAACGTTCAATTACTCTTATTACCCAACCACGGCAGGCCTGGGCGCAGATCAATGCCGAAGAAGAAGGCCTGGGCCATTGTATGGCAGCATTTGTTTTACCATTGGCTTTGGCGGGAGCACTGGCATCATTCGTAGGCTATGGATTGGTTGGCGTAGATACCGGCATTCTGAATATACATATCAGGGAATTCAATTGGGGCCTTTACGCCGGGATCAAACATTTTATATGTTGTATTGCCTGCACCCTGTTGACAGCCGATGCCTGCAACAGGATGGCTGTTTTTTTTGAATCCGGGAAAAATATGGATCAGTCGGGCAGGCTGATCGCCTATAGTTTTACGCCCGGTTTTATTGGAGGACTCTTTAATATTCTCCCCATGTTTGGCTTTATTTCCATGATTTCGTGGTTATATGGTTTTTACCTCCTGTACCTGGGACTGCCCGTTATAAAAAAAACGCCCCTTCACAGGCAAGCCGCCTATTTTCTTTCGTGCTGTATCGCCGCCTCAATTATATATGCAGTTGTAAACCTTGTCAGCGGGTTTATTCTTGGGAATGTATTCGATATTGATATCACCGGCAGGTATGGAAGGTTTGGTGTGTGATGACCAAAATCAACACATAATGAATGGAATTTGGAAAGAGCTGGTTTAGCTTTGTAAAAAATAAATTGGTATGCATTCAATAGCCGGTATAAGAAAAGATTACAAAATGCAAAGTCTGGATGAGAAAGATGTATCTCCTGATCCACTCAATCAATTTGAAAAATGGTGGCAGGAAGTACTGGACAGCAAAATTGATGAACCCAATGCTATGACATTAGCCACAGCAGATAAAAAAGGAGTACCATCGGCAAGAATAGTACTGCTGAAAGGAATTGAAGATGGTGGTTTTATTTTCTATACAAATTATGAAAGTCATAAAGGGGCTGAACTCAAAGCAAATCCGAATGCCTGTTTGGTTTTTTTCTGGAAAGAACTGGAACGGCAGGTAAGAATACAGGGTATTGTAGAAAAAACAAGTGCCGCTGCCAGCAATGAATATTACAACTCACGTCCCGAAGGAAGCAGAATAGGCGCCTGGGCTTCACCGCAAAGCAGTGTTATCAAATCAAGAGAAGTCCTGGAAGAAAATGTTACTGCAGTTCAAAAAAGGTTTTCAGGAACAGCTATTGAAAGACCTGAACATTGGGGAGGATATGCAGTAAAGCCATTTTTAATGGAGTTCTGGCAGGGCAGGCCCAGCAGGCTTCACGACAGAATTCAATATACAAAAGAAGCAAACGGGAATTGGAAAATTGAGCGGCTTGCTCCCTGATCATAGTAAAGTTTACAGCTTCTTCAAGCTGTAAACTTTAAAAGAGGTTTTACTTTTTAGCAGCCGCTTTCTTTGCTGCTGGTTTTACTTTCTTTGCAGGCCTTGCTTTACCAAAGCTTCCTGCCGATATTTTTCCTTTTTTGGTTCTGATATCTCCGCGTCCCATAGTAATTTTTTTATGAAGTTTTAATTGTAATAAAAAAGCAAGACCCCAGGCCTTGCTTTTTTAAATCGTTCGTGCAAATTAGATTTTTGCAGACAGTTCTTTACCTGCTTTAAATTTAGCAACTTTCTTTGCTTTAATTTTTATAACAGCACCTGTTTGTGGGTTACGGCCGTTACGGGCAGCTCTTTTGGAAACAGAGAAAGTACCAAAGCCAACGAGCGTTACTTTGTTACCGCTTTTTAAAGTTTTAGTTACAGCTTCAACAAAAGAATCCAAACAAGCGTTTGCCTGAGTTTTAGTGATGCCTGCATCATCAGCAATCTTTGCGATTAATTCAGCTTTGTTCATAATTAGGTTTTTGAAATTTTAAGTGCGACAAATATAGATGGTTTTTGATTGCAACAAAAAAATTTTTGTCAAAAAAGAAGATTTTTAAAAATGGCTGCAATCCGCCACCCGCAAGGTTTTGAAAGCTGCATCAGAAGCCTGGGGTAACCTTACCGGAAAAGCCGCTTCCGCTGAAACCCTTTGCTGTAGAGGGTTTTGTGAAATTTCCGCGAAAACCCTGTACCCGTGCGGTTTACAAGCGATAGCCATTTTGAATATACAGCCGTGCTTTTGTTATGCACAATCAGTTGATAACTTCCATCACAGAACGGAAGGCAATGAACTTATCTCCCCATTTTTCGAAACTTTTTTGCCGCATTCCACTGGCAAATTTTTCTATGTAAAGATTGTATAAGGCCTTGCTTTCGGCAACATACTGAATGGCATAGGTTGGTCCTTCGCTGTCATCCACCTCCAGCAGATGCAGAATGGAAGCCCGGGTGAAACAGCCCGTTCCGATAACTTCGGGAATATGTTCTCCTTTAAGCCAAACCAGCCACGGTCCCGCTACTGACTTTTCAACCTTAATCGTTACATTATAAATGATCATTTCTTACCGTTGGTTTTAAGTTCAAGATAAACAGGGCAGTGGTCGCTGTGTTTCACATCGGGGAAAATATCAGCGTCTTTTAACTGGGCCTTGAGCGGCTCTGTTACAGTAATGTAATCAATCCGCCATCCTTTGTTATTCAGACGAACACTCGGGAAACGTTGGCTCCACCAGCTGTAACGATGTGGTTCTTTGTGGTACTCCCGGAAAGTATCTATCCAGCCATCTTCCAGGAACTTTGTCATCCATTCCCTTTCTTCAGGCAGAAAGCCGCTGCTTTTTTTATTTCCTTTCGGATCATGAATATCAATTTCATGATGGGCTATATTATAATCACCGCAAAGAATAAGCTTTGGATATTTCTTCCTGAGTTTTTTGAGATAGGCATGAAATTCATCCAGCCATACATACTTGAACTGCTGCCTTTCCTCACCGCTTGTTCCGGAAGGGAAATACGCATTAATAAGCCGTATATCTCCAAAGTCGAGCTGGATTACACGCCCCTCGTTATCGCTCGACTCAATGCCCGATCCTATAGTTACATTGTCAGGTTTTATTTTCGTAAATACAGCCACCCCGCTATAACCTTTTTTCTGTGCACTGAACCAGTGATGATGAAATCCGAGTGCTTCCAATTGTTTTACATCAACATCGCCATGACTGGCCTTTGTTTCCTGCAGGCAGATAACATCAGCGGGGTTTGTTTTCAGCCAATCAATAAACCCTTTTTTAATGGCAGCACGTATACCATTAACATTGTATGAAATAATACGCATAACTTGTAGTATTGAATTAGAACTGTAAAAATAATCAACCATGACGGAATACAACCAACAACCTGCCACACCGGTTGACATACTTAATGAAGAGGATATTCTGCTGAATCAATATGAATATGCTTCCACCGGGCAACGTTTCCTGAACTATCTCATAGATAACCTTTTTATGAACTATGGCCTGAGTTATATTACCGGCTATGCTGTTGGTGTCGTAATCGCTTCATTGTTTCCCGAATTCGCAGCAGGGTTCCAGGAAGATAGGCTATCACTCACGTTGGTAGCACTCACAGTTTCTATTTTCAACTATCTCCTTTACTATACACTTTGCGAAAAACTGTTCAATGGCTATACGCTTGGAAAACTAATAACAGGAACAAGAGCAATAAGAGAGGATGGAAAACCATTAACGTTCAGGAATGCAATACTCCGAACATTGAGCCGGCTTGTTCCTTTTGAAATTTTCAGCGGATTCCAGGTAAGGCCCTGGCACGATCAATGGACAGATACGATGGTGATAAAAGCAAGATGATTATTCCAGGATAGGGCGAAGCCATTTAGACATTTCGCCATTATTCATTTTTTTTCTTGCTGCATAATTCTGAAGTTGATCATCACTGATCTTCCCTACTCCGAAATACCTGCTTTCCGGGTTTGCAAAATACCAGCCGCATACAGAAGATGCAGGATACATAGCCAATGATTCTGTAAGCTTAATACCTGTACTTTTTTCTCCACCAAGCAGGTTGAATAATTTATACTTCTCGGTATGATCGGGGCAGGCCGGGTAACCGGGCGCCGGCCGGATTCCTGTGTACTGCTCTTTTATGAGTTGGTCATTATTCAGTTGCTCATCTTTTGCATACCCCCAATATTCTGTTCTTGTTTTCTTATGCAATAATTCTGCGAAAGCTTCGGCAAGCCTGTCGGTCAGTGCCTGCAGTATGATTTTATTGTAATCATCATGGTTCTGTTCAAAACGCCTGATGTGCTCTTCAATACCGTGGATGGTAACGGTAAATGCTCCAATATGATCTGTTGCTGATGGATGAATAAAATCCGCTAATGACAAATTCGGTTCGCCTTTGGCCTTTTTGATTTGCTGCCTGAGGAATTCCAGGTCAAGTTTTGTATTGCCTGTGTTTACAGTGATGGTATCAGTGGCTGATTTTTGTGTTTCCCAAAAACCCACCACGCCTTTTGCTGTAAGCCATTTTTCAGCAATCATCGTTTTTAATAACTCATTGGCATCGTTGTAAAGTTTTGTTGCTTCTACCCCGATGACAGGGTCGGTAAGTATCTGTGGAAATCTGCCATGCATTTCCCATGCTATAAAGAATGGCTGCCAATCAATATACTCACTGATTTCCCGCAAAGAATAATCATCAAGGATTTTTGTTCCGGTGAATGTTGGAGTAACCGGTGTGAAATTTTCCCAATCCACCACTGCTCCGTTTTGCTGTGCTTCTGCAAATGACAGCAATTGTTTTGCTGTGCGCTTGCTTCCGAAATCTTCTCTCAGTTTATCATACTCACTTTTTATAGTTTGAAGGAACCCGGTTTTCTGCTCTCCACTCAGCAGGCTGCCTGCCACGGTAACACTACGGCTCGCATCCAGTACATGCACCACACCATCATCATATTGTGGCGCAATTTTTACGGCAGTATGCATACGTGAAGTTGTAGCGCCGCCGATAAGCAGTGGAACTTTCATATCTCTTCTTTTCATTTCATGTGCCACATGTACCATTTCATCAAGAGATGGGGTTATCAATCCGCTCAAACCAATGATATCAACCTTTTCTTTTGCTGCTGTTTCCAGGATTTTTTCTGCCGGAACCATCACGCCCAGATCAATGATATCATAGCCATTGCAGCCCAGTACAACTCCCACAATATTTTTCCCAATATCATGCACATCTCCTTTAACTGTTGCAAGGAGAATTTTTGCAGGTCCTTTTTCATTTGCCGCATCTGCCCCTTCGCTCGCCTGCCTGTCCAGTTTCTCCTGCTCTATAAAGGGTGTAAGAACCGCCACTGCCTTTTTCATCACACGGGCACTTTTTACCACCTGCGGTAAAAACATTTTTCCGGCACCAAAGAGATCACCTACCACATTCATGCCGTCCATAAGTGGCCCTTCAATAACATCAAGTGGCCTTGGATATTTCTGCCGGGCTTCTTCCGTATCTGCATCTACATAATCAGTAATGCCATTTACAAGTGCATGTGTTAACCGTTGTTCAACAGTATCATTTCGCCAGCTTTCGTCTTTTACAATTTCTTTCCCTTTTGCCTTAACCGTTTCTGCAAAGCTGATCAGTTTTTCTGTTGCTTCGTTATTGCTGTTATTCCTGTTGAGGATCACATCTTCGCATAGCTGCTTGAGTGTGGGTTCAATCTCATCATATATTACGAGTTGACCTGCATTTACAATTCCCATGTCCATACCCACTTTGATGGCGTGATACAGGAACACACTGTGGATAGCTTCCCTTACATGATCATTTCCCCGGAAAGAGAATGAAACATTACTCACACCGCCACTCACTTTTGTAAGCGGCATCTGTTGTTTTATCTCTCTTGTTGCCTCAATAAAATCGACCGCATAATTATTATGTTCTTCTATACCGGTTGCAATGGCAAATATGTTTGGATCGAAGATGATGTCTTCGGGATGATACCCAACTTTTTCTGTAAGTATTGTATAGGCACGTTTACATATTTCAACTTTACGGATTTTGGTATCAGCCTGGCCGGCTTCATCAAAAGCCATAACGATAACAGATGCGCCAAAACTTTTACAGATAAAAGCCTGTTCGATAAACCTGGCTTCACCTTCTTTGAGAGAGATAGAGTTAACGATACATTTTCCCTGGATACATTTCAAACCAGCTTCGATGATCTCAAATTTACTGCTATCGATCATGATGGGAATTCGTGCAATATCCGGCTCCGATTGCAGCAGGTTGAGAAAAGTTGTCATTGCCTTTACACCATCCAGCAAAGCATCATCCATGTTTACGTCCAGCACCTGGGCCCCGTTCTCTACCTGCTGGCGTGCCACGGAAAGCGCCTCTTCATATTGTCCTTCACGTATAAGCCGTGCAAATTTTTTACTACCGGTTACATTGGTTCTCTCGCCAACATTCACAAAGTTTGTTTCCGGGCGGATGATCAGGGGTTCCAGTCCGCTTAATCTTAAATATGGTTTGATTGAATTCATTTTCTTTTTGCCACGATGACGCCAAGGCCCCAGGGGCGTTTGGCATTCTCGCATTTTTAATATTAAAAGAACTATAGCAGGGAGATATTATTTTTTCCTGCCTTTGTGGCCTGGTGGCTATATCAATGCAGGCTCCATCACCGGTAACTGCCGCGGTTTAAATCCTTTTACTTCTTCCGCTATGTGCTTAATATGATCCGGTGTTGTACCACAGCAACCGCCCACAATATTTACAAAACCTTCTTTGGCCCATTCTTCAATAATATGCGCTGTTTGTGAAGGCTGTTCATCATACTCACCGAATGCGTTCGGTAAACCTGCATTTGGATAGGCTGAAGTGTAACAGGATGCAATGGAAGAAAGCTCTTCAATATGCGGCCTCATTTCACTTGCGCCCAATGCACAGTTAAGCCCGATACTCAATGGATTTGCATGCATCACTGAAATATAAAATGCTTCCAGTGTTTGCCCGCTCAATGTACGCCCGCTGGCATCGGTAATGGTTCCGCTGATCATAATTGGCAACTCAGGTTTAGCTGTGTCGCGGAAATATTTTTTGATGGCATAAATAGCCGCTTTTGCATTCAGCGTATCAAAAATGGTTTCAACAAGTAATATATCAACGCCGCCATCAATGAGGCCTTTCACCTGTTCGTAATAGGCTTCTGCCACTTCATCAAAACTAACCGCACGGAAACCCGGATTGTTTACATCCGGGGAGAGTGACAATGTTTTGTTCAACGGGCCGATTGCGCCTGCCACAAATCTTGGCTTTGAAGGATCTTTTTTAATGTATTCATCAGCCGCAGCCCGGGCGCATGTTGCAGATGCTACGTTCATTTCATAGGCCAGTGACTGCATATCATAGTCTGCCTGTGCGATGGTAGTACTGCTGAATGTATTTGTTTCAATAATGTCTGCACCGGCATCGAGGTATTGCTTATGAATGCCGACAATAATGTCCGGTTGGGTAATGCTTAGCAGGTCGTTGTTTCCTTTAACGTCTTTATGCCAGTCTTTAAAACGTTCGCCACGATAATCTGCTTCCTGCAGTTTGTGACGCTGGATCATAGTGCCCATGGCGCCATCGATGATCAGTATTCTTTCTTTTAATGCTTCCTGAATGGTTTTCATATCTGCCCAGTTTTGCATGAATGTACAAGTGAGTGACACAACGATGCCGGGTTAAGCTGTTGATGCCTGCTCCAAAAAAATTAAAACTTAATAACGAAGACAAAATCCGTGAAGTAGCTGGAAATGCTGTCGTTTATTAGTTCAATTTTTTCATCTCCCGGGGTTGAACAATAAACAAATCCGCCCCGGTTGCAGGTGCAAAGCTAAAACAACAAAGCCGTAACACCAAAATGTTACGGCCTTATTAAGCAAAAAGGAAAACGTATTTAATGCTTACCTACATTGAATACCCGGGATATGTTGAACCCGAGGCGCAGGTAGCCGAATTTCCATTTATCATCCGTATCGGCAATGAGTAGTTTTTCCGACATGCCGTTTGAATTGGTGAGGTGGATCTGGAATACGTGGCCTCCGGTTTCGATATCAACACCGAATGCCACGCTGTTGTAATTGCTTTTAGGTTTGTGATCCACGAACTGGTAATAATATTCTGCATTCAGGCTTACCCTTTTTGAGACCTTGAGCCGACCGGCAACGCCGAGTGCAAAAATATTATTCCGGCGTGGACCTTTAATGATATTGTCTTTATCAAGTGTGTATTTACTGATACTATCCATGCGGTTTTGACCGAAAATAAATGTGGGCATCAGCTGCATGGAAAACCATTTCGAGAACTTACGGCCAATGATCAGCTGTTGGGTAAAACTCGTTCTGTCGCCCAGGCCCGGCAATATTCGCTCCCCTGAAGTATCCAAGCGCATTTTTTCTGTACGTACAGCTACCGTAGGAATGTATGACAGCGTAATCGGCATGTTACGGGCACCTGTTGACTGGCGAAGTATCCGAACTTTCACAAAGGCATCATAGGTTTTTTGCCAGGTACTTCTGCCGACTCCAATCATAAGATTGTTGGTAATGCCATAATCAAACCCCATGCGCATGGAAGCAATGTCGAAACCAAAAAGATCATAGGAGCCACGATTGAGAGGTGCAAACCGGTGCAGTATTCTTACATCGAGTACTCCCTTGCCAATATTCTCTACAGAATGGCCGGTGATCACTCGGGTTGACTTGAATGTGCCTGTTGTATATTCCGTTTTCTTTGGGTCTTTTTCAAGCCGGCTCATTACATCAGTTGTGTCCTGGCCATGTACATTTATGTATATGATCACCAGTAATGCAGGTAAAAATTTTTTCATTTTTTGTTAGGTTGAAATAATTATTAATCGGGTTAAACTATCTGCTGATTACAGTTTTTGGTCGAATGCACACGATAGGTTCACATCGACAACTTCTGCTATATTATCTTTTACTATTTTAGGGATGCTTATCTTATAATCTGAAAGCCTGATTTTAAATAAAGCTGTGGCAACCGGAATTCCTGCTTTTACAACAATCTTCCCGGTTACAGTTACCCTGTTGGTGACACCATGAATGGTGAGGTCGCCACTTACTTCGGCAGAATAAGTTCCATCTGCAGAAAAATTTACAGCAGTAAGGTTATTGATCTTCCCTTTGAATGTAGCCTTGGGGTATTTATCACTTTCCATATAGTTTTCATTGAAATGTTCTTCCATCAGGCTTTTCTTAAAATGAAAACTTTTAATAATCACAGAAAACTGGATATCGCCTGTGGCACTATTCAGCAGGCTGACCACCTGGCTGCTGGATGCCTCAATATTTTCAAGAGTAGCTTTGGAAAAAAAGGAAACCGTACCATTTTTGGTATACAGTTTTTGCGCCTTTAATGGATGACTGAAGAAAAAAAGCAGCAATAAAAAAACAGATCCCGTTAATTTCATAGTGATTATTTATTTACAATAACACAGCGTGTGAGATATACATCTGCCCGCAGGCCTAAATCAGCATCTCCCTGGCCGATACCGCTGCAGATTCCTTTAATACACACCGTTCCTTTACCGGGTTTAGCAGTAACTCCCTGTTCCAATGTGCAATTAACATGAGCCCCTTCCACTGCAGTGCGGAGTAAAATCACTGTTTCATGTTGCTGGGTTTCGGATATTGCATCAGCAAGTCCTGTCACTTCCAGCACTTCGCCCGTGTACTTTTTGCCCGCTTCCGTTGAATCATTTATAAATTGGTTATACAGATTTACAGCGCTTATTTCAACAGCATTACTCTGCATTACATCTACCGGCCCTTTATTATATAGATAATATGCAACGCCGCCACTGGCTGCCAGCAATACCAGGAGTATAACAGTTATTATTTTTCTCACAAATGAATGATTGTATGGCTTTGCCTTTAATTATTTCAGTTTATTTCAAACGTGCATTAAAGAAGAAGGGTTGTTTGTGTTGTGCATTTTTTTAATCTTTGAAACCAGGCAACTTTTTGAATGATTAACCGTATTTACAAAAGGCAATGGCCATTGCAACAAAGCAAAACAGGTTACTTAGAAATGTATCTGCGAATACATTACAGCTTATCCTGAACCAGGTTTTCGGGTTGCTGATATTTTATACCCTTTCAAAGGGGATAGACAAAGACTTATTTGGTCATATAAACTGGGCACTTGCTGTATTGCTCACCACATTCGGTATTCTCACTTTTGGTATTGACCAGTTAATGGTAAAAAAAATAGCCTCCGGGGAAAGCCTGCAGGATATTTTCCGGACTTACTTCTTTCATGTGACTGCAACCGGTTTCATTTTTTATTTACTGCTGCTCATTGTTTATTTTTTCTTTCCGGGATTTCTTACAGACAATACGCTGCTGCTGTTCATGGGCACCGGTAAGTTGTTCATTTTCCTGTCAACACCATTTAAACAGGTTGCTTCAGGGCTTGAAAAGTTTACTTCACTATTATACATGTCTGTCGTCTCAAATATTATACGGGGCTCAGGGTTATTGATATTACTGTTACTGGGGCAGATGACAATTACCAACATACTCATTGTATTCGTTGGGGGTGATCTTGCCGAATTGATAGCCTGCTTCTTTATCTCAAGGCCAATGGCGAAGCTTCCCCTGACAATTAAACCTGATAAGACTTTACAGCTTTCTCTTCTGAAAGAATCATTACCCCAGGCTGCCGTTGTAATTTCTACTGCTATACTTGCCCGTTTCGACTGGATATTGATCGGCCTTATTGTATCAGCTGGTAAACTCGCAGAATATAGTTTTGCCTGGAAAATTTTTGAAGTTTCAACATTACCACTCTTTATCCTTGCCCCGATTATGATTCCTTTGTTTACAAGAATCTATAAAGAAGCCATGAACGATGCCCCATTCTTCCTGCTCGAATGGCAGGTAATTATGGGTTCATTTATTGCGCTGGTGCTGAACATTTGCTGGATACCTCTTATGGATTTTCTAACTGATGGTAAATATGGCGCCGTGAACAGCAATACCATTTTTATTTTATCATTGAGTATGCCGTTGCTTTATTTTAATAATTACCTGTGGACAATCAACTTTGCGAAAGGGCGCTTAAAAGATATTTTCCATGTAATGGGTATTTCTGTTGCTATTAATATCTGCAGCTGCTTAATCCTGGTTCCAAAGTATGGTAACGAAGGCGCTGCTTTTGCTTATTTTCTTACCACTTTTGCCCAGTTGCTGCTGTATGTTTACAAAACAAATTTCCCGATACCTCATTATAAAAAATACTTATTGTTGACCTGGCCCCTCATGGCATTTTGCTCCGGCTGGATTGGATTACATGCATTCAGAAATTCTTCGGCCGGGATTTTTTTATCATTGTTTTCATTTATAGCGGTTGTTTTTTTATCAAGGCAGATCAAGCCCCGTGACTGGAAAAAACTGCAGGCTATTTACAGGTAGTCTCATTTTCGAGGGCTAAAAGTTTCATTGTTTCAACTTCAATAATTCTCCGTCATTATTGGCGTCGTAGCATCATCAAGGCAACCATACATGCAGCTTATCGTATTAAATGGTAAGTCTTTAGGCAAAAAAAATACACTTACTCATCATATTAAAAAAGGTTCATGCGTTTTTCTTTCAATGTGCTTTCTCTAAAGAGAAAATTACCTGTCATTGAATGGAAACTGCTGTTTTTTATGATCCTTTTCATGGACGTAAAACTGGCAGTAAAAGTAATTACGCTTATTCTTGCATTCATACTACAACCTGATTTCAGATTTGGCTTCAGGCTAAAAGAGTCGAGGCTACCGGTTTTCTACCTCGCTGCACCGGTAATCATTTTTTTCAACTGGCTTCTGTTCATAGACTTTTCAACAAACCACACACTCGTTATTTTAACCGGGATAGCTTTCTGGATTCTTTGCATTTTGGCTGTTCAGCAGGCGAAATTGTTTGTTGAACGAACAGACATCCAGGTGCTTCACAATACAATACTGTTATTTTTTGCCATTAATATTGCCATGTCGCTGTTCAATCTTTCTGCCATTCTTTGGGAGATCGGTCTGCGAAACCCGTTTAGGTACCAGGGCCAGTACCAGAAATATTTTATCAATACCGGCGATCATATTAAGGGAATAACATTCGACAGTTCTACTACCAATGCACTTATCAATAGTTTCGGTATAATTTATTTTCTATTACGGAAACAGTATGTATGGGTGATCGCCTGCATGTTCTGCCTGATCCTTACTGCCAGTAATTTTACAAATGCAATATTGCTCTTTGTTTTTTTCCTGCTTTTCATATTCAACAGCGACCGCAATCAGAAAAGCATGATGACCATCTGTGTATGCATGCTGGTTGTTTTCATGGCGAAATTTTCTCCTCAAAATGATAACTACATTTTCCAGACTTTTAAAAATGCTTTTTCTGAAAACAGGATACCGATTATAGTTCCTTCCAAAAACATACCGATCAGGGAAAAGCCCGACAGCATATTATCTCCTGAAGAAAGAAAAAAGAAATTCGCAATCCTTTACCTCGACAGCCTTGAAAGAAACCGCCTGGGAATACCTGTAAATACAGGTAATGCAGAGGCCAATATTGTACTTGCTCCTGCACGCCCTGAAATACCCGGTGACAGTATTCATACCCCTACATTTCAAAGTAAAAAAGATACTACCTTTTTTCAACGCCGGATTATCAGTTATATAAATGTGCATGCTGAAAAACCCCTGGAAGCCACCCGAAAAGAAGAACAGTTGCCGGGAAAGCTGGTTGCGATGAAACAATCAGTCATGTTCATGAAAGAACACCCTTTCAAACTGATTCTTGGTAATGGCGCCGGGAACTTTTCTTCCAAGCTCGCATTCAGGGCAACCGGGTTGGGTATAAGCGGTGGTTATCCGCAAAGGTTTATATATAGCAGCCGGAATTTCAGCAACAATCATTTTAAGTTATATGCTGATTATTTTACCAGGACATTAGGTTCTCATTCTATCATCAACAGTCCAGCCTCAGTATACGATCAATTGTTTACGGAATACGGGATTGTTGGCTTAGGGGCATTTCTATTGGGTTATGTGTGGTTTTTTTACAGAAGAACAGACAGGAAAGGATATGCCCTGCCAATCATGTTATTGTTGCTTGCTGCTTTTACTGTAGAATACTGGTTTGAACAATTATCCATAGTGCTGCTGTTTGAACTGATGATGTTCATTTATATAAAAGAGAAAAATACAACCGCAGTTCATGAATGATGTAAAAATTACCGTTCTGATGCCTGCTTATAATGCAGGAGCGTTTATTGGCGAGGCAATACAGTCTGTGCTCGACCAGACTTTTCGTGATTTCGAATTACTGATCATAAATGATGGTTCAACGGATAATACATCTGCTGTTGTAAAAACATTTAATGATGAACGCATCAGGCTGGTTGAACAAAAAAACATGGGAATCGCTGCAGCCCTGAATAACGGATTGAATTATGCCCGTACAGAACTTATTGCCCGCTTTGATGCAGATGATATCTGTTTGCCTGCCAGGCTGGAAACGCAATATCATTTTATGTCATCTCATCCCGAATATGCAGTACTGGGATCTGCTGCAGAATATATTGATGCTGCAGGGAATTATGTTTTCACACACAAACCTACAGGCAAAACCGACGCCCAGATAAAACTTCTTCCTTACACGGTATGCCCGTTTATTCATGCAAGCGTGATGTACAGGCGTTCCATTGTTAAAGAATGGGGCTATAATATTCATGCACATAGTTTCGAAGATCACCTGCTATGGCAGCAACTCAAATTCAGAGGAAAAATGTATAACCTTCCTGATTCGTTGCTTCGCGTAAGACTTAACCCGGGCTCAATCACAATGGATGAAAAGAAAAGGCCCAAAGCTTTTCGGGACATTAAGAACAAAGCGCTGCGAACAGGTTTTATTACAAGTGATGATGGCAACCATTTGCAGCAACTCATCAGGCAGCAAAACAATTCATCGGGCAAAGAAGGCGCTTATTACAGCCTGCTTGCCAAAAAATTTCTCTGGAACAATTATAACCCGTCAAAAGCAAGGGCAAACGTAAAAAAAGCCATCAGCCTGAATGCTTTTGATATCAAAGATTACCTGCTTTGGGGGTTGTCGTATTTACCCAGGCCTGTAGTTCATAATCTTTATACATTTTTTACAACTGCCCGGTAAACAGCAATACTATGATCAGTGTAGCAATGATAACAAGATCTACTTTATATTCTGCCAAAGGCGGTGATACGATACAGGCATTACAAACATCACGCTATCTTGTTTCCAAAGGCATCACTGTAGAAGTAAAACTTACCAGTGACCTGATTGATTATAAAAAATATGATTTGCTGCATTTCTTCAACATCACCAGGCCTGCCGATATCCTGTGCCATATAAAAAAGTCGCAGAAGCCTTATGTTGTATCAACCATACTGATTGATTACAGCGAGTTCGACAAACAATACAGGAAAGGGATTTCGGGCATGTTGTTCAGATATTTACCCGGAGACAGTATTGAATACGTGAAAGCCTTATCAAGAAAAATTTTAGGCAGGGATAAACTTATGAGTGCAGGCTATATCTGGAAGGGACATCGTCGTTCTGTAAAAGAAATCCTGCGCAAAGCTTCTTTGCTCTTACCCAATTCCCAATCAGAATATGAACGGCTGCGTGAATTCTATGATTGCAAAGCTGATTATAAAGTTATTCCCAATGGAATCGATCCGTCATTGTTCAACTTACCTTATGAAACTGAAAAAGATCCTGATCTCGTGATTTGTGTTGGCAGGATTGAAGGAATAAAAAACCAGCTGAACCTGATACGATCTGTGAATAACAGCAAATACCGTTTGCTGATCATAGGCGCTGCTGCACATAGCCAGCCTGATTACTACAAGGCATGCCGCGAAGCTGCCGGAGATAACGTACAGTTTATTGATTACCTCCCACAGGAAGAGCTTGTACAATACTACCAGCGGGCCAAGGTTCATGTACTCCCAAGCTGGTTTGAAACAACCGGTTTAAGTTCCCTGGAAGCTGCCGCCATGGGCTGCAATATTGTTATTACCGATAAAGGTGATGCCAGGGAATATTTTGGACAGGATGCGGCATATTGTAACCCCGCCTGCATCAAAAGTATTTATGAAGCAATTGAAACAGCCGCCTCACTTCCTTCAAATGAAAAGCTTCGTTCAAAAATTATTGAACATTTTACCTGGGAGCAGGCAACTCAGTGCACCGCAGAAGCGTATGAATCTGTAATCAAACAAAATGGCACTGAAAATAGGAATTCTTGGAACCAGGGGAATACCCAATAACTATGGAGGCTTTGAACATATAGCAGGTTACCTCGCAAAAGGTCTTGTTGAAAGAGGGCATGAGGTTACTGTATACAATTCACATAAACATCCATACCAACACAAACTCTGGAATGGGGTTAAAATAGTTCATTGTTACGACCCTGAATATTTGATTGGTATTGCAGGACAATTTATTTACGACCTCAACTGTATTATTGATTCAAGGAAACGGAACTATGACATCATCCTCATGCTGGGCTATACCAGTAGTTCAGTATGGGGAATGTTTTATCCCGGCAATTCAATTATCATCACAAATATGGATGGACTGGAATGGAAACGAACCAAATTCTCCAGGCCTGTCCGCTCATTTTTAAAATATGCAGAAAAGCTGGCGGTAAGATCCAGTGATTTTCATGTGGCCGACTCTCCTGTTATAAAAGACTATCTCGATAATAAATACCGGATCAACAGCAGGTACATTGCCTATGGCGCCGATATTGGTGCGGATGCTGATGAAAGTCTCTTGCGGGAATATGACCTGGCGAAAAATAATTATTTCATGCTCATGGCCAGGATGGAGCCTGAGAACAATATTGAAATGATACTGGAAGGATTCAGCAAAAGCAATTCCGATTTGAGTTTCATTGTAGTGGGCAATACTTCCAATAAGTATGGCAGCTATATCAGGGATAAATTCCAACACGATAAAAGAATTGTATTCCTGGGTGCTATTTTTGAGGAACAAAAAGTACGGAGTCTTACTGCATATTGTTGTTTGTATTTTCATGGACACACTGTAGGAGGCACCAATCCTTCCCTGCTTGATGCCATGGCTGCAAAAGCCCCGCTTGCAGCTCACGCCAATTCATTCAACAGATCTGTACTCAAAGAAAATGCGTTGTTTTTCTCCAGCGATGATGATATTTGTAACCTGATTAATGCAAACAGGTGCGCTGATGCAGGGTTTATCCAAAATAACTTTGACAAGGTAGTAAGTGATTTTGCTTGGGATGGTATCATCAACGAGTACGAACAGTATTTCCTGGAATGTTACCAAAACCAGCAATCCTACTACCCGCTTAACAATGAAAAGGCTATTATTTACAGAGGACAGTATACAGAATAAGATCAGCTATTTTCACCTGCTGGCCTTCCTGGTGCTGCTTCCTTTTGACAGGTTTTTAAGCACTATAGCCCTAATCAGTTTATTAATACATAGTCTCATAAATTTCAGCCGGCCACGCCTCGGGTTAATTAACAGGGACGTATTTTACCTCCAGTCGGTTTTCTGGGTAACCCTTCTTGCAAGCAGTTACGCTGTTTCATTTAGTGATGCGATGAACAGTGTAAGTAAACAACTTGCAATATTCCTCTTCCCGTTAATACTGGCCACTACAGAATTAGACCTGGTAAAATACCGTTCCAGGTTGCTGATGGTATTTTCCATTGCCTGTACTTTAACAGTATGCTACCTCTACCTGGACGCTTTCAAAGTGATCCGGTATGAAGGCATGTCTTACAAATCGCTTTTCAGTACAGCTTTTGTGAATCACAATTTTTCTTTGCCGATAGAAATGCATGCAACTTACCTGTCGGTGATGTTGGGTATTTCACTCATTTATATATTGAAAAGAATCATGCTGGGCAGCAGGAAGAACAACCGTATTATACAGGTCGCTGCATGCCTGATACTCCTGGCCGGGTTGATACAATTGAGTTCTAAATCAGTTTTAATAGCCCTGCTCCTGATCATCAACATTGGATTTCCCTGGCATATATCCAATCCCCGGAAAAAAATCAGGTTTGTAATTGCAGCTTTGATAACAACCATATTGATTATTACTGTTATTTATTCGGTGGATATATACCGCACTCGCTATATTACTGATTTCAGGAATGATCTCTTTAAAAGCAATACAGGGTCGAAAGAAAACTGGCGCAGGGAACGTTGGAAAGTATCTTTTGAACTTGTCAGGCAGTCGCCGGTTATTGGCAAGGGAAGTGGATCTGAAATACCCCTGTTGAAACAGAAATACTTTGAAAAGAAAATGTTCTCATCCTACCTCAATGAATTAAATGCACACAACCAATACCTGAGTTTCCTGATCAACTCCGGAATTCTTGGACTACTGGTTTACCTGGCCACCCTGGTGTGGGGGTTTTGGAAAGCAATCAAAAGAGACGACCTGCTCCTGCTTGGCTTTTTGGTCATTATAGCCGCCGTTTCGTTTTCCGAAGACCTGCTGGACGTGAATAAGGGAATTTTCCTGTATGCATTCTTCTTCCCTTTCTTAATTTTTTCCAAAAGGAAAGTTGAAAAATCTTCCAACGACAGCCAACAGGCAACCGTTAACACCTGACACACGTTCTTAGTAATTAAGGCTGCTCTTACCCGGCGCCCTGACAATTACATCATTTTGTGCATTAAAAAAGACATATTAGCCACACTTACCTATTTCAACCTGTTTGATTACCCATTGAAAAAGTTTGAGATATTCAGGTTCCTTGGTACAAATGAAACACTGACTTCCTTTGATGAGGCGCTTAATTGCCTGGTGGCTGAATCGGTTGTTTACAGGGTTGGCGATTTTTACAGCATACAAAACAATTTTATCCTTTCCGAAAGGCGCCTAAAAGGAAATTGTAAAGCCGCTGAAATGCTGCAGACTGCCCGCAAAATTGCTGGATTCCTTTCTGGTTTTCCCTTTGTAAAAGGAGTTGGGGTGTCTGGATCTCTTTCTAAAAATTATGCCGACGATACTGCAGATATTGATTTTTTCATCATCACTACCGCCAACAGGCTCTGGATAGCAAGATCAATACTGCACCTGTTTAAAAAAATTACATTCCTTTTTAACAGGCAGCATTTTTTCTGCATGAACTATTTCATAGATGAAGCCGAACTTGTAATAGCTGAAAAAAATATTTACACAGCTACTGAAATAGCAACTTTGCTTCCCCTGAGGGGTTCACTGGTATTTGAACATTTTTTTGTTGCCAATAGCTGGACAAAAGAATTCTTACCCAACAACTACCTGCGTATAAGTTCGGCCCGGGAAGCCAAACAGAATGGTTTTAAATCTTTCGTGGAATGGCTGTTGAAAGGAAATATCGGCAACCGGCTTGACAACTACCTCATGAGAATTACTGCAGAAAGCTGGCAACAAAAAACAAGAAATAAAAAAAGAAATTCAAGAGGAGTGATCATGGCGCTTCATGCAGAAAAACATGTATCAAAGCCATGTCCCCAGAATTTCCAGGAAAGATTACTTGCCGTTTACGAAACCAAACTCTCTGATATCATTAATCATTACGAAATTTCTTCCCGGCTTACCAATGAAATGATGTAAGCTGGTTATTTTTTCCGGAATGTAATAATGTAATAATCCCCAATGCTGCGCCATGGCCAATTTGTCTTATGCTTATCTTCCAGTTTCCTGAGTGTAGAAAAAACTGCCGGGTATTTATCTCCAAATCCTTCTATGTAAGAAGGTGGAACAATGGTACATAACCCTTCCTGTCTCAACAATTCAAACCTGTCGTTGAGCATCCCCTTTACAGAGGAAGGCGAATAATACCAGCATCGAAAGTGAGTTCCTTCCACATGCGCCTTCGCTCCATTCGGATTAAAAAAACGGCGAAACGCTGTTTTGAATTTTCCTTTGAACATCAGCATGGTTTCCCACAGGCAGAATTTTGGGAGAATAACCATTGTTATTATACCGCCGGGGTTCAATAAAGAATCCACTGAACTCAGTACTTTATTTAATTCCGAAGTACAATTCAAACCTGCAAAATTGGAAAAGATACAATCGTACGGCCCTTTCTGCTTTAGTTTATGCAACTCAGTAAACGAACAGCATTCTTTGCTGATCATTTCTTCCAATGCATTCGACTTTACTTTAGCCCAGAGTTTTTCCTGCATACCTTCAGCAATATCTGTAGCATGTACTATATGTCCCAGCGAAGCAAAATAAACAGCATCCTCCCCGGTTCCTGCATTCAATTCCAGGATGCTGCTGCCGGGCTTGAGGAATTGCAGCACATGCTGCCTTACCCGTTCACGCTTGTACCTGATGATCCTGTCGCCGTCGTATATGGTATCAAATACAGCAGACTGACGGCTGAATGCTATAGCCGCCTGCTGTTCATTTATATTTTCCTGCCTGGTCATGATGACTTGCTGTTTTCCAGCAACTGCAGTTTCAATTTTGCTGTAAATGCAGCCGGTAAATAATAAAATGCTGACATCGCTTTTTTAAGTTTTACAAAATCTGTTCTGAAAGGATGCAATAATAACTGGCGGATATATTCCAACGCCAGGTGCTTTCGGTAACTCCAGTGTACATACCTGTGCAATTGTTTATAGAAAGCAGGCTGGTATGTATTACTGAACATCAGCGCCAGTTCATCGGAATCAGTCCAGTTTGTTTTATCCCTCAATTCTGTCTTCACACGTTCAAAGAATGCAGTTCCGGGTAAGGGATATGAAACAGATATCCCTATTTCGTGTGGCAGCAATGTGTTAATCATACTGATCGTTTTTTCAATATCCTGTTTCGTTTCCCCGGGATAACCGAACTGAATGAAAAAAGAAGGTTTGATACCATTCTTCTTTAATAACAAGGTAGCTTCACGGATCTGTTCAACGGTTGTTCCCTTATCCATAGCATCCAATATTCGTTGTGAACCACTTTCGGCTCCCATCCAGATATTATCGCAACCGGCACGTGCAAGATCTTTGATGTTATTTTCCTGGAGAAGCAGATCTACCCTTCCCTGCATTTTGAATCTGAATGACAGTTTCTCTTCTTCAACCAGGTTCGCAAATTCATGTACCCAACCGGGTTTTAATCCGAAAATATCATCGCAGAACCAGACATGATCGAAATTGAATTGTTGTTTCAGCATTTTCAATTCGGACACAACATGCCGTGGGCTTCTTGAATTATACCGATTCCCATAAATGGGTTTAGCGCACCAGTTACATTTAAAAGGACAGCCCCTGGTGGTTCCCATATTGATGGAGAAATAACCGGCATGTTTCAGCCACATGTCACGGTATGGCTTTATATCCACCAGGTCCCAGGCGGGAAATGGAAGTGCATCAAGATCTTTCATCACAGAACGCCGCATCGTTTTTACTGTGGCATTGTTTTTACGGAATGCAAGTCCTTCAATAGAAAAAAAATCATCCCGGTTTTCTGTCAGGGAATTCATCAGCTCAAGCAGGGTCATCTCGGCTTCGCCCATCAAAATAAAATCTGCGCCTTCATCGAGGTATAATTCAAACCTGTCTGTAGAATCTGAACTGGAAACGACCACTATTGCCCCGCTGTCTTTCGCATACCGTATCATTTTAAATGCTGCATCCCGCATGTTCTGCAGGCACATTTTGGTGAGATAGTTGAACCCATCATCATAAATGACAAAGATCCCAGGCGATTGCGTTTCAATTGCCGGAATTATTTCTTCCGGATTTTTTGCAAACATGGTATCAAATAAAGAGACCGTATATCCATGTTCACGCATCAAAGCTGCGGCGTACAATGTACCTAATGGTGCATAAGGTTGCCCCGTGGCCCACTGTTTTGGGTCGTAATGAAGGAAGTAGGAATGTGTAAACAGTAAGTTCATTTTAGTTAAATATCTTTCCCAGCCATGACGAATTCATATCTTGTTAATGAATATTCGGTAACCATATCTGCATCCTTTGTAATCATATTGTTCCGTCAGGCTATCCAAAAAATCTTGTACTTTACTGCTCATGTTTCCTCGAAATGCCGGCAATAATATCATATTGGGCGTATTTGTTTTCAACTCCTTCAGCAGTTTAGATTCAGCATATTTTGTTCTGGTAGCATTAAAGTAAATACTTGGGGATTCTCTCTCGGAATAGACCTGAACCTGCGCCCCTATACCTGAAACAAAAACTTTTTCTGATGGCTTTGTGTTTTTTCTTATCCAAAAACCCAATATTTTCTTTGCATATTCATTACCTGTAGAAGGGTTGCCGCAAATCAAATCACTATTGCATACAGGTTCCTTGAAAAAATTTTTTATCCCCCAAAAAGGTTCAAATGTTTTTGGAAAAAAAAGTATGCAAATACCTGCAAATATTTTTCGAACCGGTAGTTGATTCCTTACTTGCAATATTGCATATCCTGTCATTAATGACAGCGGTGGCAAAATCACTTTAAAATGATTGCTGGCATATATACCTATAAGCACAATACCTGCTAACTCAAAAATCAGCCAACCTGTTAAAAAATCAAATTTTTTATTAATGAACCAATACAACAACAAAAAGGGATAGAACAAAACCAGTTCAGAAAGAAAGAAACCATTTGAAAATGCCTGCATTTTCCATCCAGCAGTATGATCAGTCGGGCTTCCTGATCCAAAATTGTCTGTAAACCCATAAAACAAAAATTCCTTCATTGCAATACCAGTGGTTGAAAAAACAATTCCAATAAAAATAACTGCAGCAAATAATCCTCCGATAAATGGAAACATTCCTTTTCTTTTATTCCTGACCAGGTAAATACAGATCATAGGCAAAGAAAAAACCGAAGCAATACGAAACCACAAGCCTAACCCTGCAAAAAGACCTGCAACAAAATCTTTCACTCCATTCATTTGACTGAAAACAAGATAAATACTGATTAGTGTACAAGTTACCGCGTAGGTTTCTGTGAAAGAAACATATTTACCGCCCGTTGCATGCCATGTTAATGATAACCCATAAACAGCTGCTGTGATCAATCCTCCCTGTCTTCCCAGCCTTTCCTCAGCAATTTTAAAAAGAAAATAAACTCCTGTCGATTGTACAGCTATCCCTAATAAACGGGGAAACCAATAATTAACTCCAAACAGTGTATCCGAAATTCCGAACACAGAAAATATCAATGGCGATTTATTATCAACTCCCCCTGAATAAGGGATCAGACCATTCCTGAACCAGTTTCTTCCGATATAATGCCACATGGCTTCCTCATGAGTAAACATGTGTACATCTGTACAAAAAGCAACTACTAACTGTATCGCAGCCAGCCCCAACAAAAGATGCCATGTTTTTATTTTAATCAGCTGGTTCATTCCTCATTCTTAAAATGATCATTTATATTTTAGTTCCGGGGTTTAAATTCAAATAACAAACACATTTCTTACACACAGTATTGGTATTAATATCGAGGCCCTTCCTGAAGTTTATAGCAGCATCACTGTTTAAAATATTATCCAGGGGCTCTTCCTTTATGTTACCATAAGCCTTGTGAAAAAAACAGGGTCTTACCGTTCCATCAGCTTCAATAACAGTCGACACCCATGGTGCATTACATTTTTTGTAGGGAAAATCATTGAAGCCATAGAAAGCTGCATAATAATCCACCAGTTTCTGCAGCTTCTGTGGCGACTCTGCCATGAACCGGTTCCGGAAATCCGCTTCATAATCATGAATGATGGTTTCAAGTATGAGATTCATGGTTTCAAGCTCTGTTTCATCAAGCAGCAGTTCATGTTGCCTTGATGTATCCCACAAAACTTCCCGGTTAAAAGCCGTGGTGCTTATATCAGCCGGTAGAAAACTAATGGAATGAAGTCCAAGTTGTTTTGCTGCATCAATGATCTTAGACCAAATCCTGAAATTAATTTTGTGTATCACCGAACGGCCGCTGATCTTAAAATACGGATCAACAGAACGGATTGCATCAATACCTGCTTTCATTTTGCTGAATGCGCCCGGGATATTCCTGACTGCGTCATGCATTGCTTCATCTCCATCAAGAGATACGATCACTTCATCAACATACAGGCATATTTGTACTGCATTTTTAGCCAGCGTAATTCCGGTCGACAATAAACTGATTCGTATGTTTTCTTTTTTGAGTATTTCGCAAAGCCTGAAAAAATTCGGGTTGAGTAATGCTTCTCCTCCAGACATCAGCACCTGTTCTGTACCAAATTTCCGGAATGAGTTCAGCAAACCTTCTATATCAGCTTCCGATAATTGTTTCAGGTTCCTGTTGTCTTTCCAGATATCACACATCACGCATTTACAATTGCAGGCGCTGTGCGGCATCAGGATCACAATTGGCAATGCAGTTATCCTGTCGGTCTTTAAAGTCCGGTAACGATTGTATACTTTGTATAAAGACCTTATCATAGTCATAGTACAAACAATAATGATTTAAAACCCCTGTATCTCCGGCTGCCGGTATTTCCATAACCGCTGCAGCAATTTAATTTCGTAAGGGTATTGATGCAGGTTGATCTTATACCTGATACCCGCCAGTAAATGAATGGCTCTTCTTTTAAAACTATTCAGCCTGATGTCTGTAACCGTTGGATAATACCCATTGAGTACCGTTTCAAAATTCCTGATCTTATCAATCATATTTGGAGTAAGCCAGGGTGTAAGCGGATTTTTCCTGAGATCAAAATTTTCCCAGGCCGGGCTTATCCAGTCTTCCAGTTTTTCAGGAAAATGAAATCCCTTTTGTTTTGCCTGGTTGAATAGTTCAGATCCTTCTGTAGGCACCGGGCTGTACGTGTACACAATGATCTCTGTTTTAGGATTGATCGATTTTATCTTTTTGATAAAGCTGATATCAAAATCAATCTGTGATTCAACTTCCTTTGGCGTAGGAGCAGGTGTACCAAGTACAAAAGAGTATTCAGGAATAATATCGAACTTTTTCAGGCGTGCTGCAAAAGCAGCTATCTGCTTACCGGTTTGGGTTCCACCTTTATCCATCTGTTTCAACACGGCATCATTGCCACTTTCGGCACCAAAGAAAATAATCTTGCAACCGGCTTTCCTGATCAGCTCCAGGGATGAATCACTGAATTTCGACATCGTATCAATCCGGGCCATTCCCCACCAGGTCATATTTTCCGGCATGATCAATTCGGCAAACTCAACGGCCCGCTTTTCAGAAACAAAAAAGTTGTTATCATGAAACTCGATCGCATCGGCACCCCATTTATCTTTAATATACTTCACATCATTATAAATATGCTGTGCAGATTTACCTTTCCAACGGGCTTCATATATCGGCACTACTGCACAGAACGAACAGGTAAAAGGACAGCCGATACTGGAGTGATAAGCCAGTGTTTTATTGCCGAGGTAGGTTTTACCCAGGTATTTTTCCATTGAATAAAAAGCATGGAGTTTGTCGTAAGGCAATGCCGGAAGTTCATCCTGGTCTATCAGGTCTTCTTTTGCTGTTTTGATGACCTGGTCTCCACATTTGTATATGAGGTTTTTGATCAGCTCATAAGGCTTATTGTTTTCCAGCGCATCAATAAGACGTGGGAAACAATGATCTCCCGGGCCATTCACTACAAAATCCACATATCCTGATTGCAGCACAGCTTTATACTGGTTGCTGGCGAAATAACCTCCCCAGATGATTTTCACTTCAGGATAAATATCCCGAATGGTTTTGGAAATAGGGATTGCCTGTTTCAACTGTGGCCCTGGCATTACGGTAATGCCCACATAAGAAAATGAACCGCTTTCAAGGTATCGCATGATGGTTTCAAGGGGATCTTCTTCCCGGTTACCATCTACGATAACCCAGGGATATTTCCCTTCAATAGAGGCAGCAATATTTAATATAGAATTGGGTACCCTGTACTTAGCAACGGCGCTCCGGGGATTGAATAATAAAATACTGCTCATGTGTGTTACAGGACAGTAAAACCGCCCCGGTTTTAATACGAAATGCAGGAGCAATGGTTGCCCGACAGGTCGAAATAAAACATTGTACTGCAACCACTCAAGTCATCGTGCCGTATTATATGAAACAGGAATACCCGTATGATCAGCAGCATCAGAAAATATTTTGTAAGAAAACAACCGGCAGCATTGGAAATGCCGGCGGCTGAGGCGTATGACCTTTGGTCGGAAACATACGACTGGCAACCCGGTAACCTGATCTTACAGCTCGATGAAATCATTGTTTCATCATTGATTTCTCCTGTTGAACTGAAGGATAAACATATTGCTGATATCGGTTGCGGAACAGGCAGGCATTGGCATAAATTATATGCGCAGGCCCCTTCCGCTCTTACCGGTTTTGACGTTTCTCCGGGAATGCTTGCCCGTTTGAAAGAAAAGTTTCCGGCAGCAAATACCTGGATTGTTTCCGGCGATACCATTGAATCGAAGGACAATTCATTTGACTTCATCCTTTCTACCCTCACCATCGCACATATTGAAGATGTAAATGCAGCTATTTCTTCCTGGAGCAGATCATTAAAACCCGGAGGCTATTTGCTGCTTACTGATTTTCATCCGGCCATCCTGGCACAGGGAGGCAGCAGAAGTTTCAGGCATCATTCAAAAACATTGTCGGTAAAAAATTTTATACATCCCGTGAATGTAATTATTGATTGCCTGTTGCAACATAATATCGGGCTGCTGAAAAAAGAGGAAAGAATTATTAACGAATCCGTACGCTCTTTTTATGAGGCCCAGGATGCTATTCATGTTTATAACCGTTACAAAGGCCTGCCGGTGATATACGGTCTGCTTGCACAAAAAAAAGAATGCAGTTAAACAATCTGATATCAGTAGAGGATGGCCACCGCATTAACATCACAATCAGCGGTAACGTGGTCAGTAGTGTAGAAAATACTGCCATTGCTGAGGATGGCAAGAATATCCCCCTATATTTTGATGATGCCATTGTATTCCCCGGACTTATTAATTCACACGATCATCTTGATTTTAATTGTTTCCCTTTACTTGGAAACAGGACTTACAAAAATTATCATGAGTGGGGTATTTATATTCATGAACATTTTAAGAAGGAGATAAATTCAGTTTTAATAATTCCGGAATCTCTAAGAACCGGTTGGGGTATGTATAAAAACCTGCTTGCCGGCGTAACAACTGTAGTGAATCATGGGAAGGAATTGTGTATTGACAATTCCCCGATCAGAATAATACAGGATGTACAAAACCTGCACTCCGTAAGAAATGAACCTAATTGGAAAATAAAAATCAACAACCCGCTTTCAAAAAACAAACCCTGTGTAATACATGTGGGGGAAGGAACCGACCACCTGGCTGCTGCCGAAATTGATGAACTTGTGCAATGGAATCTTTTAAACCGTGATCTTATAGGCATTCACGCAGTTGCCATGAATGCTTCACAGGCTGAAAATTTCAAAGCCATCATCTGGTGCCCTGAATCAAACAGGTTTTTGCTTGATGCTGATGCCACGGTTAAAGAACTGAAAATGCAAACACAGGTAGTATTGGGCACTGATTCTACGCTTACAGGCAGCTGGAATATCTGGGATCATCTGCGGCTTGCAAAAGAAACAAAGCAGGCTAAAGATCACGAAATATTTGAAATGCTCACCAGTGCTCCTGCAGCTCTCTGGAACCTGAACAAAGGCAGTATTGCAACCGGTAAAGATGCTGATATTGTTGTTGCCAAAAGAAAATCGGGAAATGCAATGAACAGTTTCTTTGAAACAAATCCTGAAGATATTTTATTGATCATACAGGAAGGAATGCTGAAGATTTTCGATGCTTCTATTATAAGCCAGCTGGATGCTGCCGGCTTTCAAACCAGGGATTTTGTTCCGGTTCATGTCAATGGAACTGAAAAATGGGTTCCACATCAAATGCTGAACATTATCCGTTCAATAACCGAAATCAATCCCTCGGTATGTTTTCCCTGCACCGTTTTAGAAAACAAACAAGCCTTCAGCCTGTGAAAATTGTAAATGTTGTATATCATCATCACCAGGAGTTTACCAACCCGGAGCAGGTTATAAAAAAACATGCGCCATCATTCGGTTTTGTTGATTTCCTGCCGGACAATATTGAACTCACTCTTGTTAAACATGCGGCTTATCAAGGAAAACTAAAAAAGGGAAACGTTGAATATGCTTTTTTTAAAGGAAGTCGCAGACATTGGCATATTCCTTTTAAAACACACAATTATATCGTCAGCAAAAAACCGGATATAATCGTGGTGGAAGGTCTTGTTTTTCCGCTGCAGGTAATCGCAATAAAACTCAGGCTTGGAAAAAAAACTTCCATCCTTGTGCAGCACCATGGTGAGTTGCCGGGAAAGGGATTAAAAAAAATACTGCAACGTATCGCTGATAAGTTCATTTCCGGTTACCTTTTTACTTCTTTCGGCAATGCAACTCCCTGGATCAATGAGGGTATAATTAATGATGTAAACAGTTGTAAAGAATTACCGGAAGCCTCAACATACCTGAAGCCATCCGGGAAAAAAGAAAGCAGGTCGGCCCTCGGAATAGCTCATGATGAGATTGTTTACCTGTGGGTAGGGCGCCTTGATGGAAATAAAGATCCCCTGACTGTCTTGCAGGGATTTGAAAACTATGCAGCCAACAGGCAGGGTGCAAAGTTGTTTATGATTTACCAACAGGATAATTTACTCAATGCTGTTGAGCAACGCATCAGGCAAAGTGAAACCCTCCGCCGTTCTGTAAGCCTTGTCGGGTATATCCCTCATGAAGAACTGGGAAGCTGGTACAGTGCCGCTGATTTTTTTATTTCAGCCAGTTATAAGGAAGGCAGTGGTTATGCTTTACTGGAAGCCATCGCCTGTGGCTGCTTCCCTGTAGTAAGCAATATTCCAGCTTTCAGGAAAATTACCGCTAACGGAAATGTTGGAATGCTTTTTAAAAAAGGGAACCCGGGTGAACTAACCACAGCGCTTGAGAAAAGCCGTTTATTACAAAACGACCTGGTGAGAGAATACATTAAGCAGCATTTTGAAAATAACTTCAGTTTCAGGAAAATTGCAGAGGAGTTTACCGTTATCTGCAGGCAGTTTAAGAACGAGGTTCAAACACCGGAACCTGTCGGTACAAATCCAGAACCTGCTTACAGGTATCAGTCATAGAATAAGTGAGCACCCGTTCACGAACTGCTGCCTTTTTTAAAAGAAACGTTTTCAATAAATTTTCGATTTCATGCTCAGCAGATACAATGTGCATGTTCCTGAAGTCAACATGCATGGGTTTACAGAAGCTAATAACAGCCGCTCCTGCATACAAAGCTTCATTGCAAACCGTACTGAATCCTTCATAAGAAGAAGTGTGCAAAAATATTTTTGAAGACTGCATCAATGACAATACTTCTTTATGGAGTAATGCTCCTTTGAGCCTGACATTATTTTCAAGTCCTTTTTCACTGATCATATTTTGCAGCTTTTCCAACCCTGGCCCGTCGCCACAAACAATACAATTAAGTTCGGGGAATTGCTTTATCAATTTTGCTATCACCCTGATGAACATATCATATCTTTTTAGCGGGATCAGGGAACCGGCGCCCATAATATCGATTGTTCTGTTTTCCGGTAACGGATCAAATAATGTTTCATCAATTCCTGAGGCAATTACGTGAGCCGGTCTTATTCCATAATTCCTGTTGAATTCATCAGATAAAAAATCTGACAGAGCAATGATGTTTCCGGGTTGAGGCCGTAACAAAGAAACAAAGCGGTTATTGGATTTCGCATCCTGCCCCTGTAACCAGGTGAAGTGTTTTACCTGGTATTTTTTCGATGCATATTTTCCGATCAGTGCACATTCTCCCATCCAGAAACTTAATATACCCAGGAGCCTGTTTTCTCTTTTGATCTGCTTCAGCCTTACCCAGACGGCATTCCACACCAGCAACCTGTTCAATTGCCCTTTGTTTCTTCCATTAAAGGGGAATACCATTACTCCGTGCCAGCGATAAGGTTGCAAAGAATGTGGGTATTGAAATGCAAGGACAATTATATTCAGGCCGGGATTCTGCGCTTTCAGGTTTTTTACAAATAATTGTGGGAATGGCAGGCAGTTGGTGTCGGCTTCATCTTTGGGGAAACCGGGCATAAGTATCACCAATGTTTGCTCCTTACTCATCCAGTATTATTTTCTTGTTGCAGAAAGAAAGTGTATTTCGGTTGTGTGTTATCAGGATAATAATTTTGCCATCAGAAGCCAGTTCCTGTAATTGATTCAGCATTTGAATTTCTGAAACATCATCCAGTTCGTTAAAGGGTTCATCCAGTATAAGCAGGTCTGAATCCTTGTACAAAGCCCTGGCAAAGACGATCCTTTGCCTTTGTCCACCACTGAAATTTTTTCCATTCTCTTTAACGGTGCTGTAAATTCCGGCGGGTTTGGTATTTATCAGTTTCTGCATACCCGTTCTTTCTACTACATCAAAAATTTTCAGGTTATCATGTTCAGTTTCCTGGAATGTTATATTCTGCATCAATGAATCATGAACAAAGAACGGCTGTTGCTTGATGTATGATATCCTGTTCCAGTAAGCCTGGCGTTCCTGCTTTCGCAGCGGCTGTTCATTGATCATAACATTCCCGGAATCCGGCTCCAGGAAACCCAATAACAGGTTTGCTATCGTTGTTTTACCCTTTCCCGAACTTCCTGAAATTCCGATCATATCTCCTGCACACAACTCCATAGAAAAATGCTGCAGCACCTGTTTATCGGGATAACTGAATGAAACTTCCTTAAAACTTATTGAACGGATAGATCGTTTTGATTGAGAATGCTTTCTTTTTATTTTGCTCTGCATCAAATCGGGCAACACAAAAGAATATGTTTTCACCTGGCCCCGGTAATTGATGATTCTCACTATACCCGGTATAATTTTATAAGCGGCGGCCACAAAAGCTCCTATTGTAACAAGCTTTAATTGCTGTGAGCCCTGCAACCAGTTGTTCAATACAATCATCATGAATAAACCAAACACTGCAAACACCTCTATCAGCCGGGATGGCAGACTTTGTATTACAAGCCTTTCAGCCAGGTAATGATTAAGCCGGGATTGAAAGCTGTTGTAACGGTTGCTGAAAAAATCATGCCTGCCATAAACATTACTTTCCACATAACCGGTCAATGCTTCCTGCAGGTGCTGCATTGTTTTTTCGCCCGCAGTTTTTCCATAAGCCTGCATGCCGTTCATCTTTCTTTTAAACAACCATGTTAAAAGTAAAACCGGTGGTACCAGCGTGAGTGACAGGAGTGGAAATAATAACGGGTTAAAAACAAATACTGCAATCATTGTAATGGTGATCAGTACAAATTGACTGAAAACCTGTTGCATGCCACTCAGTACATAATGGGCAAATTCAATCGGCTGCTGGCTGATTTTCCTGCTGCTCACCGAAGAATCAACAGCTACATACTCTTCATAGCTCCCATTCAGATAGCTGAGTAAATTATCACCGGAAATACGTGTTGCCACCTGGAAAACAAAATTGTATTGCAATCTCGAGATTGTGAAACCAAGCAGGTTTTTTAATCCAAACAAGACTAAGAAAAATCCTGCAGGTAAAAATGGATAGGTAGCTAACAGGTCGTCTGCTGTTTTATAACCCGTGTGTCCATTGCCTGTGTAGAGACCAACCAGCACAAGCAGGCCGGCCATAAAAAGAATATCAAGAAGGCTTACAAGGATATCCAATGCGGTAAGCCACAGCAGTTTTTTTCTTTCTTTGCCATTAAGTATGCTGAAAATATTTTTTACCGTTTGGATCAACAGTCCTGGTTTTTAACTTAATACGGCCTGTTTCAGATAGAGGTTGCTTATCCGGTATTATAATAACAAAGGAGCCGGCCTTCAATTCATGGTCAGCTCCCCTGTAGCAAATAACTTTATTATCAATTAATAGAAACTTCTTGTTAACCCGATAAATATGCCGGCACTCTGGATGGGCATATTGCCTGTGCCGATCTTCCTCACAGGCAACCTGAAGTAAGGCTCTATCCTCAGGTCGGCTATTTTACCCAGTTTACGGGTGTACCCGGCGCCTACGTTGATCACGGCAAAGGCCCCGGTTTCTTTACTTTTATATGACTTGGAGTAGTGGTGCGAATACGTTGAACTATACACTACATCATAATCATAAGATTCCTTTTTCATGAAATAGGAAGAGGCTCCAAAGGATGCAAACCAACCTGATTTTGGCTTTTGCCAGAAGTTATAGGTAAGATTAACCGGGATCTCCCACATATTACATCCGCCTTTCACATCGCCATACCAGGTATTGGGCGGTAAGGTAACCCCTTTGGGATTGTAATACTTTCCGGCTGTTTCGTAATATTTTTTATCATACAACAACCCTGTTTCCACAGAGAACCTTTTGCTGAAACGATAACCAACCAACAAGCCGAAATTCAATCCAACACGTTTCACCGATTGCATTTTAATCATGCTGAAATCGGGAGCAATAACCAGCCCGGCATAGAAATAACGGCGGAATGGTTGTTTCTCTTTATCCTTTTTTACAATGGCAGAATCAGGAACTGCCGGTTCTTTTTTGGATTCTTCTTTTGCAAGAGGTTTTGTTTCCTGTTTCTTTTCTTCTACGGAATTGTTATCCTTTACGGGATCTTCTGTTACAATGGCTGTTTCTTTTACAGGTTCTTTATCCTGTTTATCAATATTCACTGTTTCTTTCTTATCAACCAAAGCTGTTGGCTCTTCTGTTTCTGTTGAGCCAGCCTGGATACTCACCTGTTGTTTCTGCTTTGTTTTTTTAGTTGCCCGGTTCTTTGCCGCCAATTCATTTCCACCGCCTGTAATCTCATTTTGCCCGGCGGCTTTATGTATTTTTTTACCTGGCCTTGTTTTAGGCTGAGTCTTTACACCTGTTCCATCTTCTGCTGTTGTACCCGCTGAGATAGCCAGTCCGGCTTTTTGTTTTTGGGTGCTGATTTTAGTTGTTGATTTTGCTGTGGCAGATTTTTCTTCAGAGTTTGCTGCCGGGTTGTTTTGCGAAGCGTTGGTGGATGCAGGTTGTAACGATTCAACAGGTTTGTTATTGGCACCTGATGTTCTGTTTGCTGAAGGCTGCATTGTTCCGGCAGATGTTATATCCTGCTGCTCCTGCTTATCCTTCAATAAAGGGCTTTGATCTTCTACAGTATTATTATGAGCCTGTAGATTTTGTTGCTGCTCATTATCAGCCGGGGTTGTTGCGGAGGTTCGGGCGCTTCCTGTTTTGGCAGGCTCCCCGGTTTTGCCGGTGATTAGCCGTTCGGCGGTATGGAACCTGTTTTCAAGAATAATAAATGGTATTAATAATAAAAGCAACAGGAGCCAGCGGTATTTCCTCCGTTTGCCGGTTTCCTGTTGATCGTCATCAGGAACGGCGGATTCCATCCGGGCACGCAGGGCTTCCCAGTTGGCGCCGTCAGTTTTTAAAGGGTAGTTTTCGGCTGCCCTCCTGAATAATTCGTCGTTCATATCGTTTTGTTCGTTCAACATGTTTTGGCCAGGTCAGCTTTTTTTAAATAAGATTGTAATAGGGTTCTTGCTTTCGACAGGTTTGACTTGGAAGTACCCACGGCAATTTTCAGCTGGTTGGCTATTTCCTGGTGTGTAAATCCGTCGATAACATACATATTGAATACGATCCTGTAGGTAGGTGGCAACTTCTTAACTTCCTGCATCAGGTCTTTGTAAAGAACCTGCTGATCGGAAGTCTGGCTTTTATCCTCGATCCATATTCCTTCATTGGTAATACCGATCTCGGGCATAAAGTTGTCTTTTCTGAGCCTGTCAATGGCTGTATTAACCATGATGGTCCGCATCCACCCCATCAGGATCATTTCAACTTTGCTGGATTGTTCGTAATGGAAAGTGTGAAGTTTACCGAATACTTTTACAAAACCGTCGTTTACAACGTCTACGGCTTTGTCGTACCTGAATATATAGCGGAAAACGATCTTCAGGCAATATCCATAATACCGCTCATACAGGAGTTTCTGATCCCGCTGGTTGTTTTCAAGGCAACCAATAATGATTTCATCTAGAAATTTCAAATCCGGAGAATCGTTTTCCCTTAATACGTTCATACAGTTATTATGGTTGCCTGCGCCAAAATAACTAAATGATCCTCAAAATGCAAGGTCCCGGAAACCGCCATCTTCACCGGTGGCTGGTAACTACTGAACGGGACTGATATACTGTTCAACCGGAATACGATTGCTGATACTTTTAGCCAGTGTCATTTCATCGGCATATTCCAGTTCTCCCCCGAAAGCTATTCCACGGGCAATCGTTGTTATTTTTACCGGCAACCCCTGGAGTTTACGACCAATATAATACACAGTTGTGTCTCCCTGGATATTGGGGTTAAGGGCAAATATAATTTCTTCGGATTTTTCTTCCGCCACACGCTTGATCAATGAGTCAATATTGAGTTGCTCAGGCCCTATTCCATCCAGCGGAGAAATAATTCCTCCCAGCACATGATATACCCCGTTGAACTGCTGGGTACTTTCAATGGCGATCACGTCACGTATACTTTCTACTACACAAATAACCTGTTGCCTGCGCATCGGGTTGCTGCAGGTGTTGCAAAGTTCTTTATCAGAAATATTATGGCATTTTTTGCAGAACCGGATCTCCCGCCTCATGGTGGCCATCGCATTACTGAACCGTTCCACTTCATTTTCATCCTGCTTCAGTAGGTGAAGCACCAGCCTCAACGCAGTTTTTTTGCCGATTCCGGGAAGCCGGGAGAATTCGTTAACAGCATTTTCCAAAAGTGTGGAGGAAAAAATCATTTGGCAAAGATAAACGGGGAACGGGATAGTTGATAATGGATGCAGGATAATTTATACAGGCAGGAATATTGAATGCAAAGTATAATGGCTTTGGAATTTAAATATTCATTATTCCCGGTTCATCATTCCATCTTATAATTTGATGTCTCGTTCGTTGTCCCAATTTGCCTTGACGGATAATTTCATATCAAGATTCAGCACTTTTTCGGGCTGTATTTTTTTGGAATAATTCCCGGAATCGTATTTGCCATTGTTATTCTCATCAAACAATATTTTCACTACATAATCCCCGGGCGGAAATAATTTATTTGTCCATTGCATTTCTGTAACCGGGAAAGAAAATTTTACCGTTTCATCATCGCCGAATTGTATTACCGGGTGCATGGAAAGATCCAGGTTTGAGAACCGAAGCACCACGCTTCCATAATCTTCCGTGCGCTTTGTTGTAAAACGAATCGTGTCTGTCTTTGAAAGATTGTTGCCGAGAGAATCCTGTACGGCATCTTTCGGCATAATGAAAACAAAATGGGTTTCGGGCTGCCAGTTATAATTCAGGGTTATCTTCTTTTGAGTGCTGTCGATGGCAAATGAATATTTTTGAACGGACCTGTAGTTGGTATCGAGTAATACTGCTTTGGCAGAATCAAAAGATTTCAGGGAGTTGTTAAAGCTGAATTCCAGCGGCTGCAACAGGTCCTGTATTCCACCACCGAGGTTGTTGCTGTATTTGAGTTTCTTTTCCGGCGGAGCTTTTAATACCGAAATGGTTTTGCTGTTATTCTCCGGCTTTTGTTCGTAGTATGCAAACAGTTGAACAGGTTTGGTTGCAATAACCGGGTTTACAGTTTCATCAGAAAAAGCAAACAATTCAGTTTTTGAGTTATAGGTTTTTCCACCGTCGCCATCTTTCAGGGCATAAATATGAAAATCTTCTGCGGGCAGATGTTTGAACTGAAACCTGCCTTTGCCGTCAACACGGGTCATATAAACGGGTTTTGTTTTCTGAACAGCTGAATCTGCCAGGTTACGATAGAGCAATACCATAATGGTACTATCTGCTTTACCTGTTTCTGCAAGCAGTACGTTTCCCCCGAGTGTAAGAGAATCTATTTTATTTCCTGTTGAAAAAACATACGTGAAGTTTTTAAGAACATTTCCTTCATGCACATCTTTAAGAGCATTACCAAAATCAACACTGTACGTGGTATTCGGCAACAGGCTGTCTTTAAATTTTATAGTGATGGTTTTAAGATTAAATGAAACAGTCGGGTTGTTTTTCTGCACCGGCGATATGATCATATTGTTCTGCAGGTCCTGCAGGTCGATGTATTCATTGAAAGAAAGACTGATCTTATTGCTTTTAACATCGGTGCTGTTCATGAGCGGGTTTGACTTCACCAGCCTGGGTGGCAATGTATCCGTTGCTCCGCCGGTAGGCGCACTGATCTGGGCGCAGCCCCAGTTAAGGCTGATGAGGGCATAAAACCCGGCAATCAAACAAAGAAAAAGAAAACTGTTTCGCATGTAATGTTATGAAGCGCAAATTTGCATGAAATTAAGCTATGAGCAGGCAGATTATCGTTAAAACTTTGCCTGTTTATTCCTCTTCCAGGTCGTGTAACGCAATAGCCAGTTGGTTGGTCTTAACAAAATTGCACCAATGGCAATCGGTGTTTCCGCAACCTGTATAAAAATCGTGCTGTTGAATTTTCTCCCATGTTTGTGTGATCTGTTGTGTTACTGTAGTTAAATCAGCCTCTGAGATCAGCACTTTTTCTTTCCGGTAATTCTTCTTTTTATCGGGCTCAATAAAATCAAATTCAGAGCTAACCACTTTCCATTGCCGCTGCCTGAAATTATCAACCAGTATTTTATAAAATACTGCCTGCCGCCAGTAATCTCCGCCATTGGGATCTTTATCGGAAGGGCCATTCAGTTTAGGCAAAGCTTTATCCGGATCACCCGTTTTATAATCAACTACATTAACAGCCTTTCCATCAAACTCAATTTTATCAAGTTTCCCTTTAATGGGAACATCATTGATAACTACATTCCTGATATTGTATTCAATTACCACAATCTTATTAAAACTATCAATATACTTATCGTAATAATTACCCAGTATCTCTTCCCCGTATTCCATCCTCCGCTTAAACTGTTCTTTGGTAAAACTTTCCATGTGCCTGTTCATATACCATACAAAGTCATCAATAAACTCCGCTTTTGATGGGAATTCGTTTTTGGCTTTCGGCCTGGTTTCTTTATCCATAGACTCTGCCGACATTTTGCGGAACAGTTTTTCCAGTGCATGGTGTACAGCTGATCCAAATTCAATGGCATCATTTTTAGGCGAGGGAATACGTACGAGATTTTTGAAATAAAACTCAAGCGGGCATTTCAGGTAATTGTTGAGTGCTGTTACGCTGAGGATGAACTTATCGAGTATCGGCTGTATAAATTCTTTTTCAATCTTCGTTATTTCCGGCGCCTGTGGCTTATCGAATGACAAAGCCGCAAAACCGGATTGTATCTCCTGGTCAATAATAATTTTTTCTACTGCCAGGTTATGCTCATCCTGTATCTCCGCAATAAACATAGATGGTTCAAGTTCTTTCCCATCATTCCTGAACCTGCTGTAAGAGATTGCCAAATGTTTTTCTGCTCTTGTAAGGGCAACATAAAAAAGTCGTCTCAATTCCTCTTCATCGGTTGCAGTGGCATTTGACAGAAACATCGTATCCGGTAGTTTGTAACCACCGCCGGGTTTTCTTTTCTTCTCCCAGAAACCGGCATTGCAGCCTGCCACAAAAACATATTCAAATTCGAGGCCCTTGGAACCGTGGGCTGTCATGAGGTTGATGCCCTTATCGCTTCCGCTTACCTGTACCAGCGGCAGGCTGATTCCTTCTTTTTCCATCAATTCAATGAGATTCACCAACTGCTCCAGCGTGAGGTATGGGTTGCGATGCGTTTCATCTTTTATAAATTCGAACAGCCCCATCATCACCTGTAACTGCCAGTGTTTATCAGGTGCAATCATAATACTTCCCAACACACCGGCCTCCCGGATAATATTTTCAAATAATTGCTGGAGGGTAAGGTTGGAAACTTTGGCAATAAGCGTTTCCATTACACGGGATGCTTTTTTCAGTCCCTCGTGAATGCCTGTACTGAACAGGTCTTTAGGTACTGTATTGGCTTTTTCCTGCAATAATTTACGGATAGATGTTGCATCGTTTCCATAACGTTTGTCGGCAACCTCCATACTTAATTTGGCAATCTCAATCGGCGGGATACTAAACCAGTCAAAATGCAGGATCTCAAACAACATTTCATCTCCACTGAACGGAATATAATGTTCAGATGAAAGATATTTTAAGATGAGGATGATCTTCTGTGCAAGTGGCAGTTCAAGAATATTGATATTACGTTTGCTGTAAACATCAATATTCAGCAACTTGAAATACTGTGTAAGTTCTTCGCCGTATTTATTTTCCTTGTAAATAATTCCTATTCTGCCGGGTAATATTTTTTCTGACAGCAACTGTTGCACCTGTTTCACAATGCCAATCATTTCCTGTTGCTGCGACTCATATTCCCTGATCACCGGTGTATGTGTAAGGCTGTTGATGGCTTTATTACTCGCCAGTAATTCCTTGGTAAGGCCTTCCATTTTATTGATAAGCCTTTCCTGGTTTCGATCGATCAGTGATTTGGAAACATCGAGTATCGGCTGTGTAGAACGGTAATTGTTTGTCAGCACCACTTTCAGCAGGTCGTTTTTATACTGATCGGCAAACTGCCACATGTTTTCTATATTGGCTCCCTGGAAACGATAGATGCTCTGGTCATCATCTCCTACCACAAAGATGTTCGGGCTGTCCCAATAACTGATCAGCAATTCAACCAACCGGTTTTGAGTGCCGCTGGTATCCTGGTATTCATCTACCAGTATATATTGGTATTTTTCCTGGTAGCCGGCGAGCAGGTTTTTATTTCCTTCAAAAGCCCTGATCACCCAGTTGATCATATCATCGAAATCGTAGCGGTTTTTTTGGCGCATCAGTTGTTGAAACCGGTCGAATTCATTAACTGCCGCACGAAGTTTTTCCATCCGCTCTTTTTCTTCTTCTATCTTATCAGCCTTCAGGTCTCCCGCATTAAAATTTTTGTATTTCCTTTTATAAACAAATTCATCTCTTGTTGGCAACTCCGCAATGTATTCATCTATACGCTGAATAATAAAATCCGGTGTCCATCCCTCACGCTTCATATTGCTGAATAAAGTCTGCAGATTATTGATCTCGAAATACACATCGCCCCGGTATCTTTTAAGAGGATGGTTTTTAGGAAATGAATCTATGAGTTGTTTGAACAGTTCTATCTTCTCCAGTTCCGAAATGGGGTCCAATGCAGTTTTTTCAAACAGCGATAAGTTTTCCTGTATGATATCATTGCAGAAGGCATGGAAAGTATAGATGTTTACTTTATAGGCATCCGGACCGATGAACTGCAGCAATCTTTTGCGCATGGCAACCACGCCGGCATCTGTGTATGTAAGGCAAAGGATATTTTCCGGCGCAGCATCAGTTTCCAGCAGTATCTTACCAATACGGCTGGCCAGGATCTGGGTTTTGCCGGTTCCCGGGCCTGCAATTACCATTACCGGCCCTTCGATCGTATCAACGGCTTTCCTTTGCTGATCATTCAGCTTTTCATATTCCTGCCTGAATTTTTGCTGCAGGTTTTCACGGTAAAAAGACATATTCCAAAGATAGTTTTACAAAGCCGATATTGAACAGGCAGCTCATGAACATATCTGTAAAATATTTGTTAGATAAGCCGGCGGTGAGGTTATTCAAAATTTATTTCAGAACATGGGCAAAGTGTATAGTATAAAACAGGTGCAGTTCATACCAGCGGGTGTAAAAGATGTTTGGGGGTATTTCAGCAACCCGGCGAACCTGCAGGCGATCACACCCCGGTCATTAAACTTTAAGATCATCAGCAAACACCATGGCAATAATATATATGCCGGGCAGATCATTGAATACAAGGTAAGCCCGCTGCTTGGTATTCCTTTATACTGGATGACAGAGATTACCCATGTGGAACATGAAAAGTATTTTGTAGATGAACAACGTTTCGGCCCCTACAGCCTGTGGCATCACCAGCATCATTTCAGGCAAACGGAAGCCGGTGTTGAAATGACTGACATTGTTCATTACAAGCTGCCTTTATGGTTACTGGGAGATTTAGCGCATACCCTGTTTATAAAAAAGCAACTGGAAAGCATCTTCGAATACCGTCATCAAAAGGTTGCTGATCTATTCAAAAAACAATAACAGGCTGGTATTGCCGCAAGATTATTTTGCAGCTTCCACCGATGCCCAGTTTTCATTCTTCTTGATGCGGATGATCTGTGTTTCCGTTACTTTGAATTGCTTGGCCAGGTTTCTTACCGGAACACCTTCGTTGAGCAATTTTTTGAGGTACATCACTTTGGTTACCGTGAGTTTGCTCTTGATGGCTTCATAGCCTGCCTGTTTTCTTTTCTTTTTTTCTTCGATCACCAGCGGACTTTTTGCCTGGTGTGCATTTTTTTCTTCGGCAGTCATCCATTTAAGGTTATTCACCTTGTTATTGAGCTTATCATGGTCTATATGTGAAACAAATAACTGGTCTTCTGATGTTCTTGGGATAAAATACTCAGCCACCAGCCTGTGAATAAGTGCCGCATAATTAATAGTGCGCTTCTTACGATCTGTATGATAGAACGCTTTGTACCTGGCTTGTGCTTTTTTGAGATTGTCTTCCTCCTGCAGCAGTTGGTCTTTAAGATCAAATCTTTCCTGCCCGCGAAACTGTTTATCTTCCAGTTTCTTTTTCATCCCGGCGATTTTTTCAGAAAACGCAGTGATTTCTTCCTGCATCAGGCCAAGCGCTTGTGTTGCGCTCTCATCACGGGGTTTGAAGAGTTTTATCCTGATAATCCGGTATCCATTGATCATGGAACCTTTAAGTATCTTCCCGTCATGGAGCTGGTTAAAACTCCTGATGCGTCCAAAATCTGAGATCTCAAGGCGAAATTCATTAATAAAACCGGTACCAAGGTCAACCTGCTTCCAGGATTCTCTCGCAAAACTGATAGGTGTGTTCAATTTTTACTTTTTTGATGACGAAATCATCATAGGGTGCATAAGATTAACGGATTGTTCAAAGTTATTCAGAGCAGGATTAAAGACTCAGTGTGGGTTAACAATTTCTATACCAACAAAGTTCGATCGATAAAGGTTTCAGGGCATAAATATATCGAACTTTTTAATTCCCTTAAAGATTATCCCGGCATACGTGTAATGTATTTCTCAATCTGCTTGATCTGGTCAACAATCTGGGGCGTTGTTGGCTTGAATGATTTTGCTTTCCTGAAATACTCCTTGGCCGCCCTGAATTCTCTTTTATTCATCATGATTGAACAAAGCTGCAGGTACGCCGCAGCGTTATTTTCACTATCGGGTAGCCCGGCACGGATCGCCTGCCGAATATAGGCTTCCGCCTGTTTAATATCTCCCTTCTGCATACTCAACATACCAAGCTGGAGCTTGTTAGGCCCCTCCGCCTGTTTAGTAAGTGACCCTCCGCCTAAAGAGAGCCCTTTCTTCATCATCTGCTCAGCTCCATCAAAATCCTGGGCAACCATTGCAAGGTTTCCTTTGATGGTATAATAAACCGAACGCACCGGTTTAATAAGCAAACCAGGGAACATGATTCCATCTACTACTTTTTTAGCCGCTTCCATATCGCCTTCTTCCATAGCAGATTGTATAAGACGCATCGGCCCGAAAAGAAAGTGCCCTACGATCAGTACAATCCCGATAAAGTACAGGATGAATGAAGGCCAGAAACCAGCCTGTACATTTACGAAAATGCCCAGGGCCAGGAACAAGAGGCCTATCCAGAGGCGGTATTTAATGAGCAGGTTCAACCACTTCATAACTAAAATTTGGGCTGCAAAGATACAATTTGCAGGCTTCTCTTCCATGAAATATTCAAAGACTCCTGGAAAGTAATATCAGCATACAGACAGTATATAGTACGCTACTTTATGTAGAAAATACTGCGATTTTAAACCCTGCAGGCTTATTTCCAGAAAATTCTTTTGCACTTCTTTTTCTGAACCGTAAAAAATTTCTACATTGTATCTCCTGCAAAAAATCACCAGCCTTTATTGCATAGAGTTATGGCTTACGTGGTTTAACTCTGCCCCTGAACCGGCAAAATCAAGCATTTCGCCAGGCAACTAATTTATTGTCCTGACGTAAATACTTATCAGGCTATAAACACTTTAGATAATCAAGGTTTACCGAACAATGAAAGACTTAGCACGCAGATCATGCCGTGGATTCCTACATTTTACAGTATTGCTGTTAACTGTATTTTGTAATGTTTACAATAGCCAGGCACAAAAACCTATTACATCAATTCCTGGAAAAGTAAACAACCTTTTATCCGGCTCTGCATCAAGAGCCGGTTTTGTAGAAAACATTGGCCAGTATGGAAAATACATGTACGGGTATGAGGATATGGGGCTGATTCAATATGGTTATGAAGGAAACGGAATGCCTGTTTTATTTACTTCCAGCGGGTTTATCTATCTGCAACGAAAAATCTCAATGCTTCCTAAAAAAGAAGAACGGAAACTTGAAAAGCAGGGACTACCTGAACAGGAGATAGAAAAAAGGAGGAAAGTGACCGACAAGACTGTAACCATGGAATGGCTGGGTGCAGATAAAAATGCAATAGCTGTAGCCGAAGAACAATTACCTGCCTATAATTCTTATGGCTTCTTTGAAAAAAAAGCTACTCTATATAAGAAGATTACTTACCGGGATATTTACCCGGGTATTGACCTGGTTTATCATTTCAACAAAAGCAATAAAGCTGGTTTTGAATACAACCTCGTTGTTCATCCGGGGGCAGACATTTCTGTTATTAAAGCCCGCTATAATGGAGACATAAAAAAAATACAGCTTACTGAAAAAAGAGAACTCTATATCAATACAGGTATTGATGGCATTCACTTCACAACACCGGTTTGTTATTACCAGGAAAAAGATGATGCCGGTAAAATTCCTGCTCCGATAGCCGGTTTTAAATTAGTGGGAAAAGAACTTGGTTTCTCCCTCAGTAAAGATTTTGATCATTCCAAAACACTGGTGATAGATCCGTTTGTATCATCTACTTCCAATTTATCCGGCCTTAATGTTGGCAAAGCCAAAGATGTTGATTTTGATTATGCCGGTAATGTATATGTTACCGGGGGCGGAGATGGAACAACCAGTAACAGGCTTTCCAAATTCGATGCAAACGGTGTATTGCAATGGACCTTCAACGGAACACTTTCTATTCCCGTGTGGACTTATGGTCCTTACTATGGCGGCTCCGTAGTTGATAAGCCTACCGGCAATGTTTATCTCGGTCAGGGATTTAATTATCCTACAGGTTTCCAGGTGATCAGGATCAACACGGCAGGCCTGTATGATAATTTCATTACCACACCCAACGGAAATTTTACTGAAAACTGGAAGATGTATTGGTCCTGTAACAGCGGGTTTCCGCAGATCCTCATTGCGGGAGGCGGTATTAATTCAAATGTAAACTTCGGTATCCTTACGCCACCCTCAACCACAATAACATCATTAAACGTTACCGGGCTTGGAGGCGCAGGCCAGGATATTGTTGATATTGCCATAGATCCTTCCAACAATGATATGTATACAGCTTATGCATCATTGGTTCTCTCTCCGGAAGTGAACAATAAACTTTACAAGAACACAGCACCATATAGTGCAGCATCAATAGCATGGAATCTTTCATCTCCGTATAATACACTCAGCGAAGCGGCCAACAGGCCTTACCTGGCCACATCCCTCGTTGATAATTCGGCCAATATTTTTTCAGTAAACGCTTCTTACCTCTATTACTGGGATGGGAAAAACCTGAGGGCTATAAACAAGGCAACCGGTGCTACAGTTGGAACCGGTATATCAACGGGTAATACAGCCCTGTTCCAGGGTGGTATCATTGCTGATGCCTGCGATAACATTTATGTGGGAGATGCCAATGGAACCATCAAGACCTATCATTTTGACGGATCAGTTTTTATTGATGCTGCAATTCCGGATATAACAATACCCGGTTATACAACGAAATCTGTTTACGACCTCGCTTACAATGAATCCACAAAAATGCTTTATGCTAGTGGCGATGGTTTTGTGGCATCATTTGATGTTTCGGCTGTTAACTGTGGCAATAATATTTATTCGATTAATGTTGTTGCCAATTGTGCTAACGCAACTGCAACGGCAACTGTCTCTCCTGTTCCTCCCCCGGGATCAACCATCACGTATGTGCTGCTATCAGGATCAACACAGATCGCTACCAATACAACAGGTATATTCAATTCATTACAGCCGAACATAACGTATACGATCAATGCAACCGTAAACCTGGCATGTAGTGGTGTTCAAAGCACCGCATCATTCGTATTGCCCGGACCCAATGTTTCTACCACTGTTGTGAACGCTACCTGTGGAAGTAATTCCGGACAGATAACTGTAACTGCATCCGGATCTGCAGGCCCATACACTTACAGCATTGATGGCGTGAATTTCCAGGTATCGAATGTATTTACAGGACTAGCTGCCGGTATATATACAATTACAGTAAAAGATGCGGGTGGCTGTAAAACAAGTACGACAACAAACATCCTCAACGCTGATGGACCCGCTCTTACATTCACCAGCAGCAATGCAACCTGCGGAAACAGTGTGGGAAGCATTACGGTTAATGCAACAGGAGGCGTTCCGCCATATCAGTATTCGATCAATAACGGTGTAACTTTCCAGTTGGGAAATACATTCAGCGGGTTGGTTGCCGGCTCATACATTGTATTGGTAAAAGATGCCAATGCCTGTACCAATTCTGTGGCCGTTACCATACTTGCCGGCAGCGCCCCTTCGCTCACTGCAACGCCATCGGCTGCAACCTGCGGCAACAATAACGGAACCATTACCGCTTTTGGAACAGGTGGTGTTGCTCCGTTAACGTATAGCATTAACGGAAATATTTTCCAGGCATCAAACCTGTTTACAAACCTTACTCCCGGAGCATATACCGTAACTGTTAAGGATGCTGCAGGTTGTATTAAAACAGTATCTGTTACCATTGCCAACAATGCGGCGCCTACAGTAACAGCTACTGCCACAACTGCTGCCTGCGGCAATGCAAACGGATCCATTACGGCAACAGGACTTAATGGTGTACCTCCGCTTCAATACAGTATAGATGGAATCAACTTTCAGTCATCGAACATATTCTTTGGATTAACAGCCGGAGCTTACACCGTTACGGTTAGGGATGCTTCAGGTTGTACGAATGTTGCCAACGCAACTGTTAGCTCAACAGGAGGACCCACTGTAACGGCCACCGCAACAGCTTCGAGTTGTGCATCAAATACAGGCACCATTACTGCTGTTGCAAGTGGTACCATCGGAACCTATCAATACAGTATTACCGGAACTACCTACCAGGTAAGTGGAACATTTACAGGTCTTGCACCGGGAAATTATATCGTATTCGGTAAAGATGGTAATGGTTGCCTTGGCGCTGTTGCTGTTACTGTACCTGCAACTGCCGGTCCTTCGGTTAGTGCAACCATGACGCCTTCTTCCTGTAGTATAAACGATGGAACCATTACTGCCAATGGAACCAGCGGTACGCCTCCATACCAGTACAGCCTTGACGGAGTTACCTTCCAGGTTTCCAACACATTCACCGGGCTTGCTTCCAATACTTATACCGTAACCGTTAAAGACGCTAACAACTGTCGTAACACAGTTAATATTGTTGTACCGAATGTTGCCGGGCTTACCCTTACCGTTAGTACGATTTCTTCTTCCTGCAGTTCAGTAAATGGCGTAATAACAGCAGTAAGCGCCGGTGGACAGGCCCCTTTACAATACAGTATCAATGGTGTAACGTACCAGCCGGGGAATGTGTTTAACGGATTATCAGCCGGAACATACACTGTATATGTTAAAGATGCGAACGGCTGTATTGTAACCCGCCAGGCAATTATAGGTTCTGCCAACAGCCCAACCCTTACCGTTACCACCATCAATGCAACATGTGCCAGTGCCAATGGCGTGATCATTGCTGCAGGAACGGGAGGATTAGCTCCGTTGCGATATAGCATCAATGGATCAACATATCAAACCTCCGGAACATTTATCAATGTGGCTGCAGGATCTTATACCGTATATGTAAAAGATTCCCTGGGATGTATCATTACACAACCTGCAACCATTACCACTTCGGGATCAGGTCCGGGTATATCAACCTTCACCGTTAGTGTCAGGAATGCCTATCCATGTAATGGAAGTCTGGGCAGGATAACAAACCCAAGAGTTAACGGTGCGAATTGCGGTACCTGTACATTCAGCCTTAATTTCGGAGCCTTTGTACCGAATGCAACGCAGTTATTCTTAAATCTCACAGCAGGCACCTATTATGTAACTGCCAAGGATGCAAATGGATGTACCAAAACCATTATCGCAACAGTTATCAATACACCTGTTTCCACAGCTTCGGCTGTTGTAACGGGTTCTGCGTGTAATGCAACTGATGGTACGATTGCACTTACCGGTATTGGGCCGAATACTCCTTACCATGCCAGCATTTCGGGTATCGGTGGCCCATGGGTAACATTTGATCCCTCTTATACCTTCACAGGATTGGCTCCTGGCATTTATGATATTATCCTTGCAGATGATGAAAGTTTTGATGGTGGTCCACCCGTTATTCCCGGAGGTTGTCTTGATACAGTTACTGTCGTGGTCCCTTCTATCGGAGGCCCGTCACTTTCTGTTTCCCAAACAGCAGGAAGCTGCGGTGGAGCCAATGCAACTATCACTGCCGAAGGTTCGGGAGGAACACCGCCCTTTTTATATAATATCGATGGAGGAGCATACCAGTCTGACGGAACATTTACCGGTCTTGCTGCCGGCACTTATACGGTAACTGTTCTCGATGATGCCGGTTGTATAACTGTCAGTTCAGTAACTGTTACAGTTGCATCTGGCCCAACAACAACAGTTTCAACACAACCAACAGCCTGCGGCCTGCCGAACGGAAGCATAACCGTAACCGGTAGTGGCGGAACGCCTCCTTATGAATACAGTATTAATGGAACCATTTTCCAGGCCAGTACAGTCTTCAATAATCTGGCAGCAGGGACTTATAATTTATATATCAAAGATGCCGCCGGTTGTTATAACATTCGCTCTGTAACAATCAGCAGCCAGACCAGGCCTGTTGTAACTGCTGTTGCTGTAGCTGCATCCTGCAATGGCGCTGATGGAAGCATTTTCGCTATCGGTAGCCAGGGAGCTACACCTTATACATTTAGTATGGATGGTATCGTTTACCAGAGCAGCGGTGTATTCAGCGGACTTACTGCCGGGTTTTATACCGTATATGTGAAAGATGCCCGTGATTGTGTGAGTACAACCGGTGTAAGCATTGGCAATAATGCTGCTCCTACTTTAACTGCTGTTGTAACTGCTGCCAAGTGCGGAAATGCCAATGGTATTATAACAGCATCTGCTACCGGTGGAACGGCTCCGCTCCAGTACAGTATTGATGGAGTAAATTTCCAGCTAAGTAATATCATAAGCGGAGTGACCCCGGGAACATATACCCTTACTGTAAAAGATGCCAACGGATGTACAAGAACAAGGTCAGTATTGGTGGGCAATACAGCCGGACCAAGATCATTAACTGCAACGGTTGTAAATGCAGCCTGCGGTTTGAGTAATGGAACTATTACAGCGGCTGCACTTGGAGGAACGCCACCACTGCAATATTCTGTAAATGGGGTTACCTACCAGGCTGGCGTTACGTTCAATGCACTTGCGGCCAACAACTATACACTCTATGTAAAAGATGTTAATGGATGTATCAGAACATTACCGGTTACGGTACTCAATTTTCCGGGGCCTGCTGTTTCAGCAACGGCAACCGGAAGCTCCTGCAATGCAAGCGACGGAAGCATTACTGCTTTGGCAACCGGCGGAACAAACCCTCTAACATATAGCAGGAATGGCGTAACCTTCCAATCGGGCAATGTATTTACGGCTGTTCCTCCCGGAACCTATACCATCACCGTTAGAGACGCCCGTAACTGTACGAGCACTACTACAGTTACTGTAACCGCTTATGCAGCGCCGACAGTAACGGCTGTGGCCATTGATGCCAGTTGCGGAAATGCCAACGGCAACATTACAGCCACCGGTAGTGGTGGTGTTGGGCCATATACTTATTCGCTTGACGGAATTACTTACCAGGCCAGCCCGGTATTCACCAACCTGGCTGCCAATAATTACCTGGTAAGGGTAAAAGATGCGAATGGCTGTACCGGCACCATTCCTGTAACAATCAACAACACAGCACCAATGAGTGGTACTTACACTGTTGGGGCAGGTGGCAATTTTACAACACTTACTGCTGCAGTGAATGCATACAACACCCGTTGCATTAACGGACCTATTGTATTCCTGCTCACGGATGCAGCTTACAACAATGTTGAAACATTCCCCATCAAAATAAAGAGTAATATTTATGCAAGCGCTATCAACACGCTTACCATAAAGCCTGCGCCAGGGATAAATCCTGTAATAACAGGCAACAACGATACTGCGGTGATCGCTTTTGCCGGCGCTGATTATGTGAGCATCGACGGAAGTAATACTACAGGTGGCAATTCACGCAATCTCACAATAACAACAACCTCTGTAGATAACACTGACAGTTATGTGCTATGGCTCTATAGCCCAACCCCTGGCGATGGAACCACCAACTGTTCTGTTCTTAATAGTAATGTTATTGGTAATACAATTACGGATGCAGCTATTATGAGTGGTGGACTTGTACCCGGCTCTGTTAGCGATGCCTCCAATAACAATAACAGGTTTATCAATAACGCAATCAATAAAGCACAATCTGGTATTGTATTATTAGGAGGAGGTAGTGATGCCTCTAATGAAATTACCGGAAACAATATCGGTTCAACGGTAGCAAGCGATAAACTAAGTAATACCGGTGTTCTTATCAATAGTCAATCAGTTTGCTTTGTGCAGGATAATACCATTGCGGGCATCACAAACAGCAGCTCTACAAACATTTCGGGCATTACTGTGAACGGAGCTTCTTCTGATATTATAATAACAGGGAACAATATTTCGGATATCAGGCAGACAAACAGTGCAGGATTCGGGGCAAATGGTATTTACCTTTCTACAACTGTCAGCAGTGCACAGGTGATGGCGGTGAATAATTTTGTTTCGGGCATTGCTGCTTATGGAAGCACTGCCGGAAGATCAGCGCAATACAATGGCTATGGTATCGTAGTGGATGGAGGAAGTGGTTTCAATATTTATCACAATACCGTAGTGATGAATACAAACCAGGATGTGGCAGGATATCCATCTGCCATCAACATTACTTCACTGGTAACAGAACAGGATGCTATTGACCTTAAGGATAATATTTTCGGAAACATACAAACACAGGCCGGAAGCCATTACACAATACAGTCAACAGCAGATACCAGTGTTTTCGCAACAATTGATTATAATGATTACTATACTGCAAATGGAAGTCTCGGTTATGTAAATGCAACCGATGCCCCGGCTATTGCCAATATCCGTACCGAATTCGGCAGCAATATCAATTCCATCAATATCACCCCTGTCTACCTTTCAGCAACAGACCTGCATATTGATCCTGCCAATGTGAGCAATGGTGTGAACCTTGGCGACAAAGGAACAGATGCCGGTATTGCGATTGATATTGACAACACAACAAGAAGTGTAATTTCTCCCGACATGGGTGCTGATGAATGGATCAGGCCTGATTATGGATCATGGGTGGGTAGGGTTTCTATCGACTGGCTCGTTCCTGAAAACTGGGAAACCAATGTGGTGCCTGATGGTAATACCAATGTGATCATCAAAGGAGGATT